>Ga0255055_10000312_pt1 | contig 38057 bp, 34 predicted proteins | sample JV7_2_27_MG_FD_188633 | JGI IMG/M metagenome (GOLD analysis project Ga0255055, IMG submission 188633) | Seawater microbial communities from Jervis Inlet, British Columbia, Canada - JV7_2_27 | ecosystem: Environmental > Aquatic > Marine > Inlet | place: Canada: British Columbia | collected... | reverse complement strand
AGAACCGACAACCAGGCGAGCCCCCCCAGACCGGGCAAATAGGATAGCCGGCGCTTCCATTTGGCCAGCGCCGCTGCGGCGTGGATGCCGATGGAAGGGGAGATCAGCACCAGGCTGGCCGGCACCGGCAAGTTTTCTCCTTCGAGCGAGTCGAGAGCGTAATTTATAGCCAGGGGGGCCCCGTTCGAATAGCCCACGATGTGGATCGGTTTCTGTCCGAGCTTGGACGCAAGGTGCTTCATGCCCAGCCGCACCGCGGCGGCCATGTCCTGCCAGCTGATGCTCGTTAGCCCTGAGGGCGCGGTGCCGTGGCCGGGCAACCGCAGGCCGACAACCCAGTAATCGCGCTGGTTGAGCGTCTCGCCAAGGGCCCGCAGGCTATAAGGCGAATCCGACATGCCGTGTAACAACAGCACACCGCCGACCGGTTTGTCGGCGGAAAATTCAAAGCTGCGATTCCAGTTGGGCCGGCGGTTTTGCGGGTCCGCCGCACTGCCGGTACTGTAGCGAACGAGCGCGTATTCAGGCCCGGTTTCGGTGCGTGCGTAAACCTTTTCTTCCAGCTGCGCGAATAACCGACCTTCCAGCTGCCGGTAGTCATCAAAGGTTCGGATTTCATCCGTCATCGCTGCTGTATATTCTTCCGTCAGCTTCTCATTGTGCCATGGTTTCAGGGGCGGGCCGGCACACCCCTGGGAGTAAATTATGACCACAGACGCCACAAGCCCGAGCGCGACCCAGGTAAAATAGCAGCTTACGCGTTTAACGATTATGGTTATAGGTTTCACGCAGTTTCTCTCCTTTGTCTGGAAATGCAAGGATTGGCTTGAGCAGGCAGAATCCGACTGACTACTGCGCCGGTCCCTAGCGGCCGCGCGTCAGAACCCAATAAACCGCGCCATTGGGTGCCTCGACCCGGTAAATCGGCCGGCTCCGAGGGGTATCGGTGTTGGTAAGCCTCAAGAACAGATCGTCAAAAAACTCCGGTGTTTCCAGGCTGAAATTATGGAAATTGCGCGTGCGGTTCACCGGCGTGACATCCACCAGGGTAATCAGGGCACTGCCAGGCTCGACCAGGTTTGCCACCCGGACCGCCTCTTCCAGTTGGTCCGGGTTCAGAGTGCTTTCGCCAAGCCGCTTCCCTCGATTGATGATGCGGCTCATCAGCAATGCGCGGTCGTTGGAGGAAACATATACGGTGAGATTTCGAGCCAGGGCTTTGATCTCCCGTTTGAACTGGTTGTTAAACTCGTCGTGATCGACGTCCGGCGCGGTCAATACGACGTTTTCGATCTCGGTTTCTGTGTCGGCCAGGTCCGCCTCCTGGTACAGCAGGCCGAAGGCATCGACGACCACCTGGGCACCCATGCTGTTCGCGATCAGCCACAGCCTGTCGGGCTGGATGTCCCGAATGATCAGTTCCAACGTGTGGGCCAGCTCCGCCCCGGACGCTTCGGCGACCTGGCGCGCCTGCCGGTATCCGCTCAGCGAGCTGCCCTGGTTTCCGGGCCAATCGAACAGCAGAACCGGCGAGTCAACGTCCAGCACATGGCTTAGAAATGCAGTCTTGCGTAAGGCCGAGGGGAAAGCCTCTCTAAATCCGTGCACGACGACCAATAGTGAGCGATATGGGGAGTCTTGAATGAGCTTTCGTACTTGCTCGACAAACGCCGCCTGCTCCAGCGCCTGCACTGTTTTTAGCTGGATTTCCTCATTTTGGAACCACTCGGTCGCATTGATGAGCATCCCGAGACCCAGTGAGGGTTGGATCCGGGTATCAAAATATCCGAACTTGAGAATCTCCTCCCGTTCCTTGCCAAAACGCTCCTTAAGCGGTCGGTCATTGGATTCCAAACGACGATTGGTGACAAAAAAGAACCGATAATTGCCTTGCTCGGCCAACTGCGCCACCTTCATGCGCCGGAACAAAAAGACCTCGGCGTGTCGTAAAGCAGTACTCGTGGAAGCAAAAAAGTTAAAGTAGAACCAGACCCCCAGCCCCAGCAAAACCAGCACGACCAGCGCCATGCCGAACAGTATGCGTCGTTTGAAGCTTGTCATGGTATTCTTGTCATTATGCTTCCATGAAGCTTTGCCGTCTCAACGGTTTATAGGCAGCCAGCGAATCAAATGCGATCCAGTTTATCTCACCATAAATAAACTGGATATGGCATTTAAATGACGCTAACGCAAGAACAGAACCAATGGCGATATAAATGCAATAAATAGAAGCTGGCCAGCCCAGAGCCCACGTTAAAGAAGAGTAGCGCAAGCGTAACGGCCTGTTTAGGCAGGGTCGATCTCGTTCAAAGTGACCGGGTATGCTCTAATGTAACGAAGAGATCCTGACCCGTCCTGTTCCGGGATCGAATTTTTACGCCATGAATATCACCTTGCCGTTGTGAACGTCGTACATGGCGCCCACCAGTCCGATTTGGCCTTTGTTGACCATGCCCCGTAAAATAGGGCTGCGCTCGCGAATGCGTTCAACGGTCAGCACCACGTTTTTATCGGTCACGGCCTGGACAAATTTATTGTTCTTTGAAGATCGGTCGGAATCATACCCGGAAACGGCGGCCACGGCCGGCTTGATATTCGCAAGCGTCTGGGTGAGGTTCCCCAGGACAACATCATCACAAGCCCCTTTGACGGCACCGCATTCCGTGTGACCCAGGACGACAATCAACTTGGCACCCGCTGCCGCGCAGGCAAACTCCAGGCTGCCGAGGATATCGTCATTGACAAAGTTTCCGGCAATCCGTGCACTGAAGATATCGCCAATGCCCTGGTCAAATATCAATTCGTTAGACGCCCGTGAATCTATACAGCCCACCATAGCTGCAAACGGAAACTGGCCGGCACCGGTAGCTTTGACCTGTTGCATAAGATCTCGTTGTACCATCTTCCCCTGTACGAATCGGGAGTTGCCTTCTTTGAGCATTTGCAGGGCTTTTTGCGGGGTCGTCGCGCCCTGGGTTTGTTTGGTCTGGGTCACGGCGGATTGGGCAGCATGCGCGCGCATCGCCGACAGGGCCAAGCTTGAACCCGCAGCGGCTGCGATCAGTGAGCCGCCGGCCTTCTTTATAAAGTTTCTGCGATCGGTGTCAATTGATTTCATTGTCTTCTCCTTTCTTAAATATCTATACCGCTTTCCATAATAATGTTCCGAAATAAGGAAGTGCGGCCTAAGGGGTTGAAGAAAAAAACGTTTGAATACCGCAACTTTTTTTTGACAACCGCTATATGACTTAAGAGCTTACCGGTATTGAAGCCGCTTCACATAAATCCCATATCCGGAAATTAAAATTTACTTTTCAGCCAAGATCTATCTTGGGCTGTTATCATACAACAAAAAAGACTATGTAAGAAGTAATACCGCGATCGAATACTGTCAATCGATAGACACAAAACGACTTCGGATGGCCGCTCACAAGCGATGGCCTTGAACGATTTCGCGGATCGGTAATTTTTCTGGATACGGTGAGTTCTATGCAGGCGGTGAGCCACAGGGATTGCTGTCAGACGATGTACATGATCCCGAAATGCTTCGATTTCTGACGCTAAAGCCTATGCTTTATTGAGCATAAGCTTTCAAATTTTAGCCAGATGACTTGGCCTCAGTGATCTCAGTTGATGGTCGGGTCACCCGGAAAAGAAGCCAGAGGGAGAAAGCCAGTACAATTAGCTCAGCACTAAGGGTGAAGAGTAAAGACGTCAGGCTAACCGCATCGATAGCAGACAACGTCTTGGTAGGATCCCCTCCCGGGGTTGCAAACGGGACGCCTGTCTGCGGTGTGGCTAGAAGGACAAATAATATCCGCAGTACCGCATTCATCATCAGTATCATTGAAAATAAAATACCCATACAACTTGCCCCCAGGCCAATCCAAAGGGTTCGCATCACTGAAGACTGCGGGGGACACAACTCAGGATCGGGGATCCGTTTGGCCAGACGGGTATATCGATAGAACCAGAAGATGGTAAAAAGCATCACCAGTAAGCTGCCGTAAGACAGGTAGTTACTCAGATCAATCCCCTTGCGCTGGGCAGACTCGGGACTGCTGATAAACAGGACATAAAGTAACAAGATGATGGGCAAAGAAATCAGTACAAGCTGCACCCAAAAACCAATCCAGCCCAGCCGCGAAAACTGCTTTGCAAGGCTTTCAGGTTTGGAGGGTTGCCAGGGTTTTTCACATTTTTCGACATAATTTATCTCTCAGGTTTTTCAAAGATAAGGATTCACTGTTTTAGAGCGGATCAAGCAAAAAAAACCGGTTGTCTCTCCTTTGGTTGTGAGTAACAACATGTCGTACCGCCGTTGACGCAATAGGAAGGTCGCACCGCATTCGGGTACCAGAGATTCTAATACTGAATCAAAATTCTATTGTCAATGCAGTATTTGTATCCAAATCTGCCGAAAAATTGATCAAAATGAGGGTCCTGCATGGTAATCAACATTGAATATAACATTTTGGTCATCTGCCCGTCATCTTAGGATTAACTTCCTGATTTATATTCCCTGCAGGTTTAAGTTGTTACCAAAAAAGCAAAAAAGGAGGTAGACAAAATGCCTGCTGTTTCGCTTCCACGTGCGCAAACTCAAACTCAGATCGACGCGGTTTCCGCTGTCGAGGTTAAAGAACCGTTCGATCAAAGTCCAATTATATCTGAACCCGGTCATAAAGATTTTAAGCGATATTCTGCTGATGATTTACCGGATCGGGCTGCGGTATGCGATCCAGTTACGCGGTATTTAAAAGAAATTGGCGGTTTTGGCCTTTTAACACATGAGAATGAGGTTGAAATTGCCAAGCAGATAGAAATCGGCGAACAGGAAATATTGCGGGCAATCCTGCAATCGACAATCGCGCTAGACTACATTATCAACCTCAGTTATCAGATTAAAAGCGGCAAACAGGCGGCCGGTAAAATCCTGATGCACATTCACAGACGGGGCGAAGCGGTCTCTTCACAAGATAAAATTGATATATTTCAAAAAACCACCCGAAAGCTTAAAAAACTGCATATTACTGCAAAAACCGACTGTGAGAAGTTGGATGCCGGAGGATTGAAGCCGGGTGAAAAGCAGCACCTGATGGAAAAGCTAAATCGGCAAAGCGATCAGATTTTCAATCTTTTAGAAATCTGGCGGTTTGAACCCTGTGTGATTGATGACATTGAAAAAGAAATTCGTAAACGGGAGGCTTCCTCTGGATCCAGGTACAAGACTCTACGACGCATGCTTGCACAGGTTGAGGTTAGCCGCCTCAAGGTCAATGCGCTTCGAAGTGAGTTCATAAAAGCCAATTTGCGCCTGGTAGTCAGCATTGCCAGACGGTATTCGCAACGCGGACTGTCTTTAATTGACCTGATCCAGGAAGGCAACACCGGTTTGATCCGGGCAGCCAACCGCTATGAATACCGTCGCGGGACGCGTTTCAGTACCTGTGCCGTCTGGTGGATCCGGCAGGCCATTTTACGTGCCATATATAACCAAGCACGAACCATCCGTCTTCCGATTCATATCAGAGAAAAATATCGCAAACTCCAAAAAACCGCCCACAGTATTCGCGCCGGGAACGACGGAAATGGACCTATTGGAGAAATCGCTGACCGAAGCGGAATGCCCTTCGATGAAGTTGACCGGATTTTAGCAATTGCCGGAGAACCACTTTCACTGGATGCGCCTTTGAACACCGAAGCGACACGCTTCCTGGGTGATGCCATTGAAGACGGTGACTTGAAGGATCCCTACAAGTATGTGGCCAATCGCAACCTTGCGGAGAATATGCGTAAGGTACTTGCTGTGTTGACGCCACGGGAAGAGAAGATTTTGCGAATGCGGTTTGGAATCGGTGAAAAGACGGATCACACCCTGGATGAAATCAGCCGGAGGTTTGATCTAACGCGCGAGCGCATTCGCCAGATCGAGGCCCGGGCCCTTCAAAAGCTTCAGCGTTCAAAATACAGTCGCAATCTTAGAACATTTATTGAGAACTGAAAAGATTGAATAATTTTCTAAAAATGAACACAAACGATCCGCCTATAAATTCATCAAAAAAGATCTCAAATTAACCACCCGCAATCGGGGGGAAAAGTGAGACGTCGTCGCCCTCCTGCAAGGGGGTGTTTAATTTCTGCGGAATGTGGGAATAATGGCGACCGTTGATTAAGATCCGAATATGTGGACTAAGCACCTTTCCGGATTTGTCGAAGACCATCTGCGAAAACCGGTCTCCAAACATATACGATAATTCGTGTAATAGTTCAATTAGTGTAAGATTGCCAACCTCAAGCTCCAGTGCAGATTGATCGCCCATCACGTCTCTCATAGTCAGAAAACTTCTGATGGTGATTCTCATTACACTCCCAGATTGGCTCTAAATTCCTCAAAATTCGCCCGATAGGTGGCCAGCTCTTCCGCGGACATTTCGTCCGGAAACTGCAGCTCCACCTGGGTCAGTATGTCCACAACCGTATTGGCATGCGGGGCTACCCCCAGAACACCCACCTTGCTGCCATGATCCAGCTTTATCTTGCCCAGCATAAAATCCGTCAAAAACTTGCTTTGCTTGCGCAAGATCTTCTTCCACTCCTGGGGTGTCGCCGAAATTACATATTCCGCTTCTTTTAGCGCATCCTCCTCGGCTATAAAAGCAATTCTGGTCAGTTCGCCTTTGTCGATAAACATACTGAATATGATATCCTTATCGATCCCCCAGGCGGGTTCCGCCTTGACCCGATAGCACATTTTAACGGATAATTTTTTGAGTTTTTCCCGAAATCCGGGATTCGATTGATAAATTTTCCCGCTTTCTTCAAGCCATTGCGGTGTGCAATACTGACATGCCGCCATATTGATGCCTCCTGAGTTTTTCTAGAACCCATCTCAAAAATGTCTTTTGGCCCAATATCTTTGTTGGTGCCTCGTTTCAAATCCTCGACATACAACAGTATGCCTGCGGTTTTAAACTCGGCCCCGCCGCGATCTTGAACCAAAACCCTATTTTTGAGATGCGTTCTGGTTAGGATTATCCCCCGTATTCACCGGACTTTTTGAATTTCTCTACCGCCTCTTCGCGAAGGACTTTTTTAAACAGTTTCTCGGTCACCGTCATGGGCATTGTTTCCCTGAACTCCACAAACTTCGGCACCGCATAGGGTGCCAGCTCTTGGCGGCAGAAATCGCGAATTTCCGCCTCGGTGACCTTGCCCTGAAAGCCGTCCTTTAATTGAATCACTGCCATGACCCGTTCGCTGCCCGGGGTTTTGGGGTCGGGAACCCCGATGGCCGCCGCCATATGAACGGCCGGGTGTTTGTAAAGAATTTCATCGACTGTGGTCGTATAGACCTTCATCCCGGAAACATTGACCATGTCCTTGACTCTGTCACTGAGGTGGAAATACCCGTCTTCGTCCATAAAGGCGATGTCACCGGTGTGAAGCCAGCCGTCGTCTGTCAGACCGGAACCCGGTTCCGGCCAATAGCCTTTCATAATCTGAGGACCTCTGACAACGACTTCACCCGGTTCTCCGAACGGCACTTCTTGCCCGGTATCCGGATCCACCAGTTTACACTCGGTGTCCGGCGATGGAATCCCCATTCCACTTTTTTCCTTGGGCATGAAACCGGTTACCTTGGAAAACGGCGAGATGTTGAAGTGCGTTAAGGGCGAAGTTTCCGTTAAACCGTATCCCTCCGACACCGGCGTGCCGATTTCCTTTTTAATGGCCTCGGCTATTTCCCTGGGCAGCGGGGCTGCACCGCAGATGGGAATCACATTCATCTTGCCCACCTTGGCCTGCACAATACGCATTAACTGGGTTGGCACCGTGGGAATCATGAAGGGGCGATATTTCTTGATGTACTCGACCAGGGTATCGGTGTCTCTTGGATCCGGCATTAATATCACCCGCAGACCCAAACTGGCTGCCGACTGGTGCGTATAAAGACCATATGAATGAAAGAGCGGAACGGGTAGAAACACCGAGGCCTTACCGGCAAGGCCTCGCAACATCGGCTTGAGCATCCAGGGAAACCCTTGCAATATACAGCTGTAGCGGTTGAAGTGCGTCACCATGACCCCTTTGGGGAGGCCGGTGGCACCTCCGGTGAAAGCCAGCTCACACAGGTCCTCTTTGGGATCCATTCTCACCGGCGCGGTCAGCGCTTCGTTATCTTCGATCAGTTTTCGGAACTCATGGGTACCCTGCGGCAGGCTCGACGATACGTCCTGGATGTCGTAACCCTCGGTTGAGGTGACGATGATATGCTCGATCTCACAGCGAGCCTTTACCCCCAGAACCCGCTCCAGATGCTCTTGCCGGCAGATCACCACCCGGCTGCCGGAACTGCCCGCCTCGTGAACCAATCCGTCATCCGTCCGCAAAATACTGGTGGGCACCAATACCGCGCCCGCTTTCATAATCGCCCAGTCGCTGATGATAAACTCGGGGCAATTCGGCAAAAAGACACATACCCGGTCTCCCTTTTGTACGCCCAGCCCCTGCAGGGCCATTGCCAGTTTTTCGGACAAAAGTTTCAGTTCGCGGTATTTTATTTTCCGGTCCAGATAAAGAATTGCCGTTTGGCCAGGGTATTTTTCAGCGGCATCGTCCAGGGCCTTATAGATCGGCTCTTGCGGGTAAGGTGCCAAGCTGTGGTCAAGCTTATAGGGTCCCAGTTTGTAACTTTTCAGCCAGGGTTTGTCAGCGTAGGTCATTGGGTTACCTCAAAATAATCTAGAAGCTATCTCAAAAATGCATCACCGCAAGTGAGCTAAAGTAAGAAGTGAGCTAAAGTGACTAAAGTTAAGGAATTCTGTCATCTTTACAAAAAGATGGAGCACTGCGACACCTTAACTTTAGTCACTTCAAATTTTAGTTCACTTTAGTCACTTATTTAGAGCGTTTATCCCCACACATCGGATTTCAGGTCTTCCAGGTCCAGCTCGGTCAATTTTTCTGCAGTGGGTTTGCCGGTTTCCTTATCCCAGCCCCGCATGCCGTAATAGGCGTCTTTGAGCATCTCCAGGGTATCTTTATCGATTACCATGCCCTCGGCCGGTCCTGCCGGCAGCGGATCTTCCATCAGCCGCCCGGGAAGCGTGTCATGTTCGCGAGTGATGCCTTCACGCACGCAGTAGGCCCGCATGAGGTTGTAGATCCGCTCCCCGCATTTTCTGAAATCTGCCACGCCGAACTCCCATCCGGTGGCATGGGATATCAGCTGCACATAGTCCTCGGCCGGCAGCAGGATCCCCATAAACTTGCAGGCACCGATGCTGTCAAACATGGTCAGCGCATTTTCCAGATCGATGACGACTTTGGCCTCTTTGGGGTTGGCCACAAACGGATCCGCAATCGTGCTGTCCTCAACCAGCAGAAAGGGCGCGTCGATGAAGGTCGGCCCCTGGACATAGGCCGTAATGTGGTCGCCGCCGCGGTTGGCGGTGACATAACCGAGTCCGGTAATTTTTGCAGCCCGCGGATCATAGGCGGGAAGCTCGAGCCCCTTCACATGCATGGCAAAATGCGCCGAACCCTGTCCGAGCTTTTGTGACATCGCCCGGGAACCTTCGGCCAGCAGGTCACCGATGCCTTCCCGTTTGGCAATTTTATCGATCAGGCTGACCACCAGCTCGCTGTCGCCAAAGTTAAGCGCCAGGCCTCCGGTTTGTTCATTCGTGAGGATTCCTTTTTCATAACACTCCATGGCAAAGGCGATGGTTGATCCGGCGGTGATGGTATCCAGGCCGTATTCATTGCAAAGATAATTGGCCATGGTAATTGCGTTCATATCCGACACGTCGCACTGGGCCCCCAGGGTGTTGGTGGTTTCGTATTCCGGTCCCTCACCCGAGCGCCCGGCCCATTGGCCTTCGCGAATCTCGGTTCCCCGTCCGCAGGAAATCGGGCAGGCAAAACAGTTAACCCCTTTTACAAAAACTTTATCCGTCAATGCCTGGGCGCTGACTTCATCAATCTGCTCGAAAACGCCTTGCTGCCAGTTGCGGGAGGGATAACCGCCGCGAGCATTCACCATATCAGAGACCATATTGGTACCGAAGGCTTCAAAACCCACTTTGAGCATGGACTCATCCAGCAGATCGAACTGTTTTTTGGCCACTTCTTTGAAGGTATCTTCGTTTGCCAGTTTTATGGGTACCTTGCCGCCACAGGCGACCGCTTTTACATTTTTGGCCCCCATTACCGCTCCCAGGCCGCAACGGCCCACGGCCCGGTGCTTGTTGTTCATTATCGCGGCATAACGCACCCGGTTTTCGCCAGCGGGTCCGATAGAGGCGATCGTTAATTTTTGGTCGGTGTCCTGTTGAATTTTATCCTCGGTCTGCGGTACGGTCTTGCCCCACAGTTCGCCGGCATCACACAATTCGGCCCGGCCGTCGATAATCCTCAAATATACGGGTTTCGGGGAGATGCCCTCAAAAATGATGCCGTCAAAACCGCTGTGTTTCAGCGCCGGCCCGAAACTACCGCCGGAGTTGCCATGACCCCATATTCCGGTTAAGGGAGATTTGGCAACCACTGAATAGCGCGCGGCACTCGCGGAAATTGTTCCGGTCAGGGGCCCGGTCATAAATATCAATCGGTTTTCAGGCCCCAGGGGGTCTATACCCACCGGCACTTCATCATATAAATAGCGGGTCGCCAGACCGGCACCGCCGATGAACTTCCGGACCCAATCTTCCCGCAGGTTTTCTTCTTCGATTTTGCCTTCCGACAAATTAATCCTTAAAATTTTCCCCATATATGCATTCGTCATGACTGCTTCTCCTTATTGTAACGTCTTTTTAGGGTGTCACCTTGCTTTAGCTATACCGGTCCAATTGTTTAGGCAACCATTTTTTTCCTGGCATCATATAGCCGAACTTCGATATGCATATCGCCCACGATGGCCTTAATGTTCTGACCGCGCAATGGCTCCGGAGGCCAAAGCTGCTAAAGAAGCTAAACCGCCGATGCATACGGCAAGAGCCAGCTCGATCGTCATTCTTCGCAGTATATTGAGTTGTTTGGTAAAGGAAGTTATGCATCTATATTTATATTGACAATGTAACAATGTGTGTTACAGTGTAACTATGATTAAAGGATTTCGAGATAATTGGCTTCGAGATTTCTTTTTGGAGGACAGGCAGAGCAAAAAAATCCCGGCAAATATTCGTGCAAGGCTTTTTCGAAAATTACAATTGCTTGACGATGCTACTTGTAACCTTGATTTGCGGAGTCCACCCAGCAATCATTTTGAAAAGTTGCTGGACAACTGAAGGGTACTTGTTCAATACGGGTCAGTGATCAATACCATTTACTCTTTTCATGGGATAATGAACGAGGCGAGGCCGACGGTGTTTATCTGGATGACCATAGTTATAAGTGAGGTGATAAAATGATAATTACCAAACGTCAACCCGTAAGCGTTGGTGAGATGCTCATTGAAGAGTTTATGGGGCCGCTGGCTGTTACCCAAGGGCAATTGGCCAAAGCGATGGGCGTCAGCCGCCGAATGATCAACGAAATCTGCAACAACAAACGGTCTGTTACGGTGGACACGGCTTTGATGCTTGCCAAAGTATTTGGTAATACACCGGATTTTTGGCTGAACGTACAGCGCAGGAATGATATCTGGGCAGCATTGCATACACCCAAACGAATAGCCCGGGTTGAAAGAGCCAGGCCTATCCAGGAGATCACTGCCTGATGCCGAGTCTCATTCTAAGCTGCAAAAATATAGGTTATAGATTGATTTTAGATCAGGTCGGTAGGGCAAATTTTGTGGTTTTGTCCACCGTCATTCGGACGATTCTGCCATCTTCCTCCAAGTACCGCAGATGCGCAATGGCTTCGCCGAGGGCAAACCATTTTTGGGCCACCGGAAACTGATCCCAGCTCTCACAATCAATATCCCAGGTCATATGCGCAGCCATTTGAAAGGCGCTCATCGAGCCTTTTTTCAAAATGGTGAGCACCTCATCCAATCGGTGGGCATGATGTTTTTTCAATTCCTCGATTCTGGCTCTGGGATTGTCAATCAGACGTCGGTGCCCGGGCAAAACAAGATCGATCTGCAACTTGTCAACCTTATCCAGGCTGGCCAGGTAATCCTTTAAGTGATTAGCCGTATCCGACCAGCATTGGATGTTTGGCGTTATATCAATTAAGATATGATCGCCGGCCAATAGAAGCTTCTTGTCTTGATCATACAGACAGGTGTGACCCAGTGTATGGCCGGGTGTTACGACACATTTGAAATGATAGGCACCGACATCAATCCCATCACCATCATCCAAAACCTTCAATTCCGGAACCCAATCAGAGCCATATTTGGCCCCTGGATGTTTATCCAGAGCCGCTTCCAGCTCATTTTCGGGAAAACCATTTCGAGCGGCATAATCAACCATGGCCCCAAAGCCTTCCCAGGATTCCATCAGTTCTTTTTCCGGCCGGCTAAATAGGATGTTGGTGGTATCCGTGACCAGTTTTGACACCAGGCCGAAATGATCTGCATGCAGATGGGTGATAAAAATATCGCTTTTAGAAAGATCAACTCCCAGGACAGCCAGCCCCTTGCGCATGGCTTCCAGGCACTCTTTGCGGTTTAAACCCGTATCAACGATGAGGCTCCTTTCGGAATCCTTGATGATATAGGAATTTAGATATTTTAGAGGACTGTCCGGTAAAGGAATTTTGTTTCGAAACAGGCCGGGTAATACTTCTTCACACATAACCTTACTCTTTTTGTGCTGCAAGGACCTTGCGTCATGGGATGTCAGTTTCACGTATCAGCAATGTCATAGATTGAAGATCATCGTAAACGTTTACTTTGCTTCCTTCATCTCGCGACAGGCGCCGGCAATACCCTGAGCGCTGATACCCAGGGTTTCCGTCAGGTATGCCACGTCTCCCCCTTCTCCGAATCGATCCTGGGCACCCAGCCTTTTGACTTTTACGGGATAGTTTTCAGCCAGAACCTCACAGACCGCACCGCCCAGCCCGCCGATCACATTCTGGTTTTCAGCCGTCACCACCGCATGGGTTTTGGTTACAGATTTACTTCTATATAAAAAAAAATTCAAATTATCTTCATAATCCCAAATCCTGATTGATTAGGATGACCTTGATGCGGCCTTTGGGATACGATTTTTCATGGATCGTCCAGATATTGCAAATTCGAGCGGGGCTGTTGCAGTCCATGCAGTAAGACGTTTTGACACATGGTGTTTTTTGTTCGTGCCTGATGGCATTGGCCGGGGCCGCCAAATTCTTTATACGATCCATGGCTTGTTCCAGATCGCAGACGATCTTATTGCGGCCCACCATAATAACGACCCACTTCGGACCAAAAACCATCCCGCCCACGCGGTTGCCCGTCATATCTAGATTGACGAGGGCACCGGATTCTACGACGGCATTGGTTCCGCTGAAAAAGAGATCGCTTAAAAGTGCATTTCTGCGACGCTCGATGATTTCTTCGCGGGATGCTTTCTCATCAAAAGTTTCGATTAAATTGATTTCGGAATCTTTTTTAAAAAATTCCAATACATTGGTTTCATAGAGCGTTAAAGAATCCCCCCAGGATACGCTTTTGACATTCATTTCGGGCAGGATCTGATCGATGACGATTTGTCCGGCCTCCGCAGGGGTTTGGGCAATAAAGGCTTCAAAATTATTCTTTTCGAGCGCATCTTTGCAGCTTTGCAGTCTGAGTTCCCAGTATTTTTGATTCGGCGTTTCCATTATCCAATGAAATCCTTATTGGGCTGCCTGCATCTCACGGCAGGCTTTGGCAATACCCTGAGCGCTGATACCCAGGGTTTCCGTCAGGTATGCCACGTCTCCCACTTCTCCGAATCGATCCTGGGCACCCAGCCTTTTGACTTTTACGGGATAGTTTTCAGCCAGAACCTCACAGACCGCACCACCCAGCCCGCCGATCACATTCTGGTTTTCAGCCGTCACCACGGCATGGGTTTTTTTGACGGATTCTACAAGGGTTTCGACATCAAAGGGTTTGACAGAGGGATAATGGATATGCTCGGCATGGATGTTTTCTTGTTTCAGCAATTTAACTGCTTCAAGGGCAAGCTGGGTTGTTAAGCCCGTCGTGACCAGGGTGACATCTGATCCTTCAGCGACTACTCTGGCTTGATAGGGATCAAATTCATAACTTTCGTCAAATATCGGCGAATGGACTTCTCGAATCAGCTGCATGTATTCCGGTTTCTTACTGGCGGCCATATATCTGAGCATGGAACGCAGTTCATAGACATCCGCCGGGCAGTAAACGCGCATATTCGGCATGGCGCGCATGATCGCAAGGTCCTGAAAGCACATGTGTGTGGCACCATTTTTGGCGGTGGTGACACCCGGTGCGGTGCCCACGATTTTTACCGCGTTTTCGGCATAGGCAATTGAAATGCTGATCTGGTCATAGGCCCGGCGGGTGGCAAACGGAGTAAAGGTTGAGCAAAACGGCACCATGCCCTCGTTTGCCAGGCCGGCCGAAATACTCATCATGTTGGCTTCGGCAACCCCGACATCAAAAAACCGATCCGGAAACGCTTCCCAAACCCTGGGAACCGTTCCGGATGATTTTCCCAGGTCGGCTTCCAGGCAAACGACATTGCTGTTTTCTGTCATCAGTTCAATAATGGTATCCGTATAAACGGCCCTTAATTCTTTCTCGTGTAGCTTCATTCGTCTTTTCCTTCAGTCCAGTTAAAATGGAACGGCTCCCCATCAGCGTCAGCGCAAACGCCTCCGATAACCCTTTTGCGCTCGTCTTCATCAGGGATACTGATGAAGTGGCATTCAATCCGATTCTCGTAACATTCGTTCCCCTTGGCCTTTACGGTATGGGCCACGATCATGGAAGGCTTGTCTTTGACTTCGATGGCCTTGTTCAGGGTATCATAAATCTCGTCCCAATCATGGCCGTTCATCTCAAACACTTCCCAGCCAAAGGCCCGCCATTTATCCGCCAGCGGTTCCAGTGATACGATTTTTTCAACTTCGGCGTCGATTTGCATTTTGTTGTAGTCGGTGATGACCACCAGGTTATCCAGTTTATGCTGGGCGGCAAACATCGCAGCTTCCCATATCTGTCCCTCCTGGGATTCTCCGTCGCCCACAATGCAGAAGACATTATTGGTTCTTTTCTGAAGTTTGTTGGCCAGAGCGATTCCATTGGCGCAGGACAATCCCTGACCCAGCGAACCCGCGGTCTGATCAACGCCGGGTGTGATGACCTGGTCCACATGACTCGGCAATTTGGTGCCGTTGGCATTCAGGGTCAGCAACACTTCTTTTTCAAAAAAGCCCTTGTAGGCAAGCGCCGTATAAAGCGTCGGGCCGGCATGTCCTTTGGATAATATGAAGCGATCTCGATCTTCCCAGCGGGGGTTGTCCGGTTTGAGATTCAGAATTCTAAAATAAAGGGTGATGATAATTTCCACCAGACTCAGGGATCCGCCGATATGCCCGCCGCCGGCCCGGCACATAATATCCGTAATAATATAGCGGAATTCTTTGGCCAGCCGGTCCAGCTGTTCTCTGTTTTCAATCCTGTCAGTTTCCATAAATATCTCCTTAAACCTCCAGTTCCTGTTTCAACCAGGCCTTTACATCGTCTTCCAGCGCATAAACGCCTTTAAGCTCGCAAACATCTTTTTCAAACTGACCGGGGAGCTCGAACTTTGCCAGTTCGAGCGCCTCTTCCGAGTTGCGGCGGATCAAATAGATAAAATAGGGCTTACGCCAGCAATTTACGACAAAATAGGTCGTATAATCGCTTTTGGACCGGATAACATACTTTCCGCTGCCCCAGTCCGTATTGCCCCATTCCAGATACTGTTTGACGGCCTCTTCGGGTGTCATATCCCATTCAATCTCATTAATTAAGTCGGTATCTTTTTTTAATTCTTCCAGGGTAAGCATGGTAAGTACCTTTCTATCGGTTGTCCAGTTGAGCCCGTTGGCCCGTTAACCGGTGAAAAATAAAAATAAGTATCCTATTTTAACGGTCTCAACCGGCTCAACCGGCCTAACGGGATAACCTAAAACGGTAATTTAACCGTCTCCATTAAATCCGGGTGGTCACCTAAAAATCGGTATAAGGTGGCGCGTCCCACACCCAGAAGTTTGGCGGCTTTCACCTTATTTCCGCCGGTCCGTTCCAGGGCCGATCGAACCGAGTCCACATCCAGCTTGCGGGATGGTCCCCGCCGCATGCAGATATTTTCAAGATCGCGAAGCTCCAGCGGCAGATCATCGGCCGAGATCACCCGGCTGTTGGATTTCACAATGCCGAACTGAATCGCATTTTGCAGTTCGCGCACATTGCCCGGCCAGCGGTAATCCAGCATCAGCGACATGGCTTTGCTGGCAATCTTCAGTTTTTTCTTGCCGTAACGCTCCCGAGCTTCCTGTAAAAAATGCTCGCTCAGCAGGGGAATGTCGATTTTGCGGTCGCGCAGCGGCGGAAGATGGGTGGGAATCACATTCAACCGGTAATAAAGATCTTCCCGGAACTTGCCGCGTTTAACCGCTTCTTTCAGATTTTTGTTGGTGGCACTGATCACGCGCACATCGACGCTAATGGTCTGTTCTCCGCCGACCCTTTCAAACTGGCCTTCCTGCAAAAAGCGCAAAATCTTGGCCTGCATATTATTTGAAAGCTCGGTCACCTCATCCAGAAACACCGTGCCGGTGTCCGCCAGTTCAAAACGCCCCTTTTTATGCCGGATGGCCCCGGTAAAGGCGCCTTTCACATGCCCGAAAAGTTCACTTTCAATCAGGCCCTCCGGCAGGGCCCCGCAATTAATCGGGACAAAGGGCGCGCCGCCGCGACGGCTTTCGCTGTGGATGGCTGCAGCCACCAGCTCTTTGCCGGTACCGGTTTCACCGGAGATGTGAACCGGGTAATCATAATCGGCAACATCTTTGATCTGTTTAAAGAGCGATATCATCTTGCTGTCCTGGCCGATGATGTTGCCAAAGCGGGTCAGCTCTCCGGCGCGCTCTTTGAGACTGAAAATATCGGTAACATCCGTAAATGACGTCAGCACACCGGTATACTGTTCGTCAGCATCCCGCATGCTGGTAACCGTCATCTCGATGCGTCGCTGCTCGCCGGTTTTGGTGGTGATGTTCAGCGTATATTCCGATTTTTCAGCCAGTTTGGGCGGATCTTCACAAAAGACACAGCGCTCCCCGCAAAACGGGTTGCCGAAGGCCTCATGGCAATCCCGGCCCAGCACTTCATCACGCGGGTAACCGCTGATGCGTTCGGCTTCGGTATTGAAAAAAAAGATGCGCCGGTCCATGTCGTGGGCGATAATCCCTTCTTTGAGATTATCCAGGACATTTTCCAGATTATCCCGGTGGCACATCAAATTTTCTAATGAATAATCCGACATTATTCCACAATTCCATTTTTCCAATCAAAAAAAAGATTCTCATCTATTTTCATGCAAAATTTAGGTATATGATTTCAGCGCTGATGTCAAACGCCCCAGACACCCTCCATTAAAGCTCACAGGGAATATTAGGATTCCGGAAATGAGTTCGGGCCAGACCAGGCCCCTGGAGGCGGTTGCAGGCAATGAAGGCTTCATAGAAATTTTTCTTCGATCATATCGGCCAATGGCACCACATCTTCAAATCCGAATTTGGGTACCTTTAATTGAAGATCAACATCGGTCACCACTGCAATCAGAAGCTCGTCATTTTTTAGGAGCGGCTCGCAATGCCGCGCGGAGCGCACGATCTCAATCTTGGGCCTGTTCCCGGTTTTGTAACCCTCGGTGATGACCAGATCGACATCATTAAAATAGCCCAGCAGACTATCCAGATCGCCGGTGTGATCATTTCTGACCATGGCAATTTTCCCGGGCGAGTGAAAAATAACGGTATCGGCGCCTGCGACTTTATGCCGGGAACTGTCCTTGCCCGACCGATCGATGTCGAGGTCATGGTGCGAGTGTTTAATGGTGCCGATTTTGTATCCGCGTTTTTTGAATTCGGGAATCAGCTTTTCAATAAGTGTGGTTTTGCCGGATTGAGAGCGCCCGACGATCGATACAACCGGTGGCATAAGTTCATCCTTTTAAATTAAGATAATAACATCCGTCCGCAAATGACTAAATCGACTACGAAAGGCTGCCGCATAGCAGCGCCCGTTTCGCAGAGAAAAACTAAGGTCCCTAAAAAAGATTGTCAAGCCATTTAGGCTGCAGCGAATTTTCAGTTCTGGCCGCACACCATACAACTGAGTCAGCCGAATCGAAATCAATTGCAAAAATGTATTGATATCTTATTCTGAAGATTTATCATAGCAAAAAAATGGGGGGGGGATTCGGGTGTCAGGCCTTCGCCGAGCCGTAGCAGTTTCAGCTGCGCAGGTGGGTTACATCTGTTTGATTGATGAAATTGTTTTATTGGTTTAATTGGTTTAATTAGTTGTATTTGTTAAAGCGAACCAATTGAACCAATCGAACTAATCCAACCAATGGAACAATTCGTTTATCCTTTTACCCTGGCCCTTAAACCTTTGAACCCTGAACCTTTGAACCGACAATGGAACCCATCCTCGAAGTAAACAATCTGGTAAAACAATATGACAAAGTCGTGGCGGTTGACGGGATCAGCTTTGCGCTCCGGCAGGGGGTCTGTTTCGGTTTGCTGGGCCCGAACGGCGCCGGCAAAACCACCACGATTGAGGTCATTGAAGACGTCATCCGACCGACAGCCGGTGAGGTTTTATACAAGGGCGCACCCCGCAGGCCATCATTCAGAGAAGAAGTTGGCATTCAGTTTCAGAGTACAGCCCTGTTAAATTTGCTGACGGTTCGTGAAACATTGGAAACGTTTCAAAGCTTTTTCACGAAGACCGCTACCGTCGAAGAGCTTGTGAGGTTGTGCCGGCTGGATGAATTTCTGGATCAATACAATGACAAAATATCCGGCGGGCAACGCCAGCGTTTCCTGCTGGCCCTGGCCTTGGTTAACCGGCCCGAGCTGCTCTTTTTAGATGAGCCTTCGACCGGATTGGATCCCCAGGGCCGTCGCAATTTATGGGATCTGATTCAGGGAATCAAGGCCGAAGGCAAAACCATCATTCTGACTACCCATTACATGGAAGAAGCGCAGTATCTCTGTGATGAAGTGGCCATTATGGATTACGGCAAGATTATCGCCCAGGGAACACCGGCTGAGCTGATTCGACAGTACAGCCGGGGAATTACCGTCGTCCTGCCCCGGCATCGTTTTGCGCTTGAGGCCGATGGTTTCCCGCTGCCGGTTCGAGAAATCAAAGACACCATCGAGATTAAAACCGATGATGTCAATCAATGTCTGAAGCAACTCATCACCCATGGTGTCGATTTATCCGATATCACGATTCGGTCGCCCAATCTGGAAACGGTGTTTTTAAATTTAACCGGACGTAAACTGCGAGAATAATCATGAGCTTTAAACGGCTGTGGTCCATTTTAAAGGCCAGAAATCTTGAGTTCTTCCGCGACCGTTCAGCTTTCGGCTGGAACTTTCTATTTCCCTTTCTGCTGGTCGCCGGATTCGGAATTATCTTCGGCGGTAAAAGCTATACTGAATATAAAATCGGCATATTTCCATCCGAGTCAAAGCAGGTCTCCATTGAGAGGCTCAACATCCCGCAGCGTTTCAAAGATATGAGCTATCTCAAATTTATCGGGTTTTCAAATGCCGGGGAAGGCCTGGAAAAACTAAAGCACCACCGCATTGATTTTTTGTTAAAAGCCGGCGATGGACCCCATCAATACTGGATCAGCGATGCTTCGCCCAAAGGATATGTTGTCGAGCAAATGTTTAAAGCCAGCCTGATTGCACCCGCAAGCGAGCTCAACGCTGAAAAAAAAGAAATTCAGGGAAGCGCAATCCGCTATATTGACTGGCTGTTTCCGGGTATCCTGGCGATGAACATGATGTTCAGCGCGCTCTGGGGTGTTGGATACGTTGTGGTGCGCTATCGCAAAAACGGCGTGTTAAAGCGACTGAAGGTCACTCCCTTAACGGCCTTTGAGTATATAACGGCCCAGGCCATTTCACGAATTTTCCTGCTCATGTTTACCCTCGTGATCGTCTGGACCGGCTGTGATCTAATCTTTGCATTCAATGTGCAGGGCTCCTATATCGATTTATTTATCATTTTCTTTCTCGGCAGCCTGAGTCTGACAGCCCTGGGTCTGGTGCTGGCTTCCAGGGGAACCAGTGAGGAATTTACCACGGGAATTTTAAATTTTATCTCCTGGCCGATGATGTTTTTATCCGAGGTCTGGTTTTCGCTGGAAGGCGCACCGGGGTGGATTAAAAGTTTCGCAAAGATTTTTCCGTTGACCCACATGCTCACCGCCGCTCGCAAGGTTATGCACGACAGCGCCGGTTTGATCGACGTCGGCCCGGAAATTATGATTCTTTCGTTGATGACGCTGGGTTTTTTAACCTTGGGGGCCGCGTTGTTCTCGTGGAATAAGTAAAGGCTATCTTAAAAATACATAAAGGTAAGTGCGCTAAAGTTAAAAGTGATCTAAAGTGACTAAAGTTGAGGAATTTTGTCCATTTTATATTTAGTGATAGAGCGAAGCGACTCCTTAACTTTAGTCACTTCACACTTTAGTTCACTTTAGTCACTATTTTTTTTTGTAAGGGGTTTCGCGGCGGCGGGATTGGCCTGGATCTCTTTTTTTCTGGGAATAAAGTCTTCAATAAAATGGGTGGAATGAATAACCGAGATAATTTTGACGGCCACAAAAATAGCGCCAGGCACCAACATATAGACCATGCTGCCTTCAACCTTGTTGAGCACGTCTTCCAGGGTCACAGCGATGTAAAGCAGCAGGAAAATTTCGACTATGGCATCGAGCAGCCCGAGTAAATAATGGCGGATATAAAAATACCCGCCTCCCGGAAAAAGAATGGCCAGAATATAGGCAACGATTTTATTTTTAAACTTTAACTGACAGGACTCGCAGACATATTTTGCGGCTGTCAGCGGCCGGGTGCACTGCGGGCAGAGGTGAAAGCGTTCGCCCAGCTGGCTTTTGGTCCCTAAATGTGGCATTTGTTTGAGCAATGCCCTGATATTTTTTCTTTCCGACAGCGCAATGGCCCTAAACTTTTCTATTTTGCCGAGTTTTGCATACTTAACAACCAGGGTTCCGCCCTTTAGCTCAATGGATTGGCATCCGGTATAGAAAATCTGAGAGATGGACTGTTTGAATTTGTAATTCGGGGTTGTGGGCACCTGAAAAATGCGATGATTGGTAAATACAAACAGCGACCGTTTAAGATAAACGAATAAGAAGCCGGTTGCATATTGGGCCAGGGAAGTTATCGGCGAATACCCGGTCGAAACCAGCAGAATCTTCTCGCCTGTTTTTAAAAAGGGTTTGAGAAAGGGTAATTTGACAATAAGTTTGCGCTGCCGATTTTCAATACGCTTTTTATATATTTTTTTGTGATTGGAAAACAGGGTTTCGCGATCAACCGGCAGCCCGAAAATCTGCTGCCCCATTATGCTGACCGGTTCAAAGGCTTTTTCTGCCATTGGCAATTTTGCTCCTTTCATTTGTCCGGCGCCCCCCGATAAGGGCCCATCAACCTCAAAAATCAAAAAAAGCATTTAGCTCATCAATTGTCAAGAATTGCTTCAGCATATTTTTTTATGTCTTGGAATTAAATAATTCCGGTGATGATACCGGAGTCGTTGGGGGTTTGGACCGCAAGACGCTGGATATCCTTTGCACCGGCGTCGGCCAGCATGTCCATGAGCTGCTGTTCTGAATACGCCTGTCCGGAATCGGTTCCCAGCAGCATATTGAGGGAAAAAAGGGCCGGGAAAAGGGGGCCGTCCATGGAATTATCGAGGATAAATTCATGAATGATGATGATTCCACCGCGTTCCAGCGCGGCAACCGCTTTTTGAATAATTTTTTTGCAACCCTCCGGACCTTCACCGTGCAGGATGTGGGAAAGCCAGGCCACATCGTAACGGCCCTCGATATCATCTTTCAGGTAACTGCCGCCCCGAAAATCAATCCGATCCGACAGATCAAAGCGCTCAATAGTTTTTTCGGCAAACGGCCGGGTGGTGGGCAAATCAAAAACCGTGGCTTTTAATTGCGGATTGTGGCGGCAAAAATGAACCGCATAGGTGCCGGGACCGCCCCCCAGATCAAGCAGATGCCGGCGGGAGGAAATATCAATTTTAGGAATGAGCATGGGAGCCATATTCATGGCCATGTTAAACATGCCCATTAAAAAGCTTTCTCTCCATTCTTCATCGCTGAAGGAGGACCGCTCACGAATTGCCTGACCGGATTGCACGCACTGATCCAGCTGCGACCAGGATTCGACCAGATGATGGTGATGCATAATGATATTGCCGAGATATTTGGGGGAGTCTTTGGAAAGAAATTCTTTGGCAGAAAACGTGTTGAAGTATTTATCCTCTGCTTTTGTCAGCAGTTCCATGGCCACCAGCGCATTGAGAAGCCGTTCCACGCCTTTGGACGAAGCCTTTAGCCTGTCCGACACTTCTGCGCTTGACAACTGCTCCTCGGCCAGGCAGGTAAATACATCCAGTTTAACGGCTGCATGCAGGGTGCAGGTCTTCCAGAAATACCCGGACACCTCAAGCAGTTCGCCGGGATTCCATTCTCGGGTCGTCATCGTCTCTATTTTTTACTGAGATTTTGTCTGTGGTGGCTTTTCCCCTTTTGCTATTCGTGCTTCTTGTTCTTCATCTGACAGCGTTTCCCAGGAAAGTTGTTCGGGCGACATGGTCCAAAAGGGTGTACCATCACTGCTAAGGCGGACTTTGAGAATCTCAAAATTGGGATCTTTTTTTATCTTTGAAGCCATGAAAACATCTTTTCCGTTAATCTCGGCCCAGACGCCTTTTATTTTGATACGTTCATTTTTTTTCAGCATGATTTCGCTGGGTTTTCGATACCAGGTGGGACACAGCTGAACTTCAATAACTTCAGCCCCCTCGAGCACTTCGATAACGGTTGCCGGTGACATGCCCGGCATGGGTATGACTTCTTTGGCCCGCAAAAACCAGACCCTTAATTTTTCGAATTCTCTAACGTCATAGTGTTGGTTGTATTCGCTGCCGACCTCCCAGCCTTTCATCAATTTGGGATCTACATCGCCTGCGTTAGCCACCATGAAGTTTGCCGCAAAAATCAAAATTGCTGCTATTTTTAAACATAGATATTGTTTGCTCATGCATCCCTCCTTTATAAAGCCCGCAATGGCCCAACGAGCATGGCACCCATTTTATTTTACTAAAAGTATTATATCCATCGAAATCGTATTTGCAACACTGAAGTTGTCCAGGTACAGATACACGTAAAACTGAAATCAGGTTTCAGTTCCCGGGTTCAGGGTTCAGAGGTTCAACGTTCGCATATTAGGTTTAAGGCAAATCATTTTTTTGTTTAATTGGTTTGATTGGTTGTATTTGTTAAAGCGAACCAATTGAACGAATCGAACTAATCCAACCAATGGAACAAGTCGTTTATCCTTGAACCTCTGAACCCTGGAACGTTGAACCTATGAACCAGGCGACTGACACCTGATTGCTCCCGGTCACCAATGCCACCCGCTTATCATGATCAGGCATATTTTAATTCTTCAACTTATCATTTGGTTTTCTATAAAATGCAGACGTTTAAATTCCCAAATGGGTTGACAAATATTTAACAGGTTCTGGGTTCAAAGGTTCAGGGTTCTGAGGTTAGTTAACAGAAGACAGATGAAAACCGGAGAGTAGGGCAGCCCTCGACTCGACTGAGCTCGCCGCAGGCTGCGGCTGCAGGAAACCATCAACCAGAGGTCTGAACCCTGAAAATTTTCCCTATTTTGAATATCGAATCCGCCGGAGGCGGAAATGATGAATTTTCTTTTCCTTCGAGATTCAACATTCGATATTCGACATTCTGCGGTTCTCTGTCAGCTGTCCTCTGTCACCTGACACCCGAAACCTGACACCTGTTCTTTAAATAGAGGACTGCTGCCATTACGACTCTGAATAAAGCAACTCCCCCTCCCCGTACACCGCCACCGGGTAGCAGGTCAGATCAAAAGGATCTCCGTTCCAGCAAACAAATGAAGCCCATTTGCCTTTCTGCAGCGTCCCGAGTCGATCAGCGATCCCGAGAATTTGGGCGTTGCGGCGCGAAATCAACTCAATGGCCTGTCGCCGGGATAAACCGGCCCGCATAAACCAGCGTGTTTGCAGCAATAACTGGCGCGCCAGGGTTACCGGATGGTCGGTCATAAGACCGAATTCCACCCCGGATTCCAACAGATAGCGTACATTGCGCCAATCTTCGTGTTTAAGTTCAACCTTATAGGCGAAAGAATCGATCGGACCGTAGATAACCGGAATTTTACGTTTTTTTAATTCGCGGAAAATCTCCGGCTGGTGCACATCGCCGGCGTGATCGACCGTAACCTTAATTTTAAATTCATCCACCAGCCGCAAAAGCGCTGCAATATCGTCGATTTTATGAACGTGAGCCCGTAGGCGCATTTTACGACCCAGCAGATCCCGCAGCACCTTGTCTTCAGCTGAAAAATGGACATCTTGCTTTTTGGCACCCCTGGCTGTGCGATATTTTTGTACTTTCTGCCGCACCTCATCCAATCGACTGCGCAACATGGCAACGGCCCCCATCCGGGTGGTGGGGCGGTGGCCCTTCCAGGCAACGGTTTTCATAGGATTGAATCCAAAAGCCCCTTTTAAACCGGCACGGGTAATCAGGGCATCCGTGCCGGACCCGGCGTAATTTCGGATAACCGCCGAATGACCGCCGATAATATTGCCGCTGCCGGGCAACACACACGAATACAGCACGCCCATTTCCACCGCGTCTCTTAGCGCCTTGTCGTCCATTTGAATCGAATCCAGCGCGTCGGTCAGCGCCAGAATCGAATCTTGATGCTCATTGGCCTCCCCTTCGGTACTGGGCTCCCCGGCACGTTCCATGCCGATGTGACTGTGCGGATCGACAAAGGCCGGTGTCAGCACAGCAAATTCTCCGAGATTGCGGCCCTTTTTTGTTTTAGATATGGCGCTGATCACTTGACCGTTAAATAAAAGGTGCGCGTTGGAAACGACTTTTTTGCCGGTGTAGATTTTTTTAGCGAATATGGAGTTCATATCACATCCTCACTCGAGTTGGTTTCACCTAAATTGAGTGTTTCAATAGAACTAAAATTTTAGCATCCGTTTATCCAAAAAAATGATCGGCCGGTATCCGAACAACGCGCTTAAATGATGCAAGAAGGCATGCTGGCCTTCCTCCTGCCACAATGCGGTAATGGCGGCATTTGCTTTCTTATAGTGTTCTTCATTTTCTTGAAGTGACAATGGGCTGTCGGGATTCGGCATGTCAGCGATGGTCTCGGAAATTAAATTCAGCCACATCTGGCTGGCGCCCATAATAAAATAGGGCCAGTTTTTTTGAATTGAAGGCGGCCAGCTCGCATCACTGGAGTCTTCGATGCGGGGTTTGGTAATTTTATCCGGATTATCATACAGATCTTTGATGATCATTCCTGCAGATTTCATTTCCGGCAGCAATTCATTAGAACGCAGCATATTAAAGACCTGATAGGCCGTTTCTGCAGAAGCGTAAAAAATAAAGCTGAACTGATGACCGCCCCCATTCCGGGATGCCCGGCGGTGAAACCGCCATAGACGAATACGATCTTGGTATTGCTCCAGAACCGGCGCAACGATTTTATGAGCAATGAGCAAATCCCAATGCCAGTTCGCCTGGTCTTCTGCCGGCCAGCGCATGCGAAACTTCGCAAACCACCAGCCATCGGATGAGGCGATTTCTTCCGGCGGCGGCGCAATCGTCTCGGGTGATTTGCCCGGACCCGTCGTGGCACAGCCGGCGATAACCATCATCAAAAGAATAAGTAAAACCGATCTCAAGCGGTAACCGAAGTTATTTAACACAATTTCCCTCCTTTAATTGAATCCGAAATTATCATGCTGGGGTGTAATTCGGGTATTGGCTCAGGAAATCAGGCGCTTTCGTTTTCTGTGAAAATCCCTGGCAAGCGCACAATTATCCGCCAGAAGTTCGGTAAGCCTGGCTTTAATTGCACGGTTGTCTTGAGCTTGATAGGTTTTTAGATTTTCAGCAAAATCGGGTATCCGGTAAAGAAAATGACCAACTGCTTCTACCGAGGCCCGCCTTAAGTTGATGCCGTATTTTAAACGGGCTAGTAAAAACCCGTTGATTTCCTGTTCAAATTGGCCGCGCATGGGCAGTGCCAGGTAGGGTTTGCGCAAGTAAAAGGATTCGGTCATAAGGGTAAAGCCGGCCGTTGCCATAACTGCTTTGCATGATGCCAGGTCATGGAGAAAACCCGCTTTGCTGAACGCTTTGAACGTTAAATGTCCATCAGAGCCTTCCTTTCCAGCCCCATAAACGATAAAAGATTCACGGGTAAAAGATTTTAATCTTCTAAGAAACGTTTCAAACCCGCTGGTTAGATAGACCAGAATATGTTCACCGTAAGATGGCTGAAGTGATAATACGTCTTGCCGCAGAATCGGCGGGAAGAAAAATGTGCGGTTATTTTTGGGCGCTCCATAATAAAAAGTCGTCACCAGTGACACATCCGGTCGCGGCACCATGGCTCTGATGATGGTGGTTGTCATTCTGCGCTCTGCTTGCAGATGGGCCGGACATGGATAGGACATATAACGAAGCCGGTGCTGGTTGTCGATGGTGATCAGCGGCACGTCATAGTGGTTGGCCAGGTAGGCGGTCATGGGTTCAAAATCGGTAATTACGCAGTCTGGTTGAAGCTTCTTGAAGATTTCTTTGCGCAGCATCTGAAGTCTTTTATGGCCAGCGGGCAATCGCTGCAAATTATCGGTAAACGTTTTGACCCTGGACACCCGGTTATCGAGGCTGGCGATATGAAGCCCCTCTATCTCAAACACATCGAAATCATCTTTAAGGTTGGCGTAACCCCGATCGTAGCTGACCACTTTTACCCAGTGCCCCAGTTGCTGGAGATAGGTGAGCATTTCCCGGGATCTGGATGAGTGGCCCGAACCTTCGCCGGATACGCCGTAAACGATTTTTGCCAATTTCTGCTCCGCAGAATTATTTGAACCGATCTTAAAAATGTGGATCAGGGTTCAGGGTTAGGCGCGGCTCGGCGAAAAAGCGGAGCATACACGGCAGTATGTGAGCATTTTGAGCCGAGTTGCAACACAGCCATGAGCACTTAGGCGCATTTTTGAGATCGGTTCTTGTCAGAATTCATTTCAGGTTGTTCAGTTTGTCAATTGGACCCGTTGAGCTGGTTAGAATATGAATTTAACTGCTGCACTTTACTTTAAAAATTTTTCCCGGCTTTATGTCAATTCGCCCGACTCTGCTTTTTGTGGTTATTACCTCCTGGCTTTAAGCAGTCCCTGCCAGGTAGGCCTTTCAAGAAATGATCCCTCGACATTTTGCTCCATTTCTTCAAACATCTTCAGCGGTACCGCGAAGGTCATCAGGTTGTCTGCAAGCTGTTTGCGAATGTAGACACGGGCGGAAAGATCGGTTAATCCCACAACCGCCTTTTGCCTTTCAGCTTTGGCCTCTTGGTATGGATAGATGCCGATCGTCTGGCATCCGGCTGCATACGGAATAATAACATTGTGATTGTCCGGCCGATCGTAATTCGCCAATACCACCAGCGCCGAGAGTTGATCGGGGTCGGCAAAAAAGACGATCACCTGGGGTGTTTCCTGAGCCCCATCAACGGCTGAAAGCGGTTTAAAAATTACGTATTCAGCCGGAATGTCGGTGATCGGCAGGCTTTCAATAAACTGATGAACCCGCTGCGGGGTTTTAATGTAGCGCTCACCGGAAACAAAATTGTCATAAGTCTCTTTTCGCAAAAAGGGTTTGACCTTTTCAGCCGTCTGCAGCCCCTGCTCCCATTGGTCATTGCCGGCAGAAAGAAAATGGCAAAAGCATTCCTTTCCTCCGGGGAAATTAACATACTGATCGCCAAAGCCCATGCCAACGCCACCGCCAAAGCAACCGAAGGTCTTCCGATTACAGGCAGCGGCCTTGCCCTTGGCTGCGCTGGCGGCCAGCCACATAATGCAGCCCCACTTTCCTTCCTGAAACTGCACCGCTTTTGCGGGTTTTTGATCAGACCAGAGCAGTGCAATCGGTTGAAATTTAAGAAAAAGTGTACCAGCAATCTTGCTTTCCATACGAAACCTCCATTGGGGTTGAATTAAGTTCGTTTGGATCGTTCTAATTGGATGGTAACCAGATTAATGGGGTCCGGGCATTGCATTTGAATGGTATCTCCCTGCCACCATGGCAGCGTGCCGCCAAACTGGAAGGTTTGCAGGCTGGGGAATATGTCGTGGTAAAACCAACCGCACAGTCCAGCCGGATTGAAGCAGCTGATTTCAAAGGTTTCCCCCTCTTTATGGCAGGCATCGCAATCGCCCTTGACACCTAAAATGGTGGCTTTGACTTCGTAACCTATTTGTGGGTCGTGTGCCATTTTCCTTCCTCCTTCCCAACTGGAAGTAAATAATCAAAAAAGCAATTGTATTAATTTTCATACTACATAAGTCTTATGGCATTAATCACTTCATCTATATATTTTTCTTCCACCCAAAAGCGGCGGGCTGCCCGTCGGTCCGCCGGTTTTGCATAGTCGATTCCGATTCGGGGGCCTTTTTTTATAAAGCGCTCAGGTATCGACGGCCGACCTTCCACCCACAGTTTCTCTCCGGTCATAAGATCCCATCCGTTTAACGATTTATCGACAGCCAGCGCCCGGCACAATTTGGCCGGGCCGTCTGTGAGGTGTTTGCCGATTTTTCCGCGGTAGCGCTGCATGTGTTCAACACCGTCAAGCGGCACGATAGCGCGTATGAGAATGGCACAGGGATTTTCTTCTTCCTCGGTGACAATGTTCAGCAAATAATGCATCCCATAGACAAAATACACATAGGCCATACCCGCGCGACCAAACATGACCGTATTGCGTGGCGTTTTGCCTTTAAATGCGTGGCTGGCGCTGTCCATTGAACCCAGATAAGCTTCTGTCTCGCAAATCAGGCCGCTTAAAATATTGCCTCTGTATTTTCGGACAAGCTTTTTCCCCAGTAATGCCCCGGCGACCGATAGGGTATCACCCGCATAAAAATGATGCGTTAAGATTTTCATTTTATATAATTGTCTTTGATCACGGCTTCCCGGGGCCTTAATTTTATGGACCCCTGCTTATCGGATTCGATATAAAGAACATATTCATCAAATATGCCGCCCAATAAAATGTCGATCCTGCGGGTTCGTTCGATGAAGATCCCGTTTTTATCATAGACGATATCACCCTTATCGTCTCTGATAATGGAAATGGCAAATAAGTCCTGTTTACCCACTTTTACAGAAAACCGGTCCCCCACTTGGAAACCGCTCTGATTTAATTGATTTTTATGAATAAATATTCCCTTGCGATCGGGATCGTAATTCGCAATAGGATTATCGATGATATCTTTTGGGGAAGTCATCGTATTTTTCCTTCAAATAAAACGTTTGGATACCTGGATATTTTATATCATTGCTATCCTTAGCATGAACTAGAAACAGCATCCATTAAAAAAATACAAAATATAAATATCGAATCCAGGTTGAGGTACAATTTAGCATTTCAACCCGGCTCTATTCGATTACCACGCAATCCCGGCCGGCATGACTGTGGATTCGATCCCAACTATATTTGACAGGTCAATGGCGATCCTTTACAATTTTAAACATGATCGTCCACAAATTTAAAGCATTCTGGATTGCCGGCAGCATTTTTACTTTGACGTTTGTCATCCTATTCAGCATTCGCCTGGGAATATTGGAGAAAATATTATCCCACCCGCGCACCCTGTCCCTGGAATCCATCAATGCGGTCTCTGAACGCGACACCTGGATGAACATTTTCCAAAACGAACGTAAAATCGGCTTTTCGCACACCCGCTTTTATTCGGATACAACCGGATACCGCCTGACCGAAGCGGTTCAAATGCGCATCAACACGATGGGGATGATTCAGGATATCAGCCTGAACACCAAAAGCCGGCTCAATGCGGATTTTACGCTTCAGGAGATTGATTTTGAAATCAGCTCAGGCCGATTTCGCTTTGCGGTCCGGGGCACTGTTGACGGAAATACCCTGCAGCTGACAACTGAAAGTGCCGGTTCGAGCCGGCGCCTTGATATTCCGGTTAAAAGTAAGACCTACCTGTTCAACAGCATTATGGATGCCGTGGCCGCCACCGATCTGAAGCCCGGTGACAAATATGCTTTTAATATTTTCGATCCGGCTTCTATGGGCCAGGCTGCGGTCATCGTGGAAGTTATCGGCCAGGAGCTCATTGATATCCGGGGGTTCAACCAGCCGGCCACCAAAGTCTCTTTGAATTTTAAAGGGGTATCTCAGCTGGCCTGGCTTGGAAAAGATGGTGACATCATAAGAGAAAAAGGGCTGCTGGGGATCACTTTGATAAAAACGGACCGCAAGGGTGCCCTTGACGGGCTTGCCATTGAATCCAGCCAGGACCTGACAAAGATTGCTTCGGTGGCCTCCAATATCCCGCTTGAAAACGTCGAAGCCCTTAAGGTGCTGAAGGTTAAAATCCAGGGAATCCCGTCTAAAAACGTGCAACTCCAGGGCGGCCGGCAAACATTTAAAGGACAGGTCCTGACCGTTGAAAAAGAAGTAGTGTCAAATCTGGCCGCCGAACTTCGGACGGATAAGCTGGCAGCATTGGAAAAAATATTTTTAAGGCCCGGTCCGTTTATCCAGTCCGACGATCAAAAAATCCGGGATCTGGCCCGGAAAATTTTAAAAGACGCGCCCGATGCCCCCCCGTTAACCCGGGCCAAAAAACTGCTGGATTGGGTGCATACCCATATTGAAAAGCGGCCGGTCCTGTCGCTACCCGACGCGCTTTCCACTCTTGAAAATCGTGTGGGTGATTGCAATGAACACGCCGTATTGCTGGCCGCGCTGGCCCGGGCAGCCGGAATTCCCACGCGCATCGAAGCCGGGCTGGTGTATTTAAAGGGTCGCTTTTACTATCATGCCTGGAATCTCATGTACCTCGGAAAGTGGATCACCGCCGACTCCCTTTTCGGCCAGCTGCCGGCGGATGTCAGCCATCTGCGGTTTGCAACCGGCTCCCCCGAACAGCAGCTGGACCTAATGGGTATCATCGGCAAGGTCCGGTTAACGGTAATACAATAGAGCCCATCTCAAAAAGGCGTCTAAGTGTCCATGGCGGCGTTGCCCCGCCAATATAAGCGGGATTTCACATCTATTTTTATGAATATTAAGGCGTTCATCAAACCGATTCAAAATGCTCACATACTTACGTGTATGCTCCGCTTTCGAATCGGTTTGCGCCTTGCCCTGAACCCTGATCCACTTTTTTGAGATGGGTTCTAGTCAGTTGTCAGTGGTCAGTTGAAAAAACGAAACTTTCAACTTTGAAAAAATAATAACTTCATATAAATGAGCAGTCGGGGAGTTTTTCCCGTCATGCCCGCGCAGGCGGGCATCCAGCTTTTTCAGCAAAACATTTCTGGATTCCCGCCTACGCGGGAATGACAAGCTTTGAATTAAAAAACTCCCCGACCCCTGATATAAATAGCAACGGACAAAAAAACAAAATTCCAGTTAAAGGATCTAATGTGATATAATTAGAAACATTCAAAAATACATTTATGTTCATTGGTTGAGCCTGTTGCCCGTTTGCCTGTAAAAAATAAAATCAGACATTTAGCCTTTTTTAACGGGCTCAACTGGCTCAACTGGCTTAACCGGCTTAACTGGCAAACTTAAAAATATGATCGAGCTAAAAAACCTGACAAAAAATTACGGTGAGTTCCAGGCGGTAAATGATCTGAGCCTTTGCGTTAAAAAAGGAGAGGTTTTTGGATTTATCGGCCCCAACGGCGCCGGCAAAACCACCACCATTAAAATAATGAGCGGCATTCTTGAACCCACCAAGGGCACGGTGACGATTGCCGGCATTAACATGCGGCAAGAGCCTGAAAAGGCCAAAAGCAAAATCGGCTTTATCCCCGACCGACCGTATCTGTATGAAAAACTCACCGGCATGGAATTTTTAAGATTCACCGCGGATCTATACGGGGTATCCGAAGAAGCCTTTGAGGCAACCGCTTTTAAAATCCTGAAAGATTTTTCGCTGGCGGAGTGGGCGGATGCGCTGATTGAATCCTATTCCCACGGTATGAAACAACGGCTGATTATGTCGGCGGCCCTCCTGCACGATCCGGAGGTGATTATCGTAGATGAACCCATGGTGGGACTCGATCCGGCAGCCATTATGATGGTTAAAAGTCTTTTTAGAGAACTCGCCGGGCAGGGCGTCACCATCTTTATGTCTACCCATACCCTCAAAGTTGCCGAAGATATCTGCGATCGGATCGGTGTGATTAATAAAGGCCGTTTAATTGCCATGGGAACAACCAGAGAACTGCAGCGGGAAGCCAACATCACCGAAACCGATCTTGAACGGGTGTTTTTTAATCTGACAAATAATGTCTCATGAAGATCGGATGATTTTCTGTTTTTATCGGAGTATAAAAATTATTAAAATGAACCAAGTCCTTACCTTATTAAAACCCCGAATCTGGCCGCTTAGAAACCGCGGCCTTTCAAAAACCAACGGTAAAGGCGGTGCACGCTTACTTTTGCTCGGTTCATTCGGTTTGCTCTTCTGGTGCGGCATATTCGCTGTTTCCTGGCGGGTTCTCGTTTATTTTAAAAGCATTGAAGATATCGGCGATATTCTGGGCTATAAACTGCTGTCCATGATGTTGGTCGTGTCTTTCGCCCTGCTGCTTTTCTCCAGCATCCTCACATCTCTTTCCAGACTGTACCTATCCCGCGACCTTTTACTGGTTCATTCCATGCCGGTTTCCAGCTACAAGATTTTTATCACGCGCTGGATCGACAGCACCATCGAAAGTGCCTGGATGGTAATCATCTACACCCTGCCGGTCCTCATATCCTACGGCATCGTTTATCAAACCGGCATCTTTTACTATTTTAACATCATGATTTCGATGCTGTGCCTGGCAGCCATCGCTTCAGCCATCAGCACCCTGATGGTGATGACAGCGGTTATCATTATCCCCGCCAGCCGGATGAAAAGTGTGTTTATTTTCATGGGGATTCTTTCTTTTGTAGTGATCTATCTCGCCATTCGTCTTTCACAGCCGGAACTGCTGGTGGATCCGGAAGTCTTTGATACGGTTATGGTTTATATTAGCTCGCTGCAAACACCTTCATCACCATTTCTGCCGAGCAGCTGGGTATACGACGGCATCCGATCAGCGCTTTCGGGCTCGATCAGCAGCAGTTTGTTTTTCACGGCGCTGTCCTTGAGTTTTACGGGAATGATCGTATTTGCCCTGGTCTTACTTTCAGATGCGATTTACTTTAAAGGATTTTCAAAAACCCAGAATGCCCCGGCCCGCCTGTTTAAAAACAATGTCGTCGGCGACCGGATCTTTAACTTCCTGCCGGGCCCGATAAAGTCCTTTACGGTCAAAGAGATAAAAACGTTCCTCCGCGACCAGACCCAGTGGACTCAAATCTTTCTGATTGCCGCCCTGATCGTGATTTACGTTTATAATTTCAAGGTCCTGCCCCTTGAAAAATCGCCGATCAAAACCGTGTACCTTCAGAATCTATTCTCATTTCTGAACATGGGCCTGGCGTTGTTCGTCCTGACAGCCGTCACCGCCCGTTTTGCTTACCCGGCGGTCAGTATGGAAAGAGAGGCCTTCTGGCTGGTCAAAGCCTCGCCGCTGTCCATCAGAGCGTTTCTATGGATTAAATTCTTTATCTACTATTTTCCGCTGCTGATCTTAACCGAGGTTCTGATCGTTGCAACCAACCTCCTGCTTCAGGTCACCCCCTTTATGATGGCCCTGTCAACCCTCACGGTTTTCTTTATTGTCCCCGGTATCGTGGCCATAGGCATCGGCCTGGGTGCCGCCTACCCGGATTTCAAAGCCGAAAATCCGACCCAGACGATAACCAGTTTCGGCGGATTGGTTTTTATGATTGTCTGCGCCGGATACATCGGCCTGGTGGTTATCCTCGAGGCCGGCCCGGTTTACAATCTTTTTGTGGCCGGCATCCGCAACAAAATAATCAGCCTTTCCGCCTGGATCTGGATTGTCGGTTCATTTACCCTGGTACTGATTCTCAGTGTGCTGGCGATATTCCTGCCGATGCGCTTTGGTGAACGGCGCCTTTCCAAATTGCCAACCTGACCCCTCTCAGAGACCCGCTAAAGCCCCCTTGTTGAATTTTTCATCTTGACATGTAATACATATACATTTATATTTACATTAGCATTTACATTATCGTTTGATACGGGTTCTGGGTTCAGAGGCTGGATAACAGAAGACAGAGGTCAGATGACAGATGAAAAAGTAGGGCAGCCCCCTGTGGCTGCCATCCGCCAGAGGCATGAACCCTGAACCTCTGAACGTTGAACCTATGAACCCAATGACTGAACCCTGAACCTCTGAACCTTTTATTGGAGGCCCCATGCGAATCCGGCTGACACCGAAACAGCAGCGTTTTCTGGATTATCTCCAACGGGAGATCGCCAAAACCGGCCTGTGTCCCAGCCTGCGCCGGGCCGCAACGGATCTGGGGGTCAGCCATGCCGCCATCGCCCAGATCTTTCGTGTGCTGGAAGAAAAAGGCTATGTGAGACGGGAGGGCCGCTACAGTCGCAAGGTTTATCTGTTAAACCGCGCTCGCGAGGCAGCGGCTTTGCAGCGCTGGCGCGAAATCCCGATTATCGGTCGGGTCACGGCCGGTCTGCCGATGTACGCCCAGGCGGAGTGGGACGGCAGCATCGTGCTGGACGCCGCCGTTTACCGCAGTCAAAACATTTTTGCCCTGCGCGTCAAAGGCAATTCGATGAAGGATGCCGGCATCCTCAGCGACGATCTGGCAATCTGCGAACCGCGCCAGTACGCCCAGAACGGCGAGATCGTCGTGGCGCTTATCAACAGCGAGGAGGCCACCGTCAAACGCTTCTTTTTACACGACGACCACATCGAACTGCGTCCGGAAAACCCCGACTACGCCCCCATGCGCTACGGCTTCGGCGAAGTCCTGGTCCAAGGCAAGGTCATCGGCATCCACCGCGGACCGGAAGGAATCAAGTAGCTTATAGTTCATAGCTCATGGCTCATAGCAAAATGATCCCCCTTTCGACTATCAGCTATGAGCTATCAGCTTGTACAATACAGCTTAGCCATCACAACCTTTGAAATCTGAAATTCAATGCGCACTGAACCACCAAATACCCCCTGCCGCCTCCGGGTCGGCACCAGCGGCTATTCGTACGCAGAGTGGGTCAACACCGGGTTTTACCCGTCGGGCACCCGTTCCGGCCAGATGCTGCCGCTTTACGCTCAAACGTTTCCTATCACCGAACTGAACTTCACCTGGTACCAGATGCCGAAAGCGGCCGTTATCGAACGCCTGCGCCAGCAGGCACCGCCCGGTTTTCGTTTTGCCGCCAAACTGACCCGCACCTTAACCCATGAGGTGGACCCCAACCAATGGCGCGGGCAGGTCTCCCGGTACCGGGACGGCATGGCACCGCTCACCCAGGCCCGGCAGCTGACGGCTGTTCTGCTGCAGTTTCCGCCAAGCTTTTCCCGGGCACCGAAAAATCGCCACTATCTGGCCGCCCTTCTGGACGAACTGGACGGATTGCCCCTGGCGGTGGAATTTCGCCATGCTTCCTGGGCCACAGACCGGGTTTTTGCCGAACTGGAACGCCGCCGCACCACCCTGGTCGCCGTGGATGAACCGAATCTGCCGGGCCTGTTCCCGCAGCTGGATGTCGTCACCAACCCGGCTTTTTTCTATGTCCGGTTTCACGGCCGCAACGCCAGAGGCTGGCGTTCGGGCAATATGCAAATACAGTTCGACTACGACTACAGTGATGCGGAATTGCAGGAATGGGCCGCAAAAATCATCACCCCCATGACCCGGCTCGCCCGCAGCGGCGTGATTTTTTTCAACAACCACGTCCGCGCCCAGGCACCCAGAAATGCCCGGCGTTTGATCAGTCAACTCATCGAAAGGGGTTTGTTGTAACCTAAGCAGATTTTCAACATCGACAATCGCTCAACTTAGGTGTCAGTGCGCTAAAATGACTAAAGTGAGCTAAAGTGCCTAAAGTTATGGTGTCGCTTCGCTCCATCTTTTTAAATTAAATGACAGAATTCCTTAACTTTAGGCACTTTAGTCACTTCCTACTTTAGGCACTTTTTCAAGCAAACTGGCTAGTTTTAGAAACCTCAATCCATACGCTGACGATTTCGTCACTTGAGAGTAAACGATGAACCGTTCAATCATCCATTTAAATGTGGCCGATTTTGCCGTGGCGGTAGAGCGCGCGGTGGATCACCGGCTAAACCAGCGTCCGGTGATCATCGCACCCGAAGGCGCCGCCCGGGCCGCTGTTTACGATATGAGCAACGAGGCTTACATGGCCGGTATCCGCAAGGGCATGGCCCTACGCCGGGCCGTGCGCCTTTGCCGGGATGTTGAAGTCCTGCCGCCCCATCCGGACCGCTATGAGCTCGCTATGCACGATGTGCTCAAGCGCGCCCTGCCGTATTCGCCCCTGATCGAAACCGGTGAAGACGACGGCCACCTGTTCATGGATGCCACCGGCACCTCCCGTCTTTTCGGCCCGCCCATAGACGTGGCCTGGCGGTTGCGCAGGCAGATTAAAACCGACCTGGGCCTGGACCCGATTTGGTCGGTGGCGCCCAACAAGCTGGTTGCCAAAGTGGCCACCCGCCTGGTGAAGCCTGACGGGGAGTATATCGTCGCCGCCGGTGAAGAGGAACCGCTGCTGGCGCCGCTGCCGGTCGGTCTGGTTCCGGGCATCGAGCACCCTGATCAGCTGCGGTTGCGGGAATTTAACCTGACCCATGCATTCCAGGTCTCGGCCCTGAGTCTGGAGCAGTTGGAGGTCCCTTTTGCAACCCGTGCCCTGCTGCTTTACGAGGCGGTACGCGGTATCGATCCGTCTCCGGTTTTGGCGATCGGACAAAAACCGCCGAAGGTAATCGCAGACCATGAATTCGGCAATGACACCAACAACGCGCACACCCTGGAAGCGATTCTCTACGGCCTGGTGGAGCAGGTCGGCAGCCGGCTGCGCCGGCGCCGGCGCGCCGCCCGACGCATCGCCATTATCCTCGACTATTCCGACGGCATGCGCCACGCCCGCCAGGTGGCCGCCCGGCCGGCCACGGCCAATGACCTCACCCTCTTTGAGCTGGCCTGCCGCACCCTCCAGCTGGCCTGGACGCGACGGGTGCGCATCCGGCACATGCGTCTGGTCTGCGACCGGCTGATCTTTCCGCCGGCTCAGCTGCAACTGTTTGCCGCCGACCAAAAAGCCAATGAAAAACGCTGCGGCCTGATCACGGCCATCGATGCCGTCCGCCACCGCTTCGGCAATGAGGCCGTGCGGTTCGGCCGTACGCTGGCAGCGTAAAAAGAGCGCTGCGCTTGAGGAGCAGCCCTTCGGGCTTTGAGGAGCGGCCAAGCGGCCGAACCGCTGGCGCCTGGTCACTGGCTGCTGGCTGCTGGCCGAATCAGAGACAACCCGTTGTGGTACCATCACAACCTGTTACTGCGGGCGGGGATAAACCCCGCCCCTACAACCAGCATTTTAATCGGTCTCGTAGGGGCGGGCTTTACGCCCGCCCACCGAGCCAGCGACCAGACGCCAGGAGCCAGAGACCAGAAACTATGATTCCTTTAACCGTCCGATCAAACTACTCTTTCATGTGGGGCACGGCTCCGGTCAAACAAGTCTGCCGGACCGCCCGGCGCCTGGGCTATACCCATCTGGCGCT
>Ga0255055_10000311_pt1 | contig 38058 bp, 32 predicted proteins | sample JV7_2_27_MG_FD_188633 | JGI IMG/M metagenome (GOLD analysis project Ga0255055, IMG submission 188633) | Seawater microbial communities from Jervis Inlet, British Columbia, Canada - JV7_2_27 | ecosystem: Environmental > Aquatic > Marine > Inlet | place: Canada: British Columbia | collected... | reverse complement strand
ATGCTTACGCTGGTTCTGAGCCAAGCTATAACATAGCAACCAAGGCCAATCCATATGGCTCAAGAGTTATGGAGTGCCGTAATGGTGGTGGTTGGAATACCGGTATATCTCCAGATGACGTGGGTGCCGTACTCGATTGCGATCAGGTCATGCTATTTGCGGCAGAGCAGACCAGCTCAAACGGTGGTCCTATCATAATGGCCAGGCGTATCCATACTGGCGCTGGTCATTATCGCACTCACTACATAGGCGAACTACAAGGTGGTGATACTCTCCGCATTCGGAGAACTGTCAACAATAGCTGGGACACCCTTGCTACGATGACCTGGAATTACAGTACTGATAAATGGTACTGGATGCGCTTCCAGGTTTCTGGTACTAATCCAGTAGCCCTCAAGCTTAAAGTATGGAGCCATGGCGATACAGAGCCAGTAGCTTGGGACCTTGAGGACAACGACAGTGATGGAAGTAGGATCCAGGGTACTGGTTATCCGGGTCCAACTAACCGCGGTAACTTCAGCACAAGTGATCCTTGGGACGATGTCAATGTAGCCTATTATAGTATAGGTACGGGTGGGTGTGAACCTCTCATGCCAGCGGACGTTGGTTTTACCACTACAACCACTTCCACTAGTTCGTCGACTACGGCGAGTACTGTCAGTACTGCGAGCACTACAGCTACTAGTACTTCTACCACGACGTCATCGTCAACAGCCAGTACTACTGCCTCTACGACAAGCTCGAGCACTACTTCATCAACCGCTAGTACCGTGTCGACTATTTCCACAAGCTCTACGACCTCAAGTAGTACCACATCAACTGCGAGCACTGTATCGACAACTTCTACATCAACTACATCGAGTACGTCATCTACTACTGCGTCGACGACGTCTACCAGCACATCGACTTCAACTACTAGTTCCAGTAGTACTGCGTCTACTGTGTCAACTGCGTCGACAATATCTACAACCTCGACTACTTCTACTACTAGCTCTACCACTGCCAGTACTGCGTCGACAATATCTACTACGTCTACCAGCAGCTCGACTTCTACAACAAGTAGTTCGACCGCTTCCACCATAAGTACTACTTCAACCAGTAGCACGACTACATCTAGCAGTACGACCTCAAGTAGCACAGCTTCTACAGCTAGTACCATCTCTACGACATCAACTACGTCAACGAGTTCAACAACTACCAGTACGACTACGCCACCGCTTACTACATATTCTACGGTGTCTACTACATCTACTTCAACCTCGACCTCTTCGACGAGTTCTTCGACTGCGAGTACTGCAAGCACGATATCAACGACCTCGACCACTTCAACTAGTAGTACAACCAGCTCTAGCACTGCGAGTACCACAAGCACGACTTCGACCTCGTCGACAAGCTCTACGACTTCGAGTAGTACTGCGTCAACTACGAGTACCACTTCGACGACCTCGACTACAAGTACGTCGTCTTCTTCTACCACTACAGTAACATTGCCCCTTAGGTACTTCCTTATCCGTACACGGCAGGAAAGTACCAATCGCAATCAAGCCTGGTGGGAAGTTGAGGTATTCGATGACGTTGGTACCTCACTAGGTATTCCTAGAGTACTCAAGAACACTGCACATAATACTATAGAAAACAGAGTAGAGTACTACTTCTCAGGTCCATATACCAATGCCCAACTTGCCTTATTTGAGGCTGAATTAACCGCCGTAATTTCAGGCTCTAATACTATTACTATGTATGAGCTCGAGATATGGATCTATGAAGGCGGTGTATTCACAGACGTCTTAGTGCCTGGTAGTGATGTCTCTACTCAGCTCACCTCTACAGGTACGCCACACTACGACGAAATTAATAACCATGTAGCTACGCCTGACGACGCTAAGTACGTCTCGGCCTCTGGTATTGCGGAGAGTGGCAACTTCGATCGCTATGGTGGAACACGTACTAGCGCAACGACCTCTACTACGAGCAGTACTTCGAGCAGCACGACAGCATCTACTGTCTCGACGACATCTACTAGTAGCTCAACGACAGCTAGTACGGCATCTACCGTATCAACAACGTCTACCAGCAGTACTACATCTACTTCATCTTCGACTACTGCGAGTACGGCAAGCACGATTTCTACGACAACATCGTCCAGCACGACATCGACTACCGGTACTACAGCTAGTACTGTGTCAACCACAAGCACCACTAGCACTACATCATCTTCGACTACGACAACAGCTACGGGTACTACTGCTAGTACGGTGTCGACTACAAGTACGACCAGCACGAGTTCGACTACGACCAGTACTACCTCTACAACTTCTTCAACGTCGACTTCGTCAAGTACCACAGCTTCTACGGCTAGTACTGCTAGCACCGTGTCTACAACATCTACGACGTCTACGACAAGCACAAGTACTACTTCTTCAAGTACTACTTCGACAGCGTCAACAGTATCGACCACTTCAACGACCGCAAGTACTACTACGACAAGCAGCTCGTCCACTACGACCACTGTCACTATCACAACCGTGCCAGCTAACGTGAGATTGGTGCCAGACGGAGACAACTACCCAGGTACTCCAGATTGGGAACCGTCAGAGGGTATAGAGTTGTGGCCGCTGGTGAGCAATACTATTGCATTAGCCGACGATAGTACATATATTATAGCTGACGATGAAGATGTAAGCAACCTGTTTGACTGGTCCGATCCTAGCTACTTTGGTACAGCTGGTCTGGTTAGGATTATAGTCAGGATGCGTAGCACAGATACTGATGCGTACGTTAGGATCACTCCGTACATTGGTGTGGTGCAGGCGGGCATACCTGTAATAGTACAGAATACCGTTACTAACACATGGGAAACTCTTGCAGGCCAGTACTGGACTACGATGGACAGGCCAGAGGCAGATCTTGCAGACCTGGTGGTAAAGGTCCAGGGATTTGCAGCCAGTACGATCACTATTTCGGAAATGGAGATAGACATAGAGGCTCCATCAGGGGTGCCGTCTACGACCACGACCACTACGACTACGACTGTCACCACGACATCAAGCAGCACTGTATCTACCATAAGCACGTTCTCTACTACTGGTACGACTCATACCGGCTGGACCACAATGTCGACTATGTCGACTACTTCGACAACGGGTACTAGTACCACAACTGCAACTACGCCATTAATGATCTTCACTACTACTGAAGTAGACGTTACAGTAGAGGTGAGACAGAGAAACTTTAGGGCTTAAACCATGGCAACAAGTAGAAAAATAGGATTTGATGTAGTCGCCCACAAGCGTCCAGAGAGCTGGAAATGGGACGAAATGATCTGGACCAAGGAGCATGAGCGCCACGAGGCGGTCATACCTACTCTCTTTGATCCAGACCTATCTCTGATTCCTGCTAATGTGTGGCGTTCTGGCATAGGTCAAGGCGAAGACCTGCGTATCTATACGATATACCAACAGCCACATGCAGGTGCTCCATGGCGACCACTCATCAGGCCTGGCCACTATTTCATAGCGGAAGAACGTTTCTATCTGTTTGGCCCTAATGCTATTCTTGGTCTAGCCACCACAGAGGTGGACCTGAATGGTTTCACCCTAGTCAATCTCTTCTTCCCTCCAAAGCCAGGTGCCCCATTTAGGGTAGCCTACATGCATCGTGAGGAAGACGGAGACGTAAGAAACGTAGATAACTTTAGACACAGAGTAAGATTCACCGGCAGGACCATCACAGAGGTGGACCAGTACGGCGACCTAGTATCTCGGACTGAATCTGTAGACCGGAATGCTAGCGGAGAAGTTGTCAACTACAACATCGCCGACCTGCCGGTTGACCCAGAGCCAAGGCCACTAGAGTATGTCGTTATTCAGCGCCCTGAAGCACATAAGAAGCAGTGGATAGAGATGCCGGTTGGGGATGGTGACGCACAGGTGAAGGTCATAGTCCTAGATGAGGTACCAATAGAGGGAACACCAATCGGGTTCTCGAATACCAATCTATTCAACGAGCATATACCAAACGAAGATCCCAATAACTTAACCGCGGGTCAGTACACCATAGGCTATACTGGTCATTCATTCATCACCGCGGGTGAAATACATCTGCACAACGGTACAGAAGATCAGATACCGGGCTACGTGACCTATTGGAGTGACTACCCTGCATCTATTCTATTTAATGATTACTATGTAAGACAGATAGGCTTCGAGTGGAGTGGTTCTACCCCTCCTCCGTACTCTCTCGTAACGCAGTCAGACTTCTTGGGTAGGAGTAGGATGCTTCCCAACCAGTCATTCTATCTCTCATATTTCCCAGTGCTTGACCGAGACGAGATCAAGATATTCGTTTACGATCCACGTAATGAACAGGTGGCAGAATGGACTAGGGTAGACACTCTAGAAGAGGCAGGGCCTGATGACGAGGTGTTTGTTATCAGCCCAGACGGCGGCTTCATCGTATTCGGCGATGGAATAAAAGGACGCATCCCACACAGGTACGCCCACATAGGAGCTACATACAAGTATGTACCTCTCATCGAGTATATGCCAGACGAAAAGTGGCTGGCCTACGTACCTGATACAGTGGATTTACAGCCACTACGCAACTCTATTCACCGTGGCTTTATCTATATTTCCCACAAGGAGCCCATAGTAGATCAGTTAGTTTTGGTGACCGACAGACCTAGGGTACCAGAGCGGCCAGATACCTACGGGCCTATCGAAGCTGGTACAGATTTCGGTCTACTCACAGTGACAGCCTATACTCGTGAGGGAGACACAGTACCACAGCAAGAGATCTCATGGCACCTGGAGCCACCTATGGGATTTATCAATGGTACCAACCCATACTACACCCCAGTGAGAACGATAACGGATGGTTCAGGTAGGAGCAGGGTCGTGTATACTCCTGTCAGGACCGCGGGTGACATGGGCGTACTGGTCAATCTTTTCGAAGGAGATGGATCTGACACTGGTAACATAATCACCACTATCATTCCCGACGATACTCTCTTAGTCCCAGAGAGTATAGAGAGTGCTCTTGACGACATATGGGTATTCATGGTATTTGATGATGATCCATTCTCACCATATGACCCAGCCACTAGGACTGGAGGAAGACATGTTATATTATATCGCTGGGATGAAGACGAATTGGAGTGGACACCAGTCAGACCTAGTGCTATAATAGGTAAAGACAGACTTATATTTGACTATTCTATTCCCACACCGGATGATTTTCCAGGTCTAGTACAATACTCTATACTAATGGATCGAGTGGTGACGGTGACGGCTACGACCATGAACCAGCTCACCGGGCTACAGATAGAATCTAATCCGGTCAAATTTCTCATTCGTATACCAGCATCTCAGAGAGGCGTTTACACGCTGCCAACTCCGACCTCTGTTGAGGGAAGTGCATTAGATTCAGCCACTTATCTCACCATAGCAAGAGATGGCACGATGAGATTTATTTATACTAGTGCTCTGACGAGTACCTCGACCACTACTACGACGAGCACGACGTCATCCACTACCACAACAACGTAGTGTAGGAGAAACCAAAGATGGCAGACGACAAATTCCAAGACACCTTTAGCCCTGTACCCAGTTTTGTAGCAGGCGAGCAGCCAAAGTCTACTAAGTACTCACGCTGGGCCGCACAAACTGACAATGCTCTAGCTACGCTAGAGCGTGCTATCGGTAATATGTGGGCCAGTACGATTATCACCGGCGACATAAGGCCCATGTTGTTTACTAGTCTAGCCAGGGCAGTAGGCAATATGGAATGGGTGAACCCCTATATCCCAGCTTATGTAGACGTTGATGACCACGAGGAGTTCACACCAGCCACAGGTAGAGAGTTTTATCTTGAGCTATTTCCTCAAGACACAGCTTATACCCTTGGCTCATGGCTGACAATCTCTAATGATACCGCTATTGATCCTACTCAATGGCAGACCACTAGAGCCGACCTTGCCGTCAATGGGGACTGGACTCACATAGGTAGAAAGATCTACACCTACGGAGAACTAGGTACAGAGATTATAGGTGGCAACGACAGAATCATTACATACCACGGCGAGACACGAGATGGTGATCTCGGTATGGGGTTCGGCGTATTTCCCAACCTCAGCCAAGTAGAGGCCGGTGCAAATACTGGCTGTATAGTCACACAGAGAGTCGACGGATTCGGTGAGACCTACTACGAGGTTGACATGCCAGACCTCATCGTTAGCAAACAGCTACCAGGAGAGGTAGGGTATGAAGAACCTTCAGTGGGGACAGATGTACAGTTACAACTGCCAGAACAATGTACGCCTCCTACTGGTCTTACCAATAACGAGATTCCTGCTGGCCTAGCTATGTTATGGGACGTTGGGGACGATCGAGATATACCCAACATGGGACCCATCAGCACTCTTGCTAGGTACTATGCTGTGAGTGTTACTAGGCTAGAGATTCGCAATGTTACACTTGATGGCTTCGCTAGTGATTTAGATGGAGAGGTCAATAATACAAGGTATGTCCTTGTTACCATGGGACAATCTCTTGCGGAAGCATTTGGCCAAATGTGGAAGAGGTTCCTCAACCACACTCACGGGGTCGATTCATTTGGTGCCCCTATGAGCCATACAGATCTGGCTGAAGCAGTGTTCCTACAACAGGATATCTATGGCAACCCACTGGCATGGGTAAAAAGCTATGCAACACAGCCAATCATCTTCAACAACAACCATCCACAATTTCTCTACAGAGAGGGATTCCAGAATGACCCGGGCACCTACTATAACTCTATGGTTGGTGATCTAAACCTGGCATCTGAGGATGAGAACGTTGCTGGTGATGGCTCTACAGACTACCATCAGAACTTCGATTGGGATACTGTGAAGTTACTGTTCTATGGTATTGGTGGCCCTAGTATATTTTATAGCACCCCAAGGGGAGGCTCCCAAACTGGTCAGCTAGAGAGGCTAGTGTTTAGGGGTGGTTCTATTGATAAGAACGTCAATCCGGATACCCTTACTGGCTTTGATGGTGGCTTCCAATTTGGTTACGCATCAGATATAGCCGGTGCAGGTGTGGCAAACTACTGGAAGCTCCAGGCAGAGTTCCTGGGACCGGTTGACATACTGAACTACCTTAGAGTCAGACAAGTAGTGGGTGGTCCAGCACCTATTATTACATTCGATGCAAGCTGTCTCCGATTTGATATTGAGTGTGAGACAAATGTCACTGGCGACCTAAATGTTCTGGGAAATATGGACGTTACTGGCGATATGGACGTTACTGGCTTCATCGAGTTCTTCCTAAGCGATGCTGCCAACGACGCATTTGTCATCTACGACCTGGATAATTATCCTGGTGTATCAGAAGTGGCATTCAGGTTTGAAGCCTCGGAAGCACTCTTTAGGAGGCCAGTAGAAGTAAATGATGACGATGTTACCGTAACATTCGACGGAGTCGACCTGGACCTACACTCTCACAGAGAGGGTATGAGCGAAGGTGGACGTGTTCCAGTTGAAGGTGTCGACAGAGTTGGTGATCGTGGTGCAGGCTACACACCTGTAAGGATTAACTCTGCAGGGTACGCAGTATACGCACCGTAAGGAGATTATAGCAATGGGTTTTGGAGACAAAGGACAAATAGAAATAACTGGTAGTGGTACCAGTCCTGTCTCAGAGTACGCACAGATGTTTACTGTACTGTCAGACGAATTCCCCGTGTTTGAGGATGGCGCTGGCGAAGTAGAGGAAATGCTCTCTGGTAACTGGGTCAACGACGGAGGTCCGCCCTGGTACTATCTCTTTACCGAAATCACCCTAAGTGATTTTGATTTCTTTGGTTTCTCTCTTTATGTATACTTCCAGACAGAGGTCAGTTCTATTGGTGCCCTAGCTGCAGACGGAGATTACTTCCTTGATCTAAGTGCTAACAGGGTCTATATCTACGGGTATCTAGGCAGCGCTCCCTCCGCGGATGGCTATCTGCATGCGTGTGAAGATCAGCTCACCCTCATAGGTGGTGGTCCATTAGAGATGCCAGAACAGCCCTATCCACCTGGAGAGGTTGGTATCAGAAAGATAGGCGATTTACATAATGGGACGCTTAAATATACCGGGATAAAGAATATACTACTTCACAAGCTAGGTAATAAAGTGCACGCCTTTGCTGAGGGTAGCAAGAGTGATGCTGACTACGACCAGGGCGAAACTGATAGGCTAGGTTTCTTCTACTCAGATGATGGGGGAGAAACATGGAACTGGTCCAGTCAGTGGCTAGATAATGAGCCTATCTCTTGGGCTCAACCCTTTCCGGATCCTCCCGAAATCATAGATGCTGATGAGTATGATATCCCATTACAAAAAACTCCGATCAATGTGGGGAATGCCACAAGCTATCTAACACAGACTGGAGAACATGGGTTTATGCCTATGAGTGCGGATGGTACACTCATGATATATGGAGTTCAAGGCTCGTCTAATGAGACTTTCTTTTTTAGTCCTAATGGTGGAGCAAACTGGCGGAAGGCTGCCCATACTCACACAATCACTTATAAAGACAGCTTTGATCTTCCAACACCTGGCAATAGATTCGAACCCCAAGGGATGTGTAGAGATGCCAGTGTTATAGTAAACCCAAGTCCAACAACAGGTAAGGGTTGGGTATTCTATATACTAGATAGAAGGCAGGCCCCTAATAATCTGATAACAAAGGTAGATCTAGCAGCAAACAAGACCGAGATACCCCCATTGTTTCTTGCCTTTTGGGACTATGAACCAGGCCTTGTGGCATTTGGTAGCGATGGCTCTGCTCGCACTATACAAGCCAGTGGCAGTGTGTTTGCCGGTCGTCCATGGTGGATAAGTAGCACGTATGATGGTACTGCCGCTAAGACATGGCTACATGTTCTTACTAAGCACACCAATGGGTTTTTTTACTACTATAGGTCCGATGACGAAGGCGTAAGCTGGAGTGGTGTCCCGTTCCAATCGACCCACGATCCTAATTATGTTGCATCTGGTGGGAACAATGAGCAGAGAGGTCTACGCTCAGCGTACACCCCAAACCTTCTAATCAGTCCAAATTGTCAGGACCTGTGGATGGTCTTATCATATGGCGAACAAAATGGACCATTTACAGACTATGCCTCAAATCATATCTACAGATCGCTTGATCATGGAGTAACTTGGGACAAGCTAAGCGAAGGTATCAGTGGTGACCATCCATTTGCCAAGGGTATGACCAGAGGTGCTGGGGGCTATCTTAATGCTCAGAGTCCAGGTAGTGTTCAACTGATATTCATTAACAATTCATACGATGAGTTTATATTAAAACGTAGTAAGTGGTATTTCGAAGAGTTCACTTACTGGAGAGTAAATAGAACCGGCTCACACGCCGCGGCAATTGAGGAAGCGACTGATATCTCTATCGACGAGAGGTTTTATTTCAACTACTTTCATGCAGGTGGAAGTAGTCCAATGTGGGGTACAGGCAATCTAGGTACTGAGTTCCCTTGTGGCTATGCGTCGGGCAATAAAGGGTGGCAGGTTTTGGACGAATGGCACTTTATGGCTCCCAACAGGGCAGATTTCAGCGCTAGTTTTGGTGGATACAACTGTACTAACAGCTGGCATTCGAATGGTGCGCTTCTCAATCCATATGCCAGAGGAGGAGTAGCAGAGATCACCATTGCCCCAGGTGATGCTACGTTCTACAATATATGTGATGAGGCCGGCTTTATCATTAGAGCGGAACATGTCAACGGATTGATTAGAAAACTACAGGAGCTACAGGGTAGAGTTCTAGCCCGAGGCACCCAAGCAACAGACTTTGGCCTAGAATGGGGCCACATGAGAGTTGTTCTGTCGGGTGCTGACGACACCGAGGGAGACTCAGTAAGAGCTGAGCACTACGATGATCTACGCACAGAGTTCGAAGACAAGATTAAAGCTCAGGTATCACCATCTCCCGGGGGTGCATTCTATACTGATGGTGGGGTTGATTTTACTGACCCAGAGTATGATATCCTACAGCCGGTAGCGAATGTTCAGGACGGTCCAGGAGGCACCCCAACAGAGGGTGCAGTGATATCCATCAGGACGCTCATAGGTATGAGAAAAATCATACAAGCACTGTACGTAAACGGATGGTTCTGTGCGTGTCACCAATACTGTCCGTGCCAGACTGATATCACCGTCACCGGTGAGAAGAAGTAGAAAGGACTAAGAATGGAAGTTTTCTCATTATATCTTGGGGTTACCAATGACTGTGATCTTAGGTGCACCTATTGTATGCGCCCTAAGGAAGTCAAATACATGCCAGAGGAAGTAGCTAGGGGCGCAGTGAACTGGTTCATTGACCAGATACCTAGTAGGGCTCCGAGGGTTGACCTGACCTTCTGGGGTGGAGAGCCCTGTTTGAACGAAATAGCTATTTTATCTGCGATAAATGAAATTGAAGGTCGGTTTCCTGGAAAGTCTACCTTTACTATAAGTACGAATGGTTACGACTTCCCAGATGCACTCTTCAAGCATATCGTCGACAACAGTAAGAGATGGAATGTTCAGATCTCTCTCGATGGGACAAAGGAATCCCACGACAAGAGTCGGCGTACCAAAGAGGGCGAAGGCACCTTTGAACAGTGTCTAGCCACCTTCAAAAAGCTCAGAGACATATGCAATGTCGGCATCCGAGCTACTATAGCCCCCTGGAATGTCCACAGATTATTTGAAGATCTCAAGTACTTACGATTACTTACACCTCAATTCAATGTTCGTCCCATGTTCCAGGCATCTTGGAAGGATAAGCACTATGATATGCTTAGAGATGGTCTGTTTCAGTTCGCAGTGTACGAGGCAGAGAGGGTTAGGGCCGGATCCGAGCCCTGTAAGATGATAGCATATCCATTCTCAAGCTGTGGCATCCAGTTCACCGGACTTTGCGGTGCTGGTAGAGAGATGGTGTACGTTGACACGGAAGGCTCCATATGGCCGTGTGCTGACCACCAGGACATTGGAAAGCATAGATTGGGGCACATAGATGCCCCCGGACTTAATATGGCCTCTAAGAGGCTATTTGAGGCCCTCAGCGTCGAAAACTTCATTGGGTGCAAACAGTGCACTGCAGTCAGCTGTACTTGCTGCCATGCTCTCAATCTCTCGCAGACAAACTGCGAGTTACTACCTCCCGAAGGCTATTGCAGGGCCATGAGGATATTTGGTGAGTTCTACATCTACATAGAGGCGATGTTGCAAGAGCTAGGCTATGAGCATGGCATACCGTACCAGAACAACAACATCTTCTTTGATGATGGCAGCTTATCACTGCTCGTAAAAGACGGCAACAAGGTTTTGGGCCGGAGATATAGTGACGTCAACGCAGCTACACTCGACACCCTACTTAGGGTGGGCACACTGCTAGAAAGGTTACAAGATGAAGACAAAACAACCAAGTGCAGCGAGTAGGGCATCTGCAGAAGTTTTAGGGTACGTTCAGCAGCTTGTCCACGATATAGAAAGGAAGATGCAGCATGAAGAGACAGGTCGTGTCTCGTGTGGCCAGGAAGGATGTACCGAAGACAATTGCCAGCCTGGAGAGGTGGGCGAAGACTCTTGACGTATTCTACGTCAGGGACTTTGGCATGTTACTTAAGCCACTGGAAGAACTGGATATAGATGTAAGTAAAGCCCGCAAGGCATGGGAGTCCGAAGACTGGCATGAGTTATCCACACAACAGATGGCACTCATGCGTGATTGGGAAGAAGATCTAACAGCTAAGCAGGTCAGGATTCCTAGATGTGCCGTGTACTTCTTCAGCACTATGGATCGCAAGAGGTACGGAGTAAGACGTGAGGCCTTTGGCGACTGTGACAGGCATGTGACTCGCCTCAATCTATACGAGTTGATCATAAGCTGTCTATACAGACAGGCGAATCAACACAATCTATTTCGTGATCATAAGCTCGTTGCTGATATTATGTACTTCCATAGGCCATGGTTCCAGTGGATGACAGACATACAGAGACTAATCATCTGGACACGGCGCAGAGAATATGAGAATATAGCAGGATTCAAGCCCATGATAGAGTGGAAGGTGGAGCGCTTGAGCTGTAGCCAATGTAGGAAAAGATATACTGGTCTACTAGGAAGGATGACAAGATCATACAGTACAGTCTGCGGATATGGAAGACCCTTTAATCCGGATAATTACTACGGTGAGATAGGCAGGGACGAGCTAGCACTAATTCAAACGCTTAGACGCCTAAAGGAGCAAAGTCATGGCGGTAGTTAAGCAGCATTCACCTGTTAACTTTCAGTTTACGGTGAGCAGCACCCCAGAGGTCAGTCATACGGATGTCCGAGTCAAGGTGCATAACCCCTTTGTAAAGGTTAGATACAACGAGACTGCTCCGTTTCAGTCTGTAGGTCTTGCCTTCGCCGCACTCCCAGATCTCACAAGTAGAGAGAATGTTGTCATAAGGGAGCTTGACTACTATCCAAACGCCAATAGACCAGGTGTCGACAAGTCTGAAGTATATACTACCGCTGAGTTCGATGCAGAGATAGGGCGCTTCTTAGTCACTGACATCTTCAAAAAGCAAGCTGCAGGAGCCGATATTCCGCTGTATTTCCAGCATATTGTCACTATTACCACTGACTTATTCATCCAAACCGGCTCCGATGTCATAGTGTTAGACAAGGACTTTGATCCAGTAGATCCTGAAGAGTATGCAGTATGGGAAGGATCTGACGGTTGGTATGTCTTCCACAACCTATCGCACTCCTATGATGCTCTTACCGGTGACTACGAGGCATACTATGTATCTTATCCCATATGGGACAGTATAGGTAGTAGACAAAGAGAGCATGTAGAGCTATTAGATCCTACCCAAAGGTTCATAGAAGCAGAGGAAGATGACTACGATGAGACCTTTGAGGTCATTGACAGTCTTACCCGCTACACTCTAGAGGACAATGTTGGCGGAGACGCATTTACTGTACACGTCACCTACGACATAGAGACCTATTCTCCTATGAGTGATCTCTACTTCGGTGGAGGCACACCTACATATGTATACTCCGTTCTTTCCTATGGTCTCCAAGAGATAGGCCCATTGTATCCCAAGAGCCTCCTTCAGGGAGACCCTTGGTTTCCGGTACTAACTAACGGTATATTCTATGCTATTGATAATAGATATCTCATCTCAGAGTACAGTCAGCAACCTTTCATGCCATACGAACCATATAAGAGAGTAGTGAACGAAGAAGCAATACTGCTTGCTAAAAATCTAATAAAAACACAGCATTCAGGTTATTTTGTAAACCCGACAGAGGGTTATCACATGAATATCCTCATCTTTAATGAGGATGATCAGATCAAGTGGGCTATTTCCACCGATACCACCCAGGAATACTATATAGATGCTGTCGGAGAAGAAACTTCAATCGCATACGACCATGACGGTATCGCAAGTAGGAACGACGAGGACGGACTCATAGATGTCACCTACACCCTAATGGCGTTAAGTGATAAGATATATGTATCATATTTCTATGTAGAGACAGACTTTGAATACACACAGACCAATCTGAACCCCATCTATTTTCCAACCATCGCAGAGAAGAGCATTGGTATCTTCTTACTGCCATCTCCTCCGGGCGAGGCCATCCCTACATACACTGTCTTCCATATCCTCATGGATGAGGCAGATATGATTGTAGATGGTAATGCCGTCCCAGGAGCAGCCGCCATAGCGGACGTGGGTAATCTCTCACACGGTACTATATTAACGAACCGCGGGCATACCGACATCGTAGAAGCCACATGGTACGTCGAGATAGTCACAAGTAATTCAGTGCCTGGCGACATCACTGACGCAGAGTATAGACTCAAGAAGGGTACCATCGGTGGCTGGAGCGTAACCTATACCATGACAGAAGACTGGATTAGTCTTGGTAGTGGTATGGAGATAAAGTTTGTGGCGGCTACTGCAGGGGTGGACTTCTCCGCTGGAGATATATGGGCCATAGAGGTAGAGGCAAACCTCACAGGTGTTACAGATGATATATTTGACATGACGTACGATGAGTTTCTGCAGGCATATTGTTTGCCCAATGAGACCTCAACGTATGCCTTCCTAGTGGTGGCTCTGTACAGTGTGGGCAGTAATCGTGGTCTACATGACATAAATCTAGTCGACACTAGGGTCAGGGGTGGTGGCATCAACCCAGACCTACTGGCTGAAGTCAAGGGTGTATACCCTGAGGTAGATTGGTTCTTTGATATAGGGCACTATGACGGTAAGCCTTTCCCAGGTGCCGCGGCGATCCTAGTAGACCTACCGGCAGACATACTAAATGTTAATGGCGGTATCTTCTCGAAGGATCAGATAGATTCCATAGTGAAACACCATCTTAGTCTCGGTGTCTATCCGGTAGTAAGGTACTACTGTACCAACACTGGTTTAGTGTCGCATGAGACAGTGCCAAGATCCCCAACCAATGCATGGAACTGGGTGGTTGAAGAAGACAGTCTCTGTCCAGACCCAGATGGTCGAGTGATATGTCAAGAGATATCGACGACGACTACTACCTCATCTACTACTTCAACTTCGACTACTGCATCTACGGCATCTACCATATCTACTACATCAACCACTTCGTCTACGATGACTACCACATCATCTACGGCATCTACATCAAGTACAATATCAACTACATCATCTACCGCGTCAACTTCGACAACTGCTAGCACTACGTCGACAATGTCTACTACATCTACAGTAAGTTCGACTTCATCTACATCAACTTCTACGTACACGACTAGTTCTTCTTCTACTACTTCGACTTCCTCATCTACTACCTCAACTACCAGACCAGGGTGGACTACCCATTCTACCACTTCATCGACCGCGAGTACCGCGAGCACTGTCTCTACAATCTCGACTACATCAACAAGTAGTACAACAACTTCTACCACCACAAGTACGAGTAGCACAACGACAACTAGCAGCACCACAGCCTCTACTGCGTCTTCTACGAGTACGACAAGTACGACGTCTTCGACATCATCGACATCATCTACGGTTTCAAGTACTTCTAGTACTGCGAGCACCATGAGCACTACCAGCACGATGTCGACGACCTCAACTACTGCTTCGACTGTGAGCACAACCTCAACTTCGACTACTACGACGAGTAGCTCGTCCACCACTACCACTACGGTGACTACATTCTTACACGGATACGTGTACTACAACTACTATGATGCCAGTGAAGGTGAAATGTGGATTAGACGGGCACGCTTACCAGACTTCTCGGCCGTAACAGATATAGTACAAAGGATTAGTACCACTGGTGGACAGATCAATCTTGCTGTAGACTACAGTCAGAACATTATCTTCTTCTGCGATGATTCAAAGATCAAGAGTTGTGATCTTGGTGGTGGTAATGTCACTGATATATTCACTGGCTTCGTACCGAGAGGCCTAGGTATAGATAGAGACAATCAGAAGCTATACTACTGGGACGATACCGATATGGAGCTTCGTTATTGTGACTACGATGGTGGCAATGACGCTATTATTCTTGACAACGACACTGACGGCCTCAACGATGTCTTCCATATAGCAGTAGATGAGGCCGACAACTATATCTACTTCGGCGGCAGTGAAGACGAGGGGAAGACCGCTGATCCTACCACTTCAGACTCACGAGCGGGACTCTACCGATGTGACCTTGACGGCGGCAACTTTCTGTATCAACAAGAGACTGGTGTATGGACGAGTGAAGCACTACAATATGGTTTCTGTGCAGATTTTGACGACGATCATATTTACTACCCATATGGCGATGAGATTCGTCTAGTGGATGTTAGTGGCGCTATCCATGATCAGCTAATGTTTACTGCTGATGGTGATATCGGGACACTATCATACCAGAACGACTCTGTAGATCATTACGTCTTCTTCTTCAGATTTGGACATGATTATCTAGAGAGAATTAAGCTACACGATCATACTGCTAGTCTCTACAGTGAGATAGGACCACAGCTAGACAGCGGTGATAGCATCAGTAAACTGTGGGTGGAAGCTGATCCAGGCTTCACAACCACTACGTCGACTACGTCGACCACTACTACAACAACACCATAGGAGCTAGGATAGCCATGGCTGTTAACATCATTTGGCAATATGAGACTGGAGACTACATCTCTGGCGAAGCACAAGATCTCGGCACCATACCTGCAGGCGAGGAAGGTGGAGGTCTTGTCATGTTTGGCAACTACGAGACAGATGTCTCGGTGGTTATTCTAACCGATGTAGGTTTCCATATCAATCCCTACGACGGGCTTTATGAGGGGGACGAAGATGCGACCAGTGACTTCTTTGAACTCCTGGCGTATGGAGACACACGTGCTGCCTTTAACGATAGAGGGTTTCTAATTAATCAAAGAGGTTATGAGGTCCCAGCGTTCCCCGATGCTGGATGGGTGAGCTGTACGTCCGAGCGGGGATCAAATCCGGACAATGCGATCGAGCTGCTCGCTACGGCTTGCGATCCAGAGGCGGAAGCCGACGGGGAACTCCCGCTGGGGTCAGTAATGAAGATCAAGACAAAGATCTCCTTACCCTCTCTACTACAGAGGACAGGAGTCCATCAGTTCAGTATGTACCTAACATTTTCATTCACCTCATAGGAGTAATCATGAGCTATTGGGTTAAGCACTTCTTTGATTCCACGCATGAGGTCGGTAAGGATGCCGATATAATGAGTGGTAAGGCTTCTTGGTCCAAGGGGAGACTTAAAGGGATTACAGCAGCGACCTTAGGCTATGCGGGTACTGTAGTAGTGGTGCCTGGCACGGACATATGGCAGAAGGACAAGTATGGTGCAGCTTTTAATCTCCCACCAAGTAGAATATCTCGTAGCCTCGGAGTAAAGATACAGCTACACGAGGTGGGTAAGAGACTATTCCTGCGTCAGATGGGTAATGACGTCTACCACATAAAGATTACAGATCAAGCTATAATTAGTACAAAAGAACCAACAAGGCTAACTCCAGAACACGTAGGGAAGTGGGCCGTAGTGACCATCAATAGAAATGGGAACCCAGTACTCACCATAGAGGATAGATACCGTGTATAAGTACTTAGAAACATGGAAGAGCGGCATGCCGGCGATTCAGGGTGCTCAGGTAGGTCAGATTCTGACTGCGATGCAGGAAGAAGGGCTCATCAGAACAGAAGAAGAGTACAGGAATGCCATAAATAGAATCAGTGCCATGATTCGTGGGACAGATCCTATCCCTACTGTCAAGCTATTCTATGCAGTACTGAACGAGTATGCTGACTCCGAGTCGTACAATTGGATGATAGAAAGACTCAGAGATGATCTCTCCACTGGCTTTGGTGAGAGCGAATTGATAGGCGATGTTCTTCAGGCACACCAGAAGGTGTACGAGGAGTTCACTCTGGCCAAGCTGCGTTCTCTCATAGAGACAATCAGAGAGGAGGTCAACCTACACGTACTCCTAAGACAAAATTCAGAAGGCTTTTCAAATCTCCAGTATAATACTTTCGCACAGAACTCCAAGTCTACTTCGACAAATAGTTCTCTGCTCGAGCAGTTGTTCTTTGACAGAAGCTCCAAGAGGATGTTAGATGATGACCCCGCTATCATAGACGCTATCAATGAATCTCTAGAGCTCAATCCGACCAAAGGTCAGTTTCAGTTTGTCGAGGTACAAGAGGTCGACACTGACACCACCCTGACAGACTTTACGTACGAGCTACCTAATAATGATATAAGCAATATGATAGACGGTACCAACCAGACATACTACACGAAGGTATTCTTCATGGAGGACGTAGTGACCGGTGGTGCCCAGGTTAAGTTCTTCTTGGATCCTGGTAAGCTTTCGCCTATCAACTACGTGGAGATTCAACCAGTAGCAGACTATCCATTCCAGGTGAGCAATATAGAATATACGGACAAAGAGGGCAATCTACAGGACGTGGAACTACAAGAGAGTGGTATCCTTAATCAGGATATTTTCAGGCCTGTAGTATACCACTTCAAGAAGATAGATGCTAGGTATGTCTACGTTACACTCAACCAGCCTCACTACACTATGTTAAATTTCCATGGCTCTTCTCTTATGGAGGCTACGCCGGCAGAAGACTTCTATGGTACCAATCTAGAGAGCGAGATGGTTCAAGATGCAGTAAGATCTGTAATAGATGATGAGCCGTTCCTCCAGAACTTTCCTGAGGAGTTTGATGATGAGCTATTGTTATACCAGTATGTCATTGGCTTTGACAATATAGTAGCTGGAGAGATAGCTTACGAAGAGCTTGGCATCTTTGTTAGCGAGGTCTTCAGTGTAGCTAGATGTAGGAGGATAGGCCTTGATGCAGACGAGGTAGATACCAACGAGACTCTTACTGGTAGGCGAGCTTCTTTTGAATACTGGGTATACAAGCAGGACTACAATGCAGACAGCGCCCTCATTGCCACTACAGCGCTGCCAATCTTGCCTCTCAATGACCTTAGGGTATTCGAAAGGCTTGAGCTTCTCGAGACAATAGGTGCTTCTAGACCCAATACTGGTACAACTAGATTCCAGGCTCACTACGGGGCAGGTGCCCCTACTGGAGACGAAGAAGTCAAAGTATACAGTAACGGGGTAGAGTTGACGTACCTTACCGACTGGGAATTTGAGGATCTGGGGATCCTCAACAATATCAACTATACACGGATCATACTGACTGCGGTCACTGATGAGGTATATACCGTAGAGTATACACCAGTACAGTTTCACCCGGGCAATACGGAGAAGAGCTATCAGAGATTTCAACCTAATGCCTACTACAAGGGAGACAATAACCTTATCTTCACCCAGGGAGAGATAGGTAGTGAAGAGGTAGAGGAGAGTGATGTTTATTTAATTGTTATTATGAAGCGCAATAATATTGACGACAGTACACAGTCTCCAAAGCTTAACGAGTACTCTTTATTGGTAGCAAGTCAAGACCCAACCAGGCTATATCCGGAGAGCTAAGAAATGCTAAACAACATACTCAACAGGACACAGCCAGACATCGTTAGAAAACAGCTCATAGCTCTTATGCAGTCTGTTAATAGAGCAATCCAGCGTGGAGATATAGCGTTTGTGGAAGAAATTCTATCCGCTATCTCCAAAGCCATCAGGGATGCTGGAAGTAATGTATATGAGCCAATCTTTAAGATAGACAGGGCTGTGACCGGTACGTCTCCGGACCCAGATCACTACAATTCTATATTCAGGCTTATTGTAGATGATATGGATGTCGTATTTCAAGAGCTTGAGAGTACTGGAAATCTAGTGGTGTCTAACTTCAATCGCCTTGTTGACGAAGAGAGGGCAATCACTGCTAGAACTAGAAAGATCTATGGTAAGCTCCAAGACCTCAATCTATTCTCATCTGACGTAGTGGGTAGAGCTACATATGCAGGAGATGACTTCGGTTCATATGACAAGACTGAGTTTGATGAGCGTTTTGTTGGTGCTACCCCTGCGTATGTGGACATAGAGCAGGGAGTAGTCACATTGCCACGTCTGCTGACCTCTAGTGAATTAATAGTTAATACTATGAGAGTCAATACCGAGAGTAATGGTCTTCATGGCAATAATAATGAGCTAGGTGCTGCTGTTCACGACGACATGGCTTCGATCATAGATAATGATCCGGATACGTGGTGGGAGTTTGAAAAAGTTGGGCTAGGGCCTAGTAGGGATCCCCTAGTACTGTCCTTGACCCTTACTCTAGCAGTAGAGTCTGTGGTTAACTTCATCAGGGTGAATCCAAACAACTTTGGGACTACCAATTGGGTCAAAATTAGAACGATAGAGACATCCACAGACGATAGGATATACACGTCTATCCGAGAGAGCATAGACATAGAGGGCTTCAATGATCTGTTACAGGATGAGGACTTTACGCTTGCTCCTTCTGTCTCGAAGTTTGCTGGGCAGGGCCTGTATAGTATGTCCCCAAGAAAAGTAAAATATGTCAGGTTTGTCTTCGAGCAAGAACAAGGATACTGGATAGACAATACACAGGGCACTCAGAGCTACAGATATGCTATCGGACTGAGAGATATCACCATACATGGCATTAACTACTCCAATAGTGGCATCTTTGTTAGCGTTCCCCACTTCTTTAGCGAGGATGTCAAGAAGATAGCTCTGATTGAGGCTAGAAACCCGTCTAAACCGTCTGAACTGGCGGTAATAGAGCACTATGTCTCAGTGGATGATGGTAGGTCGTGGCACACAATACAACCATCAGACGGGGAAGACCCAGATATACCTAAGATACGTGGTGTTAACGATGCTTCGGAAGATTCTATCGATACTACGTCTTCTCCTAGAGATATTAGATATAAGGCAGTACTCCGTAGAGAATCAGATGGATTCAAAGCAGATAGTGCTGCTGTGAGAAAGCAGATCAGTAGTACTTATGATCTGCGCCAGATACCTGCTGGTTCTCCATACCAGATAGCGGTGGCTGAACGCCCCGTAGCCGGTAGCGTAAGGATAATCAATCCAATCTATGGCTCCAAGGGATGGAACTCTCCTAAGATATTTGTTGGCCTAGCGGATGGAACTATAGATCAGATTTTCTATCTACATACCAACGTAAGAATAGACGAGGAGTTCTTATACGTAGATAGTCAGCGTTGGACGAGGGTGACAGACCTAGGAGGGACAAATTACTCCTACATCATACAGCCTGATGGAACAGATCTCGATGGCAACCCAGCTGTAGTGATTAAGTTCGGGGACAATACCAACGGAGACATCCCTCCACGTAACTCAGCTATTACACTGGCAATGCCGGCAGAGAGGGTAGTAGTAGAGGGGCAGCAGCCCCATAGAATAGACCTGGAGAATATCTCAGACGGAGATAAGAGTGCTATCCGGATGATTAGGTGGGAAGCACAGGAAGATATTGTAGGTGAGATAGTCAATCAGAGTGCTTCCGTTATACGCCTGTTAAACTCGTACATAGAGCCTACCGTAACGGTTGTCATTAAGGAGCCTGCTGTACCTGCTAGATTTGTTCTAGAAAAGACTTTCGTAGATGGTGTGAGTGAGCTTCCTGACCCTGGTGACTACTCTATAGACTATACTAACGGTATAATCTATCTCAATAATCAAACCTGGGAGAGTGGTGCTACTACGTTCAACTATACATACACTCCATTCGTTGAGATAGCACAAGACTTCTTCAGTTTTGTTGACGAGACAGACTTTCAATCACTAGAGATGGATCATGATTCATTCCGCTCTACTAAGGAAGAGTTAGACGTAGATTCCCAAACTGGCACTAACTCTATTATACTTGACCACGAGACCGTAGTGAGAGGTTCTGTATCTTTCGTAGGAACAGATGCAGCACAATGGTTTACGCAAGAGATACCTTTTATAGATGGACTTACTGAATTTCGTGCAATCCTGGACGTTAAGGATGAGCTAGTGCCCACTGGTGGTAACTCTTTCATTCTCGTTAATGTTCCACACCCATCATACCCTGTTACATTCTCTGATACTACGGTGTTTGCTACTGAAGTTACCTATATAGATGGCTCAACAGAGTTCACCCCAACTGCAGGTGAATACTCGATCAATTATTCTACCGGTGATGTCTATACGGTATCCACTCTTGACAATGGTACCGTAAGCTACAAATATGAGGATAGTGGTAAGAAACAGGAGCTAATTGAATCCTATAGCGTAGATTACAGAGAAGGCATAGTCTACCTGAATCTAGGACGTACCTTACCGGCACTCAGCTCTGTCAAATATGAGTGGACCAACTATGGTATTGCATATCGTATTGCAAGGGAGCTGCCAGCCTCTACATTTAAGGTAAGTCCGGACGAAAAGCTTATTACCATCCTAGATCCAATGGTATTAGAAGATTATGTACCATCTACAAGACAGTCGGGTCTGGTCAAGATATTATACGACTATGTAGACAGGGTAGTAGAGTCTATAGAGGACCTAGAGCCCTATTTTACGCCTGTTATTAAGGGATATGCACTAAAAGTGCTAACTACTTCATTACTATAATAGGCTGACCGAAAAGCATTCGGTCTTATGTATGGTTTTTTCTGAATCAGAGGTAAAATAGCAAATGAGCCTTGCAGATAGCTACAGAGAGTTTCTGGCAGACCAGATCCTTAAGGAGTATTTAGTGGATCAGGTCAATCCTTCTATTGCACAGCTAGAGGAAGATCTACGTGCCATAGACGAGTGGTTTCTAGATATGTCTCAGCCAATGCTGTCATTTAGAGAGGTGACAGTAGATGAGCGAGAGGAATCATCAGCTGATAAGTTCAATGAGATGCAGGCTGCCATACTGAGTGACTTATACATACTATACAGTCAGACTGCAAACCAGATAAACAACTCTGTAGACTTTCTTAACCGCAACCTATCAGAGATAGCTATGCTCAAGGTGGAGCTGAGAGATCTGGAGGATAAGTTAGACGAGCTTCTACTACAGCACAGGGATACCGAAGGGTACTTCCAATTCTTTACTGATTCCTTTAAGAGCATGAGGTACGTAGATGCACAGGAGACCACTGCGGCCATAGATCTCAAGGGTGGCTTCGTCTCCATGAAGGAAGGTATAGATAGCAGAGTAAAGTTTAATCTAAACTTTATAGATATAGGTGATGTAGACTTCACAGTACTGACAAGAGAGAGAGTATATCAAGGTGCAGACGTAACAGATGCTAGTGCGGTCAACGCATTTAAGGATGGAGAGGATCCGTGGAGACAGTCTGTACTCACTACAGCGTCGGTGTCTTTGACTGCAGAGCTAAAAGTATATATAGGAGATGACAAGTCAGTTAGCAAGGTAGAGTACCACAATTATGGTGATGACGCCTACAGCCAAGTGACTGTACATCTACAGTATTCCAACGATAATTACAACTTCTTTGACTGGCCGGGAGAGCCATTTGTACAGAATATCCAAGAAAAGGGCACCTTTACCGCCAAGGCCATTCCAATGCAGTGGCTTAAGTTCACCATCAGTCGTAATGGCCATGATAAGCCAGCAGATGGTAGGTTCGAGACCTATTTTGGTGCAAAACACATTGGCATTTATGGTCTAGACTACGATGATGCCGGCAGCCGCCTGCAAAGTATTGCAATAACGCCAGAAGATAGAGATGGTAAGCAAGCATTCATCAACAGGTGCTCTATCGAGGCCTGTGAAGACATCCCTGGCAATACAGATATACTATATTCTCTCAGTTTTGATGGAGGTGAGTTATGGATACCTATTACACCAGTCAATCGTACGATAGCTCCTTTCCCCAAAGTGGTTTCTCTAAATAAGATCGCTAGTCAGTTTGATGGACCTTTTGGGTGGGTTATACCAGCAGAGCAGGTCAATACAGAAGATGCTGCCATAGATTTCGATGCTGCAGATATAGATCCTTTCTCTACTACCATCTGGAGAAACATTGGGGAGCAAGGTAATGTCGACAGTGTACGTACCGTACAGCGTGGATGGACATATGACAGCGAGTTTTACTCCTGCTACGTCTGGGTAGAGGACTTCTATGGTATAGAGGTCGACTTCGGGGATACAGAGGCCGAAGTAGATGGTGTAGTTGTGACGGGTAGGTACACAATCCCGTACGGTAGGCACTTCTTCCGCACTAGGCAGGCTAACTGGGTATCAGTTGGTACACTGACAGAAATCACCGACGAAATAGCAGATGATGGGACCATGACAGACAGTATAGAGGGTGCCGTAGTGGATCCTATCTATCCGTACAATCACAAGTATATTATAGAGGGAGTCCCATATGAGGAGGACCTCTTAGGTAGAGATCAGAGGAGTAGAATATACATAGGTGCTACTAGATTTGCAGCAGAGCAGCCAGCTATGATATCTGCTTTCGATCTTACACATAATGCATTACCGGATGACTATCGACTTGTAGCAAAACAAGGAGATGAGTTCATTCTCAAGTATAGTCCGGGAGATCCGGATGTGAACAACGAAGTGTTTGTAGTGCAGTACTTTGTAGCTACTGCAACAGATCTGCCAGAGGATGTAATCCTGCGAGCAGATCTCTATACGGAGGCGCCAGGTACAACACCTATCCTCCACGACTACAAGATCAAGTTTGACCCTTACTACGAGACATAATAGAGGATTAAGCCATGCCAGCAACAACTATGGAACAGTATGTTACCAGCCTCATAGAGAGACGGGTTCCCTATAACGGGCCAGTGGAATCCGAGGTGTGGAATGACACCATTGAGGAAATGGTACGTGACATTGTAGAAATGCAGCGTCTATGGAATACTTTACTGTACCCACTCCTGGGCACCATGCCAGGTGGACCAGTAGAGATTACTGCGCTGGATAGGACATCGGATATAAGTCCTATCGATAATGGGCTCGACGGCTCGCAGTTATATATGGATATGACTGCTACGTCTACAGATGAGTCATATTATTCAGATATCCTTGGACGACCATATACCATCAAGGAGGTCTTCGAGGTCTTCAGAGAGGATACAGACGAAGCAATTGAGGAGGCCAAAGAAGCTGCCGTACTTGCAGGTCTTACAGAGGACGCCAAGGAGAAAATAGGTGTCCGTATATTCTATACGGGTCGCACCTCCTCTCCAGACTCTCTTGACGGACTAACCCAGAGGCTAGACTTACTGGTAGATCAGCTTGTAGCTGATATATTTAATGAGGGGTATGATGAAGGTGCTCCACCTGACTACTCCACATATCCGTTGAGCAGTGGTCTACAGAGTAGAGACCATACTATCCGTGAACAGCTGGATGCACTACAGGAGATCCACGGTGACGTGATGATAGGAAATAGTCACGTCTTTATTGATCCAGCAGAAGAAGGGACGACTAATCCTCAAGTCATCCAGGCTTTGGTCAAGACAACAGATGCCGTAGATGACAACTATGACAGTGGTACCTGGCCCGGTACTCCACAGCATCTAGAACACGAACTAAATCAGTTACGTACGGCCATACGCCGGCTGGCAGGTTGGATGGCTTCAGATTTTGATACTAGTGTATCTGTATGGACTGCTTTACCCAATGATACATGGGCGGGTAACCCGATTAATAAGCCACCAGCAGATGCTGGAATGTCTCTTAAGGGTCACATTGAACGCTCAGGCCATGGTACTATTGCAGAGTTCAATCCCCATGGCTATCGGATGGATGACATAGATAATCCGGAGCTTATTCTCACACTTATTACGATAGATGCAACCGATGTAATTTATACTGGTGCTGGAGGAAGTATATTAGGTCCAGTAATCGGTCAAGATGTAGAGGTTGCCTTAGAGGCACTAGAGGATGGGATTGAGACCAATATAACTGCTATTGCTGCCAATCTTGTCCTAATCAATACTAATATTGCCAACATTGCTACCAATGCTGCAGATATTGTTGTTCTGGATGGTAGATTAGATGTCCTAGAGCCAGAGTGGGCTGCACACAAGGTACGTATGACTGGTACCTTTGACCACGAAGCAGACCATATATGGCTGAATGCTGGATGGAAGGCAGGTATAGCTAGATTCATTACAGACACTCACGTACAGGACGCTCTCACTACAATTGATACAGATATTACTGGCTTCGAGGCTAACCTACTGGCACTAAGGGAAGAGTATGATGCTCATACCGATCCCTATAACCAGGCACTGGCTGGATATCCAGGTGTAATGCACATGGGTACAGAGATCGACTTCAGTTCTACCAGTACAGAGCCACTAGAGTATCCAGCAGATCCATCGTCTGTACTTGATGGTGGTCCCTATGGAGATATAGATAGTGTGTCACCAGTTGAAGGTGACCCAATTGTCAACGTTGGGCATGCCATCAATGAGTTACAACAGCTCAATATTGATGATCGTATCTCTCAAGATACTCAGATTGCGGCAGCGGCACAGGAATCTATTAGATACGTGGCCACAAATATTAGTGTTCTGTATCCCCATGGGTATCAGATTTATGTCGATGGACCAGGGATCGGGGATGATGTTTTGGGCGACGGAACAGCAGCAGCACCATACGCTACTATTAATAGGGCCCTATCAGATATAGGCCATCTAGTAGTTCCGAAGGTTGACATCTTCTTAGAAGATGGAACGTATCCAGAATCTGTTTTCCTAGATCATAGGGTGCTTGAACGAGGTAAGGTGTTTATTCAAGGTTTATCAGGAGATCCTAACGACGTTATTATCAGTGGTGGTGCTTTTGTATCTGCGCGAGTATACTTCTTTGGTGCAGGTCTAAGTGATATGACCACAGGTGGGACTTATATACCACCTACCATCAATACAAGGACGAGCTTCTACGTACAGATCTCTAAGCTAGGCAGTGCGGACGATATCACTTTTGAAGTGGTTGCAGATAGCGTTAATACTGGCACTCTTGCTAACATTCCAGACGATGACTATGCGGTAGTCTTCAGTAATACAGGTCTAAATGAGTTTACAACAGAAGTCACCTATGTAGATGGTGCTACTGAGCTGGTAAACCCAGGCGATTACTCTATTAATTACGCCACGGGTGACTGGTACTTAGAGGCAACAGGAGATTCTGGATTAACTGGTACGGTCGACTACCGTACGATCAACTGGGCAGACTCATTCAAGTGGTGGTATGACAACGAGATTCCACCTGACGATTATGATGACTGGGATGTTGCTACTGGATATTCTCCAGGTGACAAGGTCTATCATGAGGGAGTACGCTACAATTGTACTTCACCTTCAACTGGCGATGAGCCACCCAATGGTGCCTTCTGGGCTGTATTTGTACATCCAAGAGCGAAGACTATCGTGGAGAAGACACCACAGAGTCTAGCATACGGAGCCACAGTAGAGTTCTTTACCAACTATGGTCACAACCTAGATGACGTCTTCTTCTTTAATGCCTATCCGGGTGGAGAAGCCGTAGTGACAGCAAGGAATGTGTCACAGCCAAGATTGAAGAACGTCACTATAGACAGTAGCCAGGCTCACGGTATAGTGGTAGAGGGTAATTCCCACTTCTTCATGCAAAATATCATTGTGAAGAACGCTGTATCACACGGTATTGTAGGTAAGGCCGGTGCACAGCTTAAGTTGGATAACTATCATGTCCATCGCTGTGGTGGCAATGGAGTACATGTAGAGAGAAACTCGCATGCTAATCTGTCTGGATTCGATAGTGCTCTAGACACACTGATTGGGCATTTAAACGTAACTGGCTGGGGAGGCTATGCAGAGTGGCACAGTGGTATAGCTACTTGTGCTGCTGTTCCAACAGGAACCGCGGGTACTCTTGGAGAAGACGCTACTACCTACGGTAGGGCAGTCGCTGATTGCTTCACAACCACTACAACTACTGTGACTACTACCTCTTCTACCACTACTACAGCAAGTACGATAAGTACGGCTACTACGGCAAGTACCGTTAGTACAACGACCACATATCCACCGGTTATGTTCTTAGCAGGTGATGGCGCGGGCGCAGGTCCTCCGCCACCAATAGGTGCTCCACCATGGACATCGGGACCGTTCCCACCGGGACCACCTGGAACTAATTGGACGCTTCTGGTTGATAATGTATTTGGTCCACCGCTAGCTTATCCAGGTTTCCCACATGATGGAACCGAGATGAGTAATGCAGGGACACCAGGTCCTGGTCCGACTGGAGGTCCGGCATCAGAAGACTTCGTATTGGGTACAGTGGCCATACCTGGCTCGTATACCGATATCATTCTTCAGATCAGGATGGTAAGCTTTGGGCCACCGGCAGATACACTCGACATACACATCTTTGATAATCTTGGTGCACTAATGGGAACCTTCGCTGGAGTGGCTAATGTTTCTCCAGCTGGTACTTATGAATCAATCGTTATTCCAGGATTGACAACAGGTCCTCTACCGCCATTTGCAGACACGCTAGTAAACGGTGGAACGATGCGGATAGATTATCTACCTACTGGTGCAGATGCTGGTATCAACATATCAGATATTAGGTTAGACTTCGTATAGGAGAACTTAGATAGATGACTAAAAGACGAAAGATCAGTAGGCCGCTGAATCTGCGACCAGATGAGGCGGACGACAGAGACTTTCCCTTACTTAAGATAAGGCCACGCTTCAAAGCAAGGTATGCAGCCGGAGCTCTTTCATGGAAAGACGAGATGACTCCGATCAAAGACCAAGGTAGAAAGGGTTCTTGTGTTGGCTTTGCTGTCGCAGCCATGAAGGAATGGCAGGAGCGAGCTGAACATCTGAAAGAATTGGCAGCCGGTAAGGAAGACCATCGTAAGGGTAAAGTTTACGACTTCTCTGAGCAATGGATCTATCATAAATGCAAGGAGATAGATGGATGGCCAGGGCAAGAGGGCACCTCTGTGCGTGACGCTATGAAAGTGTTGCATCATGTAGGCTGTCCACCAGAACTTGGTTGGCCTTACGACGATCTGGTCACAGGTGAGCCAGAGAACTGGGCACCTATGGTAGCCCAATGGAATACGATAGACTCCTACCATAGAGTCAGCGGTAGTGATGGGCTTATAATGGGACTCCAAGAGGGACCTGTAGTAATAGGTGTGGCCGTCTTCAATGAGTTCTTCTATGCAGACTATGAGGGATTGATTGATATGCCAACCGACCCAGATGATATACTAGGTGGGCATGCTATCTGTGTGGTGGGATATGATCAAGTAGAGAAGACCTTCGAGTTCAAGAACTCTTGGAACAAGACCTGGGGCAACGAGGGCTACGGCAAGCTACACTTTGCCTACGTTGATCAGTTCATGTGGGATGCATGGGTCGCTGTAGACACAGCAGTAGAAGAGATTGAAGAAGGTGAGATCCCTGAGATAGAAGAGTTTAAAGTCGAGACTCCTGTCGTCAAGGCACCTGCACGTCGAAGAGCTCCAGTTGTTAAGCGAGATAGACCTACGGTAGTAAGAATAGGCCGTAGGCTATTACAAATAAGGAAGTAAGATAATGGCATTCACACTAGCAGAAGAAGCGAGAATAGCAGCGATCGAAGCTGATCTGGCCTTAGTGATCAATAAGGTTGAGTTGGAAATGGTCTCCAACACTCAATGGAGGCAGTACAACACCCTTATAGAGAAGGATATACAGGACCTCCAGGCTTTGACGGAGTCACTACAGTCACAGGTGACGACTCTACAGGATCTGTATACTCAGCTGAAGGCTGACTATGACGCACACACGACACATCCACCTAATCCATAAAAGAAAAGACCCGCAGAGTCTGCCCGATCTCTGCGAGTCCATGGAGGAGTTGGAGTTGCACGAGTGTTACACTGATGGTAACACTTGGTGAGAGTTAATCACAGTCTTCGTCCGGTATGTCATCTTCTATTATAGCGGGGTCCTCTAGGGCCCCGTCTCTTTTTGCCATCAGTCTCAGTCTATTCATTACTCTTTTATACTGTTCGCTTACGGTCCGCGGCGACCGTCTTAGTGTAGCGGCTATCTCGTCGAAAGTCTGACCACATTTGTATCTCAAGTATAATATATATCTACTATGACTGCTAAGGTCTCTAAACAGAGGATCGTCGCAGTGATTTACCCACTCTAGATTCATCTCCGATAGGCCATCATAGAAGACAGGCTCAACAGTATGCTGGAAGTGCTCTAGCTCTATGGGGTTGACATACTTAGACCTAAATGATTGAGAGCCCCTAAAGGGTATGGCATTCCAGTTAGAGAGATTGAGGGGCTGGTTCATAGCCGCTAGGATCTTGTCCTTAGCCTTCCATCTTATGTACTGTACGACATAAGAGAGGAACCCTCCCTTGGAGGCCTCCGGAGGGAACTTATCGATAGCCCGCAGGAAGTCTTCTATAAGGTCTTGTTTGACCTCCCTTTCATCTATCATCTGATAGATACCACGCAGCAATTTGCTGAGTCTAGCAGGGGAGTAGAACTGTAGATTCCTAGCAGACACAAAGAGTTGCTTGAACTGTTTTGTGTCGTGGTTGTCCTGGTCTAAGGATATAGTACCACGTATAATGCCAACGTACTTGCTGAGGTAGCCGTCAAAGCTTTCAAGTAGAGCTACTTTAGCGTCCTGACTTGTTTTTGCTTCTATTGCTAGGCTTGTTACCTCTGCTGGACTTAGCCTTTGTTCCAGTACTTCTACGTTCACGTCGTAGGTCAATTGACTCATCTTCTCCGTCCTGCCCAATAATGAATATCTTCCATCCTTCATGATCCGTCCAGACCCAGAGTTCCCTAACGATCTGAACAGTGTCGGGGAGCCCTATTTCTCTGATTGCTTTCCTAATAGCGGGGTAGTGTCCCCGCCTTACCTTCTCTCGTTTTAGCTGGATGAAGCGTACAAACGATTCGTTGTAGCCTATTACATCCCAGTCACCTTTGGAGCCAGAGGTGCGGATTGTTTTGAATCCCTCCTCCTCTAGCTTTCGTTGACATTTGTATTCTACCTCTCTACCACGCTCATAGTTAGTCCGTGCCATCTGACGCTTTCTTTACTATCATAGGTTCTGGCTCTTCTACACCAAGAGCCTGGAACGATATCATCCTAAGGTCGTGTAGATGTCGCATGGTAGCGTTAAGCTCTGCCTTATAACGCTCAGGAGCTGCTCTATCAAGGAGTCCTAGGGACTCCAGGTGATCTAGTACACCGTCACACAGAGCCATGAAGGCCTCTCTAGGAAGGCGTAGTGTAGGAGGTGATGTAGTGCCTTCTGGTACTTCCTCCCATTCCGTATGAGGCATGTGAGGGTAGTCACCGTCTACTTCACCTGGTATAACTTTGGCGACATGTCGTCGGCCATCGATGTAGTGGATAAACATGATATCAGTATGATCAAACATGTTAGCACTATCTACTCTAACATACAGGCTATTTCTTGGCAAGCGCCTTGGCGTTAGCATCTATCTCCTTCTTCCTTAGGTATTGTCTTCTTCTGTGTTGTTTCCCCATCTCTCGCATCCGCTGCTGGTAGGCGGAGTACTTGCTAGGAGAGTGCTGTGCTTTCCCTCGATCTGGTGGCTCGTGTGCTGACAGTCTAGTTCTGATGTCTTTGATAAGCCACTCGGCTGCCTCTGGCTCGAGTGCTGCTTTCACGGCTAGATGATCTTCAATACGGACTAGGAGTATGCTTTGCTCTTTACATAGGGCTTCTTTCTCATCTGCTAAGCGCTGGTTTCTTAGGAACCGGTCTACATCAGGATGGAAATCCCAATGTCCAACTCTATTTCTGTGTTGCTCGCCGTCAACCTCAAAACCAATATACAATGCGGGGATGTAAAAGTCAAGCCTTAGTTTTTTACCTACGTGATATTCTTCTTGTATGGGGTAAGCAGGGAACTCTCTCTTAAGCACTAGTCTCCAGGCCTTGTGGCCTATAGAGCTCTTCTCCCTATCGGCCTTAAGATCAAACTTATTCAGCCAGTAGCGAGTCTTAGAGACAGACCATTTACGGTGTAGTGCTATGTCTGCTACAGTAAACCCTATTTCAACTAGGTTCTGTAGGTTTTCCTGCTCTGCTTGCATTCTCTTCCTGTTCTCTTGCTAGTGCTGCACAATTTTCGATGATAGGCCATATATCCTTAGTGGTAAAGTAGTCTGTAATCTCCCTGATGGTCCCCTCCGGAACACCTCCCTCATACTTATGTTCGGTAGGATCTTCAGGGTTAGTGTAGATCTTATACCATAAGTCGTACTTATCCTCTTCTACGTTCCATATGAGCACGTACTCGTTTAGGCCAGTCTTTGATGCTATTGTAGCCAGATGCCAGCCTCTGTAGGGCTGATCTGTTATGTCTCCCCAAAGAACTGGTAGGGGTGGAACTATGAAGTTTGGCCTGTAACTCAAGATAATCCTCCTCACTCTTCAATTGTATCACAACATAGCCACCTGTCAACCTCAAATGATCAAACATTTCCTCAGGAAACACCAATCCTCTGACTTTAGGGTGCTCTTGGAACTCATAACACTGGTCTTTACTGATCTGTTTGGATGATTCTATCATTATGCCTCTTGATCACCTTGAGTAGCGCCTCATATATCTGGCGCTCCTGTGTAAGACCAGAGTATACTAGTTGTGGCTGGTTCATGTAGTCACAATCAAGACACTGATAGATATAAAAGTTAGGTGGATCTATGGCTGGGGGACATGCTTGTCCCAGAAGTACCTGTTGCTTTTGCACCATCTGTACGATCTTAGTCTCCATCCAGATGCCTTCACAATTGGCACACTGCAGGACTTCGATCTGAGGTGGTTTGCCTTCTGGTATCCCATAAATACTACCTGAGAATTTCTCTGTCATGACTTACTCCTATCCGGTACATTTATTACGAAGATCGCATGTTGCACATGCGTGACAATTACCCCATATCATGCCCTTCTCCATGGCTGTAATGATCATGGTGAGAGCATCTACTGACTTGTTTAGCCATGCCTTCTTGGGGTAGAATTCCTCTACTATTACTACCTTTCCGTTAGGACTATTAGGCAAGTAGCGTGAGTGCACTACCCTTACCGGAGGATTACCAGTAGTGATGTGCATAGCTACTACGTCAGCCTTAGTTACTATGTCTCTAATAAGTTGCAGCTTTGATTTCTGTGAGAAGGGATAGTATAGCACCGCTTCATCCTTCTCAGACAGAATAACAGGCCAAGTGCCTGTTATGACATGAGATCCGACACCTACTTCGTAAGGGAAGTTGACAGCACAGACATCAGAATCTATGTCAATATAGGAACCATAGTACTTATCTAAGGCTGCGTAGGCACTATTGGAAAGCTTTATAGCTTCTTGATCATCTGGTTTTTTCTTGCCCCACCACATCTGATTCCAGCGTTTGATGAGGGCATTAAAATTGCACGGTGAACCGTGAGCATACTGATAAGAGTATAGGTACTCCACTGCGTGACGTAAGGACTCAATAAGCTCCTTGCTCTCAGCTTTATAGTGGCGTCCTAGTGCAAACAGTATAGGACATTTCATAAAAGTCTTCAGATCCTGAGTACTAATCCTCATGTGGGGCCTCGCAGTCGGTGCTCACTTTGACTTTTAAAAAAGCCACCCTACCACCAAGGATCAGTCGCTTAAGCTTAGCTTGTTCCTGGGTAAGGCGGCTATGTTTGCCTGTCTTAATGTCTATGAAGTCTACTCTGCCATCCTCCTCGGCACGGGTACTATCAAAGTTGATACCAATGAAGTCCACTGTGCTTCCAACTGGGATTAGCCTGTCGTACTTAGAGGCTAGACTAAGGTACGATATATGTTCAGCTACTGCCCCCTTGATGTTGGCCGTACTTCCCTGTACGGCTTGCAGAATCTGTCTAGGAAGCTGTCTTATGTCAGAGTTAATTGATCCAAGGTCTAAGTGGATAGCAGGAGGTTTCTGCTTCTGTTTAAGAGCTAGTGCGGTGACGATTGCCCCGACTATAACTCCCAGTAGGGCTGTTCCAATCAGAATGAGTTCAAGCAATTACTTCCTCCTAAAAGGGTAGTGGTGGTAACAGAATAAGGATAAGGAAAAGCGTTATAATTAGTAGAAATATAAGCGCTAACCTACTCCCTAGAAATCTCATTTGCTTCCGCTGCTCTTGCCACCGGCACCGCCGGACTTACCTCCGCCTTTGCCACCTCCCTTAGCATGGCCAGCAGGGTGAGTCTTCTTATGCGTAGCTATGTAACGATGTGGTGCTGCCATTACTTCTTACTCTTACCACCGCCGATCTCTTCGATCCCGGGGTTGGTTGCAGTAACTGGTGGTACTTCAGCCTTCTCTCGTACTCGACGTTCCGGATCTTCTGGCATCAGAGGTGCGACATTACCTACAAGCACACCCGGTCCGGGTTCCTTAAATGGTTTCCAGTTTCCGCTTCCTTTTCTATCCGCCATCTTCTTCTTCCTCCTCCTGTGGTACAATCTGTAACGTATTGGGGTCTATTGGGAGTATAATATCAGCTGCTAGCTCACCTGGTCCTATTCTGGTCTTCCCCCGTGCTGGCACGGGTTCGTTAGTAATTGGACCTAAAGGCCTCCAGTCCCCTGTTCCTTTCTTACTCATTAGCTTTCTCCCTCCGGTAGTGCTGGCTTTGGTTTTGCTGATGCGGGACCTTTGCGTGCTGCAGATATGTACGTTTCTGCTTTATTACTACCGATGTAGACCAGCCAGAACATAGATAGCATTGTCACTGCAGTGCCTGGTACTGCTACTCCAGCGATACCTAGTCCTTCTCCTATGAAGAAGACTAAAGTAGCGAATGAGAATAGTACTGCGAAGAACTTAGTGACAGAGGTCTTGGACTCTTCGCCCGTCATGGTAAGCCATCTGAACCAGCCACCGTTAGCCTTACGAGGCTTTCTCTTGACCCTAGCTGGTCTGTAGAGACGAAATGATTTGATTTCATCATATACAGGCTTTTTCTTAGGCATGGGCTAGATTCTCTCGGTGTCGGTCGGTACCCTCTGTTGGGAAGTCAACATAGATCTGATTGATATGCAGATCATGGTTGACGTTACCATTATCGTCGTGGTATAGCCGGACTTTTACTTCACGGTCATAACCAACATAGGCTTTAAATCTTTCAACCTGCATGTAGTCACCTACATCGATGGCAAACTGGTAGTTGTCTGGAGCTGTTTCATCGGGCAGATCCTTAGCGTCTCCAGTCATGCTCTCCCAGGCCTCAGTGACGTAGTTCCAAAGGTGAACCTGCACGTCATGGTTAGCAGCACCCTCATACCAACCAACTATATTGACACGTATCTGGTTGGCATACTTACTTAAGACACGGATGCCACTGAAGGTGAAGATAACAGCGAACCCTGGATTGGCAGCAACTTCAGTGATGAGAAGCTCCTCTTCGTCCTCACGGTAGGTGCTTTTCTGATCGCCGCTAGTAAGGGTACCGTCTGTGACCTCCATGCTAAATACTGTCTGTGGTTTAACAGATTCTGCAAATCCCATTTACTCCTGTCCTCCTAAAGTGCTAGTACTCCTACAAGAATAAGCGCCATTAAGAAAGCACCCATCTGTACCTTGTGAATGATATTGTCAATTCTTACCTTGTATTCAAGTTGCATGTACTGGGTCTTGGCATCTACCCACATGCTTCTGTACAACTGTTGCTTTTGCTCTATGATTTTAGCTAGTAGTACAACCTGTCTGAGTACTTCCTGATTGATAACTAGCTGTTTCTTCATGTCCTCAGCAATGGACCATCCAAGTCTGCCATGGTGCAGCTGCTTTAGAACCTCTCTGTGGTTTTCTACGGTGTAAGCTATGTAGGTGACACCTTCTACCTCTAGGATCTTTGGCTCTAAGGGCTTGGCATCATGGACTTTTTGAGCCCAGGCATCCATCTTCTGGACGTTGGGTATGGTATGAAACTTGACGATTCTATCCCAATCGATGACGGGATCATCGAACTGCTTGGGAGGGACGTACTGTCCGGGTGCGCAACTAGCGAGAAGAAAGGCCAGTATCACTATTATAGAGGCGAACTTCCTCAATTTGTTCTTCAGCATTTTGCTTCTTCACTCTTTTCATGGCGGGATGGTATTCTTCCCGGGTAACCGTCCCGATGTGTTGCCGAGCAGCTTCTTGCTGCCCCTTCAGACCATCTATGGTAGCTGTTTGGTGTTCTATCTGTAGATTTAGGTTCTCTATGAGCTTCCCCTGGGCTTCGACAGCGTTATCTACTGTTTCCTTAATGCCTTTCAGGTAGCTCATGGCACCACTGGTCCCAAAGATTCCCTGCCATACGAAGATGGCGATGATAATGATTCCTATTATCAGAGCATATTCTTTAATGAATCCAAGTACTTTAGTAAACATAGGTGTGGCGCTCATCAGATTTATCTTCATAAAGAGGTGGCCTCGGCGAGGATCGGTCGGCTCTCTTGGCTTTTTAGTTACAAGTGAAGCTATGTAGTGTTAGAACGCCGTCCTCGCCTAAGAGGCCATACATTACAGTTATATATCCTATAGTAAAGGATTACTTCTAATTTTCCTGCTGTTTTTTACCTGCGCTGTGCCCATCTTCGCCTATTTCTATTACTTTCCGATGCTGTAGCCCATCGACAGTTGTTAGGTATGTAGTCTCCATCGTTATCCATACGGTCTATGTATAGGCCTTCTCTATAGCCGTTGGCTAAAGCCCACTCCTTAAAGGGGAGGTATTCCATCCACTCTTCACAGACGGTGATACCTCTAGCTCCATATTGGGAGTACCTTTGAGCATTCGGGTTAAAGCATCTAGTTTTCATATTGGACCAAACCATATAGAGTTTCGTCCTGCTACCTCCGATACGATCTCCATGTTTGATCCGAAACTCTCTGAAGAGACAGCCACATGACTTAGCGTCACCGCTTTTTAAGCTATGGGCTCGGTATGTCTTGAGATTTCCACACGTACACTGACACAGCCAAAGGATAGCTCTACAATTGTGAGCCCTACCAGCCTCTTCCAGAGCGGTAAGTCTGCCAAAAACCTTTCCTTTGAGATCAAGCCTACGTGTAGGTCTAGGGCGGTAATTCATAGTTTATACAGGGCGGGCCGAAGCCCGCCAAGTCCTTTAGACAATTGTCCTTATCAGTACGGCACCAACGCCGGCCACTTTGTCTGACCAGCCTTTGCCTTCAAATATTTGAGCATCAGCACGGTTCTCGGTGAATAGTCCCTTCTCGAGATCCTCTACATACAATGTGACATTGCCATCCTCACGATAAGCAATGTAATGGTCCACAACTGCTCCTTTCACATCAATTACGGAGCTACTCGTCATCGTCTAGCTCCTTAGGTTGCATGGTGACTAGAGCTTCTACTTCCTCTTTTCCTATGGTCTCATGTCTTCCGAACTCCGGAAAGAACTTCATCCAGACTGAGTCCTTGTAATCATTGATCTTATTCTTACCGAAGATACACTCTACCAGAGGCATCTTCTTGCCGTCATGTAGGAAGTACTTCTTAGCTTCTAGTCCTAGATCGTGCAGCTCATTGTAGAGATGCAAGATAACATCAGCCTCGTACTCTAGCTTGACTGTCTCGGCTAGGTGGTTGTTGGTTGGTCTGGTACCGGGTTGTAGCTTATGGTATTCAGCAATCGCCCAGATAGGGAAGTTCATCACCTTAGAGTGATTCTTCATGTTCAGTGCTAGCTCTACATTAAACTCTCGGTCTCTAGCAGCATCGGCGCCTGCAGATACCTTATGAAAGTTATCCAGAAAGAATAGTACTCGCTTGTCTGGGTTTGCATGGATAATATGCTGGGTAAGTGCCTGAATATATGGGAAACTTGACCCATGCGTAGTATCCTTAACTATAAGCCTGTTCTCAGTAACCAACTCGGCTAGTTTCTCATATCCTTTAGACCTGTAGGTATGTAGATTGTCACCACCTACTTGTCGAGACCAGTAAGCTGGTCTTGCCACCATATTCATGGTGAGATAGTTATTGTTAAGCTCTCTATACGCAAGTAGACACACCAACCGTGGGATGATCTTAGTGCGAGCATCATCCAAAGTTAGAAGCACACTGAGGACATCCTCTTGTTCCAGAGCTGCATACAAGGCAACCTCAGTCATGAGCGTGGTCTTTCCAGTGTTGGCTCGACCACCAAGTACGGTCATAGAGCCTTCCCACTCTCCTGCAAGCTGTGTATCCAGGAGCTGTAGGTGTGGTCCCAGTCGGAACCCTGCCTGTTCTTCTCCTCGCTCTTCTTCTTGCTTCTGTTGGTTGAGTATTGCACGTGAGAACTCAACCGTAGACATGATATCTGACTTAGATTCATGGTCTATCTCACTGATCCTATTGGCAGCAGTGATCAGAATCATCGGGGCGCTTTCCCAGTCATCCTTGATCCGGTACATGGCGTCTGCTAGCAAGGCTTCTTTCTCTGACTGACGCTTTGCGTCTGCTCTATTGACAGCAATATCTACATCTGCCAAGATTGCAGAGAGGGAGAAGCCAGTAAA
>Ga0255055_10000310_pt1 | contig 38123 bp, 32 predicted proteins | sample JV7_2_27_MG_FD_188633 | JGI IMG/M metagenome (GOLD analysis project Ga0255055, IMG submission 188633) | Seawater microbial communities from Jervis Inlet, British Columbia, Canada - JV7_2_27 | ecosystem: Environmental > Aquatic > Marine > Inlet | place: Canada: British Columbia | collected... | reverse complement strand
GCATTTCTTTGTAGCGCTGCTGGATATTGACAAAGATGACTGAGACACCGGGCTTTGACTCGCTCTGCAGGAAATCGAGCTCCGGAATCTCCTGGATGGCCTTTTCCAGCTTGTCAGTCAACAGCTGCTCGACACGCTCCGGGCTGGCTCCCGGGAAGTAGGTGAGGATCATGGCGATGCGAATGGTGAAGCCCGGATCCTCTGATTGAGGCATCCCGGCGTAAGCCGCGAGGCCGGCGATGACCAGTACGACCATCAAGACGATGGTCACCCGGTTCTTTTCGATCGCCAGCCGGGTGATGTTCACGCGCCGCCTCCGTCTTCGCCCTGGAGCTTGACCCGCATGCCGTCGGACAGACGGCGGGTACCGGCAGTGACGATCAGCTCTCCCTCTACGAGCCCCTCCAGAATCTCTATCTTCTTGCCAATCTCCCCGACGGTGACTGCCCGGCGATGTACCGTCGCGACACCTTCTGCCGTCGGCTCCAGCACGAAGACAAAGCGCCCGTCTCGATCCTCGCCAACGGCCACCCAGGGCACCGCCAGGCTACCTCCGACTTCTGCATTCTGAAAACGATAGACCACCTCGGCAGCCATGCCGGATCTCACCTCCGGAACCTCTTCGGTCAGTCGGGCGGTCGCTTCGAAGGCGGCCGATGCGCCGGTCACCGCCACTCCCACTTCGGTGATCTCGGCGGGGAATTCTCGGCCCCGCAGTGCGTCCAGCCTGACGCTGACCGGCAACCCCACCGTGATGCTCGCGATCATGATCTCGGGAACCGCAAACTCCACTTCGGCCAGCGAACCCGAGGTCATCATGAAGACCGGATCTCCCGCCTCCACGTTTTCGTTGATCTCGAGGTCCTTGAGGGCGATAGCACCGTTGACCGGGGCTCTGAGCTCGGTATAGGCCAGCTGCTGGCGACTCAGCTCCAGCCGCATGGTGGCGGCATCCACCTGTGAGCGGGCCGATTCGGCTGCGGCCCGGGTCGCATCCAGCTCGCTCTTGGAGGCGTTGTTGCTCTCGTACAGGGCTCTGGTGCGATCGAAGTCGGCCTCCGCCTTGCGCAGAGATGCCCCAGCCTGGGCCAATCCGGCCTCGGCCTCTTGTACCTGCAACTCGTAGTCGACCGCGTCCAGACGGGCCAGAATCTGACCTTTGCGGACCGAGTCACCGAGCGCCACATTGACCTCTTCGACAGTACCGCCAACTCGGAAGCTCAGATCGGCCTCGACACCGGCCCGAGCGACGCCGGCCAGGTTGCGGGAGGTCTCGACACCGCCGGCTGCGACTTGCAGATACCGGACCGGGCGGAGAATCGACTCGGGCTCGGGCACGTCGCGTCCGCAGGCAGTCACGCCGGCGGTGAGGATCACGAGCATCAGGAGTCTCTTGAACGGGGTCGTATTCATGGTGAGGGACCTCCGAGACGGACCTACTCCGATTCTTGTTCCGGGGGAGCGATGCCGTGTCCACGAAAGTAGCCTTCGAGCCGTTCGAAGAAAGCTTTCGCTGTTTCTGGTGTGCCCAGGATCTCGATCCGACTCGCGGCCCTCTCCACTTCCAGCAAATCGATCAGGAAATCGTAGACCGAGTTGGTGGCAAGCTCCTCGGCGTTCAGAGCCGCGTTTTGGGCATCAAGAAGATCGATGATCGAGACAGCGCCGCGGCCATAGGCGTCGGTAACCAGCTCGAGGTTCTTCCCGGCTGCCGCAGCAGCCTCCTGAGCCAGGCCAATCCCCATCCGCGAGGCGCGGGCCAGCTCCATCGTCGAGCGGATCCGTTGGTCGATCTTGTCGGACGTCGAGTCGTAGTCGAGGCGGAGCAGCGCCAGCTCCTCTTCGGCCTGGATCTGATTCGCCTTGCGAGCCCATCCGGTGAACAGTGGAAACGAGGCACTGAGTCCGATACTCCAGGTGGTGTCATCCGGTGTGGGGAAGAGTGCACCACCGGGAAGAACGGGGGCTTCGGAACCCTCACCGCTCTTCGACAGAAACTCGTCGAGCGAGGCATCGGCGGCGATCAGCGGAGTCCAAAAGGCGCGCTTGGCGTTGGTCAGCAGCCGCTCCTGGGCTTCGATAGCCGCTGCAAGTATATTGAGCTCGGGCGAGGCGGCGATGCCCTCTAAAACCATGAAATCGCGGAAATTGCGGAAGCGGTCGGGGGTGGCAATATAGCTGGCGATACGCGGGTCGCCGGTAACGCGCCACGGGTTCATGAGATCCACGTCTTCGGTCAGAAAAGGCTCCTCGAGCGGGTGACGGAGCAGCCGATTGACTGCTACCTCCGCCACTTTCACATCGGCTTCGGCCTCCACCAATGCCTTTCGATCCGTGGCGAGCTGGCTCTGCCAGCGAAAGACTTCGGCCGGGTTGGCGGCGCCGATGCGGCGGCGAATCTCGGCCAGCTCCAGGTTCGAGCGGGTGAGAGCCACATTATTGCGTTGGACCTGCAACAGGCTCTTGGCGCGCAGCAGATTCAGGTACGTGCTGCCGGCCTCGAGTGCGATGTCGAGACGCAAGGCCTCAAAACCCCACTCCCGACCCTGCTGCAAGCTGCTTTGAATCGATTTGTTGGCAAGGGCATCATCGGAGAACAGGAGCTGAGAGAGCCCGGCTGAGCCGGTAACCGAGCGCTCGGGCTGCGAACCGAAGCTGGCGACGGCCCGGTCTTCGTCGATGGCCAGTGCCAGCGCACCAATGTCCAGTTGGGGCCAGAAAACCGAGCCGGCCCGGCGGATATTCTCCTCACCGGCAGCAACCGCGCGCTGCCGAGCCAGAAGATCGAGATTGACCACGACGGCTTCGTGCACCACATCAGCCAGGGTCAGATTCCGGACCACTTCGAGAGGCTCGGGATGCAGCACCTTGGCCTCAAGCAGAGCTTCGTAGGTGGGAGAGACACCGAGGGTCCGGGCGGTCCTCATGTTGATGACCAGCCGCTGCCGCAAGCTGATCTCTACTGGGATCGAGCCGGCGTCTTCGCCCAGGAAGATTCGCTGGGCGTTGAGACCGATTCGGCGGGCTACCAGCGGGAAGAAATCGGCCGCCCCGAATCCCGCCAGAATGCCGTCTTCGACGAACTGCTCTCCCAAGCCGATAAAGCTCAAGAGTTGACGGTCGATTAGACCCTCGATCAGACGGGAACGTTCCTCTTGAGAGAGTTGGAACTGGGGATACATGAAGACGGCGTCGACTCCGCCGGGGATGGCCGCCAGAGCTTCCTCGGCACTGAAACCGACGGCAACGTACTGGAAGTCGATCTCGAGCCCGGCCAACGCAATCTCGGTTCGCAGCTCCATATCCGGGATGGCCTCCAGGACGGCCTGATGGGTGAGCACCGCCACCCTCTTGAAAGGGAACACCTCACGCAGCCGTTGGAGCTCGTCGGCGATCGTGTCGGGCAGAGCGACATAGCTCAGGTTGTGGACACCGCTCGAGCCATCCTCGTAGGGGACACCTTGCAGCTCCACATCGAGGATGACCGGCGCGATCACTGGCTTGGAGATCTCGACCATGCAGCAGGTCGCATGCGATGCCAGGACACCCCAGGCAATCACCAGGTCGACTCCCGGGTCTTTCAGAAGACGATTCAAGCTGTCGATGGCCCCGTCCAGGCTCCAGTCGGACTCGATGTAGTACTCCTCGGGAAAACGCACATCGAACTCGTCTTCCGTCAGAGCCAGGATTTCTGTGCGGGTCAGATTCCAAACGTACGGGTTTCCTTCATAGGGGCCATCGATAACAACCCCGACGTTGACGACCGGTAGATCGGCGGCAGGGAGGGGAGTGGCAGGAATCTGAGCAACGATCCCGACAGCGAAAAAAAGGAATGCGGCGAAGAGGGAGCGACTCGCCATGGCGTTGCCTTCGTCTGCGATCCCTCGAATCGGGTCGCAGAATGCATAGCGCAGGGTTCCCAGCAATTCTACACGTTATGCTTGCTGCAGCTTTCGCATGATGATTGCACGCGCTTCGTAAGCTAGCTCGTCGGCCGGGCACCTTCGAACCACCTATTCACTGGGAGAACGAGAGACATGGCTAATGTAAACGCTCAGCTTCATTCGGGGACTCGAGCCAAGATTACTGCCCGTCAATTCAGCTGGCTGGCGGACGAGCCGCAACTGGCCGGTGGCACGGATGAAGGCCCCACCCCCTACGAGATCTTGGTCGGGGCGCTCGCGGCCTGCACCTGCATCACCCTCCGCCTCTACGCGGACCACAAAGGAATCCCGCTCCAAGGCGTCGACGTCTCTGTCGAGTTCGATCGTGTGCATGCGGAGGATTGTCTGGAGTGCGACAACCCCGAGGGAGGTATGATCGAGCGCATCAAGACAGAAGTCACTCTTCGAGGCACATTCGATGATGCCCAGCGGGCCCGTCTTGCCCAGGTGGCCGAGCGCTGCCCGGTCCACAAGACCCTCGCAAAGGGAATACAGATCTTCGACTCGGTCTCCTTCGAGACCTGATCTAGACTGGCGAACGGAGAACACCAACCATGGATGTCGCGAGCATTCGTAAAACCACCGACGATAAGCTGGCCGGTACTCTCCGCCTAGTCCTCGCCATCCTCTTTGTCATGACAGGGACGATGAAGCTTGTCGTGCCGATGCTCGCCGATGCCTGGTCAGGCCAGCTGCTCGCCTCAGGACTCCCGTTCTATGAGCTATCCCGGTGGAGCGTGCCATTTGTCGAGATTCTCGTCGGAGTCGTTCTCGGGGTTGGCCTCTTCGTACGGCCGGCGGCTGTGGTGGTCATCGGCATCATGGCCGTCGCGACCTATGTCCATGTCGTGGTCGACGATCCCTCGCTCTTCCCTCTGCAGCCGAGCGAACCGATCATCCCTTTGGCGGTCATCGCGATATGCGTCTACCTCCTGTGGCGAGGTGGTGGGTCTTGGAGCAAAGACCTGATCGCCAGACGACACCAGAGCCAAGATCTATAAGACTGGAAGGGAGCTAGGAATGGACGAAGAAAGATACTATGCAGTAAGACTGCTGTGGGTGCATGATCCGGAGGGGTTTGCCGAATATCAGGAGATGGCCAGGCCGATCCTGGCCAGGCACGGAGTGCACATCGAACGCTGGCTAATGACAGAGACTATGGTCGGCACTGGGTTGGAGAAACCGGATGAAATCGTCGTCACCTGGTTCAAGAATGCCGCAGCGAAAGAGGCATTCGAGAACGATCCGGAGTTCAAGAAGGCGGCGGAACTCAGGGACAAGGCGGTGAAACTGGTCACCATAACCGGGAAGTCGGTATTTGGAGACTGAATGACAACCGAGATCGGCAGGCTCATCGCGGTTAGCGTCGGTCGGCGGCGGCAATTCGAGTACAACGGTCGACCAGCCGAGAGTGCGATCTGGAAATCTCCGGTGGTTGGGCGGGTGGCGGTTCGAGGCGTCAACCTGGAAGGGGACGAGCAGGCAGATCGAGCTGCGCACGGCGGGCCGGACAAAGCCGTCTATTCCTATGCACTTGAAGACAAGAGCTGGTGGGAGTCGGAGATCGGTCGAACGCTCGAACACGGTGAGTTCGGCGAAAACCTGACCACAGAAGGAATCGACGTTACCGGCGCTTTGGTGGGCGAGCGCTGGCAGGTGGGGAGCACGCTCCTCGAGGTCTCCGAACCGCGTATTCCCTGCTGGCGCTTTGCAGTGCGCATGAACGACAACGCCTTCCTTCGACAATTCACGCAGGCCGGAAGACCTGGGGCTTACCTGCGCATCATCGAAGAAGGAGAGGTGGGTGCGGGAGACGAGATCCGCATCCTGGACCGCCCTGATCACGGCCTGAGCATCGGCGATGTATTCCGCATCTACACGCGAGACCGCCACGAGGTGGAGGCCCTTCTCGCTGTCCCTCAGCTGTCAGAGGGCTGGCGTCGGTGGGCCGAGGACCGGACCTGAAGCCAGCGGGAATGAGAGCAGCGTGAGCCGTCGCCTGAGTGCTGCTAGAGGAACCACGCGGGCGATGGGCCGATTCTCATAAGTTCTGCTCGGTGGGTGGAGCTCCTCAGCCCGGCTTGAGCTCGCCGGTCAGACTGAAGAGCTCGAACTCCCGCTCGAGGCCCTTGACGCGCCGTGGGCCGAGCTCTTTGAACGAAAAGAGGTCGGATACCATTTCCTGGGTTTTCGGGCAGGCGATGATGTGGCCGAGCGCTTCGGTGGCGAATTTCTCGATGCGGAATGCGAGCACTACCGGCTCGCCGACCATGGCGAGGCCCACTGCGTGCTCGCCGCCGTGACCGCGCATCGCGACCGGACCCGTGGCGAGGGCCCAGTCCATCTCGAGTGGAAAGCCTTCCACGCACCAGACGCCGCTCTTCCTGGCCAGGCTCGCGGTCAGTTCGTCGAGGCGCAGGGCTGCGCGACAGGCCTCCACGGCGTGATCAGGCGAGGAGTCCTCTTCCCAGAAGGCGAAGATGGCATCACCCTGGAACTCCTTGAGCGTGCCGCCAAGCTCCACCACTGCGTGCTGCAGGCGCCGGAACACCCGACTGACGGAGTCCTCCAGCTCGGCCGGTGCCGCATCTTGCACCATCGTCGTGTAGTTGCGAATGTCCCCAACCAGAACCGTCACCATGTTGATGGTCGACAGGGCCTGGGTCGAGCGCTCCTCCGCGGGACTCGACAGCGTATTCGCTGGACTGTCGCCCTCGAGTCGGAGTCGCAGCTCCCTGCCCAGGGAGATCATCTGCCCGATCTTGATCTCGGTTCTCAGATTTGGGGATAGACGTCTGCCATCGACGCGCGTGCCGTTGCGGCTCAAGTCCCGAATGAAACAGCGCCCGTCCGGTTCCTGCGTGATGGCGCAGTGACGAGAAGAGACGGTGTCGTCTCGCACGAGTAGCCGTCCCGCAGTTTGCACGTCGCTCTTGAAACGACCGATCTCGACGCGGTCGTAGAAGGTGAATTCCCTACCGTCCTCGCGTCCGCCCACCACAGCCATGCGCTTTGGCGAAAGGTCCCCGGCTACCGGTGGGTGGTAGATGAACAAGCCTTCGGTCCGAACCATAGGCCGCCCAGCTTACTGAGGATCCGGGTGTTGCTTCAAGCCGGCGTGGTAGGTTGTGGCCTGCCAGTTGAGACCCCAAGAGTTGCCTCCTCGCCACGAAGATCCTGAGCTGCGATGGTGGCTAGTGGAGCCGAGGTCGACCTCCAAAGACCACTCGACCAAATCGACCGAGACGGTCCAGTCGGCGAATCGGATGTGCCGATCCGTCGGTCTCATGAGCCAACCCCGCATTCACCAGAACCCTGCCCAGGTCAGTGCCGTCGGACAGGAAGACGCGGGCCATAGCCTCATTCTTCTTGCCGACCATTCTCACGTCGACGCGACGATTGAATGCAATTCCATGCAGCAACTGTCTCGCCTCATCCCTCTGCTTCACCGCGATCCCGGCGAGATGAATCTTCATCGGCGGTTGTCCCGACTGTCTTTGAATGGAAATCGAGCTGCCGTCTACTACCTCGACTACCCTGGCAGAAAAGGCATCCTCTCCCGAGTATCTCTTTGCAACAGTGGGTGTAGAAAACAGGGCGATACCGATGATGGCAGTCAGCACGAGCGCGAAGAGTCTATGTGTGTTCATCATCTGATCTCCTTTCCGGAATGTTCAACTGTGCCGGCGGCGAATCTGCTGACAGTGGGTGCACTAGATGGGACAATTTCTTACAGGCAGGGAGCTGCCGAGAGAGCCCCGGCCAGCACAGGAGTAAGAACTCGGCCTCGAACGGCACCCACCTTGTGGAGTCGAACGTGAGAACTCACAAGGAGACAGAAGAATGAATGAGTCCTGCCGCTCTGCACGCGAAGTATCGGGATACAAACCACCCTGGCTGCAGACGGGTCTCCTGGCGGCAGCGAGCCTGTTGACCGTGCTGCCCGCTCTAGGAGCAGCGGGACCGCGCGAGCAGCACGGCTCCGCGATTGGGGACACCAACCACAGCCTGAATCTGGCAGCCGCGTTCGAGGCAAGCCAGGGTGCGGCCTACAGCCTCGGAAGCACTGGAGTGCTGATTGACTTTGAAGCGAGCGACACCGACATCTCCGAAGATCAGCCGCGGGCTCCTTTTTTTGCCTACACTCTGAATCGGCCCAGTTCCCACCTGTCAGGACCACTCGACCAGGACAGGATGATGCCCGGATTCTTCCCTTCGCAACCCGATGGCGGCCTCTCCAAGACCCGCTGGGGGATCCGGTGGCGGTTCTCTCTGGTGGAATCCGCAGACAATGATGGCCGGGTTTGAGAGGGTGCCAGGCCTGCAAGATGCAAGATTGAGTGACTGTTTCGCGTCTTCTCATATGTGGGACGAAGACCTAGACAGCACTACCGCGGAGCCTTCTACCACTTCATCGCACGCGGTAACAACCGCCAACCCATCTTTCTGAGTGCGCACGATCGACGGGCCTTCGAGCGCTACCTGAGCGACGGTGTCGAGCGCTTCGGCAATCGATGCCATGCATACTGCTGGATGATCAACCATGTCCACATGGCCGTCGAAGTGGCCGACGTGCCGTTGTCGCACATTGCCCATAACTTGCTGTTTCGATATGCCCGCTGGTTTCATCAACAGTACGGCCGCACTGGACACCTCTTCGAGCGCCGGTACCGGGCGTACTTGGTTGAGACCAACGACGCACTGCAATCGTTGGTTCGCTACATTCACCTCAATCCCGTGCGAGCCCAGATCGCTGACGGTCCCCGGACCTACCCTTGGAGCAGCTACTCTGCTTACCTTGATCCGGGGTCGCGTTCACCTTCGTGGCTAACGCGCAGCTTTGCGCTTTCGCTCTTCGCCGAAGACCCGTCAGACGCGCGAGCAAAGTTTCGTACGTTCACCGAGACGCAGAACGAAGAGTGCACAAACAGCGGTGAACAGCCACCAACTCTGGAAACAGGACCAAAGATCGCGTTGGAAGACACTCTGGCCACGAGCGGGCAAAGCACTCCGAGGCAATATCGCGTCCTTTCCAAGGTAACACTCGATCAAGTCCTCCACTCGGTCGGCTCGGCTTGCTCTCTCGAGCCGTCGGAACTGCGTGCTGACGTGCAAAAACGTACCATCGTCAAGGCGCGATCTCTGGCGAGCTTTCTTGTTCGCAAGAACCCTGATCTGACACTCGAAGAACTGGGTGCGGCCGTCGGGAGAGATGCCTCCTCCCTCAGCCGAGCAGCCACCAACATCGCCCGACGTCTCGCTCACGACCCCGAACTGCGAATCCTCTTAGAGCAGATCGAGGACCATCTCGACCGCAACTGAAACCCCTGCTACGTCACGATCGATGCAACTTGCATCTTGCAGGCCTGGCACCCTACTCCACCCAGCTCTCGATGAAACGCCGGTCGCCGGTGCTGTGTTCGTCGACCAGTGCCTGGAAGATGGCATGCAGTTGCTCGTACGGCAGGGTCCCAATGATCATCCTATTGTTGACGATCATCGTCGGCGTCGACCTGATGCCATAGGCGAACCTTTCGTCCGTCTTCTCGTATTCCCTGCCGGTCTGGATGAGGCGATCGATCAGCGCATGAGTCGCTGAGTCCGTCAACGCGGCCTCTACATCGAATCGCCCCGGAAGCGCCGCTCGCCACTCCTCCTGCCTCCGTGCTTGCTGGAGGTTCTCGAAGATCTCGTCATGGATCGCCAGGAACTTGTCGGGATCGTACGCCGCTGCGTAGGACATGTCGCAAGCCCCGGGGTGCAAATTCTTCTCTACCACGTCGTTACACCTGGCCTCGAGAGGGAAGAACTGAAACGCGATATTCATCTGGCCCTCGAAGTCGGCTTTCAGCTTCTTCAGCTGCTCGTAGAGGTAGAGACAGTCGGAACAAAGCAGGTCGCCGTACTCCACAATCCGAATCGGAGCCTCCCCGAAGCTCTCGGTCGCCTTCGCCGTCCAGTACGGAGAGATGAAGCTAGGCCACTCCACGGTCTCGAGGTCGTAGAACTCCTTGACGGCGCGCGCCGCTACCCCGCCCGACTGCGCGTCCCGCCTGACGCTGGTGTAAAGCGTGAAACCATAGGCGCCAATAAGAAGCACCACTGCGTAAGTCGCAAGGTGCTTGATCGAAGGTCTGAACCACCTGGCCAGAAAGCCCTTGTCCTTGTCGATGCCGTACTTCCAGAAGAGGAAGCAGCTCGCAAGGGAGAAAAGGTAGAACCCGGCGCAAATCAGGCAGAGGCTCCCCAGGCCGATTACGGAGTAGAGCAGCAACACGACCACACCGATCGCGTTCACCAACGCGATCGTCTTGTTCGTCCTCTCGAATGGGGCCGAAGGGAACACCACCCCCAGCGCGACCAGGGCTCCGACAAACAAGCCGAAATAGCCCAGCGGCACGCCGCCAAGCGCGGAGATCACGCTGTAGGCCGAGCTATCGCAATTGAAGAACGCACTGATGTCGCAGAACGAGCCCTCGAAGATCGAGGTGGGAAAGTTCGCGGCATAGTAGAGGTCGATCGTGAGCACCGATGCGACGGCCATCCCCATTCCCGAGAAGAGGCTCAGCCACCTTGGCCACAGCTTCTCACCCATGGTCATCGTATGCTGCATCGGCAAATCCTCAGTGATTTCCTAGCCGGCAGCGAACAGCTCCCATTGACCAGTAATCCCCTTTAGCTCGTGGACGCCGCGGCCGCGGAACTCCAGACCCGAGCCGGCCACCAGGTCCTTGACTGTGCGGGAGACCAGTACATCGCCCGCTTCCGCGGCGTTCATCACGCGGGCACCGATGTGGACTGCGATACCGCCCACCTTCTCTCCGATCAGCTCGCATTCTCCAGTGTGAAGCCCGGCTCGGATCTCGAGCCCCAGCGGCTGGACTGCGTCGCGGATGGCGAGGCCGCAGCGAACACCCCGGGCAGGTCCATCGAAGGTCGCGAAGAAGCCATCACCGGCAGTATCGATCTCCCGGCCGCGAAAGCGCGCCAGCTGTTCTCGCACCGTGGCATGGTGCCGCCCGAGCAGATCGGCCCAGGCACGGTCACCCAGACGCGAAGTGTGCTCCGTCGCCCCCTCGATGTCTGTGAACAGGACCGTGGCTAAGACACGGTCTTCTACTGGGACCCCCTTGGTTCCGGTCAGGAACTCTTGCACCGGCCCGAGAAGAGCCTCGATATCCCCGGCATGGAAGAAGTGATCCTCACCCGGCACCTCGCGGAACTGTGCTCCCTCGATGTGGTCGGCAAGATACCGTCCGTTGCCTGAATTTACATAGTGGTTTTCCGCGCGATGGAGGACCAGAGCTGGAGCTCGGATGGTCTCGAGCACCGGCCGGAAATCGAGCTCATAGGTGAGCGGATAGAGGCTCTTGAACTGGCCAGGACTCATGGAGAGGCGCTCATAGCGTCCCCGCCACTTCACGAACGACGGGTTTCTCGCCAGGCTGGGTGCTCCCTGGACTGCGATTTCCCCGGTGCCCCAGGTTGTCAGGATGAGCTCCAAGATCTGCTCGGCGATCCCTGGTGGCATGCCGCAAGGATAGTCCGGAGCCCGCCTACGCCGCGCGTAAGTGTCTGCCAACACCAGAGCCGAGGTGCGATTCGGATGGGTCGCGGCAAACAGCAGGGCCATCTGCCCGCCATCCCCGTGACCGAACACCGCGGCTCGATCCGATTCCACGGCATCCAAGACCGTTCCCACGTCGTCCATCCACTCCTCCCAGGTGGGAACAGCGCCCAACGGGACCGGATCAGACACCCCGGTGCCGCGCTTGTCGAAGCAGATCAGACGTGCGAACGACGCCAAACGGTCGAGGAAGCGAGCCAGAGTCGGCTCCTCCCACATGATCTCGAGATTCGTGACCCAACTGGGAATGAAGACGATATCCGGCGGGCCATCACCGATGACCTGGTAGGCGACGGACTGCCCTTCCTTGTTTCTTGCGTAGCGGGTTCTGGGTCTCATCGGCCAGATCTCCAGGTCGGCGTTTGCTGGCGAACCAAACCACGGAAGTATAGCGGTGCCCGATCGATGAAACTTGCATCTTGCAGGCCTGGCACCCTCATCTCATAGAATTGCTTTTCTACATCTTCTCCGGCACGCACAGAAGAAAAGGACTCCCGATTTCCTCCCCAAATCCAAGCGCCCAGTCTGATCCAGGCGACCTCGGGCTGTCCTTGAATAGGCGTTACGCCAGCCTCACCCTGCTGGTGCTTCTCATAGCAGCGGAAATCACCCTCGTGGTGTTGGATGCTTGGATCAGCTACGGGTGGGTCTTTTCCGATCGGCGGACTCGGGACCTATTCAGCCTTCGTGCCGAGAATAGTCTGGGAACATGGTTCTCGAGCGTGCAACTCCTCATGCTGGCGGCTGTCCTCGGTGTCACCATGGTTCATGGGCGCCAAGCATCGCGACGCAGTCCGGCTTGGTGGGCGACCGGTTGGCTGGGCGTGATCTGCCTATACGTGTCTATCGATGAAGTGGCGCAAATTCACGAACGCATCGGCAGAGCCACCCGTTTGAGTGGCCTGGCCGACTCATTTCCCAGCTACCCCTGGCTCCCGGTGCTGTCGCCACTTCTCGTCGTTACGGCCGTTCTCATCGTCCTCTTGGTTGCCAGGTATCTGAAATCGTTCAGAGCGCGACTCTTGGTCAGTCTTGGACTCGTTGTTTGGATCATCGCGATTGGAGTCGAATTCGTTCAGGGATTGCCGGGTGCTCATGCGTGGCTGGCAGATGCTATTCCCCTCAGCCGACGTTTTGTCGACCATTTCTCACGAGTCATCGAGGAGTTCTTCGAGATGCTCGGCTGCTCTTTGCTGCTCACCGGCTTCTTGACCGATCTGCTCGATCGCATCAATCGCGTGGAAGTCAAGTTCGTCTGATCGTCTCCGACACATCCGGGCGCAGGTGAAGGCCCCGGTCTCACCGAATTCGCTGTTCCGCTGAATTCCGCTCAAATCGGGGAGTTTGGCTGAGTTGGTGAGCAGATAGTGAGCAGAGACTGGTCGGCGATCTGCCGAACCAGTGCAGGGTCGCGCTCACGTAAGCTCCACCTACTGTCTGGGTCGCTTGATTCCGAGCTTCTTCATGCGGGAGCGCAGCGTGGCCTCATTCAATCCGAGGCGTTCGGCCGCGTTGCCTCGACCCTTGACCTTCCAGCCACAGGACTCCAGGGTCGCTACGATGTGAGCCCACTCGATGTCTTCGAGAGTACCAGTGCGGGAGGGCTCGGCACTTCTCTTCCCACTCGTGGGGACGCCGGCCACGGTGGCTGAGCTTACGGCGGAGTGTTGGTTCAGAGCCGCTGCGTCGATCCTCAGTGTCCTGCCTGGCGACAGAATCAAACCGCGCTCGATGAGGTTTTCGAGCTCACGCACGTTCCCGGGCCAGTCGTAGGCTTCCAAGGCCGCCATCGTCGCCTCCGGGATCTCGTTGACCGATTTCCCGTGCTTGGCGTTGTGGCGACTGATGAAGTACAGGGTGAGTGGCCGGATATCGGACTGGCGCACCCGCAAGGGCGGTACCTCGATGGGGAACACGGCCAGGCGATAGTAGAGATCATCGCGGAATCGACCTTCGCCTACCGCACGCTTGAGGTCGCGATTGGTGGCCGCAATGATCCGGACATCGGTTCTTAAAGTCCTGGACGATCCCAACCTCTCGAACTCACCATCCTGAAGAAACTGCAAGAGCTTTGCCTGAAGCTCCAGGGGAATCTCGGTGATTTCGACTCCCGACTACCCTTACTCCGGTAGAGAGCAATCACCCTACCCTTCTATGTATTGCAGACTCAGACGCCAGGGGTGTAACGTGAGACATCCGCTGCAGTACCCAGCTCGACCAGCTTTATCTGGCCTGAGCGGCTGCGATGGTCAACAGGCCCGACAGGAAGAAACCCATGAAAGAGGAGGAGATCCATGAATCTGAGTAGAGCCATGCACAGAGTGTCCACGATTGCGGTATCAGCTGTGCTTGCTACCGTGCTCATAATGCCGGCCGTTCTTGCTCAAGAACCGACACCGGGCTACAACACCGAGATCCCAGAATCGATCATGACCCCGGACAAGGTGGAGACGAGGCTCGGCACCCTCGAGTTCTTCGACGGGATCCCCACGAAGGAGACTGCCGCCCTGCTCTACGACAACCTCGACTACATCCGGGGCGTGGAGACCTTCTTGAGCGGGATGCCCGCGGCCAATCTCGAAGCGTTTCGGCGTGGACAGGCTTCTCTCGGGGTGAAGAACTACAACCAGGTCCTGATCTTCGATCAGCTAATGAACAGCAATTCCTTGTTCCTGACCGGCAATACGGATACGGTTTACGTCAGCGTTTTTCTCGACCTCAAGAAGGACGGTCCGATGGTGATCGAGGTCCCGCCGGGGACCGGCCCCGGGACGGTCAACGACGCTTTCTTCCGCTTCGTGATCGACACGGGCCCTCCAGGCCCCGACCAAGGAAAGGGCGGCAAGTACCTGATCCTACCGCCCGATAAAATTCATCTACAGGGTGACGTCCCCGAGGGCTATTTCGTCGTCAAGTCGACCAGCTGGGTGAACTGGCTCATCGCGCGAGGATTTCTCAAGGACGGCAAGCCGGACTTCTCCAGCAAGTTGTTCCGGGAAGGTCTGAAGATCTATCCCCTCGCCATGGCAGCGAACCCGCCCGCGATGGAGTTCTTCAACGCTTCCGGGAAGGCATTCAACACTGTTCACTCCTCTGATTATGACTTCTATGAAGAGCTCCACGCCGTCATCGATCGCGAGCCGGTCGAGATGCTCGAGCCGCAGTTGCGCGGAATCTTTGCGTCCATCGGCATCCAGAAGGGCAAGCCTTTTGCCCCCGACGACCGGATGAAGAAGATCCTGACCAGAGCCGCCGAGGTGGCCAACGCGACGGCACGAGCCCTGCTCTGGTACGAGCGCGACAAGTCCGCTTTCAAGTACGAGGGCAGCAACTGGAAGAGGGGTTTCGTAGGCGGATCCTACGAGTTCCTCAAGGATGAAGGCATGGGCGGGCGCAATATAGATGCGCGAGCCCAGTACTTTTATTTCGCAACCGTCAACACGCCGGCGATAGTCTGGAAGTTGATCGGCAAGGGATCGCAATACGCCTGGGGCTATTTGGACGCCAATGGCGACTATCTGGACGGAAGCAAGACCTATAAGTTGAACCTCCCCAAGGACCCACCCGCCAAGAAGTTCATATCGATCGTACTCTACGATCCCCAGACCCGCTCCCAGCTCCAGACCAGCCAGCCGTTCCCCAGCAAGAACAGCGTGCGCGACAAGGACACGTTGATCTACAACGACGACGGCTCGTTCGATCTCTATTTCGGCCCCAAGGCGCCGGCCGGCAAGGAAGCGAACTGGCTCCAAACGGTTCCCGGCAAGGGTTGGTTCATTCTCTTGCGTCTCTATAGCCCAACCGAGGCGTGGTTCGACAAGACCTGGCGGCCCGGGGAGATTGAACTGGTGAAGTAAATCGGAGGCAGATGGTCCCGTAAGGGCTGAAGCCGCACAACTCAAAGTGGCAAGAATCTTTCGTACTTGTATACTGCTTGGAAACCCTAAAAGGGAGGGAGATACGTGATGAACAGAGTCGTGGGATTGATGCTTGTTTCCGTGATGCTGATTGTGGCCGCTCCGGCCTTTGCCGAGAAGGCCTCACAGATGTGGAAATGCGAGATGGATAATGAGGTCACCGAGGATCAAGTGATCGCCATGGCGAAGGAGTGGGTCAAGGCCGCAAAGTCCGTGGAGGGTGGTGAAAACCTCAAGGGCTATGTGCGTTTCCCCGTGGCCGTCAATGCCATGGGTGAATTCGACGTCTTCTTTGAGGTCGTCTTTCCCACTTTCGAGGAGTGGGGGAAGTTCTGGGACAACTATTCCGGTTCCGAGGCGGCAAAGTCGGAGGATCGCAATGCGGAAGCGGGGGTCATCTGTCCTGACAGCGCCGTGTGGGAAAGAGAATCGTTGAATTAGACAGCCCCTCAGCCGGTGTGGGGGGCCGTCGAGTCCGGCGGCCCTCTACCGTCTGCTGAGGTGGGCCTGCACGACTGAGCCTGTCTGGGTCTCGAGCCGCTCCTCCGGACAGCTCAACCCGGTGGGTTGACTACGGGGGATCGCTGCACTCGCTCAAATGTGAGTGCGTCCACCCACCAGATTTCGAGCGGCTGCACCCGTTGCGGCAGGCAATCCAGAAGAAACTCGACCTGAGCACTGATCTTGTAGTGCCCGATCTACCGAGTGGCCGGGAAAGGATTTGATTCATATGTCAGTCGTATGGAGTTGCAATGAGTGGGATCAACTGGATCGATATGAATCTACTCAGTATTAGCCCGAATTTGGTCGTAGTCGATCAAGATCAGACAGCTCTGATCAAACTCTTGGAGAAGCAGGGTTTTGATGTCATCCGCCGAACAGGAACGCTCCAGAGATACTTCGATTGACCACCTCGCTTCGCCATACCCACCGAGGGGACAAGTTTAGCGGTTGAAGTCAGGCTTCCAAACTTGGCAGTAATTATCCTAGCAGCCGTCTTCGTGGTCTTTCTTGTACTGACGTATGTGGCGTGGAGGCGGTACCTTTGGGCGGCGGAGATAGCGCCGCACGGGCGGGCGGACGTCTGCCAATACAGCTTGACGGATGTCTTTGGCGACCGAAACCTCGTGAACGTTCCGCATCAGAAAGGAGTCCAGTGGCTTACAGAGATCTTCAGCCGCTCCGCCAGGAAGTTCCCGGGTCTCACGGCTTTGCAGATTCCCCACACCGGGGAGTCCCTGACTTTCGCTGAGCTCGACGCACGAGCCGATAACGTAGCCGCGGCCCTTTCTCCCTTCCTCACAGGCCCGGACCAGGTCGTGGCCGTGGCCATGTCGCAGGATAACTGGCAAATCGTGGCCTCTCACCTCGGCATTCTCAAGGCCGGCGGTACCGTGATGTTTCTCGACACCACCTTGCCGGACGCCCTGATCACCCACATGCTCAACGACGCACAGCCGGTGGTCATTCTCACGCGGGGGCAAGACAGGTTCCGCGACCTGCCGACACTCGACGTCCTGGCGTTGCCCGAAAGGATGCCCCGAAGCGAGCCGCCGCCATGGCTGGACGACCCCACGCAGCGCCTTGCGACCATCTTCTATACAAGCGGAACCACCGGGATGCCCAAGGGTGTGGAGTGCCCACACGCAGGCTACGTGAACCTGGCCCTGAGCTACGCCGATTATTTCGACCTCATTCCTGGCATGGATGCGACCTCGCTCACTTCGTCACTGGGTTACGACGGCAGCATCTCCGAGATGTACAGCGCCTGGGTGTCGGGTTGCGCTGTGGTCATGTTGACCAAGGAGCAGATCCGGTCCGGCCCGGACCTCGTCCCCGTCCTCCGTGAAGCTGAGGTCACTGTGCTCTTCTGTCCCCCGGTGCTGCTTACCACCCTCACACCAAACCCGGAGCTGGATCTGCCCTACCCGCTGTGCCGCTATATCGTGCCGGCGGGCGAAGCCTTCCCCAGCGCGCTCGTGGAGCCCTGGACGCTTGGCAGACGACAGATCATCAACACCTACGGCCCCACAGAGGCGAGCACCGACACGAGCCGCCAGAGCTTGCGGCCGGGGGAGCCCATCACCATAGGCTCGCCCTTCGCCAACGTCACCTACGTCATCCTCGAGGTCGACGAGCTCCGTCCACTGCCTCATGGGGACGTCGGTGAGCTTTGCATCGGTGGGGTGCACGTAGCGCGTGGGTACCGGAACTTGCCGGAGCAAACCGCCCAGAAGTTCATCACGCACCCTCGGTTCGGCCGCCTCTTCCGCACCGGGGATAAATGCAGAATCGATATCCGGACGCAGCGCGTGCACTTCCTCGCCCGAGTCGACTCACAGCTCAAGGTGCGCGGGCACCGCGTCGAGATACAGGCCGTTGAGGACATCCTCCAGACGCAGTTCAGGGAGATCGAGGCCGCTGTGCTGGACTACCAGAACCAAGAGCTGGTCGCCTTCGTCGCCGCGCCGTCGGTCTCCGAAGGTGATATCTCGGTGGTCGCTCCAGCACCGGCGGAGTGGGCTGCCCGGGCCACGGCGACCCTGGCCAGACAACTTCCAGCGCCGTCGGTCCCGACGAGGATCTTCCTGGTGGAAAAATTCGTCATGAAGCCGATGTCCGGGAAGATCGACCGGGGGTGCTTGCCCAAGCTATCTCATCTGCTGACAAACACCGAGCCGGAGGCGGAGGACACAGAGGCAGGGAGAGCCAAACCGCCCGACACCGATGCGGGCGTGGAACCGGGCAGTGAGGAAGTGCTGGCGATCTGCAGGGCCGTGTTCGAGACCTCGTTGGGATGGGACGATGTATTCGCTGACCATGGCGGGCACTCGATCGTCATCGCACAACTGGCGCAGCGCTTACAGGCCGCAGGATGGGCGGTACCGGTCCGGGCGCTGCTCAGCGACTGCGACACGGCACGAAAGGTGGCCAATCACCCACGACAACTCCAAAAGGTCTCCGAGACCCCCACGGCTGCGGTGAAAACCGACCGGAACAGCACCGGGCGCGATGAGGTCGCGGCAAGGGTGCTCTCCACGGGATATTTCACGACTCTGCAGGTCCTGTTCCTGTCGTTGTTGTACTCCCCCCCCTTAATCGGTTTCCTGGGGCTCATCGCCTTGTCGGAAATCGGAGAGTTCTTCATGACCGCCAGCCTCTGGGAGTTCATTGGCGTCGGCTTCTTGATGTACTTGTTTGCCCTTGTCTTGCCCTTCGCCAGCCTGCTCTGGGTCATGGTGATCAAGCTCTTCATGGGCGGTCACATTTACAGGAACAATGTGACGCCGGGTGTGTACCCCAAGTGGAGCAGGATGCATCTGCGAACCTGGTGTATCGGGCGGCTGGAACATTCAGTGCTTCTCCCCCTGCGTACAATGTTTCGCAGCGCGCCGCTTATGGCATATGTGTTGCGGCGGCTCGGGACGACCGTGGGTGACAACCTTCAGTGCGCGCACGACGTGGAGTTCTCCGGGCCGCTGGACTTACTCTCCATCGAGGACGATGTCGCTATCCAGACCGGAGCCTACATTCACATGTCGAGATGGTCGGGTCAGGACCTGCACATCGGCCCTGTTCATCTCGAGAGCGGCTGCAAGATCGGAATGCGGGCAGCCATCGCGAACCATGTGACGGTGGGCCGCGGCACCTGGATCACTCCGTTGACTCCCATCCTCAGCGACGTGGGCTCTGAGGAGATGTGGGAGGGAGCCCCGGCGCACTTCAGTGGCCGTTGCACGGAACTGAAGCGTACGGCGAACCACTGCCAGTACGCGTACCCGTTCTGGTTCATGGAGACTCTCAACATCCTCATGCATATCTTCCTGGACTTCTGGCTCATGGTAGTCCCTACCGCCGTGGTCAGCTGGTTCGCCGTCAGCTTCATACCCGTCAGAGGCACAGAAACCGCCAGCGCATACTTCAAGGTGACGCCGCTGCACGAGATTGTCTGGCACATGGGCCTATACGCCTTCATCACCACCTGGGTCGCCGTTGTCCTCATCTCAGTGCTGGTTTGCCTCTTTCTGCGCTGCACGCCCGCCTCGCCCGGACTGTATTCCTCGCGCGGACTCAAGGGCTCTCTCCTCTTGTACAGACTGAAGAAAATGAACCAAATCCAGAGACAGTGGACCTGGACCATCACTGGGCAATACCTGCGGGCACTCGCTGGCATGCGCTTCCCGCGGTTGGGTGCCTCGGAATGCGACCTCATGTTCAACCTCGTCCCGGAGCTTGCCAGTGCCGACTCCCAGGTGTTCTGGTCCAATGGCTGTTTCACCAACATGCTCGACTATGGCGCTGAGCACATAAAGCTTCGCCAGTTCGACATGCCCGAGAATTTCTTCAGCGGTAACTACTGCGTCGCGGAGTACGGGCAATACCCGTCCAACTTCCTGCTGGGTGTCTCTACGCTGGGGAATGACATACAGTTCCGGCGCCAAATGCGATCGCGACTCGGCGAGCCGATCACGGTGGCGGGAAACCCGCCTGTGAAGTTTGCGAGTGCGGACTTTGAGGCGGAGAATGAAGCCCAGAAACTGCCGAGCCTCCCCCTCTTCCTGGCGCGAGTCTTCTTGAACGATATTTTCAGCATCGGCATACTGGGCATCGCCAACATACTCGTCTATGTGATTCTGTTCACCAGCCTGCTGCGGTTGGACGGACACCTGATCGTTAGCGCGTTCATTGCTTTGATTCTCGCAGAGGTCATCCTGGTTGTGTTCTGCGCTGCGATCAAGAAGCTCCTTGTCGGCAGCAAATGGGGTTCTGCACACTCGACACCGTTCTGGTCCTGGCGGCACTTCACCTACTTTTTCGCGCAGGACTGCTTCTTCGCCTGGTGTAAGAGACCCTTGGGAATATCTAGAGGGACAGTGCTCTCGAATAGAGTTCTGCGATGGATGGGGTGTCAGATCGGCAAACGAACCATAATTGCCTCGCCTCTGCAGGCCTTCGATTGGAACGCAGTGAGCTTTGGCAACGATTGCATGGTCAACGGCATTCTGCAGTTTCACACCTTCGAGAATATGACGCTGCAGGTGAAGCTAACCGAAATCCAGGACGGCGGCGCCATCAACTTCGGCGCCACGGTTATGGGCGGTGCGGTCATCGAGCCTGAGACAACGCTCTTGCCGTTGAGCCTGGTCCTGAAGGAGATGCACCTGCCCACTGCCACCTACGAGGGCAGCCCCGCGGAGCCTGTGGGCGGAATTCAACACTCGTCTCCCCTTATCACTCAGCCACGATCAGGCGGCGTACATTCCAAGCTGTCTGGACAGGCAGTTACCGAAGCCGACAGCCAGTCAAAGAGGCTCATCGTTACAGATGACTAGAGACAATAGCGATCGGATCAACGACTTATTCGCCGCCAGCTCGAGCGATTTGACACCGGCGCCCGCGCGTCATGCCGCTCACGTGTTGTATGCGCCGGTTTCGCGCGATCCAGAGGTGACGAGGCGTTGCGCGTCGGTCCTGTCAGACACCGAGTTGCAGAGGGCCGACCGCTTTGTAACACAAGGCGACAAGGCCCAGTTCAAACAGCGCCGAGCGTTTCGTCGCTTCTATGGCGCTACCGTGCTCGGATCGTCGCGGCCCTTATCGCAGATCGTTTTCGAGGAGACAGAAAACGGGCGGCCCTACCTTTCCGATTTACCGGATTCCTGGTTTAGTTTTTCCTCCTGCCGGTTCGGTTTTCTCGGGGCGTGGTCGTCAACACATGGGATCGGCGTCGACCTCGAAGATCAAACGAGAAATCTGGAGGCTGCAGAACTCGCTCATCGGTTTTTTTCGGGAGCCGAGGCGAATGCTGTCGAAGGGGTAGGCGGTCTGGAGCGCCTGCGGACCTTCTTCCAATTCTGGAGCCTCAAGGAAGCGGCGCTGAAATCCATCGGGGAGGGATTGCCCTTTGGCCTCGACGCCTTCGAATTCGAGTTGGACCCAAATCTGCTTGTCGTTCATGCGCCCCCTGACCACGGCGGGCCGGAGCAATATGATGCCCACATGATCGAGGGGACTGACAGTTGCGCAGCTCTTGTCATCCGAAGACTGGCAGACCGCTGAGCGACGCTATGTCGTCTTCACCGATCAACAGGCAATCGAGGGATAACCGAATTCACAGGCAGAGGTGGACCCGCACGTAACCCATTCTCTGAGTACAAGTTGCAACACGATCCTATTCTCGGACAGGACGGGTTCACGCGGTCCTGCGAGGCGAGGGCTTGCCCGAGCCTGCCAAAGGGCGACTCGTCACAAAGTCTGCTCCGCTGCAAGCGGAGCAGACTTCGACCTCACTTGACCAACCCGACTTCGTTGGGTCGCCAGGTATTGTCGATCTAGGGACTGTACGGATCCTCGGCGCCAGGTGGTACCGGGGGCTCCTCCTTCAGAGAGGCCAGATGGTCCGTCAGGACCTGACCGGCCGGCCAGCGTACCCAGAGATTGCCGAGCGAGTCGGGGAGCAGCGGATACTCCTCCTTCGGATCGGTGTACAGATTGAAGAACCGCGGCAGGGGAAACTCGATGAGTGGATCGGTTCCGCGCTCGAGCTCTTTGAACATCATCTTCCAGTTGCGCCATTTCACACCGTAGATCTCCTGGCCCACATAGACTACGATTGCCTCGCGGTTCGAGGTCTCCTGCTCGCCGAGGAAGAACGCGGTTTGATCGATGCTGTCCATCTTGCGGTCCGTGGGAACCCGGCCACCCATGATGTTGGCGAAGGTAGCAAAGAGATCCATCTCGTGCACGATCTCGTTCGAGACGATTCCAGCTGGAACGCGGTTCGGCCAACGAATAATGAAGGGCACGCGAAGCGATCCTTCGAGGCCGGTGAAATAGGAACCCCGCCATGGACCACCCCATCCATGGTGCCCTGGCAGCATCTCGGGACCGTTGTCGGCCGAGAAGATGAAAATCGTGTCGTTGGTAATCCCCAGCCCTTCGATCTCGTCTAGAAGCTCGCCGACATAGGTGTCAATTTGAACCAGGACATCAGCCCAGGGTCCGTTGCCGGTGACCCCCTTGAACCTGGCACTCGGCCTTACCGGGCCATGCGTCTGCGTGTAGGGCAGGAATACAAAGAACGATTTTCCATCTCTGTTCGAGCGCCGCATGAAGTCCTTGGCCCTCTCGGTAATCTCGCCGTCGATCTCAAGACGGGCTGTCGGATCGTAGATCTTGACCTTGTTGGGTTGCTGCCCCTTGCGTCCATCGTAAACGTGTTCAGGGATGGCAGCTGGGTGCGATCCCTCAAGGAAGTGATCACCCTCAGGCCAGAGAGACTCATCACTGGAGTTGGGAATCCCGTACCATTCGTCGAAACCTTGATCGGTCGGGAATCTTCCCTCTGTTTGGCCCAGGTGCCACTTGCCGAACATCCCGGTGGCATAGCCCGTGTCGGAGAACATTTCGGCCATCGTGTACTCCCACTGGGTCAAGCCGTATAAAGGCGTGTCGAGCGGTACCGAGGCATTGCCGGTCCGAACCGCGTAGCGACCGGTCATGATCGCTGCCCGGCTCGGGGTGCATTGGGCCTCGACGTTGAAGTTGGTCAGCCGCATCCCCTCGGCGGCCAGAGCATCGATCCTGGGGGTAGGCGCACCGCGCGTGATCCCGCCACCATAGACCCCGAGCTCTCCGTAGCCGAAGTTATCCATGAATACGAGCACCACATTCGGCTGGCCGAATTCCTGCGCATAGGCGGGCGCCGCAAGCACTAGCGCCAGGGCGATCACCAAGAGTCGAAGACCCAGTGAGATCTTGTTCTTCATCGAAATCCCTCCTTTGCTTACCCCTCGCCTGCTACGAAGCAGGTCCGATTCTGGTTGTCCTTCCATGATCTGATCCGCGACTACTCCTCTGTCAGCGAGATGAACGGCACCGGTACCGTAAGGTTGAAGATGAATGTCCGCGACTCCGCGTTGCTTTCGACGGCGAAGTCCCAGTAGTAGCGCAGTGTCAAGTTGCCGTAGAGTTTCTTCTTGCTCGCCAGCGGCAGATTGACCTCCGGGCCAGCGCCGAGAACCTGGTGGTTGTGGAGGTCGCTGAGCCTGTTCCCCAGGTCGTAGGGTCCCTCGATGGGCAGATTGGGGATCACTATTCCGAGGTCGTCTTCGGTGATCTTCCACTGGCCGAAGTAGGCGAGACCGACGTTGATCGCGCCTTCGGCAAAGGATCTGCCGAGTCCCCCCTCGAGAGTCACGATGTCACCCACCTTCTGGCTAGAGCCCTCCTTGGAGCTGTGGGTCTCGTAGAAGGCGACGGCGGCCAGATTCCAGGTCTTGGCCTGGTTCAGATAGAACGTGGCCCCACCAAAGGCCTCGTAGGACCACATCCCCAACCCGATGTTGTCGTCGCCGTCGAAGTCGTAACGCCCGGTGGGAACATAGACGCCCAGCCCGGCCAGATAGTCGGCTCGTTCCTTGTGCCAGCCCAACACGATGGGCTGAACATAGAGATCACCGAAACCGATGCCGGATTCGGAGTCGACCTCGAGAACCGGTGCCTCCAGCGCGGAGTTCGCCCACACCGGGGCGACGAAGATGCTGTAGTTGCCTCCGAGAATCTTCGTATTGCTCACCCACCACAACCAAGGAGCGACCGCATGGTAGTCGATGTCGAAATTGGTGGGGATTTCGTTGCCATCCCGGTCACGCAGTGTGTCGATGTCGATGTTGGGATAGAGCAGGCCGACCCAGATCCCCGGCGGTGGCTGGGAGCCTGCCGCAAGTCCGTAGTCGCCGCGGAGGTTGTGACCATTGAGCTGAGCAGCGGCTGGTAGCGCAGCCAGAATCGCCAAAGCCACCAGAAGTGAAAGGGATAGGTATCGGTACATCAGAGCTCCTCTCCCAGACAGGGGCACCGTGTTCGAAGTATGACCTTGAACCAGATGGTGAGGTCAAGCCATCAGCCCTGGTGGAGACCCGAGCTGAGAGCCTGCCTGCCTGTCTTTGGATTAGCAGACAGGTTCACCGTTCGAGCTACTCGCTTGCTCCCTCTGATCCGTCACTACCTCTCGGCCGTCGGCATTGAGTAAACTGACGGGGAAACCATCTGTCGATCCATCGATGTGGAGATCTACCGGGTACCATCTTTCGCAGAGAAGCCATGAACAGACTCCAGATCATCCAGCTATCGATCCAGTACCCGTTCCTGCAAGCGGCATCGGAGATCCATGGTGGCGCCACGCCGTTCTCGTCAAAGGTGGGAAGGGGTAGGAATCTGCGGGACTCCCGACCAGCCCAGATCAGGGTTGGAATCCAACCAGCTTAATCAGACAGATGCGGTTTTACTTGGCTGTGCTTGTCTGCGCCTGCAGTCCGGTGTCTACGGGGCCACCCGTTCTTACCGAAGAAAGCCCGCTACACCTCGAGGAGCACCTGCAGGATGCGACTATCGAGAGGTCGGTCGTTCCAGAAATCGCGGAGGAAGCTTTCGAGTGGGACTTCGACTCGCCGACGCACGGCTGGAGGCCGGTCGCGACGGCAGGCGCTCGCGCCATCGAGTTGATTCCCATCGAGGGAGGGATTCGCCTCCCCCTGACGCCAGCCAACCCGCACTCTTTTGACCACGAGTTGCTGGAGGGCTACATCTACGCAGACCTTCCGGACTGGCGCTTTGAAGACTGGTCCCACGTCGAGATCACCGCCCGCGCGAATGGAATTTGCGACCTGGGCCTGTTCTACAACTACACAGAGGACGATCCCGCAGACCCTAATGACATTCCCTTCTACAGCAACGGTGGCGAGGTTGGAGTCGTCTCTGACGGCACCGTGCAGATATACCGCGTGCCGCTGGAGTCGCCAGACAGACGCACATGGGAAGGACCTTGGACGCACATCGGTCTGTGGTTCAACGCGCCTGCCAATGAAGACTCACCTGTTCTCGACCTGCTCGCTATTCGTCTGATCTCGATTGAGGGAGAGTATGCCGATCAGCCCGCCGGGGTTCGCCTGGTGCAGCGCGGTGCGGGGAAGGACTCCCCAGGGCTTCCCGGCCGCCGGCGCAGTCTCTTCATGCACGCTCCAGGAAAGATCTCCTTCCAGGTTCGGGTCCCTCCGGGAGGTCGCCTAGACGTCGGTCTCGGGGTCCTAAGTGACAAGGCTCCGGTCTCCTTCTCTGTGTCTGCGACCTTTGCAAATGGCGAGGATCGGCGACTGTTCGAGGAGACCCGCGACGACCCAAGTGGTTGGGCCCAGCGCACCATCGACCTGACACGCTTCGAGAGAGAGACCCTCACTCTCAATCTGTCCGCGGAATCGGAGCGCGCGGGGAGTGTCGCTCTTTGGGCGGCACCAATCCTGAGCGGAACCCGACGCACGGAGCGGCCCAACATCATCCTCTACATCATCGACGGCGGCGGCGCTGACTACATGAGCGCCTATGACTACCCCCGCAGCACGACGCCCAACCTCGTCAACCTGGCGACAGAAGGCGCAGTGTTCGACAGAGCTCACAGCAATTCCAGTTGGACACGCCCATCCACCCTGAGCTTTCTGACGTCCTTGCAGCACAGCGCCCTGGGGGGACTCGTGAACGGTCGCAATATCGTTCCCGATCAAGTATTGACCCTGGCCGAGCACATGCACCGAGCCGGCTACCAGACCGCCGAGTTCACTACCAATCCGAACGCCGGCAGCATCAGCGGTCTCGATCGAGGCAACGACATGTTCCGCGAAGCCGACACCGAGAACTACTCCACTTCTTCCGCGGATCTGCACGACAACTTCTGGGCCTGGCGATCCGCCTACCCGGGAGAACCATACTTGGTGCATTTTCAGACGACTGATGTCCACAATCCGCACACTCCCACCGCACCTTTTGCGGGCCTGTTCATCGACCCTGATCGTCGACGAGTCGCCGACGAGTGGACGTCCCAAGCTGAGGAGATTCCTGAATCGGACGAGGTCCGAATCGGTGAGGCACTGGATCAAGTTGGCGCAAACCGGATCGAGTACTGGACCGCACAGCGCGACCTTCACGACGAGTGCATGGCTCACCAGGACTACCAGCTCGGACAGCTCGTCGCAAAGCTGAAGGCGAGCGGAGAATGGGAGCGCACCCTGCTGATCGTCGCCGCAGATCACAGTGTAGCGGCGGGTTCGTGGGACTACGGGCTCTTGATGCGCGATCCGGCTCCATCCCATGTCTACCACGACGACTGGGCGACCCCGATCTTCCGGTCCGGCATCTCTCGAGTCCCGCTGGTCGTGGTCTGGCCTGGGCACATAGCGCCTGGTCAACGGTTCAGTCAGTCGGTCTCGCTGCTCGACTTGCTCCCGACAGTCCTCGATTTGACGGACCTGCCGTATCCGGAGGTCATGCAAGGCCGATCGCTCGCACCACTACTGCTGGGGGAGTCCGGCTGGGAGCCGCAGCCGGTCTTCCTAGATGAGTTCGAGGTCGACCCCAAGACGGGGGAGTTTTGCGGGCGGATCGAGCTCATCGAGGGCCGCTGGGGAGCCTCTCTTCTGATCAACCAGGACCCCGACACCCATGAAAGGTGGCACCGGCCCGCACCTCTTCTTCTCTACGACCTATGGGAAGACCCTTATTGTCTCAGGAGTCTCCATGAAGAGCGACCCGCCCTGGCCGAGAAATACACCAGCCTGCTCCAAGGCCAATACAGGGCCCACAGAGACGTGGGGGAAATGTTGGACGCTGGAGAAGGGTCGCCGCTGACGCCCGAGCAAACCGAGGCGTTGCGATCACTCGGGTATATCCAGTGATTGGCTCTGCCGACGAGATGAAGGCTGACCTGCCCCCCGTTTCCGCGCATTCATAGTGTGAGTCCCGAGACTTGGATTGGTGGACGCACTCGCGAAGAATTCGAACCACTGCAGCCATGCCCATAGAGGTGCCGATCCTCGAGATCAAACCACCCCCGGTCTATCAGCGAATCGCCGCCAAGGCCAAACATCTGAAGGAGCTTGGCATGACTCAATCCGAGATCGGACGCCGGCTCGGGGACGATCGGTGGACGGTCGGCAAGGCGCTCCGCTGGCTGCGAGGGACCAGGCGTGGCTAGTCGCCAATGGCATTCTGGCCTTGCACACTCAAAGGCTGTAGGGGCTCAAAGGTCAACCAGATCCTTCGCCCCTCGCGGAAGCGCCCGTGTAGACAGGCACGCCTCGCCCATAGACGGCGGCCGATGGTGCACGAGACAACCGAAAACCAGCTCATGCGCCACATGACCAGCCCGTGCGGTGTGTCGCCAGTCCGTGCGCGTGGTGACCAAGTCGTGCTACAAAGCCGGTATGGCGCCGCGTCGAATCCTCATTCACATCTCCCGGAGTGAGCACCGCGTGCTCGACCCGGATGATGTGTACTACCTTCGGGCAAGGGGAGGGGAAACAGAGGTCCGCCTGCGTTCGCGCATCCCGCTCGTCGATGTCAGGCCCATTGGCGAGGTCGTTCCCCTGTTCGAGCCCTTCGGATTCGTCCGGATCCACCGCGAGCACGCCGTCAACCTCGCCCGCATCAGGCTTCTTCGGCAGCAGGCCGACGGCAGAGACTGGGAGCTCAAGCTCGAACCCCCGGTGAACAAGGTGCTCTCGATCGCGCGCGACCGCCTCGCAGGCCTCCGGACAGCTCTCGGACATCGACGTCGAGTGGACCACCGCATCCATGGCTCGATCGGTTAAGATCGCACGGATTCTGGCTGGCGGCCGCGACGCGGCGACCCCAAGTCCAGCGAGGAAACGCTCTGCGCGAGGCGCCGCGAGCGCCCGCTTGAGCGGAGGAGCCGGGCGATGCGGATCATCTGGGTCTCTCCCCACTGCTGGCCCGATTACGTCCTGCGGGAAGACGGACTCGGTCAGAAATCGCAGGGCGGACAGACCGTCGTCATGTACCACGGCACCCGTGCGCTGGCCGACGCCCATCCCGATCTGCAGGTGGACATTTACGCCCGCCTCGAGGACGGCGAGCCGGAAGAGGTCGACATCCATCCGCGCGTGAAGGTGATCCGCCTTCCCCTGGGACCGACCGACCGCTACCTGCCCAAGGAGGAGTTCTGGGGGGCGCCCATCGAGGGCTTCGTCGACCACCTGGTCCGCTACGCCACGGGGCGGGAGCTCCGCTACGACCTCGTGCACGGCCACTATGCCGATGGCTGGCACGTGGCCCATCTGCTCTGGGAGCGGTGGAGAACGCCCTATCTCTGCTCGACCCACAGCCTCGGCATCCGCAAGCGCGAGAACGCGCTGCGCACCGGCGAGGGCACGCCCGAGGAGCTCGACCGCAAGTACTGCTTCGCCGATCGCATCTCGCGGGAGAAGGCGGCCCTGGCCCTGGCCCACCGGCTGTGCCCCCTCACCGTCGAGGAAGGCCGGTACATGGTCGACGCGTACGGCGTCGACGAGGCGAAGATACGCGTCGTCAACAACGGCATCGTGATGGAGGATTTCTATCCACCCAGGCCGGAGGAGGTGGTGGCGGTGCGCGCGCGGCTCGGCGTCGGTCCCGACGACCTGCCGGTCCTGCTGATCGCGCGCATCGACCCCCGCAAGGGGCAGCGCGAGCTGATCGAGGCGGCTCCCGAGGTGATCCGGCGCGTGAAGGAGGCCAGTGGCCGGAACGTGAAGCTCCTCTTCGTGGCCTGGGTGGAGAGCGAGTTCGGGAAGACGCTGGAGGCGCGGGTCGAGGAGCTGGGGATTCGCGACAGCGTGATCTACCACCCACCGGTGCTCAACAAGGAGATCGCCCGCTACTTCTGGGCTAGCGCCGTCTACTCGCTCTCGTCGAGCTACGACATCTTTCCCATCGTCATGCTCGAGGCCATGGGCTCGGGGCTGCCCATCGTCGCCACCCGGAACGGGGGGCCGAGCGAGGTCATCACCTCGGGGGAGAACGGATATCTTGTGGAACCGACAAACCGCGAGGAGCTCGCCGATGCCTTGGTGCGCGTGCTCGGCGACGAGGCCGAACGGCAGCGGCTCGGGCGCAACGCCCACCGGCTCGTGGCCGAGCGCTACACCTGGCCACGAATCGCGGACGAGACGCTGAGGATCTATCAGGAGCTGCTGGAGGAGCAGTCCGATCGTTCGTGAGCGAATCGCTTCGGGACGGGAAGGGATGAGCTCGCAGCAGAGGGGGGTCCACGATGAAGGGTGACAAGCTGGTCGTCAAGCCAGAGCACGTGGAGATCGCCGGCAAGATCCTGGACACAATCTCGTCCGACATCCAGGGAAGCGAGAAGTACACAATCTCCGTCGGCGGTGAATCGGGCTCGGGCAAGTCGGAGATCTCGCAGGAGCTAGAAGCGCAGCTCGGGGAGCGCGGCGTCCCGACCGGCATCCTCCAGATGGACGACTACTTCATCTTCCCCTCGCGAACCTGCCACGAAATGCGGACGCGGAATATCGAGCAGGTGGGCCTCTACGAAGCGCGGCTGGATTTCATGGAGTGCAACCTGCGCTCGTTCCGCAGGAGCGAGCCGGACATCTACAAGCCCCTGCACCTCTACGAGGAGGACCGCTTCGTCACCGAGGTGATGCCGGTGGAGCACCTCCGCGTCCTCATCGCGGACGGCACCTATGCCACGGCGCTGCGCTTCATCGACACCCACGTCTTCCTCGACCGCGACTACCACGACACGCGCGCAGACAGGGAAGAACGGGCCCGCGACATCCTCGACGACGTGATGCTGCAGATCCTCGAGCGCGAGCACCGGATCGTCAGGGAGCATAAGACCCTGGCGGAGATCGTGGTCGCCAAGGACTTCAGCGGCATCGAGGTGCGACGCTGAGGTGACGTGGGCAGTCTGACCCTGTCCCACCACCGCCCACCCCTGTCCAAAGCGACGATCGCTGGCAGTGCGGCCTAGGGACCTTCGCAACAGGAATCGTGGCTCAGAACAGGCTGGAGAATGGCCTGGAGAGAGGGGGGAGGGCATACGTCTAGGCCTGGGTCCTACACCCCTGGGGCCCCACAGCGGGGGGTGGGGGGGACCGGGGGTGCGGGCTGCCATGACTCCAGAGCGTCTGTCATCGAGCGAAGATCTGAGGGCGAAAACGGCCCAGCGGGATGTTGCCCGCGACTGGCCGGTAGCACACCAGATCAGGGCGGTTTCCAGCGTCCCAGGGTGACATCGTGGTGACATCACGACGCGGGCACCGAGAACCCTTCCCGGAGTACTCTCGCAAACTATTGATGTAAATGGGTCTAACTGGTGGAGCCGAGGGGGATCGAACCCCTGACCTCTTGAATGCCATTCAAGCGCTCTCCCAGCTGAGCTACGGCCCCACGAATGGCGAGGGCTAAGGAATATAGCGACGAGCCTGGAGGGTGTCAACCGAGAACGGCCAGGCTGCCGGCCTCCGCGCTGGCGACAGCTGCAAACGGGATGAAGCGGTCGAAGGTCGCGAGGCGCCCACCGTTCTCCACTGCCAAAGCCAAGAGGTAGATGTCCGTCAGTCTCTGATGGCTGCCAACATGACTCGAGCGGATGATCGAGCTCTCGCAGATAGACAGCATATTGGGCCAGAAAGTGTGGTTACCGCTCTGCCTGAATCGGCTCAGGCGATGGATGGCATCGTCGGGGGTCGTGCCCCGGCCGGGATAGGCTGGATTCGAAAGTACCCGGACGAAGCCGTTCTCGGTCAGTGGGCAGGTGGCCCAGCCGGCAGTCCGTTCTTGGGTGAACCAACGATGAGCCAGCTCATGATGGACGTGAACGGGATCGAAGAGCGCCACCAGAACATTGACATCGAGCAGGGCAATCACTGGCTCGCTAGTCCTCTTCTCGCAGCCGGTTGACCAGGTCCGCCGTCACCGGCGCTTCCCCTTCCCTCGAAGGCAAGAGAGGAACTCCATTCCGCACCTCGGCGCCGTCATCCCTGGGCTGGAGTCCCTTTCGGGCCAGTTCCGAAAGGACTCTCCCAGCCGTCGTCTTGCGAATGGCCGCGAGCTCCTTGGCTGCCTGGAGGACATCCTCGTCAATATCCAGGGTGGTTCTCACGGATCCAGAATAGCGCATCACACATCAGATGTCGAGGCATCACTCAAACCTATAGAGCACCGCTCACCAAGTGGTCTCTTCGCGCCAGAGACTATTACTGCTCTATCTACCGAGCTCAGCGCGTCGTGATTTGCCGTCGCGTGATACTTCCGTGAACGTTCCTGGCTATGATTGGCGGCAGTTATGGCAAGGCGTGTGCTCATTGTCGAAGACGACCGGGACATTGCGCATCTGGTCTCCCTGCACCTCAAGGACATCGACTGCGAGGCCGAGACGGTCACCGATGGTCGCCGGGGACTCGAGAGGGCCCACGAGGGTGAGCACGACCTGATCATCCTCGATCTGATGCTGCCGGGCATCGACGGCTTGGAGATCTGTCGCCGCGTCCGGGCGCGCTCCGACTACACGCCGATCCTGATGCTCACGGCGCGCAACTCAGAGGTGGACAGGGTGCTCGGTCTCGAGCTCGGGGCCGATGATTACCTGACCAAGCCCTTCAGCGTTCTCGAGCTGGTCGCGCGGGTCAAGGCGCTGTTTCGGCGCATAGAGGCCCTGAAGTCGGTGGACGCCAGCCGTGAGGATGAGCCCCTCAACCTGCCAGAGATGTCGATCGAGCCCGACAAGCGCCGGGTCATGGTTCGCGGCGAGTCGGTCCATCTGACAGCCAAGGAGTTCGACCTACTGCTCCACTTTGCCCGCCATCCCGGGCGGGTCTTTACTCGCGCGCAGCTCCTCGATCGAGTCTGGGGTTATGGACACGACGGCTACGAGCACACCGTCAACTCCCACATCAACCGCCTGCGCTCCAAGATCGAAGAGGATCCGGCACAGCCGCAGTACATCCTGACGGTGTGGGGCATTGGCTATCGTTTTGCCGACTCCCGTTCCAGAGGGGAGCTCTGAGCGATGTTGAGAACACTCTACGGCCGGCTGGCAGCAGCGCTTCTGGTGATCCTCATCATGGTCGGCGGTCTCTTTTTCGGCGCCGGTCTGGCTTCGGTGCGCCACTTTCTCGACGAGGTCCACCAGAAGCTCAACCGCGATCTCGCCGAGCACCTGGTGGCCGATTCCCTGCCGATGGAGAACGGCGAGATCCGTCACGAGGAGCTCGAGCACATCTTCCACGTGCTGATGGTGATCAACCCGAGCATCGAGGTGTATCTGCTGGATCCCACAGGTCAGATCCTCGCCTTCTCCGCCCCGAAAGGAATCGTGGTACGTGATCGGGTGGAGCTCGATCCCATCCAGGAGTTCCTCGAGGTCGACTCACGCCTGCCGATCCTGGGCGACGATCCCCGCAACCCGACCGGGAGCAAAGTCTTCTCGGCGGCACCGATTGGCTCCCCTACCGATCCGGACGGCTTCTTGTACGTAGTCTTGGCCGGACAGCAGTGGGACTCGGCCGTGGCCATGCTGCAGGGCAGTTACATGCTGCGCTTGGGAGCTGCCGCCGTGATCACGGGTCTGGTGGTGGCATTGATGGTGGGTCTGTTGGCATTCGCCTGGATCACCCGGCGCGCCCGGCGGCTGGAACGTGCCATGGCGCGCTTTCACGACAGCGAGTTCCGCGAGCACCAATCGGTGAGTCCTCGAGAGGGTCCGCCAAAAGACGAGATCGACCGTTTGGCACGCAGCTTTGATGCGATGGCGGAGCGGCTGGTCGCCCAACTCGACGAGATAGAAAGGACCGATCAGCTGCGGCGTGAGCTGGTAGCCAATATCTCTCACGACCTGCGAACTCCACTCACTTCGCTGCGGGGATTCCTCGAGACGCTCGCACTGAAACAGCCCGACCTGAGCCTCGAAGAGAGGCAGCGCTACTTGGGGGGCGCCATACGGCAGGCGGATCGACTCAATCGGCTGGTCGCGGATCTGTTCGAGCTGGCGCAACTGGAGTCTGGCACCCAGGAGATGGAGGTCGAATCGCTGGCGCTGGCGGAGCTGGCGCAGGACGCGGTACAGCAGTTTCGGCTGCTGGCCGACGAGCGTGGGGTGGAGCTGGAGCTTAAGGTACCCGGTGGCCCGGCGATGATCGAAGGCGACATGGGTCTGCTGGCACGGGTGCTGGACAACCTGCTGGACAACGGTCTGCGTCACACCTCCGATGGCGGCCACGTGACTCTCGGGCTACGCGAGAGGCCGCAATGGGTCAGCGTCGAAGTCAGCGACACGGGCAGCGGCATTGCGCCGGAAGACCTACCGCACGTCTTTGATCGCTTCTTCGCCACCAAGCAGCCCGATCTCCAGAGCGATCACGCGGGCCTCGGACTCGCCATCACCAAACGCATCGTCGAGCTGCACGGCGGCACGATCGAGGTTGCAAGCCAACCCGGAGAAGGCACGACGTTTTCAGTGACCCTGCCCGCTAGCAACAGTGCAATGTGAAGAAAATGTGAATCTTTCGGGAGGTCCTCGTGATCTCCCGTCTTCATCCTCTTGGGGTCGAGAGCCGACCATCAACCAACGCAGAAGGAGGATGAAGCATGAATCGAAAACCGTCACGACTTCCCTGGATCTTGGGCGCGGTGTTGCTGGGCTTGATGACCCTGCCGGTCATGGCCACCGCCCAGACCTACGAGGTCACCATCACCAACCTGACCCAAGGTCAGATCTTCTCGCCGCCCATCGTTTTCAGTCACCGCAGCAGCTTCGACCTTTTCACGCCAGGTCAGCCTGCGATTCCGGAACTCGCAGGCGTGGCCGAGGACGCCGACAACGAGCCACTGATCGCACTGCTCACTGCCGAACCCAAAGTGGGTGACGTTTCTGTCGGCGGCGACCTGGTGATGCCGGGCACATCCATCAGCGTGCAGGTTCAGGCCCGAGGGAGCTCACGCAACATCACAGCTCTGGGAATGCTCGTGACCTCCAACGACGCCTTCTTCGCCGGCGAGAGGCGCGCTTCGAACCAGTCGACCTCGTTCTATGCCATTGCCTGGGATGCCGGTAGCGAGGCCAACACCCAGCAATGCGCCCACATTCCCGGCCCACCTTGTGGCATGGGTGGCATGCGGGTGGAGAACGGAGCCGAAGGCTACGTCTACGTTCATGCCGGGATCCAGGATCGTGGCTCCCTCGATCCCGCACAGCACGACTGGCGCAATCCTGTGGCCAAGATCGAGATCCGGCGGGCCAACCGCTAAGCGGAACACATCTGGCCGATCTGGAGCAGGCGTGGCTCACCCGCCACGCCTGCTACTTTCATTACTCAACAGAACTGGGCTGACGCCAGGAAAGGTGGGGACAAGCTCCGCCCCTACGAAACTGCTACGGAATGGTGCTGGACCAGGCTGCGGTGGTGCCGCTTTCGAAGCCGTCGGCGAAGATGATGGTCCCCTCGGCCACTCCGGCGCGTCGGTAGCCACCACGACCGGTACTCCAGAGCACCCGGGCCCCAGCCGTGCCGGGAAGGTCATAGGCGACGAATCCCGAATGCGCGGTGTTGAGCACGATTTCCAGGTCCGGGTCACTGTCGAGATTGTCGAGGGTCGGGGCCGCCAGGGCACCGTTCCAGTCCGGGCTACCGTAGGCTCCCGGGAGATCGATCTCGTGAATCGGAACCCCCTGGTCGCTCAGGATGTGCAGCTTCCCGGTCTCGTCTGTTCCCTTCTCCACCCAGGAGGCGAAGATCACCTCGGCGCGACCGTCGCCGTTCAGGTCCGCCACGACGGGCTCGGTCGCAAAGCGATAGAAACCCTCAGCGGGGTTGTGGATCGGGAACGGCCAGCTTCCGTGCTCGGTCTTGTCGAGCCAAAAGGCGTGCATGCGACCGTCGTACGACGGAAACAGAATCTCTTTCAGGTCATCGCCATCCAGATCGACGACTACCGGGTTGGGGTGGGCGCTCTCAATCACGTTGTAGTTCTCGCTGATCGGCGCCCCCGTGTCCAAGGGAACGGTTGTCCAGTCAAAACCTGACCCGGTGAATCGGGACCGGTCCCGGTTGAAGATGAAGACGCCACTGTAGAGACTCTTGTAGGGACTCATCGCACAGTCGTAGGTGTTGCCAGCCGCGATGATCTCCAAGGAGCCGTTGTCATCCATGTCGGCGATGGCTGCCGGCCCGTCGGCGAAGTTGGTGCGGTTGCGCTCGGCCCGTCCGTACGAGGTGTCGCACCTGCCCCAGCCCCGGAGCTCGATGGCCGGGCTCTCCCAGACCCCGACCTCGCCCCAGACCTTGGCGCCATAGTCGGAGTGTGTCGGCAACGGCGTGCCGTTATCTTGGTAGGCACAGATGTAGTGGACATCCGACGGCGCGACCACCTCGCTGTTCCCGTCGCCGTCCAGGTCGGCGACTGCTGCGTTGTCGTTGTACGTCCCCCAGGCATAGCCAGCGCCCCCTCCCACACGGGGCCAGCCCGGGCGCGAGGTGCCATTGTGCTCCAGAACCCAGGTGTTGGTGCTCGATCCGATCGCCCCCCCAACTATGATCTCCATGGTGTCGTCGCCGTCGAGATCGGCCACCACAAGACCCCTCAGCTCATTCGTCGTCGGGCGTTTTGGCCACCCGCTCTCGAAATAGCCTTGGTGGTCGTATACGGATACCCACCCGGCGCTGTGGGCAGTGGCGATTTCGGGCAGCCCGTCGTCGTCGATATCCGCGACCACGATCCCGGGCCAGGTTCGCCCAACGCTCGAGGCACCAGGCTCGGAGCGATCGTGACCCGAGGCCATGCGCCATTGCAGAGCTCCGGTCGCACCGTCCAGAACGACAATCGAGTAGGCCGAGGCGATGACCTCGACGGATCCGTCACCATCCAGATCGATCACTGCCGGAGAGGCGTACCACCCCGTCTCGCACCAAGACGAATAGCAACCGGCATACTGCCACTTGAGCACCGGAGCCTGAATGGATGGCTGGGCGACTACCCCAGCTTCCGATGCAGCCAGCAGAACAAGCGCGCCCACCGTTCCTGCAGTGCGCCTCAGGAACCTCTCGATCTCGAACCGGTTGAAGTAATCCATCCGTGATAGCCGCTCCCCACCTCGATAAGACCTTGGGAGTCGGCCGCCGACTATGACCTTTTTCACAGACACGACTTCGACGTCCGATTTTCTGACCCGATGTGCTACAATGTGCGTCATTGTGAGTGAAAGCAAGGTCGGGGTTCGGGAATTGCGTCAGAACTTGAGTGTTTACCTACGAAGAGTCCGCGCGGGCGAAGCGCTCGAGGTCACGGATCGGGGCCAAGTCGTGGCCATGCTCGTTCCCTTGCCGGAGCCCGATACGCCTCTGGCCCGGCTCATTGCGAGTGGCAGAGCAACGAATCCTGTCGGGAGCCTCTCGGAGCTGGCACCTCCGACAGGCTCGGTTACCGATCAACTCTCCCGAGCTCTCGAGCAAGAGCGTCAGGAGCGGCTATAGCACCCACCTCGCGATGGCACTTCTCTACCTGGACTCTTCCGCGATTGTGAAACTGGTCTCCAACGAGAAGGAAACCCCGGCGCTGATCACCCTCCTCCGGAAAAACCCCGACACTGTCTCGAGCGTGCTCGCTCGCGTCGAGGTGAAGCGGGCTGTGAGGCGAGTAGGCAATCCGCACGATCTCGTGGTTCGTGCGGACCAGGTGCTCGAGCGCATCGCACTGTTGAAGCTGGATGACCCTGTTCTGTGGAAAGCGGCGGCGCTCGTACCGGCAGAGCTGCGTTCTCTCGACGCGATTCACCTGGCAACGGCAGTATCCGTCCGAACGCACCTCGACGCCTTCGTTACCTACGATGCTCGGCTCGGCAAGGCGGCAGAGAGTCTCGGTTTCAAGATGGAGTCGCCGACATGAGGCGGGCCGGGAGAGAGGCCTCACCGATCTTCACGCCACTCAATCCGACGTGGTACAGTCCCGCGCGGACGGTCCTTCCGGACCCCGCCTAATCAACATGAGATTCCGAGCCTTCTCGAACATTGCGTTGTTGGCTGGTGCGCTGCTCGCCTGTCAGGGAGCCGAGGTTTCCGGTCCCGGGGAGTGGCCGCAATTCCGTGGTCCGCAGGGAAACGGTGTCTCATCCGAGCTCGGCCTGCCGCTGACCTGGAGCGAGGACAGCGACAACCTGGCGTGGAAGGTCACGATCCCCGGCGAGGGCAACTCTTCGCCCATCGTCAGCCACGGCCGAATCTTCTTGAGTACCGCCACCACTTCTGAAACGGAGGTGGAGAGACGGGTCATCGCTCTCGATTTTGCAACGGGTGAGCAGCTTTGGCAGACACCGATCGGTCTGGCTGCGAAAAGCAAGCGACACCGCTACAACACTTATGCAGCTCCGACTCCCGTCACAGATGGCCGGCACATCTTTGCTCACTTTGGCGACCTGCTGGCCTGTCTCGACCGTGAGGGTCAGATTCTATGGACCAAAGAACTCGACGAGCAGTATGCCGAGTTTGCCCATTACGGTTCCGCCAGCTCACCCGTTTTGACCGAGAAAGCGGTGATCATCGCTCACGACCGCGAAACCCAGAAGAAGCCGCATGGCTGGCTGGGGGCCTTTGACAAGAAGACCGGTGAGGAGCTCTGGAAGGTCGAGTGGGCCGACAAGTGTTGTTCCTACACAACGCCCCTGGTACGACGCCGTGGAGCCAGTGAAGAAGTAATCTTCACCGAGTCGGGCGCCGTTTCATCCTATGACGCCGTGACCGGTGAGAAGCTTTGGACTCACTTACTGCAGTTCAATCAGCCAGTGGCCAG
>Ga0255055_10000309_pt1 | contig 38279 bp, 33 predicted proteins | sample JV7_2_27_MG_FD_188633 | JGI IMG/M metagenome (GOLD analysis project Ga0255055, IMG submission 188633) | Seawater microbial communities from Jervis Inlet, British Columbia, Canada - JV7_2_27 | ecosystem: Environmental > Aquatic > Marine > Inlet | place: Canada: British Columbia | collected... | reverse complement strand
GGCCGACATCATCCGGATTGGGAAACTGGCACATATCAATGCTGCCGGCTTTCAATTCCAGAAAGCGCACTGAATTTTCCGGGATAGAACGAAAGACGACTTTGTCCAGATAGGGTCCTGCGGCTTTGTCCCAATAGTTTTTGTTTTTTGCAAGGATAACCTGATCGTCCTTGACCCATTTGACGAAACTGAACGGACCGGTTCCGACGGGGTTGCGCAAAAATTCTTTGGGATTTTTCATAAAAGCCGTCGGGCTGATGATGTCGGCAAAGTCCATACCCATATTGGCCAGAAACGGTGCTTCAACTCTTTTGAGCTTGAAGACAACCGTATGTTCACCGGTGGCTTCGATGGCGCCGATGGTCTCATCCATTTCCATGGAAACCCAGTACTCGGGCACACGATCCTGAGCCGGAATATCCCAGCCCTTGCCGAAAAATTTGACATTGCGATCTTTCATCATGCGGCCGATGGAAAAAACCACCGTGTCGGCATTGAAGGCCGTGCCGTCGTGGAACTTGACACCCTTGCGCAGTTGAAAGGTATAGGTTTTGCCGTCGGAAGCGATCTTCCAGGATTCGGCCAATCCGGGTTCCAGAGCGGTGGATTCATCCTTATAGGCAACCAGCGCTTCATAGATGTTGTCACATACCAAAAACGAATTGCCGTCGGTTTCATAGGCCGGATCCAGCCCGACACTGTCACCGCCACGACCAAAAATCAGGGTTCCCCCAGATTTGGGCGCGGCCAGCACCATGCCTGAACAAAGAAAAACAAACAGGGTTGATAGTAAAATGATTTTTTTTAACATAGGTCCCCCCTTACTTTTTGTTGTTTAACATGTTTCTGAAAATACACCTCTTACCAAACAACTGTTCTCTACGATTATCAAGACCCTATATGAATGTAAATAGATCAACAACCGAATCTCACTTTATCCTTTATAGAACCTATAAGCTGTTGAGGTCAAGTGTAAAAAGCGATTTGATAGTTTACTATAAATAATGATATGTGGCATTAGATTTTACCTATCGGAACTTATCAATTGCTGATAATATCCGAAACCAATGCTACCTCGCTTGACCATCAAAATTGAATTTGATTGTCAAAAGATAAACAGGCAAAAGTCTTCTCATTCTTGTATTTCCTATATCCTGCCTTCTTCGACAGCATGACAGGCCACCTGAGTTCCGGAATCCAGGCGGATGAGCCGCGGAATTTCTCGAATACAGCGTTCATTCGCATAGGTGCAGCGGCCGTGGAAGACACAGCCCGAGGGAAGGTTTATGGGTGTCGGGACCTCGCCTTTGAGTTTCAGGTGCTTGGGTTTCTGAACGCCGAGCTCCGGAATGGCGCTCAGAAGGGCCTGGGTATAGGGGTGACGCGGTGACGCGTAAAGCGCTTTGGTCGGCGCCAACTCACAGATGGTGCCGAGATACATGACGGCAACACGGGTGCTGATGTGCTTGACGACCGAAAGGTCGTGGGTGATAAACATATAGGTCAGGCCCCGCTTTTCGCGGGCCTCCATCAGCAGGTTCAAGATCTGGGCCTGAATGGAAACGTCCAATGCTGAAACCGGTTCATCCGCTACAATAAATTCCGGATCCACCATCAGGGCTCGGGCAATGCTGATCCGTTGTCTTTGACCGCCCGAAAACTCGTGAGGATAACGAGTGGCCCAGCTGGGTTCCACTCCTACCTGCAGCATCACCTCGGCCACCTTGTCTTTGGCTTCCTGAGACGCGATGGATTTATTATGGAAATAGACCGGCTCCTCTAAAGTTTTTTTAACCGTCATGCGGGGATTCAGGGATGCGTAAGGATCCTGAAAAATCATTTGCATTTTATTCCGATAGGGCAGCATCTTCTGGGGCGTCAGGTTGTCAATTCGGTTGTTTTGATAATATATTTCACCGCTGTTGGGCGGATATAATCCCAGGACGGCTCTTGCCAGGGTAGATTTGCCGCAACCGCTTTCACCCACCACACCTAATGTTTCACGCGGCATGATTGTAAGGCTGACATCATTGAGCGCTTTTACCGTTGTTTTCCTGCGAACGATTCGCCAGTTCTCCCAAGCAAGCTGTTCAAGCAGGCCACCTGAAATATCAAAATGCTTTACAAGGTTTGTTACGGCTAACAGGCCGTTTTTATTTTTCATTGCTTATTTTACCATATGGCAGGCGGTCATTCGGTCATATTCATCAATGCTGATAAGCACCGGCACTTCCGCCTGGCACACCGTATCGCTAATTTTACAGCGAGGATGAAAAGCGCACCCCGGGGGAATGTCGGTTAGGGTCGGCATCATGCCGGGTATCTGGTTTAACCGCGTTCCGGGCTGAAGGCTGCCGGGTAAAGCTTTGATGAGTCCCTGGGTATAGGGGTGTTTAGGATCCTGTATAATCGCTTCGGTGGAACCGGCCTCCACGATTTTTCCCGCGTACATGACAGCAATCTTTTCGGTAACCTGGGATACCACACTCAGATCATGGGTAATCAGGATAAATCCCATTTTTTCGGACTCGCACAACTCCAGAAGCAAGTCCATGATTTCCGCCTGAATGGTGACATCCAATGCGGTCGTGGGTTCATCGGCAATGATCAAAGAGGGGTTTGTTAACAGAGCAATGGCGGCAACGATACGCTGCCGCATCCCTCCGGAGCACTCGTGGGGATACTGATGTAACCTTTTTTCCGGAGATGGGATATGAACTTTTTTCAATTTTTCCAGGGCAATATCCATTGCGTCTGCTTTACTCACATTTTGATGGGCCAGCACGGTTTCGACCATCTGGGTTCTGATCGTCAGAACCGGGTTCAGGGTCATCATGGGGTCCTGGAAAATCATACTGATCCGGTTGCCGCGAATTTTACGCATGTCTTCTTCCGGCAGCTGATTTAATTCCTGACCTTCGAAGAGAACCTGCCCGGCAGAAATATAGCCGGGTTTGCTTAACAGATTAATGATGGCAAAACCGGTCACCGACTTTCCGGCACCGCTTTCCCCCACGATACCCAGGCGTTCGCCTCTGTCCAAGGTGAAGCTGATACCGTTAATGGCTATCAATTCACCAAATCTTAAGGCAAATTTAACTTCCAAGTCTTTAACTTCAAGCAAATGGCTCATTTAGTTGGTATTTGGTGTTTAGTGTTTTTATCCTTTGTACAGTTTTGGATTCAAGACATCCCTCAACCAATCCCCCAGAAGGAGGATTACCAGTATGAAAATGATCAGCAGAACTCCCGGAAAGAAGGTGATCCACCACGATCCGCTGAAAATATATTCGAAACCGGCGCGGATGAGAGATCCCAGCGAGGGTTTGGTAATGGGCATGCCTAATCCCAAGAACGAAAGAGCCGCCTCACTCATGACCGCTTCGGCAACCTGAATAGTGGAAATAACCAGCACGGGCGTCAGGGTGTTGGGCAAGACATGACGAAACATAATCTGCCAGCGACCGATACCGATCACCCTGGCGGCCTCGACATACTCTTTGTTTCTTTCCCCCAGAACCGACGCCCTCACCGTCCTGGCATACTTGGGCCATTCGGACATACCGATAATGATGATCAGTAACGGCACAGCCAGCTCTGCATAGCGGCCAACGCCAAAGGCCAGCTTGAATATGGCACTGGTGAAAATCGCTACGATCAGGTAGGGGATAGAAAATTGAATATCGGCGATTCGCATTAAAAATGAATCAAGTTTTCCCCCGAGATAGCCGGAAAAAAGGCCTACCAGGATTCCTATGAATGCCTGGAGCAAAACCGCACCGCATCCGATGATCAGCGATACCCTCAAGCCGTAAATCATGGTGCTTAAAAGATCCCTACCCTGGATATCGGTTCCCAGCATGAACATCTCGCCGCCACCCTCCATCCATGCAGGCGGAGTTTCAGCATCCATGATATCAAAGGTTGCGGTATCGTAGGTATTATAGGGTGCTACCACCGGTGCCAGGATGCTGATGATAACCAGAACTGAGAGGACCGAGAAACTGAAAATAGCGACGCGATCGCGTTTAAAACTGTACAGCAGATAGGAACTTTTGAATCGATTCCAGGCTTTCATTTTGTCCCTGTAATTCGTACCATGGGGTTGACGAACCCGTAGACAATATCAACGATTGTATTGACAACGACGAAAATCGCCCCCACCACCACCAGGTAAGCGACCAAAAGGGATGTATCCGATCGTTCCACGGCCTCCAGAAACATGAATCCCATTCCATGCCATTGAAAAACAGTTTCCGTCAGAATTGTGAAGGCAAACAGAATTCCCAGCTGAACACCAAATACGGTGATTACCGGAAGCAGGGTATTTTTGAAGGCATGAATGTACCAGACGCGCTGGCGATGGAGCCCTTTGGCCCAGGCAAATTTGATATACTCGGTTTCCAAAACCTCCATCATCTCGGCTCGGACCAGACGAATGAAAAGCGGCAGCATGATCGATGATAAAGAAATGCTCGGAAGAACCAGGTGTTTTAACCCATCCCAGGTGAAAAAACCGCTTTCCCAGCCCCAGATGTTAACCGTTTCCCCCCTCCCAAAGGAGGGCAGCCAGTTCAATTCCACCGCAAAAAGATAAATCAAGGCAATGGCCGTAAGAAAGACCGGAATGGCCACTCCGATGGTGCTGGCCGCCATGACGATGCGGGAGAACCAGCTTTTGGGATAAATGGCGGAATAAATGCCCGCCGGAATGGAGAGTACGATAATGATAAAGGCGGTCACGATGACCAGCTCAATGGTTGCCGGTGCTTTTGATACGATGACTTCCAGGGCCGGTTTTTTGTAGAAAAACGACAGTCCCAGGTCACCTTGGCAGGCATTTTTCACAAAGCGAGCATACTGGATATAGAAGGGATCATTCAAACCCAGCTGATCGCGGATGACCTCGCGTTCGGCGGGTGTGACCCGCTGCCCCACCAGATCTCTGATCGGGTCACCGATCTGGTGCTGGATCGAAAACCCCACCAGGCTGATCACGAGCATCACAATGATGGCTTGAATGATACGTCTTACGATGAATGCGAACATGAAAGGCCTTTTATAGGGGTTGTCAAAAAAACGTTGCGGTATTCAAACGGTTTTTTCTACAACCCCTTATGCCGCAATTCCGTGATTCGGAACAGTATTATGGAAAGCGGTATGTAGGGGTTGTCAAAAAACGTTGCGGTATTCAAACGTTTTTTTCTACAACCCCTTATGCCGCAATTCCGTCATTCGGAATATTATTATGGAAAGCGGTATAAATATGCATAATAGCTGAGAACTTGTTAATATGATCAATACGGTCCAAGGTCAAGGGAGAAAAATTTTTAAACTACTGGAATAAATTCATTATGATAGGGTTGCTGAATTAATTGGCCAAAAGCAAAAGCGCCCACATCAGTCCCCCGGAATAAAATTGGGGCAGGTGATATATTCGATAACAACCACCTGCCCCTTTGTTCATCGAGCCGACCGTTTTCCGAAGCCAATTATTGAGCGACTACCAAAGGTTTTGTTGCTTTTTCAATTGACAACGGACATCGGCTAACCGTCTTTTATTTGACCACCAAATCCCCTAAATACGGGAAATTCATGGTGTTAACGATCGGCTTGATCATTACGTTCTTTTTACCCGCATATGAATGGTTCTGCCAGTGAAACGGTACAAAAGCGGCTTCATCATACAGAATCTTCTCGATTTGTTGCAGGATCTGAGTACGTTTTTGCAGGTCCGTTTCGGTCTGGGCTGCCATCGTCAGCTCGTCGATTTTAGGATTGCAATAATTGCCGCTGTTGTACTGCCCGTATCCGGTTTCCTTGTTGGGGCACATTCCCAGAAATTCGCTGAAATTGCCGGAATCTTCCGTATCCGAATGCCAGCCGATCATTTGAATATCGGCCGCCTGGGCATCAAACTCATCCCAGTACTGGGCCTTGGGCATGGTCTTGAGATTGACCTTGATGTTAATTTTGGCCAGCATGGATACGACCGCCTCGGCGATCTTTTCATCGTTTACATAACGGTTATTCGGCGCAATCATGGTAACCTCAAAACCACCTGCCAGACCCGCTTTTTTCATCAAGTCTTTGGCTTTATTGAGGTCATAGCGGGGCTTCAGTGCCTGATTGTATCCCATATACCCCATGGGGCCTTGCTGACCAGCCGGTGTCGCGGTTCCTTTCATAATTTTTTGGGCAATACCCGCATTATTAACAGCGTGGACAATGGCCTGTCGCACACGCACATCCTTGAATTCGGCCCGACGTTTCTGATTCAACTGAACGGTAATAATTCGGCCGCCGGAATAGGTTACCAGTTTGACCTTGGGATCCTTTTTGATTCTCTTAAAATCCTGGGGCGGTACCGGTGTAATGAAATCCACATCACCGGAAAGCAGCGCCGCCACCCGGGTGGCATCTTCTTTAATCGGCGTCAGGATGATTTTAGACACATTGCCGGGCGAGTCTTTATCCCAGTAATCGGCAAATCTTTCGAAAACATACTTGGCACCCTGTTCCCATTCAACGACTTTGAAGGGACCCGTACCGGATGAATTGTGAAGCGCAAATGAAGGGCCGATTTTTACGACCGCATTTTTGGGCTGCCCGGTAGCATCCGTTCCGGTGTAGAATTTGCTGTCCAACGGAAAGATATAGGTTGCCATGTTAATCAGCAGCGCGTAGGGTTTTTTGGTTTTGATATCAACGGTGTGATCATCGATCACGGTACAGCCGTCAAAGGGCGTAAAAAGTCCCTTGAAATCCGGGCTTTCGTAAAAACGTTCAAAGGTAAATTTCACGTCTTTGGCCGTAAAGGGATTGCCGCTATGGAATTTGACGCCTTTGCGCAGATAAAAGCGCATGGTCAGATCATCTATGCGTTCCCAGCGCTCGGCCAGGCGGGGTTCAAACGCCATATTTTGTGCGTAGCGGACGAGGGGATCGAAAGCCCAGTGTGAATACTGTAACATGCCCCCGGATAATTGGACCTGGGGATCCTGGGAAACCGGACCTGCATCCAGCCCCATTTTTAATACTTTGGCCCCTGCTATTGTTCCTAATGAAAATAGCATCAAAATGACTAAACCCATTATAAATAGTTTTCTCATTTCTTCCTCCTTTCTTTAAATTTTTTTTTTTTGTTAATCCCCCACATTAGAAAAGATCGGTGCTTAAAATTGGGTATAAATCATTGCTGCCAAAGATAACATATATTTGAGAAGCAAGCGCAGGTCAAGTAAGAAAACCAAAATGGATAGTTAACTATAAATATTGGTTTCTGCTTGGTGTGATCTTTTATTTTTTTGACTTTAGTGCTTTCGATTTATTCAAGAACGCGTCAAGCAACTCATAGAGTTTGTAAAGGCTGGCAATGTTGACATGTTCATCAGCTGAATGCTGGCTCATGTCACCATCCGGCCCCCAGACAATGCCTTTAATATCATGCGCGGATAGAAAGCGGGCGTCACTGGCTCCGTGTTCAAAACCGACTTCGCTATCTTCTGAAATTTCCAAAAGCAGGTTCAGATAGGGCGAGTCACCACCTTCAAATAGAGGCTCTTTTCTCTCCACGATAAGTTGGCCTTTAATTTCCTCCTGGATTTTTTTGAAAATCGCTTCCATATCGTCGTTCTCCGTATAGCGGATATCAAACAAAGCTTCAGCATAATCCGGCACCTGATTGCTGGATTGGCCCGCCCGGATCCGGCCAAAATTTAGTGTGCGATGCCAGTGATCCGGAGCCGAAAGCTCAAAATTTTTCTTCATCACCTGAAAATCGTTGATCAGGTTTTCAATGGCATTATCTCCCAGCCACGGGCGGGCGCCGTGGGCGGTTTTACCTCTGGCAACCAGTCTCAGTTTGACAAGGCCTTTTTCTTTGGTGACGATTTTTTTTAAACTGCCGCCGTCTAAAGCAATGCAAAAATCGGCTTTAATTTCTTGTAGCGCTTTGCGGGCCCCATTGACACCGCCGATTTCTTCATCGGCGGTGATCATCACACCGAAAGGCAGATCTTTTTGACTTTTGCCCGCTTTTTTTAATCGTTGCAGATATACTTTTAACAAGATCAGGGACAGTGCGGCCGCATATTTATCATCGATACTGCCGCGTCCATAAAGGGAATTATCTTTTATACGCGGTATAAACAGTTCATCGGGTCCGTCCACCACATCGATGTGGGACATCAACAGAATGGGAGCAAAGTTATTTTCCGGCATAACGATAATAGAAGGGATGCTGTTATGATCCAATCGGCGATATTTGGCCCCGCATTTGTTTAAATGTTCCTCAATAAATGCGGTGCACCGCTGGATTTCATCGGGCTGCGAATGCATGGTTTTAAAACGAATGAGTTCTTTGGTCAGACGGATTATCTCTTCCATGGGATTTTCTCCTTTTTTACAGAATTGGTCGAATTGCCTATCTGGTGGGTGTCTCTTTCTGGGAAGGGACGGTTAAGGACAGGATCAAGGGGATTTACGTTAGGGATGCCTGCGTACCTTTCGGCCAAGAGTGCCTTATTCCCAATATGGACGCGCCCGAGGTCAGTCCGGATATTGAAAAAGAAGGGGATTAAGGGCCGGCAGTACGAACCGAGCTTCTTATCTCATCGATTTTCAAATTATTTGCCGGCAGTGCTTTCCATGAAATGATCAATTAGCTTCTGCTCGTCGACAGCCGTAATCTCATCAGGCAACCTTTTTTCTGCCAGGGCGATCGCTGATTCAATGATTTCTGATCGAATGGTGTTGCTAGCTTCCAGGATCTGATTTTTGATCTTCTGTTTGGTTCCTTCCAGCAAAATCCTGCTTTCCTGCTGAGCGGCTTCTATGATTTGATTTTTTTTCTTTTCGCCATCCCCAACGATTCTTTTTTTTATTTCTTCAAAGCGGGCCATGCTGTCTTTAAACATTTTCGTTGCTTCTTCAATTTTTTCCTCAATCATTTCTTTTTGCTGCTCATATTTTTTTATCTTGCGGTCGATCTCTTCTTTGCGGCTCAATAAAAAATCTTTTATCGGCGTTTTTGCAAATTTTACCAGCAGAAAAGCGATGATCCCGAAATTTAGCCACCGCATGACCATGTCAAATACGGGTCGCCAGTTTTGGGTGTTTTCAGCTGCCAGGGCGTCAGTGCCGGTTAAAAACAGGGCGATAAGAACGAAGAAAAAATAACAGCCGAATAAAACGATTTTTTTATTGCGTTTCATGACTTCAGACTCCGATACAGGAGCTTTTCGATAATATCTTTTGCCAGGTCTTCAGACTCTTTTTGGATATGTTTTCTGGCTGCTGAGATTTGGGCATCGATTTCTTTTTGGGCATCGTTTTTTAATGAATTCATCTCTTTTCGGGTAGCAGCTAATATTTCAACAGCTTGCCGGCTGCCGGACGTCTCCAGGCTTTCCTTTTGCTCAAAGGCTTCATTTTTGACGGCTTTTTCCTGTTGCTGGATCTGACTTGCCAAATCCTCAAACCGGTTCTCTGCATCAACAATATCTTTTTGGATATTTTCGATGTAAGTTTCTCTTTCATTCATTACATTGCGCAGCGGACGGAACATGATCCGATTGATAATAAATAAAAAAATCAGAAAAGAGATGACCTGAAAGATCAAGGTCTCATTAATGCTGATAAGCGCAACATTGCTGATAATTTGCATTGTCAGTCGTCCAATTTGGATGCATTCATTTGGTCAAAAAATGTGTCGGCCAAATATTTAATCATTAGACAACAAATAAGAGCAACAGGGCGACAACCAATGAATATATGCCTGTTGACTCCGAAACTGCCTGCCCGACAAGCATGGTCCGCGTCAACAGGCCGGCTTCCTTGGGGTTTCTTCCGATTGCCTCACAAGCCTTAGCTGCCACCATACCTTCACCGACACCCGGGCCGATGGCACCAAGCCCCATTGATAAACCCGCGCCGATAAATGCTGCTGCTTTTACAATTTCTGCACCTTCAATTGCCATTTTTGCCTCCTTTTATGAAATATCCAGTTAATCCTGTAGATCCTGTCAAAAAACAAAAATAAAATAGAATCCATACATATTAAACCACAAATATTAACACCAGACTCACAACCATGGCATAAATAGCCGTTGATTGCGAGACGGCCTGTCCAACCAGCATGATCCGCATGAGTTCGTTTGAATGTTCGACATTTCGGGCCACCCATCTCACCGCGCCTTCGGCGGCCATTCCATTGCCGATTCCGGGCCCGATTCCGCCAAATCCCATGCATAGTCCGGCACCTAAAAGCGCCATGGGAGTTGCCAGCATGCTGGACTCGGGAAATGATTTAAACATTAAAATAAAACTGATTAACAGGCCAAAGATCGACGGGGTTTGCGACACCGCCTGTCCCACGAGCATGATGGTGGTTACGTTAGTTACGGATTGCGGTGATCTGGAGATGCCCTCACAGCTGGCACCGGCTGCCAGTCCGCCGCCGTATCCGGAGCCGATGGCAGCGAGTCCCATGCTTAAACCGGCTCCGATAAAGGCGGCCCATGTGGGAGTTAGAGGCGCATTGCCAAAATCGATAAAAATTAACATCAGGGCCACCACCATCGAAAAGATTGCCGGCGTCTGGCACACGGCTGATCCGATGAGCATATTGGTGGTTAATTGCGAATCGGCTGCAGGTTGCTGCGAAATTCCAAAACAGGCCTCGCCGCCCGGATAACCGGATCCGATACCGGACCCGATAGCGCCAAAGCCCATGCTCAAACCAGCACCTAAAAACGCGGCGGCTTTTAAGAGACTGGGTGTGGCGGCATCCATAAAAAGCAATAGAATGGCAATGACGAGGGCAAAAATCGAGGCTGACTCGGCGACGGCCTGCCCCACCAGCATGCTTTTAAAAATGTCGCCTGAAATTTCCGGATTGCGCGAGATTGCTATATTGGCTCTGGCGGCGGTATATCCCTCGCCTATTGCGGCGCCAACAGCCCCCAGGCCCATGGCGATGCCGCCGCCGGTATAGGCGGCTATTTTAATAACTGTTTCAACTTCAAATCCCATCTGTCACTTCACCTGGACTGAGATATAAACCACTGTGAGCATGGTAAAAACAAACGCCTGTATCGTGCCGACAAAAAGGGCAAAAAAGCCGTATAAAAACGGCGGCAGCACAAGGCTGTATGTCAGGTAAGAAACCACCAGGATAATGATCGATCCGCCCATGATATTTCCAAATAAACGAAAGGAAATGGATACGATCTTGGCCACCTCGCCGATTAAATTCAACGGCATCATGAAAAATATGGGCTGAAAATATTCTTTGATATAGGCCTTAAACCCCTTGGACCGAATTCCGGCGTAATGGGCAATAAAAAAACCCATAATTCCCAGACCTAAAGTCGTATTCAGATCTTTCGTCGGCTCCTCAAGGTGTGGGATGATGCCCAGCCAGTTGGATACAAGCAGAAACATGAACAGGGCACATATGAGGGGGGCATAGGTCTTGGCCAGTTCCTTGCCCAGCGCATCCTCCGTAAGGCCGTATAACATGGATACAATCAATTCTCCCAGAGTCTGAATGGGTCGGGGAAGTATTTTTCTTTTATAACTGGCAAACAGGCCCAGTATAATCAGTAGCGCAAAGACAATCCATGTCATGACCACAACTTCAAGATTTATGGTAATGTTGTGTCCAAAAACCGGAATGATGAGTTGATGTAACTTTCCAAGTTCGCCCATAACGTTTCTGACTAAATTTGTTTTCTTCGAAGGGAGGGAATAAGTGTTCGTATGTGATCGGCCAGAATGACAAGCTGAATCATAAAAATGCCCAGGGCGGCTGCGACTAAATGAAACTGCTCAAATCTGATCGCTACAATAAGCGGTATAGCCAATAGAAGGTATCTGAAAAAAATGGAGCCCATTGCAATAGAAAGCGTTTTTGCTTTTGAGTGGCCTAATTTCCACTTAATAGATTGGCCCATTAAAATAAAATTGAGCACGCTGAAGACCGTTCCCAGCACCAAACCCTTGCCTATCGATTTTTGGCCCATCAGGATAAAAAGGAGCCCGACAATGATGGACAGGGTCAGTGCTCGGGTGATGTATTTTTTTTGGACCTGCTTAACGGCTTCCATTTGTTGAATCTTTTCTGTTTTCCGGCGGGTTTTTAAGTGTTTCTGAAATTTGCCGATAAACGGTAATTGCCCCGCCGCCGACCCCTAAAATGATAAAGATGGTTACAAAAATTCCTTTTGTTCCCAACCATTTGTCCAGATACAATCCGATAAAAAAGCAAAAAACGATACAACCGGCCATTGTCAGGCCGATTTGCATTACGATTGAAAGGCTTTCGGCCCAGGCTTGATTTTTTTTATAATTAAAAACCATAGTGATTCATTAGAACCAAAGAACCTGTTTAAAGCGTTTCCGATTAGCACAGTCGCAATATCTTTGCAAGCATATTTCCGCAGAGAAATGATGTAAAACCAACCTTGACAGCCAAAGGTGTGTTCCTATAATCAATATACCGTTTCCCCTTTTCCCGGACGGTGATTTTTCCATCCACAAGAAGATTGGCGAAGTTCGAACTCCGTTTTTTATTTGTATCCGAATAATGAATGATGGCAGCCACAAAGTTTTTTATTCCAAAGTCGGCGGCGCCAAAGATGCCGATCAACTCATCAAAAAGCTTCTTCAGGACTCGGGATTATTATGAAGGGATGATAGATATGAAAAATTTTTTATTCATTAATAGCGATTTAATTTAGCCTGGATTTTCAAGAACTTCTTGCACTGCTCTCAAAACCTGATTCACCGTATAAAAGTCGCTTTTAAAGACGGCCTTGCCGTCTGGTGCGAAAACAACAATCAGAGGTACGGTCAGACTGCCAACCTCTTTGAGTTTTGCTTTTCCGGCAGGGTTGTTGCTGGTGATGTCGACCTTCATCGGTATGATATCTTCATTTGCAAGCAGATCGGTAATTTTATGATCGTGAAGAACACTCTCTTCGAGCGCTTTGCAGTTTAAACACCACTCGGCTGTAAAATCCATTACCACGATTTTTCTTTGTTTCACGACTTGGTCAAAGCGCTCGGGCGTGTAATAAACCCAGTCAATAGGCCCCTCCCCGGACAGCCGCACGGCCCCCCAGATCGGTAAGGCAATCAAAATTATACCCAGGCTGACAAAAACCGTTTTGATTATTTTTTTTGTGGCAAGGCGCATGGTGCGGTAGGCCAGCCAGGAGCCGCCGCTTGCAACGAAACCCATTACAGGCCACCAGTAAATTTTGCTCGGAGGGTTGGGTGGAGAACTCAGCAGGGCACCGATGCCGACGCCTAAAAAATAGGCAGCCGCTGCTAACATAAAAAGGCCCATCACCTGCTTGATCAACTCACCGGAGGGCCCTGCTTTCGGCATCCGATTGACCAGATTGGGAGCCGCCGCAAGAATCAGATAAGGCAGGGCCATGCCCCCACCGATGGCGGCAAAAGTGGTCAGGGTGGTCAGCGGAGTTTGAGTAGCGGCCCAGGCGGCTGCGGCCCCCATAAAAGGAGCTGTACAGGGCGTTGATAATACGGCTGCCAGTATGCCCAGCCTGAAAGATCCCTGAGTGCTATTTTGCTGAGGATTGATCAGGTAGATGAATTGGGGAAGGCGCACCGAAAAGAAACCAAACATGCCGAGTGCCATGATTCCAATGATGGCGCCGACCAGGATCGTAAAAAGCGGATATTGGAATAATTGATTGGTGGCGGTAAAATCACTGACCAGAGCGATTAAGATGCCAACGCCGATCCAAAACACCAGCACGCCCATAGACATTGCTAATCCGAGAAAAAAACATCTTTTTCGATCCTGGGCGGCATGAGATAGACTGATGATCTTGATGGGAATCAGCGGCAGGACGCACGGGGTAAAGTTCAGCAGCAAACCCCCAAAAGCTGCTATGAGCAGCAGCACCATCCATCCAAATCCCGATGATGTATTGATGGAAAACTCCCAGCCAAAGAGGTTAAAGTCAACCGTTTCTGAAGATGGTATCAACGCTCCGGAGTCGAGATCCGCAAACAGCTCCTGATTTATTTTTGCTAGGGTTGCCCCGGATTCGACCACGGAAAGCGTTTCTTTCAATAGCTTTTTTTGTGGAAACAGGCAGTATCTGTCCGAACAGGCTTGATATTCTACCTTTATTTCCAGTCCTATCGATCCCGGCATTATCTGTTCATCCAGTTTCATCAGCAGGTAGATGATGGCACGGCCCTCAAATGACATCAGCGCTCCGCTGGAATAGTCTACTTTAATCGGTTTTGCCGGCGGGAATCGAGCGGTCTCTATGGTAACGCCTTCGGTGGCAGCCATAACCTGGACTCGGGTGGGATAGGGTTTGAAGTCTTCAAACGGTCGGACTTGGCTCGCATCGGCATTGATGTGAAAGCCGTCTTTAATATCGACAATGACGGCGAGTGCGACCGGTTCTCCGGGGCGCGCACGTTCAACCGACCAGGCAGTCCGGATGCGGATCGGATCGTCTGTTGATGGAGTTGGTTGTGCCGAGCTGTTTTGCTGGATAAGTAATACAAAAAGCAGATGGATTGCTAAAAGTGGATATCCAAGCAAGATTTTGTTTGGTCTAAAGTTCACAGTCAATAGACACCGTATGGATTTTCAATCCACAGATTGATTGAACCCATTTTGTTGGCTGTTTTAGAGATGATGGTGGTGAAGGATTTTTCTTGTTACTTTATACTAAAACAGTTCTGCAGTATTTTCAAATTCAATAACCACTTAATTGGGTTTCCAAACCGGGTGGTCGTTGACTCATGCTGGATGTGAATCACCTTTCGCACTCAATTCCGTTAGCGCTTTAAATTCATCGAATATAGCCGTCCGTTGGCGGCCTTGACATTTTAGGGCAGTTGTTTTAAGAACCCCAAAATTTAAATAATTTTTTGCTTTGCTTATCTTTCGGATTTCAATTAGGCTAGAAGTTTTAATAATTTATCAAAGATTTCAATTTAACGATTAAAGACCTTCTATAAATCCAATTAAGGAGATAGAGATGGATGAATATTTATTTACGTCCGAATCCGTGACCGAAGGTCATCCGGATAAAGTCGCCGATGCCATTTCAGATTCCATTCTGGATGCGATTATTGGCCAGGATAAAAACTGCCGGGTGGCTTGCGAAACGCTAGTAACGACGGGGCTCGTATTTATATCCGGGGAAATTACGACCGAATGTTATGTCGATATGCCTCAGATCGTCCGCGATACCATACGTGACATCGGGTATCGCTCATCGCAGATGGGATTTGACTGTCAGACATGCTCGGTGATTACCAGTATAGACCGGCAATCCCCGGACATTGCCCAGGGCGTTAATACCGGACAAGGTTTATATAAAGAACAGGGAGCCGGAGATCAGGGCCTGATGTTCGGATTTGCCACCGATGAAACCCCGGAGCTGATGCCCATGCCGATTTTGTACGCTCATAAACTCTGTAACCAGCTGGCCACCGTTCGCAAAAATGGTACCCTGGATTTTTTAAGACCCGACGGTAAATCCCAGGTCACCATTGAATATGAAAACGGCACACCCAAGCGGGTGGATACCGTGGTGATATCCGCCCAGCATAAGCCGGATGTGGGCTATGATGATCTAAAAGATGCGATCATCGAAGAAGTGATAAAGAAAGTCATTCCGCAGGAGATGACCGATGGTGATACGCGTTATTTTATCAATCCCACAGGTCGGTTTGTGATCGGCGGTCCCATGGGAGATTGTGGCCTGACCGGCCGTAAAATCATTGTGGATACCTATGGCGGGCAGGGCAGCCATGGCGGCGGTTGCTTTTCCGGCAAGGATCCATCCAAGGTCGATCGCAGCGCTTCTTATATGGGAAGGCATATTGCCAAAAATATTGTTGCTGCAGGGCTATCAAAAAAATGTGAAATCCAGATCGCCTATGCCATCGGGATAGCTGAACCCGTATCGGTGATGGTTGATTTGATGGGCACCGGTGTGATTCCCAAAAAAAAGGTGGAGGAACTTGTCACCGAAGTGTTTGATTTGAGACCGGCGGCAATTATCGAATATCTGGATCTGTTGCGTCCGATATATCGCAAGACAGCCGCCTATGGTCATTTTGGCCGCAACGAACCGGAATTCTCATGGGAGAATACCGATATTGCCAAGGTTCTGAAAGAAAAAACAGGTCTATAGTATTATTCTAAGGAGAAATATTGCTGATGAAATATGATGTTAAGGATATCAACTTCGCCAAAGGCGGTGCGCTGCGGATTGAATGGGCCAATCAGAACATGCCGGTTTTAAACCGCATCCGAAAACGATTTGAAAAAGAAAAACCATTGAAAGGCGTGCGCCTGGGTGCTTGCCTGCACGTGACCACTGAAACCGCATCCTTGATGCAGACGCTGAAATCCGGTGGTGCCAAAGTTGCATTGTGTGCCTCTAATCCACTCAGCACCCAGGATGATGCGGCCGCATCCCTTGTTAAACATGATAAAATACCTGTTTTTGCCATCAAGGGCGAAAATAACCGGACCTATTACAAGCACATCAATGCCGTGCTGGACACCAAGCCTCGCTTTACCATGGATGATGGTGCCGATCTGGTATCCATTCTGCATTCTGAGCGCACCGAGCTCCTATCCGGGGTTCAGGGGGGGACTGAAGAGACAACAACGGGTATCATCCGGCTTAGAAGTATGGCCGCTGACGGGGTTTTACAGTATCCGATCATCGCTGTAAATGACGCTCAAACAAAGCATTTTTTTGATAACCGATATGGCACCGGGCAAAGCACGATCGACGGCATTGTCCGTGCAACCAACCGCCTGCTGGCCGGAACAAATTTTGTGGTTTGCGGTTATGGCTGGTGCGGCCGCGGTGTCGCCATGCGAGCTCGCGGACTGGGGGCCAATGTGATTGTCACTGAAGTCGATCCGCTGCCGGCCCTTGAGGCGGTTATGGACGGGCTTACGGTCATGCCGATGAGCAAAGCTGCCCGGATCGGTGATTTTTTCTGCACACTTACCGGCAATATTAACGTTATCCACAAAGATCACTTTTTACGTATGAAAGATGGGGCTATTGTGGCTAACTCCGGTCATTTTAACGTTGAATTAGATCTGCCGGGTTTGGAACGCATTGCAAAATCACGCCGTTTGATCCGGGAATTTGTAGAAGAATTTACTTTAGGAAATGGGCACCGGATCAATGTATTGGGTGAGGGCCGATTGATTAATCTGGCAGCCGCGGAAGGACACCCTTCCAGTGTCATGGATATGAGCTTTGCCAATCAGGCGCTGAGCATCGAATTTATGGTGAAGAATAAAAAACCACTGGACAAACAGGTTTATCCGGTTCCCAAGAAAATTGACAGTCAAATTGCCAAAGAGAAACTGGCGGCCATGGGTACCAAAATCGATCGGTTGACCCCGGAACAGAAAAAGTATTTGGTATCCTGGGATATCGGCACATAGTTTTCGTTCAGAAATGGCTATTTTCCCCAATCTCTGTGTCAGAATCCGATTTTAATCCTCGACATACTTTAAGTATGCCTCCGGTTAAAATCCGATTCTTCCTTGACCTTGAAGAAAATTTCTCATTTCTGAATCGAAAACAAAAAGAAATATTATTGTATAAAAGGCTTTCTGTTGGGCTAAAGATTTTAGCCCGCAGAAAGCCTTTTATATTATTTCAGCCATTAGTTTCCGTTTATAAATGAGGCATTTTTTCGGTGAGTAAGGCCGCACAAGGGTTTTTATCTGAGGCGTACTTTGAGTACGTCGAAGGTAAAAACCCGCGGAGAACGCAGCTCACCGGGAAAAGGGCCATTTAGAAATGGAAACTATGGGGGAGAGAGGACGACTATTACGCGGGATTCTTTGAGAAACTGCAGGTGGTGTGAAGCACTTTTTAGTTTTGAAGCATCAGTGTTGCTGATAACAATGTCGCACCGACTTGGCCAGTCGGTCCGCAGGGCTTTTACAATTAGGGGATAATTCGCAACTCGCGGATCTGCTTTAGCTGATTGCATATCGGTGTAATATGCGGCCATTCCCTTTTGCACAACAAATTCTCGACTCACATAGGCCGGCCCGAATACTTCTTCCAGGTTTTCATCCAAAATTTTTAGGACTAAGGCAGGTTTGGCCTCGATTTTCCTGGCATCGACCAGCAAACCGGTGTACCTTTCTGATGCCGAATTTGTATTATCGGCACCGGAATTTGCACCGGGTTTAATTTGTTTAATCGTCTCTATTTGACGAATTTCCTTGGGCAAAATCAGCTGGGAAAATCCGCCGTATAATTTCATTTGCAGTAGGACCTCAACGGAGCCATCGGACATATATTTTCTTAATTTTTCAAGCTCTTCAGCATCATAGACCATCCCTTTGATTTGGGCCATGATCGTTTTGTTTTTATCTGCTATGTCGCCGACACTTCGTTTTGAATCAATTTTAACTCGTTTCACCGTTTTAAGCAGCTTTCGCCTGGCGTCATTTTTCGCTTCAGATAATGCTTTCGGGCTGTTGGTCTGTGAATTCCCGGCGTCTTTCTTGATCGGTGCGCTTATACCCTTTGCTTGAACAATGCCTTTTGCCCAATCAATTACGCCCGGTTCTTTTTCTTCCAATAGCCCAATCGATTCAGCACAAAATCCGGTCGTATGAACGAAGCTCAAAAGTGCAATGGCAAAGGACAATATGATTTTGTGTTTGTTCATATGTTCGATGAATGATGAGATCGAAATAAATTTGAACAATTTTAGCAAAACTATGCGCGCCCACCACTCCACTTCAACTTATTCTTAAGAATATCAAAATATTGCCGGTTCGGCAGCGTGATCAAATTAATCGGATAGGGTCCCTTTTGAATAAAAATTTCATCTTGGTCATTTATTTCAAGCCCTATTTGCCCATCGAATGTCAGGACGATATCCGAAGATCCTTTTGCCAGCCGGATTTTTATGTTTGCCGATTCTGGCACAATCAAGGGGCGGTTTGTCAGGGTGAATGGACAGATCGGGGTTAAAATGATGCCCGGCACCGCAGGATGAATGACAGGACCGCCGGCGGCTAATGAATAGGCCGTCGATCCTGTGGGGGTTGCTACAATCAACCCGTCGGCACTGTATGTGGTTAAATAATGGTCGTCGATATAGGTTTCAATATGGGCCAATCTTGCCAACGCGCCTCTGTTGATGACAATGTCATTCAGAACGGTTTCCTGAGCCAGTGTTTCGTTTTGGCGAAGGACCTTAACCGAGAGTCGTATCCGTGATTTTATGCTGAAATCACCTTTTAAGACCTTTTCAGCGGCTGTATACAGATTTTCCTCTGCAATCTCCGCCAGAAATCCAACTTCCCCGAATTTGATGCCCAGAATAGGAATATCCTGATCACCAATCCAGCGGACCGCACTTAAGAAGGTACCGTCTCCGCCCAGCACAAAAATGCAGTACAAATCCGAGGAGGCCGGCGACAAGCTGCCGGCGGCATTTTTTTGGCCGGGTTCTACGGTTTTTTTTCGAATAACCTCAATCTTCTTGGAACGTAACCATTTTTCAAGCTCATCGGCCTTGCGTTTGGCCTTTGCATCTGATTTTACGACCAGTCCAATTTTTTTCAAAGCTGATAGTCAACTCCTTTGGAAACGGTTTAACTTGTTATTCATACAAATTTCATGAAAAAACAGCAAGATGTTTTTCGATCTCTACAAAACCACCATTTTCCTGGTCGAACAAAATGCCAATCTGGCATTAAAAGTGGCCCATCGGGGGTACCTTATGGAAACCGGCCGGGTGGCGTTTTCAGATACAGCCGACAATTTAATGGCCAATGACCAGGTCCGAAAAGCGTATCTGGGGGTTTAAGATAATAATTCAGAAGCTTGAGGGTTATCTTTGAAAAAATGCGGACGTCTGCGGCATATTTGTATTTGGCAAACTTTATTGACCAACCTTTCAAGCTGCATTACCTTTAAATTAAATTTTTTTGCCATTTGTTATCGTAAACACGTTGCCAAAAAGGATCGGTTTAATAAATGCTGTTGTTCTGATCTGCCTGACAATCCAAATTGCTTGAATAGCGATGCAGACAAATAAGAAAACCAAGGGAGGCGATTAAATGCACATTGTTGTCGTTGGCTCAACCGGGGTTCTAGGACGTCATGTGGTTCCACGCTTGCTGGAACGCGGGCATAAAGTTCGGGCACTTGTGCGCAGAGAGGAACAAGCCACGATGTTTCGGCGCGTTGGAATCGAGTCCGTTTTAGGTGATATTTTGAAAATTGATACGCTTGTGCAGGCTACCCAAGGATGTGATGCAGCAATACACCTTGCCACGGCTATTCCGAAGGGGAAGGATATGGATTGGAGCATGAATGATCGGATTCGTCGCGAAGGAACCCAAAACCTGCTGACAGCCGCCACACAAAATGGACTGCATCGCTATATCCAGCAAAGTGTAATTCTGGTTTATGGAGATCATGGCGCCCAAATTGTGGATGAAACAGCATCTCTGCAACCAGGCGCCGTCATTCAATCGGCCGTCGACATGGAGAATTATGTCAGGGCTTCAGAGCTCGATTGGTGCATCCTGCGCGGGGGTCTTTTCTATGGACCCGGCACAGGGAGAGATGAGGGTTGGCGGCAGGCGGTCCTGGATAAAACGCTCCGTTTACCGGGTCAAGGTGATGGACTTATATCGTTGATCCATGTTGTAGACATGGCGCGTGCAATGGTCGATGCAGTCGAAAAGGCATCAGCACACAGCATTTTCAACGTCGTCGATGATAAGCCCGTCAGATACCGTGACTTATATCAATATGTTGCTGCTTTCGTAAATGGTCCTGATCCAGAGGCCGGTGGACCTACTCTGTTGCCGTCGTTAGGCTGTAGCAATGAGAAACTCAAATCTGAACTAGATTGGACACCTATATATCCTACTTACCGTTCCGGCTTGTTATATTAACAAGTCAGTCCGTCTCAAAACAACAAATTCCCATTGAAGATCTGAACCCATTTAGTCAATTACCACCCAGTCCGAATTGCTTACAGATAAAGGCAACTATTCGGTTCTAATCAATTATTTACATCTCTCATAAAGTTGTCAGCTATTTAATTTTTCTGACAGTTGGATAAAAAAAGTTTAATTTTTTTTATTTTTTTCTTGACAACCTGGTTTTGGATAGTTTAGTAAGATTAAAAAAGTTAGATTATACTAAACATTATCACTTCAAAATCACCCCACCATCGGTAAAACTTATGGTTGTAACGCTTTCCATAGGTCAAAAAGTAAATGATTGGCGCAAGGCAAAAGGCCTGACGCTTCAGCAGCTTGCCCAAAAGACAAATTTAACTGCAGGGTACATATCTCAAGTTGAAAATGACAAAGCCTCGCCATCCATCAGCACATTAAAAAAGATTTCACATGCATTAGAAGTGCGCATCATTGATTTCTTTGCAGATGAAGTCATCAATGACCCTAAAGTTCTGAGCCAAGATCAATGGACGAAAGTCTTGCTGCCCGGCTGGAAGGCGGATGTAAGGCAGTTGGTGCATATCGTAGGTACTAAACGTATGCAGCCTTTTTATACGACCATCCCGCCCAAAGGTAGAAGCAGAGAGCCTTACGCCCATAAAGGGGAGGAGTTCGGTATTGTACTGAAGGGGGACCTGACGCTGACCGTCGGTGAAGAGATTTACGAAGTTAGACCGATGACATCTTTCTATTACTCTTCATTGCTGCCACACTCCTGGGTCAATAATGGAACTAAGCCTTGTTGTGTAATCTGGGTGATCACGCCACCCGCTTGGTAGCACCCACCATGAAACGATTTATGACAAATCGCTTTATCAGAATCTAAAAAAAGCGAAACGATAACTTCGTTTGACCGCCAATATATTCGAATCGAAAAGACGCATTTCTTTTTTGATGATATAGTGGTTGTCAAAAAAACGTTCCGGTATTCAAACGTTTTTTTCTATAACCACTTATGCCGCACTTCCGTAATTGGGTGTTTTTAAACCGGGTGCTTTGCACCCGGTTACACCCGCACCGATTAAGGCACTGCCGTGCCTTTGTATTTTCCCGCCGATGGCGGAAAAATCCAAGCCACCCGCTCTGCGGGTGGTCGGTGACTCGGAACATTATTATGGAAAGCGGTATAAAAGCCCATGCATACCATTGAATTGGGCGGTTATGGTGCGGAAACACGTATTTTCGTCAGAGCATAATCTAAAAGCTTAGCAAACTATGACGAAGTCAAACTAAAGGAGGATTGATCATGGTGGGATCCAACTTTTCTTTTTTTACTTCGGAAAATGTCAATAACTTGCGTGACAAGGTCTTTGATCTCCTTGAACATCACGGGGTAGAACTGGACCCACATCCCGAAATGTTCAAGATACTCAAAAGCGCCGGTGTCCAGGTGGATTCGGATACAGGTTTGGTACGATTTCCAAGGTCAATCATGGAAAACTTTATCGAGCAGGCTCCTAAAAAGTTTATATTAGGTGCACGGGAAAAAGAAAGAATCCTGGAACTCCCTCGCCCCGATGGCACTTTTTATGCTCGAACCGGGACCGGGGCCCACGGGTGGATCGAACCTGAGAACAACGCATACCGCAAAGTGACGGTTCGCGATCTGGCAAATTGGGCCAAACTTATCAATGGGTTAGACGAAATTAGTTTTGTGCCTTTTCTTTTTCCTAACGATGTCCCGATGGAAACGGCCGACGTATACGGGCTTAGCACGCTGCTAAAGAATACGGACAAGCACATCTGGGTTCAGCCTTACAGCGCCGGAAGCATTGAATATTTGATTAAATTAGGACGGACGGTCGCAGGTGGAGATAAGGCTCTAAAGGATAATCCTGTGATTAGCATGATCGCCTGTTCCCTAACTCCGCGTGCATTCAAGTACATGGACATAGAAATCATTCTGCAATCTTCCAGAGCTGGCCTTCCTATCCATGCCTGCTCACTGCCAGGGGCAGGCGGTACGGCACCTGTCACACTGCCTGCCGTCATTCTTTTGGCGACAGCAGAGATCCTAGCGATGCTGGCAATGGCACAGGCAGTGGCACCCGGAACGCCCATCGTGGCGTGTCCAATCATCTTCTCAATGGACATGCAGACCGGGCGCAGCCTTCAATCCAGCGTGGAAGCTCTGAAATGCGCATCAGGAGCAGTACAGTTCATCAAAGCCGCCTTTAACCTTCCAACACATAACTATGGTTCGGGATCCGATGCGCCAAACCTGGATGGCCAATCCATGAGCGAACGGTCCATGCTCAGTACGCTCATGGGGGTATCCGGTCTGGATATCCTGGGTGGTGCTGGGCAACTCGAAGTGGCGACGGCTGCGAGTCCTTTGCAGCTAATCGTGGATAATGAAGTCATCGGCATGCTGAGACAGATAATGTCTGGGCTAACTTACGATGATGAAAACCTGGCTTGGGACATTTTAGTAAACACCAAACCAGGGGACCATTTTCTGACATCTGAGCATACGTTCCGTCACTGCCGAGAAGGCTATATACCACAAAACTTCACCCGTCTGAATAGAGAGGACTGGGAACTGGAAGGAAGCAAGAACCTCTCTGACCGCGCTCTTCAGCGTTACCACTTTCTGATGGATAAAAACAACGCCTGCTTGCTGGCTGAAGATTTGGCTGGAGAAGTCAATTCAATTGTCGAGTCTGCCGACAAAAACCTCGTCCAATAGATTTGAGGAGATATCGCTGTAAAGGCAATGAAAAATAATTGCAAACATTAACTTTTAACCTTAATCGAGAAGGGGGTTCACATGTGTAACAAAAAAGCATTATACATTTTCATGGTATTGGCGAGTTCACTGATTTTTCTGATCAGTGGTTTCTCAAATGCAGTTGCCAAAGAGATCAAAATCGGTGTCCAAGGGGTCCTTTCCGGCGTTGCTGCAGCTATTGGCGATAACGCCAGACAGGGTGCCGAATTGCTTGCTGAGCAGGTTAATCAGGCCGGTGGCATTAAAGGCAACAAAATTAAATTGGTGGTGATAGATGATAAGGCAGACCCGAATGATGCCGTCGATGTAGCGCGGCGGTTGATAGAGGCCGATAAGGTGGTGGCCATCGTAAATGTGGGGACGAGTACAACATTTCTGGCAGCCTCAAAAATTGCAGGCCGTTATAAGGTGCCCATGGTCGGGCATATTCAGTCCAACCCGGAGATCACAAAAGCGAGCCCATATGCTTTCCGTATCTGCGTTACCGCAGCCGGATTGGCATACCCGATTGCCGAATACTCTATAAATAAAATGGGGATGAAAAATTTTGCGGTCATGACGCGCAATGACGGTTATGGCAACTCAATTACCGACTTCTTTAAGAAAAAAGTACAAGAATTAGGTGGCACGGTAACGACCGCCCAAGCTTATCAGCCGGCAGAAAAGGATTTTAAAGCTTACCTGATTAAAATACAGGCGACCAAATCAGATGCCGTAATGCTGACCGGATTCTTTGCAGATTCAGGCCTCATCACCAAACAAGCTGGTGAATTGGGCATTGCGTCTAAAATTATTGGGCAAAATACGTTGACTGCTCCCAGCTATCGCAAAATTGCGGGCGCGGCCAGCGAGGGTGCTGTTTTCTCAGCCAATTATCTCCCCGGGGTTGTGAAGACGAATGCGGCCGAAAACTTTATTAAAGACTGGAAGAAAAAATACGGCAAAATGCCCGAGGTCTATGCGGCACATGGTTATGATGCCTTGGCGGTAATTCTGGAGGCCATGAAGATGGGTGATCCAACACCTGCCAGTATTCAAAAAAACCTTCTCAAAATCACTAACTTTGATGGTGCTAGCGGAACCATCAAAAGATTTACCCCCAATGGGGATGTGGAAAAAGATGTTGTGATCGTTAAAATTGAGGGGGGCAAACTTATTCCTTTGAAAACCTATTTAGTCACTGAATAAGGATTGACCCATCTGAATGTCCTGGAGGAGAAGACTATGGGCAAAATCGCTGCTATTCTTCTCCTCTAAACCTACGAATTCAGAGAATAGCAAAATAAGAGGTCGATCATGATTGTTGCTATTATCATAAATGGAATTGCCATGGGCTGTATTTATGGTCTGGTGGCTCTGGGATTTAGCCTGATCTTTCGGGCTATGGGACTTATTAATTTCGCCCAGGGGGAGATGTTGACCGTCGGTGCGCTGACCGGTTTTTCAATGATTGTTTCGTTCAAACTTCCTTACTTTTTTGGCGTGATTATCGCCATTCTCGTCGGTGGATTGGTGGCCCTGGTAATTGAGCGATTCGTTTATGCACCGATCCGAAGGAAGGAGGAGGTCACCTCCGCGCGGTCGGTTTTCGTCACAATTGCAATGTTGATCATCATTGCCAACGGGGCGAAAGCAATCTGGGGCTCGGATGCCTATTCATATCCGGCCATCGGCTCGGTGATTCAAGTCGGCTCAATGCGAATTGCCAGCAATTATCTTCTGGTTATCGCGATTACAGCAATTGTTATGGTTGTTTTAAATTTTGTACTTTACCGGACCAAAGTAGGGCTTGCCATGCGTGCGTATGCCGATGATGCGCCAACGGCCAGTCTGATGGGTGTTTTGGGCAGCCGGGTGGCAAATGCTACCTCCTTTTTAAGCGGAGCCCTGGGTGCCATCGGGGGGGTACTTTTAGCCCAGATTTATTATGCATCCTATAACCTGGGTGGATTTGGTTTAAAAGCCTTTGCAGCCGCTGTTCTTGGAGGCCTGGGAAGCGTTTCCGGTGCAGTCGTGGGGGGCCTGATTTTAGGTCTATTTGAGAATTTTGTCTCAATTAGCATATCGACAGCCTATAAGGATGCTATTGTATTTGCGGTGTTCATTGGAGTGTTGCTGTTTAAACCTTCAGGGATTTTTAAGAACTAACTTCGGCCTTTTTTCTAGTTGACCTCTTTAAGGTAGGGCAGCCTTTTAATATGTTAAAAGACCTGAAAGGTTCATATTTAATCATTATTTTTTTCGCGAGTAAAATACGATGACACATACACGCAAAGTTACCAGAATATTAATTGAAATAGGGGCGATGTTGCTCTTAGCCTTCGGCATCAATTTTGTAATACAGGAGCCTTATTTACAGGGCATTGTGCTCAACGGGATTTTGTTTTCAATCGTTGCTCTTGGACTTCAGCTGATCATGGGGTATGCCGGCCAGATTTCACTCGGACAAGCGGCCTTTGTTGGCGTCGGTGCCTACACATCGGTTCTGATGACCAAAGCCGGGATCTCTTTCTGGTTGGCGCTTCCGGTCGCGGGATTTGTTGCAGGGCTAGGCGGTTTTTTGATGAGCCCCATTGTCAGGCTGGCCGGAGTTTATTTTGCAATGGCCTCTTTGGCATTTAATATTTCGATGTCCAATGTGTTTTCAAATTGGGATGCGGTTACCAATGCGACCAAGGGCATTATCGATATCCCTTTTCCTACGCTGGGATCCATAACTATAAGCAGCTCGGGGAATTTTTTAACTTTGTCGATTATTGTAATCTGGCTGCAATGGAGGGTTTACCAGAATATTTCCAATGCTGGTTTTGGCCGTGTATTAAGGTCGATCGGTGATAATGAAAAGGCCACCATCGCAGCCGGGGTAAACACCACGGTTTACAAAATGAAGGTGATTTTTGTTGGCTGTTTTATGGCAGGTGTGGCCGGCGCTATTATTGCGCACTATAAAGGCATCGTGAGCCCGGAGCCGTTTACGATATGGCAATCTATTTATTTCGCACTCATGCTCGTCATCGGCGGACTGGGAAGTCTGCGAGGAGCCATTATTGGTGCGTTCGCACTGACCATCGCTTCTGAATACATTGCGGCTTACGCGGCCCAGCATCGGATGCTGTTCTATGGCATTATTATGCTTTTGTTTATGCTTTTTCTCCCCGGCGGCTTGGACGGAATTCTAAAAAGAATTTTGAGTATCGTCACACCAAAATTCGCAAAGTCCGCGCATCCTGACATGAATTCAATGGAAGAATCCTAACCTTTTCCTTCAGGAGACGGCAAATGAGTATACTCGAGGTGAAAGGTCTTACAAAAAATTTCGGTGGCTTGACCGCTGTGAATGACGTGTATTTTGATCTTCCCGAAGGACAAATTACCGGTTTGATCGGACCCAACGGTGCAGGCAAAACCACGATCATCAATCTGATTACCGGATTTCTACCTGCTACCGAAGGAGGTGTTTATTTTGAAGCAAAAGAAATTACCTCGATGTCCGCTTATAAGGTCGCTCAAACGGGACTTGCCAGGACTTTTCAAATTACCCAAATTATTGAATCCTTCACGGTTCTTGAAAATATTATGATGGGGACCCATGCGAACCTTCATTTTGGATTGCTTGCCGGCATGTTGCATTCACCCAAGGAGCGAAGGCAGCACAAAGAATCACTGAGTATTGCTGAGGAGGTCATCGCATTCTTGGGTCTTGAAGATAAGCGAGATATAGTCTGTGGTCATTTGCCATATGGGGAGAAACGTACAATTGAGCTGGGCCGCGTCCTGGCTGCAAAACCGAAGTTGATACTGTTGGATGAGCCGGCGGCCGGGCTTAATACTGCAGAAAGGAACGTGCTGATCGAGGTTATACGGAGGATCAAGGAAAAGGGACAAACTATTCTGTTGATCGAGCACGATATGAAAATTGTGATGGGCATCAGCAACAAGGTGATCGTTATTAATTTCGGAGTTAAGATTGCAGATGGCACGCCTGAAGAAGTCCAACAAAACCCTCAGGTCATCGAGGCATATTTAGGATGAGGTACATATTGTAATGCTTGAGATAAATAATGCAATTGTCCATTACGGGGAGGCTGTCGCGGTACGAGAAGCTTCTGTAAAAGTGGAGGCAGGTGAACTTGTCTGCCTTTTGGGTCCCAACGGTGCCGGCAAGACGACGCTTCTGAACACCATCTGCGGCCTGATGCGCCCCACAGAGGGGGCAATCAATTTTATGGGCAAAGATATTTGCAACCTGTCGGCAGCCGCAATTCAACGCATGGGAATCAGCCAGGTGCCCGAAGGGCGTAAAATATTCCCAAGCCTGACGGTTCTCGAAAATCTCAAAATTGGCGCCTATTCATCGAACGACGACACTGCCATCAAAAAGGATCTTGAGCGCTATACGGAAATGTTTCCGATTCTTGAATCGCGCAAGAATCAAAAGGGCGGTAGCCTCAGTGGCGGTGAGCAACAAATTGTGGCCATTATCCGGGCCCTCATGAGCAGACCCAAGCTGATATTATTCGATGAACCATCTTTGGGTCTTGCGCCATTGTTCATCAAGAGGATCTATGAAATTATTAATGATATTCATCAACAAAACACAGCCATTCTTCTGGTGGAGCAAAATGCGCGAGTGGCGCTGGAAATATCCTCACGCGCCTACATTATGGATGCCGGTAAAATTGTGATGAGTGGTCCTTCCCAAGAAATTGCTTCCAGTGATGAGGTAAAAAAGGCCTATTTGGGTGAATAGGGTAACTACGGTATGCGGCCGACTTTCTTATAGCACGTCGTTGAATTCAAAAAAATCTTAAGGAAACACAGAAATGGCTAAGAATTTTACCCGGTTAATGGTAAATGGTCAATCTTATGAGCTTGTACTTGAACCGCAGTGGACACTGTCTTTCGTCCTGAGGAATCAACTGGGACTGACCGGTTCCAAGGAGGCCTGTGGTGAAGGAGCTTGCGGGGCATGTACCGTAATCGTAGACGGACGAGCTGTTCCATCCTGCATGATGCTGGCAATTGAACAGGAGGGCAAGAAAATTGAAACCATTGAGGGCCTGTTCAAACAAGGACGCGCTCATTTCATTCAAGAAGCATGGCTTGAAGAATACGGAGCGCAGTGTGGTTTTTGCTCTCCTGGAATGATAATGAGCACCAAAGCGCTGCTAGACAAAAATCCTCGACCAACAGAAAATGAGATTAAAGAAGCGCTGGCCGGCAATATTTGCATTTGCAGTAATTATGAACACATCATAAAGTCTGTAAAGCTCGCAGCCGACAAACTTCAAAGGAGGCATAAGTATGCCTGATCAGCTTTCGACATTGGGCAAAAATGTCAGGCAAAAAGATGGTTGTCCTCGGGTGACCGGGCAAGCCCTGTTTTATTCCGATGTGGCGATAACCGATACTCTCCACGCCAAAATGCTCAGGAGTCCTTATCCCCAAGCAGATATCGTAAGTATTGACACCCGTAAGGCGGAATCAATTCCCGGAGTGGAGTTGGTCATGACATATCTCAATTACCCCAAGACTTTTCGCAAGGACTTACACTATGTTGGTGAACATGTAGCCGCCGCAATTGCTGTGGATGAGGAGACTGCCGAGGCAGCTCTTGGATTGATCGAGGTCGAATACGACCCGAAGCCTTTCGTCCTCAGCTTAGAGGATGCGATTAAACCCGATGCGCCCCAAGTTTTTGCGGGACAGCCCAATTGCCACGATTGGGAGCTTAGCTATTATCTGAGCGAGAAAGATCCTGAAAGTGGCCTGTGGACCAAAAAAGAACTGCATGACTTTTTTGGTTTTGGTGATGTCCAGCGAGGTCTTAAAGAGGCAGATGTTATTATAGAGGAAAAAGGCCTGAAGTATGCCTATTGCAAGTCACCGGCCATGAATCCGCGCGGTTGCCTCATGAGTTATAGAAACGAAAAACTGACCGTTTACACGCATAGCCAAGGGATGCATTACGAGAAAGGTGCGCTTGCAGGAGCGCTGGATTTGGCCGTCCATCAGATTAATTACGTTTCTCCTTATACCGGTTCCAGTTTTGGCGGCAAGATTGCAGACCCCGGGGATGTTAACCGCCCGTCCCATTATCTTCTCATTGCCGGATTCGCCACGCTGACACTGCTCAAACCGGTGAGGTGCGTCTATACCAGAGAAGAGGAGATGCTATGCAGCTGGTCCAGAGGCAGTCTGTCCAATGTCAAGATGGGATTTAAAAAAGATGGGACGTTGACCACGATCGATTTCGACCACTGGGTAGAATTAGGTGCTGGCGGCGATAAGTGGACGGTGAAAAACGCCTTGCTGGCCACAGGCACGACCCTGTATTCCCATAATTGCAAACATATGCGCGGGAAAATTCGCTACGTCCATACAAACCGTTTTACATCCGTGGGCTGGCAAGGATATGGTGCTCCAGAGGGTCATTATGCCATGGAAACCATGATGGACATGGCCGCCGAAAAACTGGGTATCGATCCGGTGGAGCTGAGAAAAAAGAACCATATGCGGGCCGGCGATATTGATGCCGGATGGGATCCGCTGGATTACAAGTCTTGTTTCATTTCTGGAAGTGGGATTTCAGAGTGCCTCGATGCTGGGGCTGAGCGCATCGACTGGAAAAAGCAGTGGAAGCCGCCCGATCAAAAAACCGGCCGAATACGCCATGGGCTGGGCGCGGCTATCTTTTGCATGGGTGCGGGTCGGCCTGGGCCTGGGAACTCCACTTCGGCGATGGTAAAGGTTTTTCCTGACGGAACGGCCAAACTGGTTTCAGCCCTGGCTGATATGGGTCAGGGGCAGCACACCGTTCAATGCCAGATGGTCGCCGAAGTATTGGGTATTTCCTACGAAAATGTAGGTATTGTCTGCCATGACACAGATTCGACACCATGGGCCACCCTTGTTGCCAACAGCTGCGGAACCTGGGTACAGGGTTGGGCGACTTACGAAGCGGCGATGCAAGCCCGCAGAAAAGTTCTGGATCTAGCGGCCAGCAAAATGGAGGCAAATCCGTTGGATCTGGAAATCAAGGATGGGGCTATTTTTCACAAAGAAGTGCCTGCGAAGAAAATGAGTTTTGAAGAAGCTTTCGGACCGTTAGGAATCTATGGCGGTAATCATGAAGTTGTGGGGTATTATTATCATGATAACCCCCATCCGCGCTGCTTAAAAGACGGGAAGCCCGGGCAGTTATATATCCCAAAAGAAAAAGGGGCTCAATTCGTTTCTCTCTATGTGGACACTGAAACCGGCATGATCAGCGATGTCTGCGTGGTAGTTGCCCAAAATGTGGGTCGCGCTTTAAATCCAAAAATCGTGGAGGGTCAGTTCCTGAATGCGCGCCATGGTGTTGAAAATGCGATCCTTGGCAGTGACTGCATTGTGGATAAAAAAAGCGGTCGTTTGCTAAACGCCAATTGGATCGAGTACAAGCCAACGACAATTCTCGATTGCGAAGTTGATCCCATCATCATCGAGAAACCCGGAGATCCATCCCATCCTTTTGGTGCAACCGCCTGTGGGGAGGGAGCGGCTTGCCCCACACTGGCAGTGTTTTCCAATGCTATTTACAATGCCATTGGAGTCCGCATAAAAGAGACACCCTTTACGCCCGACAAAATTCTAGCGGCGGTGGGTAAGGTCAAGGGAAAACAAAAATGAGAGGATTTGAACACATAAATGCGAAAACAGTCAAAGAGGCCGTGGCGAGATTGAACAAATATAATGGCGCAGCAAAAACCATTGCTGGTGGGACGGATTTGTTGGGTGCCCTCCGCGACGGCATCTGGCCGGACCCCCCCGGGGCCATTATCAATCTTAAGTCTATTTCGGGTCTGAGTTATATTAAAGAGGGAACTCAGGGGTTGAAGATTGGCGCGTTAACGACATTAACCGATATCGCGGAATCTGCGGTGGTCAAAAAAAACTACACCGCGCTGGCGAATGCAGCCGAACGTACAGCCTCCCCCTTACTTCGAAATTTGGGCACACTGGCTGGCAACATTTGTCAGGAGAACAGATGCTGGTATTACCGCTATCCTGAAAAGCTGGGCGGTCGAATTGATTGCGCACGTAAAGGGGGCAAGACGTGTCCGGCCGTGCAGGGCGATAACCGATACCATTCCATATTCGGCGCGGTTAATAAATGCATCGCTGTCAACCCAAGCGATACGGCGCCGGCCTTGGTAGCGCTTGCCGCCACCATCAAGACCTCCAAACGCAGCATCAATGTAGATGACTTCTTTACTGCCAAAACCGGGATGAAGTCAACGGTTTTAGATGCTGATGAAATCGTCACCGAAATCCAGGTGCCGATCCCCAAAACCGGTATGAAAACGGCATTCAAAAAGATCGCACTGAGAAAGACCATCGATTTTGCCATCGTTAATTGTGCGGTCGCGATAACCGGAAATGGATCTTCAATTTCGGCTGCCCGGGTATGCGTGAATGGGGTTTATAACAATCCTTATCGGGCGACCGGGGCTGAAGAAGTTCTTAAGAGTCGCTCCTTCGATGAAGCTTCGGCTCAGGCGGCCGGCGAAGCAGCGGTGGCTGCAGCCAAACCGCTGCCCATGAACCGTTATAAAGTTCAGATGGCCAAGGCTTTGGTAATTGATACTATATTGGAGGCCAGTTAGTGGCTTTAGCTAAACTCCACACCCCAAAAGCTGATCTGTTAATTTTAATTTTGCCAAGGAGACAAATATGTCGCTATTACCAGAAGTTCAAGAACACTATGGAAAGCTCAAATTTTTTATTAACGGCAACTGGGTAGAGTCTGTATCTGATCGGATTTATGAAGATGTTAACCCGGCAAGTGGTGAAGTGATTGCAGAATTTCCTTCGGCCACCGACGGTGAAATCGAGCAGGCCATCCAATCCGCGCAAACAGCCCTTGAGCTATGGCGGGAGGTTCCCCTCAGGGACAAAGCGCGCTATTTGTTTGATCTTAGAGGAAAATTTGAAGAGCATTTTGATCGGCTATGCCGGGTGCTGGTGCAGGATCACGGCCGCACCATTGGCGAAGCCCGGGGCACCCTCCGCAGATGCATCGAAAATATCGAATCCGCTTGCGCTGCTTTGCTGCTGCTGACCAAAGGCGAGTATGTCACGGAACTGGCCAGCGGTCTGGACCAGGCCTTATACTGGGAGCCCAGAGGGGTCTTTCTAATCATCACGCCCAATAATATTCCGATGCATGCGTGGTCGTCTTTTGTGCCCTATGCACTTGCCAGTGGTTGCCCGGTGATCGTCAGTCCGAGCAAGAATGATCCGGTGTGTCTGGATGCCATATTTAGCGTCTGCGCAGAGGTTGAAGGATTCCCACCTGGACTGATGAACCTCGTATACGGCGGCAGTAATGTGAACCAGAAGATATTGTCGCATCCGCTGGTTAAAGGTGTGGGCTTTATCGGTTCTACAGCGGTTGGCAGAGAGCTTTTTGCATTGGCCGGCAAGCTGGGCAAAGAGGCATCGATTAACGGGAACGGCAAAAATCATGTGCTGGTTATGCCGGACTGTAATGTGGACGCTGTCGTGGACGGGTTGTTGCGGGGTTGCTACGGTATGGCGGGCCAGCGCTGTCTGGGGACCGATAATTTGCTTTTTGCCGGTAAGGCTTACGATGACGTCAAAGAAAAATTTATCGCAGCCTCAGCCAGCATGAAACTGGGTTACGGCCTCGATGAAACCACGCAACTGGGACCTCTTGTTTCTGCGAAAGGAAAGCAAAACGTTGAGGATTTTATTGAAAGAGGGACGAGCGAAGGCGCCCGAATTGCCCTCGAAGGTCGCAGCATAAAAGTCGAGGGTGGTGAAAAAGGCTTTTTCGTGGGTCCTACAATTTTAGATGACGTCCATCCGGATATGCACATTGCCCGGGTCGAGGCTTTTGGCCCCGTGGCCAATCTGATGCGTGTAAAGGACCTGGATGAAGCCCTGGACTGGATCAATACCAAAGACAATTACGGTCACTCCGCCTGCATTTTTACGCCATATGGTGCAACCGCCCGCAAATTTATGAAGGAAGCCGATGTCGGCAATATTGGCATCAATGTGCCGGTACCACAGCCATATGCCTTTTTCCCGCTGGGATCCAAAAATGAATCGGCTCAGGGGGTTGCCAAATCCAGAATAGATTCCCTCCGATTATTTTTGGATCAAAAAACAGTTACCGAGAGGTGGTAGCAATGGTTTTTTAACCGATCAATTAGGGTTTAATCGAAATACGAGAAGGAGGCAAAAATGAGCGCTGACAAACCTCAGATACGTAAGATTTATACCGTCATTGAAGAAACACATGCAGATGGAACGGTTCGGCTGGATAAACCCACCCGTAAAGCTGCCGCCGTTGCGGTTTTTAAAAATCCTTATGCGGGAACATACCAGGAAGATCTCAGCCTCCTTTATGAATGGAGCGAACAGCTTGGAGAAATGTTGACCCGGAAAGCTGTGGCGGCCCTGGGAATTGCTCCGGAAAAAGTTCACAGTTACGGCAAAGGGGCAATAGTCGGCAGCAAAGGCGAGTTGGAGCATTGTGCAGCCATGATGCATCCGGCTCTGGGCAAACCGATGCGTGATAATGTCGGCGGCGGCAAAGCCCTGATACCTTCGGCTAAAAAACTTGGATTTCCCGGCGCGGCCCTGGATGTTCCGTTGCATTTTAAGGATGCGGCCTTTGTGCGCTCCCATTTTGATGCCATGGAAGTCCGGTTGCCGGATGCACCGCGTGATGATGAACTGGTCCTGATTGTGGCGGTTACCGATTCAGGCAGGCCCGCGGCCCGGGTGGGCGGCCTGAAAGTTGAGGAAGTCAAAGGAGAGGACGGCCTCCGCTAGAAACTATCTCTAAAATGCATCTAACGCCCAAGGGCTGTGTTGCAAGCCGATTCAAAATGCTCGAATACTAACGTGTATGCTCCGCTTTTGAATCGGCTTGCGCCTTGCCCTTGAGCGTGATCTGCTATTTTTGAGACAGTTTCTGGTAGTACAGATAATTAATGAATATCGAATACTCGCCTGCCCTCGGCCATGAGACCTCGGCGTGAGCTCGGTCGAACGCTCGGGCCGAATGGCTTTCGATAAACTCAAGCCCTGAGATTGTCGCAGCGAGCGGCTCGCAATAGCGGGCAGGTCAAACAAGGAATTTCGAATGATGAAGTTTTCTTGCCAACGCATCAGTGGTGAAAAGTGATGAAATCCAATAAGATTCCGATCCGTTTCACCATCAATGGAGAAAAAAAAGAGCTGGATATTCCACCCGGAATTTCGGCGCTTGAACTCATCAGAGATATTCTTGAATTAAAAGGAACAAAAGAAGGCTGCGGGATCGGCGAGTGCGGAGCGTGCACCATCGTGGTTGATGGTCGGGCTATCAACGCCTGCCTCATGATCGCTGCTCAATTGGATGGCCGGGAAATCCTCACCGTGGAGGGCCTTGGCCAGACCGGAGATCTTCACCCGATCCAGGAGGCATTTGCCGAGCAGCACGCCGTTCAATGCGGTTATTGCACCCCGGGCCTTTTGATGAGCACCCATGCGCTGCTTCAAGAAAATTCGAAGCCGGATCGTAAAGAAATTGTCAAAGCAATTTCGGGCAACCTGTGCCGGTGCACCGGCTATCACAGTATCATTGCGGCCATAGAGGATGCCGCCAAATAGCACAAAACCGAGAACAAATGATCCGAAAACAAGGCAAGATGGATGTATGATGTGGACTACATACGACCGCAGGATCTGCATGAAGCCCTTGGATTTTTGAATGTTAACGGAGATGTAACCAAGATCCTGGCCGGCGGCACAGACATCATGGTCGATATGCGCTCCGGCGTTCTGCAAACCCATTATCTTTTAGATGTAAGCCGCTTGGATGATCTGCGAAAAATTGAACTGAATGACGGCCAGTTATCGATAGGCGCCGCTGTGAAAATCACCGAACTGCTTGAGTCTGATATCATTGCCGCTGCGTCTCCGGCCTTAAAAGCGGCTGCAGAGAAATTTGCGAGCAAGCAAATCCGTAATGTGGCCACCATCGGTGGGAACGTCGCACACTGCTCACCCTGTGGTGATACCATTCCGCCGCTCCTGATTCATGAAGCCCAAGCGGTGGTGGTGAACTCGCAGGGTCAGCACAATGTGACCATTGAGGAAATGGCCAGTGGACCCTATCACTGCAGTTTGCATTCGAATGAACTCATTACCCACTTTGTTTTAGAACCCAAACCACAGGAAGTTGAATTCGCTGATTTTCAGAAAATCGGAAGAAGGCAGGAGCTGGCGATTGCAAGGATGAGTATGGCCGCTATGGCTTCCAAAGAAGATGACAATTCGATCTCCTTTTTACGATTTGCCCTGGGGTCCTGTACGCCGACACCCCATCGATTTTACGAGATTGAAGATTTTCTTATGGGTAAGGTGCCCACTGAGAATGTCCTGTGGGAGGCTGGAAAAATACTGGCTGAAAAAATGTTGGATATCACCGGTCGAAGACCATCTGCGGTATATAAGGAACCGGCGATCCGGGGTTTGTTTATGCGAATGATGAGCCCATTGATTCAGTAATTATCACAAAAATGGAATGTTTGCTTTTTTAGATTAAGCCATGAATTTTAACCACGAAAACACGAAATCTGGAAAGCACGAAATTATCTATTTTTTATTTTTCTTTTCGTGTTTTCGTACTTTCGTGATTTCGTGATAAATAAACTTTTTTTGATGCGGGCTCTTCTGGGTCAAAGTTTATGAAAGCAGAATACAAAATCATAGGACAAAATATTCCGAAAATCGGTTTGGAAAAGCGATTGCGCGGAGAGCCGATTTTCAGCGCGGATCTGGAGCTCGACAACCCGCTTATCCTGAGGGTCTTGAGGAGTACCCAGACACATGCTTATATTAAGCGAATTGATTATGAAAAGGCGCTTAAGATTAGAGGCGTTGTTGGTGTGTTTACTTCCGAAGATATTCCCGGTGAAAATTTGACCGGTATCATTAACAAAGATCAACCTTTGTTGGCCACCGGCAAAGTGCGCAGTGTTGGTGAACCGGTCGCCCTCGTTGCGGCTGAAACCCAAGCGGCTGCCGAGAGCGCACTGAAGGCTATTGAGGTAACCTATGAAGAGATGCCTGCGGTATTTAGCCCTAAAGAGGCCTTGGTATCTGGAGCCCCAAAGATCCACGAAAAAGGAAATTTGCTTTATACGCTCACTATAAAGAAAGGAAATGTAGACGAGGCATTCACGAATTGCAAGGCAATCGTTGAAAAGACGTATCGCACCACCCGTATCGAGCACAGTTATCTGGAACCGGATGCCGGTGCGGGGTATGTGGACTATGACGATACGCTGGTAATATTCGCTTCCACCCAAAATCCCCATTACGACCATAAAGAAGTGGTCGGTCTGCTGGGGCTTGCAGATGAGCAGGTGCGAATCATTCAGGCCGCTACCGGCGGAGGGTTCGGATCGAAACTGGATTTAAATATGCAGGGTTTTATCGGTCTGGCCCTTTATCATCTGAAAAGACCGGTACGAATGGTATACAGCCGGGAAGAAACTTACCAGGCCACGGCTAAACGTCATCCGCTTGAAATGACACTTAAAACAGGAGCTGACAGCCAGGGCAAGCTTCTGGCGATGAGCGCCACCATTACCTGTGATACCGGCGCTTACGCATCCTATGGTATTGCAGTGGCGTCACGGTCGGCGGTACATGCTACCGGGCCATACGAAATTGAAACCGTGGCGGTTGAAAGCCGCTGCGTTTACACGAATAATCCTTTTGCCGGGGCCATGCGGGGTTTCGGTACCCCGCAGATAGCCCTTGCCCACGAATCCCAGATGGATCTTCTGGCACAGGAACTCGGCCTGGATCCTTTAGAAATACGGCGGATTAATGCTTTAAAGCCGGGTTCCAAAACAGGAACCGGCCAGGAATTATCAGCCAGTGTGGGGATTGGTGAATGTCTGGATGCCATTGAACCGCATTATGAGCAGGCCAAATCCAGATGGCAAACTGCGTCCATCGATCCGTATAAAAAAAGAGGCGTGGGTATCGGATGCATGTGGTACGGCATCGGCAATACCGGCGTGCAAAATCCGTCGACCGCCAGAATCACCATGGGTCGGAATGGGAACGTTACGCTGTTTACGGGTTGTGCGGATATCGGTCAGGGGTCCACCACCGTCCTTGCTCAGATTGCCGCCGAGGTACTGGGATTGGCTCCCGATTCCATCCGTCTGGTGGTTGCCGACACCAAGTGTACCACCAACGCCGGCGCCACATCCGCCAGCCGCCAGACTTATATTTCCGGTAATGCGGTCAAAGATGCCGCTGAAAAGCTTGCCGATGTTCTGCTGACCGAGGCTGTCAACAAACTTAAATCACCCAAAACGTCCTTGCAGCTGGATTCTGGATTTGTCAAAGTGTTAGACAACTCCGATAAAAAGATCGGATTTTCATGGCTGGCCCGGCGTATCCGCGAAAAGGGCCTTC
>Ga0255055_10000308_pt1 | contig 38477 bp, 19 predicted proteins | sample JV7_2_27_MG_FD_188633 | JGI IMG/M metagenome (GOLD analysis project Ga0255055, IMG submission 188633) | Seawater microbial communities from Jervis Inlet, British Columbia, Canada - JV7_2_27 | ecosystem: Environmental > Aquatic > Marine > Inlet | place: Canada: British Columbia | collected... | reverse complement strand
CATGTGTCCTGTGGGTCTCTGTTCGGGATCGGGGCGGTGACTCGGCAGGCTCACTGGAAGACGATCGGGACGATTCTGCTGGCCTGGGCAACCACGTTACCGGTGGCCGGGGCGTTGGGGGCAGCGTTCGTTCTCGCCTTTCGAGCTGGGCTCTGAGTCCGACAGCACGCCGGCTCGCCGTCAACGGACGACGGATGGTCCACAACTGCCTTCGCGGGGCGGATCTTGGACGAGCCCGAATCGTGAACTAGAATTCCACGGTTCGGAGAAGAACGCGTGACGCTCCAAGCCGGACAGACCCTATTGCACTACCGCGTCGTCGAACATCTCGGCAAGGGCGGCATGGGCGAGGTCTGGGCGGCCGAGGATACCAAGCTCGGCCGACGCGTCGCGTTGAAGCTGCTGCCCCCGGAACTGGCCGAGGACGCGGACCGGCTGGCCCGTTTCGAGCACGAAGCGCGGGCGGTCGCTGCCCTGAATCATCCGAACATCGTCACGCTCCACTCCATCGAGGAGGCCGAGGGCCGCCACTTCCTCGTCATGGAGCTGACGACGGGTCGAACCCTGGACCAACTCGTGCCGGCCGAGGGTCTTCCGGCCGACGGGCTGTTCGACCTTGCCATCCCGCTCGCCGCCGCCGTGGCCTCGGCGCACGAGCGGGGCGTTGTCCACCGCGATTTGAAGCCGACGAACGTCATGGTCGCCGACGATGGCACGCTCAAGGTGCTCGATTTCGGCCTCGCCAAGTGGGCGGCCGAGGCGCAGACGCGGACGGAAACGATCGCGCAACCGCTGAGCGCGCCGGGCACTGTGATGGGCACCGTGCCCTACATGTCGCCCGAGCAGGCGCAAGGCCGGCCGGTGGATCACCGGTCCGATATCTTTTCGCTGGGTGTGATGCTCTACGAGATGGCCACCGGGGCGCGCCCGTTTCGCGGCGACAACTCTGCCGAGGTCATCTCCGCCATCCTGCGTGACACGCCGCCGGATCTGAGCGACGTGCGTCCCAATCTACCGATGCGGCTTGCGCGGATCGTGAGCCGGTGCCTCGAGAAGGACCCGCGACAGCGCCTCCAGTCCGCGCTCGATCTGAGCAACGAGCTCGCCGATCTGCGCTTCGAGACTTCGAGCGGACCGAGGGTGCCGGTCTCGGTACAGCCGACGGCCACGCCCGCCAGGTCGCGGAGCAAGACCGCGTGGGTGGGCGCGGCGGCCTTTCTCGTCCTGGCCGCGATCGTGGTCGTCGTGATGCTCGGGCGATCCGGAAACGGAGCGCTCGCGCCCTCTGGCGGTGCCGACCCCGGCGAGCTACCGATGATCGTGGTCTTTCCCTTCGAGAACCTCGGCCCTCCGGAGCAGGACTACTTCGCCGCGGGAGTTGCCGACGAGATCACGAGCCGCCTGGCCACCGTCGAGTCTCTCGGTGTCATCTCGCGGACGAGCGCGATCCAGTACGACCGGACCGGGAAGACGATGGCGGAGATCGGACAGGAGCTGGGCGTCCGTTATGTGCTGGAAGGCACCGTACGCTGGGATCCCTCATCCAGCTCGAGCCGCGTACGGGTCACGCCGCAGCTCGTCCGCGTCGCTGCCGACAAGCAAATCTGGAGCGCAAGCTACGACGAGCGGCTTGACGAGATCTTCGCCGTTCAGTCGGACATCGCCGAACGTGTCATCGCCGCACTCGACGTCACGCTCGGCGAGACCGAGCGCGCCGCGTTGCTGGCAAAGCCGACCGCGAACCTCGATGCCTACCAGGCCTATCTGCGGGGTCGTGACAATTCCAACCGCGATTACTACTCCCGGGAGAACCGACTGCGCACCATACGCATGCTGGAAGAGGCGGTCTCGCTCGATCCCGATTTCGCGTTGGCGTGGGCGGCGCTCTCCCAGGAGCACTCTTACTTCTATCACCTACGCTACGACGCGACGGACGCGCGACGCCACGAGGCGAAGCTCGCGGTGGACCGGGCCCTGAAGCTTCAACCCGACTTGCCGGAGGCTCATCTCGCGCTCGGCTTCTATCATTACCGCTGCTTCCGCGACTACGAACAGGCAATGGTCGAGCTCGACATCGCCGCCCGCGGTCTGCCGAGCGACAGCCGAGTGTTCGAGGCCATCGCAGCCATTCGTCGTCGCCAGGGCCGATGGGACGAGGCCATCTCGAACAGTAGCAAGGCGGGCCGGCTCGATCCGCGCGATGCGACGATATTCTGGGACCTCGGCGTCACTTACCTCTGCGTAGGCCGAAGCGACGACGTGATTCGTTCGTGCGACCGATCGATCGCCATCGACCCGGAACAGAGCGTGGCGTACACGATCAAGTCAATGGCGTACTGGCAGAAGCACGATCTCGCGAGCGCCCGCAGAACGCTCGAGACGATGCCGGACGTGGGCAATCCGTTCGCCGATTGGATCTTTCTCCAGCAGGAACTGCTGGAGCGGGACTACGAGGCCGCGCTGCGCCGGGCGCGGGCGTTCACGGTCGAGATGTTCCAGGCCACGATCCTCATGATCCCCCGACTCGCCCTGCAGGCCCAGGTGCTCGAGTTAATGGGTCGGAGGGACGAGGCGCGCCCGCTTTGGGAGCGGTCCCTGGCAATGCTGGAAATCGAGATTGCGAAGACCCCGGAAGACGCCCGGGCCCATTCTGCAACGGGCTTGGTCCTGGCTTACCTGGGCAGGAAGGACGCGGCCGTAGATTTCGGCAAACGGGCCGTCGAGTTGTATCCCGTTTCGGTCGATGCGTTTCACGGGCCCGCGCACCTGCTCGATCTGGCAAGGATCTACATCGTTATCGGTGAAGACGACGCGGCAATCGACCTTCTCGAGCAACTGATCGAATTGCCTTCCGGGGTGCAGCCGATGTTGCTCGATTCCGATCCGACCTGGGACCGGCTGCGGAACCACTCCCGTTTCGAGGCGGTGCTGGACCGCCGCTGACGGACTCGAGGGTCGGATGCGATCATCGTTTGGTGAAGCATCCCAGCATCCTTATGTATGGGTGCTTCCAATCATGGACTTGAAGGGTTAAACTTGATGGACCAGTACGGTACGGGTGTCGGAATCTTGCGCGCAGTGGCGCCGGTTCTCGGGTGAGACAACACGTCGGCCCCGAGTCCGTGAAGATCGGTAGCTATGAGGGGGGTTTCACTGCCTATCGGCAACAGGCGGCGGTCGGTCGCGATCGTTTTCTCGATTTTCGTGCTTGTCGGTCTCGCTTCGTTGCTACCGGCCGACGCGGAGGATGTAGTCGTCGACTTCGGTTCGGCGATGGTCTTCCTGTCTAATTCAACCGATCCCGGACTTGGGACGAGTTGGGTGGCCCCCTCTTTCGACGACTCGACCTGGCAAGCCGGCATCTACGGGGTCGGTTTCGAGACGGCCCCGCCGGGAGCCCAGAACCTGCTGTTGACCACCGTTCCGTCGGACTCCCGTTCGGTATTCACCCGGGCAACCTTCAACATCACGGACGTTAGCCAGATCAACAACTTGTTTCTGGGCTGCGATTTCGATGAAGGCTACGTCGCCTGGATCAACGGTGTCGAGGTGTTCCGCTCGACGAACATGCCGGTCGGACCGCCGGCGTGGAGCAGCACGCCCTCCCCTCACGAGTCCAGCAACGGCCTGGCCCCAACCTTCGAGTACGTCGATATTTCGATCTCCATCTCGGCGCTTCAGAACGGGACCAACACGTTGGCCACCGGTGTGTGGGACGCTTCGGGAGGGACATCCGATCTTGTCTTGGTTCCGAATCTGACGACGAACAAGGAGCAGGGTCTGGTTCGCGGCCCGTATCTCCAACTGGGCACACACGACAGTATCGTCGTCCGCTGGAGGACGGCACTCTTGGCCGACAGCCAAGTGCTCTGCGGTCCCGACCCGCTGAGCCTGGCGTTGTGTGCGGAGTCCCTCGACTTGGAGACGGAACACGAGCTTCAACTCACGGGCCTCACACCCGCCACCAAGTACTTCTACGCCATCGGAACGACGACCGAAGTACTCGCGGGCGGCGACGCCGATCACTTTTTTGTCACGGCGCCCACCCCGGGAGTGGCAGTCCCGACGCGTATCTGGGTGCTCGGGGATTCGGGCACCGGTACAATCAACCAGTTTGACGTGCGCGATGCCTACTACGCCCACACCGGAAGTACGCACACCAACCTGTGGCTCATGCTCGGCGACAACGTCTACGACAGTGGCTACGACTTCGAGTACCAGACCCGGCTCTTCGACGCCTACCCGGAAATGCTCAGGAAGTCGGTGCTTTGGACGACCCTGGGCAACCACGACGCTATCAACGCGAATTCGGCGACGCAGTCTGGCCCCTACTACGACAACTTCACGATGCCCACTGCGGGCGAGGCCGGCGGCCTCAATTCGGGAACCGAGGCGTACTACTCGTTCGATTACGGGAACATCCACTTCGTCGTGCTGGACTCGCAAGAGACCAACCGACTGATCGGCGGTGCGATGATGACGTGGCTCGCCGCTGACTTGGCCGCCACCACGAGCGATTGGACCATCGCGTTCTGGCACCATCCGCCGTACAGCAAGGGCGGCCACGACTCCGATTCCGAGACCCGGATGATCGAGATGCGCGAGAACGCAGTCCCGATCCTCGACGATACCGGAGCCGACTTGACTCTCACGGGTCACAGCCACGACTACGAGCGCTCATTCCTAATCGAGGGTCACTACGGCGGTTCGACGACGTTCGTGCCGGGCATGAAGATCGACGCTGGCGACGGACAGATCGACGGCACAGGCGCTTACACGAAACCGATTCTGGGGCCCGACCCCAACGAGGGCATGGTGCACACGGTCGCGGGCAGCTCGGGCCAGGTAACACCGGGGGGAACGCTGGACCACCCCGCCATGTTCATCTCGATGAACATACTGGGCTCGCTGGTCCTGGATGTTTCCGGCAACCAACTCGACGCGACGTTTATCGACGAAACGGGAGCGATTCAGGACCACTTCACGATCGTCAAGGGACCGCTGTGCACGGTGGACACGGATCAGGATGCCGTCTGCGAGTCCATCGACAACTGCCCGTTGATTTACAACCCGAATCAGTTGGATGCGGACAGCGATCGCATCGGGGATGCCTGCGATACTTGCCCTGCCGACTCGGACAACGACATCGACGGGGACGGGGTCTGCGGAGATATAGACAATTGCCCGGCAGAGGCCAATGCGGGACAGCAGGACGGCGACGGGGACGGTCTGGGCAACATCTGCGACCCTTGCCCGAACGATCCGAACAACGACTCGGACGGCGACACGCTCTGCGGCGACATTGACAACTGCCCTGAGGACCCCAACATCGGCCAGATCGATACCGATGGTGATGGACAGGGCGACGCGTGCGATCCATTCCCCAACGATCCGGACAACGATCTGGACGGCGATCGCGTCGGCGCCGCAGACAACTGCCTCACCATTCCGAATCCCGGCCAGGAAGATACCGACGGCGACGGTACGGGAAATTTCTGCGATTCATGTCCGTTCGATGCTCTCGACGATGCCGACGGCGACGGAGAGTGCGCCGACGTAGACAACTGCCCTTCAGTTATGAACGCAGCTCAAACAGACGCGGACACCGATGGTCTTGGCGACGTCTGCGACGCGTGCGCCAACGACGCCGACAACGACTTCGACGGCGACCTCGTGTGCGGGGATCTCGACAACTGCGAGTACGTTTCAAATCCGCTCCAGACAGACACCGACATGGACGGGCACGGAGATGCGTGCGATGTCCCGATGGACGCGGACTTCGATGGAGTTCGGGACAACAGCGACAACTGCCCCACGGTGGGCAACCCGCTGCAGATCGACACGGACAATGATGGCAGCGGCGACGCGTGCGATCTCGACGACGATGACGACACCGTTGTAGACAGCCTGGATTGCAGCCCCGCAGTCCGTGGGGTTTCGAACACAGTCTTACCGGTCGGCGACACCCTGCGGCTGGACAAGACGGCGGGAACGACCCTGCGCTGGATTCCTGGGGCCAACGCCCTGGTCTCGAATGTCTATCGTGCCTTTCGTGCCAACGGCGGCGGCTTCTTCAACAATTTCGTCTGCTTCGACGCGGGCAACCTCGGCTCGGAGAGCGTTGACTCCGAGGATCCGATGGAAGGGGAGACCTTTTTCTACCTCGTCGCATCCGAAAACGCCTGCGGGGAGTGGCCCCCAGGATGGGATAGCTACGGAATACCACGCTCTATTCTGTTGACCTGTCCCACACCCGTCGGCGACGCAGACGGAGACGGCGTCCCCGACATCGAAGACAATTGCCCGGTCGCTTACAACGACGATGGTTCCGACGTCGATGCGGACTTCGTCGGCGACGTCTGCGACAACTGCCCAGAGGACGCCAACGCGAATCAGGCGGATACCGACCTGGACGGGTCGGGAGATGCATGCGCCTGGTGGAACTCGAACTGGCAAAACAGGATCAAGATCACCTTTGATAACGCGGCATCTGCGGAGGATCTGATCGACTTCCCGGCTCTTGTTACGCTGAGCACCTCTTCATTTCAAACGCAGATCGACGGTCGAGACCTTCGATTCATTGACCCCGATTCGCCGACCACGGAGCAGGCCTACGAGATTGAACAGTGGGTCGACGGCGGAACGGGAAGCGTGTGGGTGAGAATTCCCGAAATCAGAGCATACTCGACGAACGACTACGTGTGGATGTATTACAACAACCCGGCTGCGACGACCAATCCACGACCTACCACCGATGTCTGGAACAGCGGTTACTCGGCGGTGTGGCACATGGGAGAAAGCTCCGGAATGGCGCTGGACAGCACGTCCAACCACAACGATGGGGCCTTCCTGGGGGGCCTACCGAACTCGCAGGCGGGAAAGACAGGCAATGCGCAGGAGCTCGACGGCCTGGACGACCATCTCGAGATTCCCGGCTCGCCAAGCCTGAGTCCCACGAGCGCGGTCAGCATCGGCGCTTGGCTCAAACCGACGTGGGCAGAGATGCCATTCGCTTCGATCATTTATGAAGACTGGATTCACAATGAGGTGATCGAATCGAAGGCCATCGAGTATGCGTTGTACCCCGATGGCAAGATTGGAATGCAGATCTCGGAGGACGGATCGACCCGAGTGCAACACACCGCCAGCACGACGATCGTGCTCGGTGGGTGGAATCATGTGGTCACGACATTTGATTCAGGAACCTTCAACGTGTATTTCAACGGTGTCGTGGACAAGGCCGAATACGTATCCACCGATGTGACGGCGATCAATGTCAACACGACGCCCACGCTGATCGGGAGCAAGGATGCCGACCCTCCGAACCCCACCTTTCCCTTCATGGGGCTCATCGACGAAATGCGCTTCTCCAACGTCGCCCGATCGGCGGATTGGGTGCGAGCCGAGTACAAGTCTCAAACCGGTGCGCTTGTCACGTTGGGGTGCGAGCAAAACCCGGGGTCGATGGGGTGTGCGCCCTGAACGGGCCGATGGCGAGTTAACTGCGGTGACCCGATCAATCGGTGGACCAGTAGATCCCCAGTAAGTTTGGTAGGCTACGGCACGGATGCGCCCCGAGAAACCACGATCCGGGTTGCCCGTAAAGCCTCGGGGAAGCCGGCAAGTACAGCAGTCGACCGCGGAGCACCGTCTTGTAGGCGGACCGTGGTGGGGCCGAGGTATCGTTCGTCTCGGTCTGGCCCTGTTCAAGGGTCTCTTCGGCCTCGTCTCCCGGGGAGTCAGGACCTCGTGGCCATACAGCGAAGGAGTCCGCCTGGCTCGAAACCATCGCCAGGTCGAGGAAGCACTCGGGAATCCGATCGAGGTCGGCTGGCTGTTCAGTGGATCGTTCGGCGTTGCGGGTCAGTCTGGCTCCGCCCGGCTGGTCGTCCCGCTCATGGGTCCCAATGGGCGCGGCACCCTGTATGTCTTGGCCAAAAAAGCGGAAGGGCAGTGGGAGTTCGAGCTTGCGGAGGTCGAGGTCTCCAACCGGGCGAACCGAATCAACTTGCTCCCGGAGTGCATCGACGTCGGGTCCGAGACGTGCCGCACCCTGCCGCCAACCGTCGCGGGGGACGACTGAGTTCGGTTTCATCTCCTCTGCCCGTGTCGTGGTTCATGGGTGCCGTGGCAGGTCAGCGAATTTGAAGGGCTGCCTCGAAGGACGTCGCGGTACTCTCAGTGTCCCAGTCGACGGTTAGGACACTTTCTCCACCCGGCCATTGAGCCAGAGACCGGATTTCCGGGGCTTCTGGATAGACTCCACCGATTCGATCCACAAAGGGGATTGACGCGGGCCGGGAATGTGCATACCACGATAGCTGTCCCCAGGAGGGGCGGGGATGGATGCGCACGAACAGTTCGGCCGAAGCAGCCGGCACTCTCTGGTCTGCTTCCTGCTCGGTGCCGCGGTGCTGAGCCTGTTCGGTGTGCTTGCCTTTGCCGGCGGCGTTGCCATCGTCAGCACGGAGCTGTCGGACAACGGAGACGATGACGGTTTCGCCGACACCCTCGAGACGGTCCGCCTGCGGCTCGTCCTGCAGAACACGAGCGGTGTCGAGCAGACCAACGTCGTCTTGCGCCTGTCTACGCAGGCACCCGAGATCGCCTGCATCGGCCGCCCGCTGCTGGTCGTCGGCGATCTCGCCGCGGGAGAGACACGCCTGACCGAGGGCGCCTTCGTCTTTACCGTGGGTAACGTGGACCGTACAGCGCTCGGGCTCGGCGAGTTGGACGACCTCTCGGCCCGTTTCGAGGTCACGGTCTTTTCCGATCAGCTCGCCTCGTACGCCCGCGCCCCTATGCTCACGCTGGATCTCGACCTCGACGTGACGGGGGGTACGGGCTCGACATCTTTCTTCGAAGGATTCGAATCCGGCAATCTGGAATCGTTCACAAACCAGAATCTGGATTCGGGTCGCAGCAGTCTTCCGGGTTCGGACGGGTTCCGTTGCCAGTATCACGACCCGGACTGGCAATACTCGAACTCGTACGGCATCACGGACTGCTACCTGGGCGCGACGCCTCAGCAGGCGGATGCCACGTTCTGGCAGGTCGATGGGCCGGGCCCCGACCCCGGGTGGCCCGGTCGTGGGTTCAGCGGAAACCACTCGCTGTACTACGGCATCGAGCTCGACCCTTCCCTGGGGCACACGACGCCGCTGGCCGTGCTGGAGGCCGCGAGTACGAGCGAGCCGATCAACGTCGGTTGGGACCGCGTCTGTGCGGGGGACGGGATCACGGGATGTGTGGATGATCTGGATTGTCCGGTCGACGACCGTTGCGTCGCCAGCCGGCCAACCCTGTCGTTCAAACATCAGGTGAAGTTCTACAACTTTCGTGAGGACCCGGCCACGCAAGTAGACCGCGGCGTCGTGCAGGTGCAATTGGCCGACGAGCTGGGCCAGCCCGTGGGACCATGGATCAAGATCGAGCCCTACCTGAACCCTTATGATGTCCAGCATACTCTGTTGATCAACAGCTGTTTCTTCGATCCCATCGATGACGGCAACACCGAGGACGACTTCTTCGACCCCACAGACCCGGAACGACGATTCGGCCCGTCGTCGACTTGCTATCCCGAGCGGGTCTTCGGTCGCATCGGAGACACCTTCTACCCGTTCGATCCGACCAACCTTTGGTATGCCGACGGCCCGGGTCTGGAGGGCGAAACGGGGCCCGGCACGTGGGTCGAGTCCAGATTCGACCTGAGCCGGTTCCGAGGCCGCAGGATCGACGTGCGCTTCCTGGCCACGGCGCTGAAGCAGGGGACGTACGCATCGTGGGAGGAGCTATACACTGCTAACCCGTGGGCCAGAGAAGACGGCTGGTGGATCGATGACGTCGAGGTCGGCGGCGCGCTCGCTTCGCCCGCCACGGTCCTGGCCGACAACAAAGCCAACGACCTGCTGCCCGGCTTCGGCGACGGGGACGGCGACGGTCTGATCGATGCATGCGACAGCTGTCCGTACGACCTCGATCCCGCTCAGGATGACCTGGACGGCGACGGTGTCGGGGATCTTTGCGACAACTGTCCCACCGATATCAATCCCGACCAGCTCGATTCCGACATGGACGATTTGGGCGACACCTGCGATCGCTGCCCTACGGGCGATGGCGCGGACGAAGATGGGGACGGTCTGGGCTGCTCCTCCGACAACTGCCCCGAGGAGTCCAACGTCGGACAGAGCGACCGGGATGCCGACGGTTCGGGAGACGCCTGCGATGCCTGTCCTCTCGATCCCGAGGATGACCTCGACGACGATGGAGTGTGCGGGGACATCGACAACTGTCCAACACGCTACAACGCGGATCAGAGCCCGCGAGTCCGGATCTCCGCCGACCTGGGGCTCGACGCCGACGTCAATACGTTTCAGGCCAGCCCGGACGGGGCGACGATCGTCTACCTGGCCGATCAAGACCTCGACGAAGTGTTCGAGCTGTACGCCGCGCCAGTCTCGGGCGGTGCACCGATACGGCTCGGCACTACGCCCGTGCCGGGAGGTGACGTCCACCGCTTGGGAATCGTGATCAGCCCCGATAGCTCCCGGGTGGTTTACATTGCAGACCAGGATCAGGATGAGGTCAACGAGCTCTATTCAGTGCCTATCGACGGTCAAGCCGCTCCAGTCAAAGTCAGTGGACCGATGGTACCCGGCGGCGACGTGGATTGGTGGCCTGTCACACTCATCAGCTCGGACAGCTCCACCGTGGTTTACCTTGCGGATCAGGACACGGTCGACCGATTCGACCTCTACAGCGCGCCTATCGATGGTGGCACCTCGGTGAATCTCACGATGGGAACTGCAGACACCGTCGACAACTTCGCCATCAGTCCGGACAGCACGACGGTCGTCTACGCAGATGGGGACTCTTACGGCGTCGACTTGTTCAGCGTGCCCGTCGGGGGCGGGACGCGCGTGAAACTGAACCAAGCCGGATCCGTGCGCCCGGAGGACGGCTATCTGATCAGCCCGGACGGGTCGACCGTGGTTTTCCGTTCGGATGAGGAAGTGCCCGACATTTACGAGCTCTTCAGTATGCCAATCGGCGGTGGCACGCCGGTGAAGCTCAATGGCACCCTCGCTCCGGACTGGAGCGTCTACTCGTTTCAACTCAGCCCCGACGGAGCCACCATCTTCTACTCGGCACGGCAGGCAATCGACGGGCTGGGGACCTACCGAGTACCGATCGAGGGCGGCACGCCCGTCAAAGTCCTCGACACGTGGCCGATCTTCAGCCCGGACGGTAAATGGATGGTCTACTACGAGTCCTGGGGCTCCATGTACAGCAAACCGATCGACGGTCACTTTCCGGTATGGCTCTCTTCCCTCTCGCGGAGCCCCTGGGAGGATGATTTCTCGGTCAGTCCCGACAGCGCCAGGGTGGTGTATCTGGTTGCCGGGGAGTTGTACAGCGTGCCCATCGGCGGCGGTACCTCAGTGAGGCTCGACGGACCGATACCAGAGGGCAGCGACATCATATCGTTCGAGATCAGTCCGGACAGCACCGCGGTCCTCTATGTTGTCGCCGGCAACGCACACTGGCTCTATGGGGTGCCCATCACCGGAGGCCCCGCGGTCCGGCTCCACGATTCGATGCTCTGGTCGTGGTACACGTGGGGCCCCAAATGGGACTTCGTTCCCCACGGTTCCGCGGTCGTTTTCAACGCGCCCGAGGAGAAGCCGGGGGTACATGAGCTGTTCGTTATGCTGCTGGAATCCGACCCGGACGCGGACGGCACCTTGCAGATCTGCGACACATGCCCTGAGGTGTCCAACCCGGACCAGGCCGCCGATACAGATTTCGACGGCGACGGGCTGTCCTGCCTCGACGACAATTGCGTGATGGTGCCCAATCCCGACCAGCAGGACACGGACGGCGACGGCGCGGGCGACCTTTGCGATCCCTGCCCCTTCGAGGCGCCTGACGACGCCGACGGTGACGGCCATTGCATAAGCGCCGACAACTGCGGAAACCTGTTCAACCCGGTTCAGGCCGACACCGACGGCGACGGGGTGGGAGATCTCTGCGACAGCTGCCCGACCGACGGCAACAACGACCAGGCCGACTTTGACGGCGACGGCGCTGGCGATGCCTGCGACTGCCAACCGGAGGACCCCACCGACCTGCGTCCCGCCGAGATCGGCCGACTCGACGTCGACCGCTCGGTGACGGGCGAGGCGTTGTTGAACTGGACCGCCACCACCGGAGCCGACAGGTATTCCATCACCCGAGGCGAGCTGTCTTCGTTGACGCAGACGGACTACGGCGCCTGTCTCGCCGAGGGGCTGGAGACGACCGCCTTTGCCGACTCCGTGATGCCCGCGCCGGGCGACGGATTCGGTTATCTGGTCCAGGCGCAGAACTTCGACTGCGGGCTGGGAAGCTTGGGTTTCGCGTCATCCGAAACCGAACGTGGCAACGCGGACCCCGTTGCGTGCATCGGTGCGGCCCACAGCGATGCTTACCCCGCGAGCGAAAGCCCGGTTTTCGGTACGGTCTTCGGAGGGTTGTCCGACCTCGCCGCTTCGGACGGGGCGGTCGAGACCATTACGGAGGAGCTCACTGGCGGCAACCCGTCGAACCGTTTCAGCCACCTCGAGCACCGTTGGACGCTTCAGGTGTCGCCGGGCAGCCGGACCGAGTTCCACGTTGAAGGTTTCCGCACGAGTAGCCCCGACGGCGACGATTTCGTCTTCGAGTACTCGACGGATGGGGTGAGCTGGAACCTGATCGGATTACCGAGCCTGCCGCTTGCCGACGCCGACACGGACCTCGTTGCATCGATACCCCCGACGCTCTCCGGTGCGGTGATCTTCCGCGTGGTTGACACAGACCGCACGCCAGGCAATCAAGATCTGGACATGGTCTCCATCGACGAGTTGTTCGTGAGAAGTATTCCCTGAAGGCATACGCTCTGTCCGAGGAGTTTCGCTGTCCTGGATCACCCAAAGTGATCGTCGCACTTGTCCTGCGAACTGAGTTGATTGCCTCGTCGCCGCCACCGTCCTATGATGCCTATTCGCAGTGGAGAGGGAGAGCCCATGCGTTCCTGGATACTGCTCGGCATGGTGGTCGTTGGTTCAATCGCGGCGGCCGGCGAGGCAAGTCTCGATAGCCGACTCGAAAACGGAGAGGCGTACATCTGGCACCTGGGCCACGCCGGTTGGCTAGTGCGTACGTCGGAGCACTGTCTGGTCTTCGACTACACCGGTTCCATCGAAGACGGCGCCCTGAACAGCGGCACCCTGTCGCCGGAATTGCTGGCGGGCCAGCAGGTGGTGCTGTTCATCTCGCACGCGCACGGCGACCATTTCAAGCGGCACGTGCTGGACCTTCGCGACGCCGTGAAGGACCTGGTGGTGGTCATGGGCTGGGATGAGCCCGGCTCCGGCGCGGTGGTAGTCCCTACGGATGGCGAATGGACCGAGGTGTCCGGTGCAACAGTGTTCGCGCTGCACCACGACTTCGACGGCATTGCCGAGGGCTTCTTCCTGGTGCGCTCCGGCGGCCTGACCATCTACCACTCCGGGGACCACGGTACCTGGAGTGATCCACCCAACGAAGCGTTCCGGGCGAACATCGACCGACTGGCGGCTGCGGTCGAGCGGGTCGACATCGCCTTTATCTCTGCCTTCGGTGCCCGGGGGAGCGAGCGAGCCCTCAACCAGGGTGACGTCTACAGCATCGAGGCCCTCGAACCGCAGGTCACCTTTCCGATGCACTGCGGTGGCTGTGAGGACAGGTACGCCGCCTTTGCCAGCGAGGCCTCGTCGCGCCGCCTGCCGACCAGGGTGGGCGTGGCCGAGGCTCCCGGCGAGTTCTTCCACTTTCTGGGCGGCGAGCTCCGCCAGCGCACCGAAAGCACTGTGGCAGGCCCCCGAAATTGAAGGACTGCCTCGAAGGACGTCGCAGTACTCTCAGTGTCCCAGTCGACGGTTAGGACACTTTCTTCATCCGGCCATTGAGTCAGAGGCCAGGTCTCTGGTACATCTGAACCGACCCCACCCACTCGGCCCAAGGCCGAAATCGACGCGGGTCGGGAATGTGCATCACACGATACCGGAAACAGGTGATGGATCTACCGACGGCAGAGCATTTCGACGAAGAGTTGGTCGACGTAGATCCCGAATTGCACTCCGCCATATCTCAGGAGTACCACACCGAGAGAGATCAGATTTCTCTAATTGCTTCTGAGAACCTCTCTAGTCTTGCCGTTCGCCAAGCGCTAGGGGGGATCCTGACGAACAAGACGGTGGAAGGCTACCCGGGCGCTCGGTACCTCGGTGGGTCGGCCATGGCGGATAGGATCGAAACGCTAGCCGCAGATCGTGCCAGGGCACTTTTCGGAAGTGCGTTCGCGAACGTGCAACCGCATTCAGGTAGTCAGATGAACCAGGCGGTGCTAATGGCTGTGCTGAAGCCGGGGGATACTCTCCTGAGCATGGACACCACTTGCGGCGGTCACTTGAGTCATGGCGCGAGGTCGAATATCTCCGGGCAGCTATTCAGAATCAAGAAGTACGGCGTCGATCGCGCCACTGGCCTCATCGACTACGAAGAGGTAAGGACCGTAGCACGAAAGCATCGCCCCAAACTCGTGATCGCGGGCGGATCTTCGTACCCAAGGAGTATTGAGTTCGCGAGGTTTCGAGAGATAGCCGACGAGATCGAAAGCTTGCTCTTGGTTGATATGTCACATTTTGCGGGTCTGGTGGCCGCCGGTCTCCATCCCAATCCGATACCGGTAGCCCACGTTGTGACTTCCACAACTTACAAGAATCTCAGAGGACCGAGAGGGGGCATCATCCTCACGAACTGCTCTGAGCTAGCTCGTGAGATCGATGCTGCTGTTAGCCCAGGAATTCAGGACAGTCCTGCGCTTCACCAAATCGCTGCGAAGGCGGTCTGTTTCCACGAGGCTCTGCAACCGAATTTCCGGTCGTATGCAGCGGCGGTCCTAGACAACGCGCGCTCTCTGGCGGAAGGGTTAAAGGAACGCAACTATGTTGTCGCTACCGGTGGGACCGACATGCCTTTCATTCTCGTGGATCTTCGTCGAGCTCGGCTGACTGGAGATGTCGTCTCTGCCAGGCTGGAGGCCGCCGGCATCCTGGTCAACAAGAATCAGATTCCGTTCGACACGATGGGTCCCCGGGTGACTTCCGGAATTCGACTAGGCGCTAATGCCGGCACGTCTCGCGGGCTGGGACCCGATGAGTTTCACCACTTGGCTAGGCTCGTGGCCGACCTTCTGGACGTCCTGGTCGAAAACCCACATAGAACAATCGAGACCGAGAAGGGTATTCGCTCGCAGGTAAAGGACCTTTGTCGACGATTTCCTTTCTATGCTTCTGAGAACGGATCGCACCGTCGCGGCTCCAGGACCCTGACCTTACAAAGTTGCCAGGCATGAAGCCCCTTCGAAAACTTCCGGACTCACACCGCCAAGGCGGCCGCGGCGCCGCGTACGATGCTCATGAGGTCGAAGCCAGATGGCAAGCCGAGTGGGAGCGTGCCGGCTGTCACCGCGCTCCGGATGTGCCGTCGGGCGATAAGTTCTTTGTTCACGACTCGACGCCTTTTCCCAACGGCCCGCTTCACCTGGGGCATGTCCGTACGTACGTTCTCGGAGACGTGACGGCCAGGTACCAACGGTTGCTAGGCAAGTGCGTTCTCTACCACACGGGATTCGATTCCTTCGGGCTGCCCATCGAGTTGGAAGCCCATGAGCAGGGGATCGCGCCCGGCGAACTCGTCCGACGGTCCATCGTGGAACAGACCCGGCAGCTCAAGCGACTGGGGATCAGCTATGACTGGTCGAGGGTGGCGGACACCAGCGACCCGCAGACGTATCGCTGGACGCAATGGCTGTTCCTGGAAATGGTGAAAGCCGGCCTGCTCGAGCGACGCGATGCTCCGTTGAACTGGTGTCCTCGATGCGAGACGACGCTGGCACGGTTGCAGGTCGAGGACGGTCGCTGTTGGCGTTGCGGGACCCAGGTCGAGACGCGGAAGTTCCCGCAATGGTGCATTTCGATTTCGCGTTATGCCCGGCGGCTGCGACGTTCTCTCGACGATCTGACCGAGTGGAGCGAACGCTCGAAGCGGACCCTGGCAGGCATTCTCGACGATCGACCTGTCGAGGGGCAGGGGCGTGGCCAGGGAGGCGTCGATTGGTTGGTATCCCGCCAGCGTTCCTGGGGGACGCCCATCCCGATGGTGCATTGCGAGGACTGTGGCGCCGTGCGGGTACGTGCCTCGAACCTTCCAGTCGTTCTGCCGGATACGGTGAACTGGGCCTCAGGCAGCGGCGCGCTGTCGCGCTGCGAGGAATTCGTCAGGACATCGTGCCCCGACTGTGGCGGGCCGGCGAAGCGCGAGACCGACACGCTGGATTGCAGCTTCGATGACGCGTGGTGCTTCTTTCAGACGTTGGTGCTGCATGGCGCATCGCCCGGCTTTACGCGAAAAAACCTGAGCCGCTGGCATCCCGTCGACCGCTGTCAGAGCGGGCTGGACACGTTCACCTGGTTCCATCTGTACCGTTTCCTCGGCGTTTTTCTGCACGAGCGCGGACTCATCGATGATGCCGACTACATCCGGAGCTTCGTCGGTCACGATATGGTCCTCGCTGACGGTCAAAAAATGAGCAAGCATCTGGGCAACGCTGTAAGCCCGGACACGATCCTGGAAACGTACGGAGCGGATGCGCTGCGCGTAGCCATGATGTGGGCGGCCGGGCCGCAGCGAGCGTTCTACTGGCGACAAGAGCATCTGGAAAAAGCAGCACGGTTTCTGGGAGATGTCTACGTGCTGTACCACCGCGTTTCGGAAACGCGGACCCAGTCGGCTTCTGGCCCGAGGTCCGAGGGGTCGAGAAAGGCCCTCGCGCTGGTGCGTGAGGCGAGGCATACGATCGCACGCGTCGCAAAGTTCATCGAGGAGTATCGCCCTAATGCCGGGGTAGAGGCGCTGGCGAACCTGTTGCCTCGAATCGAGGTCTTTGCGGCTCGCCGTGCCCAAAGCGGCCGCCTCGATCCTACCGACGGCACGCTGCTTCAGGGGGTGCTCGATGATTACGCCGTCGCTCTGGCACCGTTCGCGCCGCACCTGGCCGAGCAGGTCTGGTGCATGAGCAAGCACCGGTCCCTGGTGGCGCATGCTCGCTGGCCGACGCCGGCCTGGCCGAGAGTGCAGCCGCGCTGAAGGCGATCGCGAACGTCCGACGTGCTGGGTATCGGGAACCGACAATCATCGGACCGGATTAGCGTCTCTTGTCGAGTGCTCTGAGCGACTTACGGGCCTCTTCGGTCTCTTTGACGCCTAGCGATGTCTCATAGGCGCGCCTGGCCTCGTCGGTGCGGCCGAGTTGCTCGTACGCGTTGCCCATACGCCAGTAGGCCGATTCCTTTCCCGGTATGCCCTCCGGGTCGTTGGGCATTGTTTCGAGATACTTCTGCAGAAGCGCGATGGCCTGCTCCTGCTCGTACTCGCCGATCACGCGCGAGCGGGCACTCTGGTACAGAGCGTTCATCGATAGGCGAGGTTCATCACCGGCTTGCAGGATCTCGAACTCGCGGTCGGCTTCGTCGTACTGTGCTCGAGCCTGGTACCTCAGGGCCAGTTGAAAGCGGGTGCCCGTGCCCTCGGGGTCCTTCTCCAGCATCTCTCGCAACGTGGCCATGCCCGCGTCGCCGTCCTTTTTCAGGAACTGGATCTCGGCCTGCCAACTCAGGCCGTGCCGCCAATCAATTTCTTCCAACTCCAGCGCGCGTTGCCAGGCCTGGTCCATGTCGCCGCCCGCGAAGCCCGGGGCATTGACGAGAAACCCGATCTCCTCGTTGCGGGCGTCCGCACTGTCGGGATCGAGCTCGAGTGCGGTCCGGAGCTCCTTCTTGTAGGTCCCCAGTGAGAACATCGCCTTGACCTTGCTGACTTCGGACATCTTCGTGCGCAGCGCGACCGCGTACTGGTAGTGTGCGTCGGAGCTGTCGGGTGAGAGCTTGACGGCCTTCTTGCCATACCGGATCCCGCTCTCGTAGTCTTCCAAGTCGTTGCTCAGCCGGGTCAGCAGGATCAGGCTCTGGGCCTCGAGTGCCGACTCCTCGACGCTTCGCTCGAGCATGGCCCGGGCCTCGTCGAACTCGCCCTCGTCGATCAGGGTCCGTGCCTCGTCCAGGGGCGCCGCGAACGCCGGAACGCACAACAGGAGTGAAACGATCAAGGTCCTGCGCATCGACCGGTCTCCCTTTCCGCTCGGTTACGTGAGCCTCTCGGCAGCGGCCGGGGTGGGCTCACCGAAACGATTATCTTGTCCCAAGCCACCGCCTCCAGTAAAGCACTCCGGCAGATAAAAAGGACGCCATGGGGATGGTCTCATCGCTCAGGGCTTGTTGTTCGACGGCGGATCGTCGTACTGTGGTGAACCACCGAGTTCAGCGGGTAGCGGATCGGATTCGGTTGGGCCAGTCCAGGGCAGGGGGTGTCTGGAATCCGCTGAAACGGCATGCATGGAGGCCTCCGGCTGAAAGAGAACCGGAGGCTATCGGACGGCAAATCCTGCAAGGAGAGCAAGTTGGCGACGCTTGGGCCGGAACCAAAGAATCGCTGAACCAGGATAACTTCGTCTGAAACTAACCCAAAACTCGAAGGAAAGCCAAGTACAGCGGCATCCAACCCAACTTGACCAAGATAGACATGAGATCTTTCTGCTCAGGGAAGAACTTCCCTAGGGGGCGGCGATCTCTGTCTGCGGGTGAAAGGTGGCCCAGATGAACCAGTACGATCTTCGGGTTTCTAACCGGTCGAGTTGTTCGCCGCCGAGAGCACCGGCGACGGCTCGGCCGGTGACCGAGTCCCATAAGGTTCCGGTCTGTCGATCACGAATGCGGTCCTGACCGGCGGGGTCGAAGTCCAGCTGTCGCTCTCCAACGCGCCGGAGGTAGGCCCGTCCATCATCCCTGCCGACGATCGCGATCACGACCGGCCAATTCCCCAGCTCGGTTTGCACGACCGTCTCGGAACGCAGCACGCTGATCGGAACGGCAGTGGCGAGATACTCGTGGGTTACCCCCAGCACGATCTGCTTTCCCGGCAAGCGTTCGTCGGGATTGTTCGTTCCAAGCACGCCGAGTGTGTCGGGATTGATGTTGTAGCTCGCATACTGACTGCCGTCCGGCGCAAACCTACCCGGACGTAGTACCAACGTGTCGGGGTGCATGCGCTTCCACTCACCCCAGCTCGTCACCACCGATGGCACTTCCTCGAGGCGCTGGCCCTCGGCTGGGCCGAGAATGGCCCGGCCGTCGATCTGACTCCACAGACTTCCCGTTCGACGGTCGTACATCACCAGCGCGTCACGCCACAGGCGCCCACTCACCCCGAGCTCGACTTCCCGGCCTTCGATTTCGCGAACGTACACGACGCCCGTGCTGGCCAGCGGTCACCAGGTCGCCGCGATCGGAAGCTGCCCCAACCGGTCGTTGACGATCTCGTGGGCATCCAGCAGGCGCAGCGGATAGGCGCGGGAGTGGTCGCCTTCGCGCACCCCGAGCACCGGCTCCCAGTCCCCGACGCGCCGGTCGGCGTCGGCCGCCTTCACCATTTTCGGCTTGTCGATACTCCGGATTCCGTCCTTGGACAGCAGGCGTACGAGCGGGTCGCCTTGAATCAACGGCTTGCGGCCGGCGTCGCTCGGTCCCGAGAGCGCAAGACCCAGGGCAACGACAATGAGGAGCTTCTCGCGCATCCTCGACCTCCGGGCTCCCGAAAGAGCTCTCCAAGGAGGAAACAGCCACGAGCCGGCGGATCTTCCACCATTCCAGGCCACGCAGCTGTCGCGGTCGAGCACGGCCAGGCCGACCGGCGTTCACCCCTTGCCCGGGCTTCGACTTCACGGGGCGTACGTATTGGCCACGAGCGGTTCCGCGTCGGCTTGGGGTGCGTGGCACTGCGTGCAGGTGAAACGCGCGCCGATCAGATTCTTCGTGACCTTGTCGGGGGTGCGCCGCAGATCGGTGTAGTGGCTGGCGGGAATCGGCGTCGGGTCACCCGGCTCGACCTCCTGCCCAATCTCGTCGGGAAGCCCGTGACAGTCCAGGCACAGGTTCTCCCCGATGCGGATCGGCAAGGAGTCGGTCACGTCGTGCGAGATGAGTGGAGGCGAACCGGAGAAATAGGGCTCCCAGGTCTCGTTCTCGCCAGGGGCCTTGGCCGTGGTCCCGGCGACGATGGGATCGGGCGTGGCGAAGACGCTGGTCTTGCTCAGTCCGAGCTTCTCATCCTCCACGGCTTTCTTCTCGCAAGCGACGCTCACGAGGATCAGAGTGGCGGCGGCGACGATAGACATCAGGGTACGAGTTTTCATGACGCTCTCCTCGCTCGTGGAATCTGCAGATCGGTTGGAGGACGGCGAACGCGCGCGCGCCACGCGAAGCCCAGACTCCCCTCGGGGCAGATGGGCGTGCAGCGTCCACAGTTGGTGCAGTCACCGGAGACGACCAGACCAGCGGCGCCGGCGTGTTCGAAGTTCAGAACGTGCGGCTCGGGACAGACGGCGAGGCAGTCTCCGCAGCGCGTGCAGGTGGTGGCGTCGAAGGCGACGCGGATCTGGGCCGCGCGGCCCAGCAGACCGTAAAACGCGCCCAGCGGACACAGGTGCCCGCACCAACCCTGCCGGTCGACCAGCAGATCGAAGAGGAAGATCGCCGCCGCGCCGATCCACCCCACTCCCATGCCGAAGATCACGCTGCGATGGACCATGCCGATGGGGCTGATCCATTCGAAAGCCGCCAGGCCGGTCCATGCCGACAGCACCAGGGTCAACCCGAGCACCCAATCGCGCACTCTCCGATCGAGACGCAGCGTCCCCTTCCAGCCCAGCTTCCGGCGCATCCAGGCAGCCAGGTCGGCAACCGGGTTGATCGGGCAAACCCACGAGCAGAAGACCCGGCCTCCGACGACGCCGTAGAACAGAACCACGACTAGCGCGCCGAGCAGCACGCTGGAGTCGGGCACGTGCCGCGTCGCCAGGATCTGCAGTGCGGCGAGGGGATCGGCCAGCGGCACCAGACCGACGAGCGTCGAAGCGCTCAGGTCGCCACGCAGGACCGGCGAGCCCGCGACTTTCCAGCCCCAGTGGAGGCTGCCGAAGAAAACCAGCAGAATCCCGAGCTGGGTCACGCGTCGCAGGACGAGATAGCGCCGGCTCCACAGCCCGGTCATCGGGGGATCTCCTCGTTGAGGTAGTCCAGTCCGGCGTCGAGATCTTCGGACGACGCTTCGGGCGCCGCGGGCGCCGGTTCGTATTCCTGTGTGATCGGGGTTTCCGTCTGCCACCCGAAGTCGTAGTGCTCTGCGGGCCGGGCCTGGGCCAGTTCGCGGGGCAGGACCTTGATCGCCGGCTCCGGTAACGGGCAGACGTTCTCGCACACCCCGCAACCGGTGCAGGCGTCGCTGTGCACGATCGGCACGAAGAGAGCGTGCCTGCTCAGCCCGCGCGGATGATTCTCGATCGTGATGGCCCGGTCCTGGACCGGGCACTCGCGATGACAGATCTCGCAGCGCAGTCCGCGGTAGGACAGGCAGTTCTCCCGGTCCAGCAGGACCGCCAGCCCCATCTCCGATGCCTCGACGTTGGCCAGGCCCGGATCCAGCGCGCCGCTGGGGCAGGCCCGGACGCAGGGCACGTCCGGACACATGTAGCACGGCACCTCTCGGGGCTCGAAGTAGGGCGTGCCGATGGGTACGGGCGCCGCGACGTCGGCCAGGCGCAGCGTGTCGTAGGGACAGTCCGCCACGCACTGCCCGCACTTGATGCACGTGGACAGGAAGTCGGATTCGGGGATCGCTCCGGGAGGACGCAGCGCGAACGGGGTGGCGTGGGCCTGTCCGTGCACGAGGTAGGCCCACACGGCGCCGCCCAGAGCGGCAGCGCCCGCGCCCCGTGCGGTGCGTGCGAAAAACTCCCGCCGCGAGTGCTGCTTCGCGTCCATCGATCCGTCAGGCCTTGGTCACCTTGACCGCGCACTTCTTGAAATCGGTTTCCTTGGACATCGGACAGGTCGAGTCCAGCGTCACCTTGTTGACGAAGACGGCCTCGTCGAAGAACGGCACGAAGGTGTAACCCTGGGGAGGCCGGTTACGGCCCTGGGTCTCGACCACGGCCTTGACCTCGCCGCGGCGCGACGTGATGAGGGCCACGTCATTGCGCTTCAGCCCGCGCTTCTCCGCGTCCTCCGGGTGCATGAAGATCTGCGCTGCCGGCACGGCCCGATGGAGCTCGGGTACGCGGCGGGTCATCGTGCCGGTGTGCCAATGCTCGAGCACCCTCCCGGTGGACAGCCACAGATCGTACGTGCCGTCCGGCTGCTCCGGCGGCGCAGCGTAGGGCCGGAAGAAGATCTTGGCCTTTCCTGCCAGGCTCTTCTTCTCCGTATCCGTGACGCCGTCCAGGTTGCCGCTGGGCAGGGCCTTTAGAGCCGGTCCGTAGAACGAGAAGCCGGCCCCCTTGGTCACGTAGGAATCGTACTTCTCGTTGAAGCGCCACTGGGTTTCCTTTCCGTCGACGACGGGCCACTTCAGACCGCGCACGTCATCCCGGTAGTAGACGTCGAAGTCGGCCAGGTCGTGCATGTGGCCGCGGCCGAATGCGGCGTACTCCTCGAAGAGAGCTTTCTCGGGGAACCACGGTTCTTCCTCGCCGAGGTCGGTGACCGTCGCGTTGTCGTGTCCCTTGGCCACCGGGTCCGGCCAGGTGTACTTCCTGTTGGCGGGCGTGGCGAACAATACGTCGTAGAGCGTGTCGTCCGGCGAGTACCCCATCGCCTCGGCCTGCTCCAGCACGCCGGGGAGCCGGCCCTTCTCGAAGCCGTCGGCCTCGAGCCCGGGCACCTCGTGGGCTTTCCACACTTCCTTCAGTCTGAAGCGCTTGGCAAACTCGAGCACCTGCCAGAGGTCGCTGGTCGCCTGACCCGGAGGCGGAACCTGTTCGCGCCACATCTGCGTGCGCCGCTCCGCGTTGCCGTAGGCGCCCCACTTCTCGAAGATCATCGCCGAGGGCAGAATCAGATCCGCAACCTTGCCCGAGATGGTCGGGTACCCATCGGATACCACGATGAAGTTGTCCATCTCGCGCGCGGCCCGGATCCAATGGTTGGCATTGGCCGTGGCCTGGAACGGATTGTTGACTTGCACCCAGGCGAACTTGGTCGATCCGTCCTCCAGATCCCGCATGATCTTTGTGATGTGACTCCCCACCTTGGGGTTCAACGTCTTGGGCGGCAGTTTCCACAGTTTCTCGGATCGCTCCCTGTGCTTGGGGTTGGTCACCACCATGTCGGCGGGCAGGCGGTGCGCGAAGGTGCCCACCTCGCGAGCCGTTCCGCAGGCCGAGGGTTGACCGGTCAACGAGAAGGCGCCGTCTCCCGGCTTGGCCTGTTTGCCCAGTAACAGGTGCACCATGTAGGCCTGCTCGTTGACCCAGCTTCCGCGGTAGTGCTGGTTGAAGCCCATCGTCCAGAACGACGCCACCTTGCGCCCCTTCTCGATGTAGAGATCGGCGAGCTGGCGCAGTTTCGTCTTGTGTGAATCGAGCGACTCGGCACGGTCGCCCCTGGACAGCTCGGCGACGAAATCGAGCGTGTAGGGCTCGACGCCCTTCTTGAACTCCTCGAAACCGATCATCCAGTGCTTGACCGGTACCTTGGTATGGGTCTGCTTGACCTTCTCGCCCGGCTTGCGGCGCTGGGCGACGGCCTCGTACTTGTCGAGCGTGACCTCGAGTTCCTTGGCCTGCGTGTCCTTCTCCGCGTCGAAGGCGAACCGGTCCGTGCCCCGCATCCCGTAACCGATGTCGTAGGGTCCGGTGGCAAAGACGCAGTGCTTGCTCACGAACTCTTTGTCCCAGGCCTCCCGGTGGACGATCTCTCGCGCGATGTAGTTCCAGATGGCCAGGTCGGTTCCCGGCTTGAAGAGGATCTCGAGGTCGGCGATGTTCGAGGTCTGATTGCTCATCGTGGTCAGGTTGACGATCTGGACGCGTTCGGGATCGGAGAGCTTGCGGTCCGTGGCGCGGGACCACAGGATCGGGTGCATCTCCGCCATGTTGGCGCCCCAAGTGATAATCGTGTCGGTGAGCTCGATGTCATCGTAGTTCCCCGACGGCTCGTCGATGCCGAAGGTTTGAATGAACCCGACCACGGCCGAGGCCATGCAGTGTCGCGCGTTGGGATCGATATTGTTTCCGCGAAAGCCCGCCTTCATGAGCTTGGCCGCCGCGTAGCCCTCCTGGATCGTGTACTGGCCCGAGCTGAAGATCGCAACGCCGGCCGGCCCCAGCTCTGCGTAAGCCTTCTTGAACTGGCGCTCCATTTCGTCGAAGGCCCGTTGCCAGCTCACCGGGGTGAACTTCCCTTGTTTGTGGAACTCACCGTTCTTCATGCGCATCAAGGGCTGGGTCAGACGGTCCTTGCCGTACATGATTTTCCCGTTGAAGTAGCCCTTGATACAGTTCAATCCCCGGTTGACCGGAGCGTCCGGATCTCCCGTGGTGCCGACCACGCGACCGTCCTTGGTGCCGATCAGGATCCCGCAGCCGGTGCCGCAGAACCGGCACACACCCTTGTCCCACTGCCAGTCTTTCTCGGCGGCCCCTGCCGCCGCGCGGGCCCGGGGAGTCAGCGGAATGCCGACCGCAACGGCCGCGCTGGCCGCAACGCTGGTCTTCAGGAAATCGCGACGTTTCTCGTCCATCTCCAACTCCTCCTGGATTCGTCAGCTTTCTTCTTCGCGATCGCGGGCGTGTCGGTTCTCGAGCCACGGCGGCACCGCCGCCAGCCGCTGGTCCTGCAGATCCGGCGGAATGGCGTCGATGAGCTCCGGGTCGTCCTCGAAATGGTGGTGAACCATCTCGGCCAGGATCACGCGGGGCAGCCCCTGGATACGCTTGAGCCCCTCGACCTCTGCTCCGATCGTCGCAGCCTCCTGGGTCACGATGATCCGCCCTGTGGCCCGATCGGCGTGGTGTACGTCCACGCCGGGCAGGGCCGCCAGGTCCCGAGCCGCGGCGTCCATCTCGGCGACAGGAACGACGACGAGGATTCCGGAAACGTTCATCTGCAGCTCCGCACTTGATCCAGGAATGTGATGAGCATTAAAGCGCCGTGGGCGGGGATAGGGCAGGGGATATTATGGATAAACCTACTCCGAAATAGAACCGGGCCTTGCGTGTGCGCCAGCGAGTTCAGCCCTCCCCAGTGCTGCTCCGAATCCCTTCATCCACGTGGTGTGACGATGGACTCACTTCCCCGGTCCATCGGTGACGCACCACAGTGGCCCACTTCCCTGTTCGTGGTGGGGACTAGTTCTCCACGGTGTAGAGGACGCTGTCCGATCGGCCTCGGCCGTCCACGACCACCACTCGGTGAGTCCCGGGGCTCGGTGCGAGGAACATCTCGGAAGAGGCCGTTCCGCTCGCGACCAGCTGTCCGTCTTCGTACCAGAAAAGCTCGTCGTTTTCAGAATCCCGGTGCGGCGAGGTTCTGGCCACGAGGGCGATCCTCTGGTAACGCAGCGGCGCGTCACGACGCAGGCGATACGCTGTCGCCGGATCGGGCGAGACGATCCGCGGCCGACCGATCGGGGGCGCACCCCCGCACGCGGCGCTCACCACCGGCCGGGACGGCACCGGTCGCCCCTGGACCCGCCACCAGGCCACCAGCTCGGCCGGGTACAACTCCACGATCTCCGCCCGGTGCGGTCGCTCCCCGAGGCAGCGTGCATCCAACACCTTTCCCGTCTCTTCGTCGACGAAGACGCGCTGGTGGTAGCGGCAGCTCGGCAGTCGCGAGCGCGAGCCGATGACCTCGCTTCGGATGCGACGCGGACAGAACGGACCGGGGCGCTCGTGACTGAGGGCGCACAGCTCGATCCAGCTCATGCGCAGTCCTCTCGGGCGCGCGTCGACGGGCGAGAAGGGACTGCTGTCGATCGCACGGAAGAGCTCGAACAACAACGGGGCGGCGTGGCGTGAGCCCGAGATCCCCTGACTGGGAGTGCCGTCGAAGTTACCGACCCATACGCCGATGGTGTAGCTCGAGGAGCTGCCTACGGCCCAGGCATCCCGGTGCCCGTAGGACGTTCCGGTCTTCCACGCCACGGCGGGCACCTCGCGGGCCAGCTTCCACGATTGCGGTAGATCCGGTCTTTCGGTTTCGGTCATGATCTCGAGCACCAGCGCCGCCGCCTCGCGCGACACGAGCCGGTGTTCCGGTGGGTGCGCGTCGAGCTCTCTGACGAGAAGGGACAGATCTCGATGGGCGCCGCCCTCCGCCAGGTCGGCGTACAGGTTGGTCAGGTCCAGCAGGGTCACCTCGCCCGCGCCGAGGATCAGCGGCAGACCGTAGTCCTGGGGCCGGCGATCGAGCGTGGCCAGTCCACCTCGATGCAGCAGCTCCACGAACCGCGTCAGCCCGACACGCGAGAGTAACCGCACCGCGGGCGTATTCAGCGAGAACCGCAACGCCTCACGCACGGTGACGCGCCCGCGGTACAGTCCGTCGTAGTTCTCGGCTATGTAGCCCGAGAAGTCGGTGGGCACGTCGAGCAGGTAGGAATCGGGAACGACGAGTCCGTCGTCGAGCGCCAGGGCGTAGAGCAAGGGCTTGAGCGTCGAGCCGGGGGAGCGGCGCGCGACGGCGCCGTTGACCTGCCCGTCGAATTGATCTTCGAAGAATCCCGCCGAGCCGACGAGCGCGCGAAGGGCACGGCTCTGATTCTCGACGACGACGACGGCGTAGTTGCCGATCCCCTGAGCCCTCAGTGCGGCCACGCGGCGTGTGGCGATGGCCTCGGCCGATCGCTGCAGCTCGCGGTCGATCGTGGAGAGGATCCGGTTCTCACCCGCGTAGAGTCCTCTGAGGTATCGCGCCGCGTGGGGTGCCTCGAAAGGCACCGGTCTCCGCACGCGCGGCACGGGCTGACGCATGGCTGCCTCCGCGTCCTCGCGCGAGACGGTGCCGGATCTGGCCAGGCGCCGAAGAACCACGTCACGAGCCTCACGGGCGGACTCGGCGTGGCGCGTCGGATCGTAACGACTCGGCGCACGCGGCAACGCGGTCAACAAGGCAATCTCACCCGTCGACAACGTCGCCACGTCCTTGTCGAAGTAGAGGCGTGCCGCCGCGCCGATCCCTTCGATGTTCCCTCCGTAGGGTGCCAGGTTGAGATAGGCCTCGAGTTGCTCGTGCTTGTCCGTGTGCCAGGTGAGCTGTAGGGCGCGGAATGCTTCGACGATCTTGGCCGAGACCGTGCGCGGTTTCGGCTCGACGATTCGAGCCAACTGCATGGGGATCGTCGAAGCGCCGGATACCACGCGACCGGCCCTCAGGTTTTGAACGGTCGCACGAGCAATGGCCAGTGGGTTGACGCCGGGGTGCCGGTGGAACCACCGGTCCTCGGAGAGCACGACCGCTCGGATCATCTCCTCCGGGATCTCGCCGTAACGAACCGGAAGACGCCACGTCTGGTCGTCGGGCAGGAAGATGCGCAGCGGTTCTCCCGACCTGTCCTGAACGACGACCGCGGCCGGCCGTTCCAGCACGGCGAAAGGAAACGGAAACGCTCGATCAAGAACGAGAAAGCCCAAAAACGCAAACAGCACGCACACGAGTGAAACGACTCCGCATCGCCTCAGTATCCGACGCAGTTTCTTTGGGTTCATGGTGCTTCTCGGATGTCGATGCGGATGGCTCCCCGCTCGCCCGTGGCGCGGATCGCGCCGTTGTACATCGCCTCGGCTTGCACGGGGGGCAAGCGGAAACGGCCGGGTGTGACCGCGCGTACCATGGCGTAACCGGTCTTCCATTGGTTGGCCGGTAGGTCGATGAACAGCAGGATGCGGTCGTCGCGCAGGTCGACGTAGTCCGGATCGAGGTTCCGGTCGGCGACCCACTTCAACGTCTCCGTCGATTCAAGTCGCGGATTCTCGACCTCGAGGCCGGCCGGAAGAAGGTTTTGGATGACCACGTTCTCCACCGGTCCCGCAACGCTTCTCGCTCTCGTGCGCACGACGAGCAGATCGCCTTGCCGCACCCGATCGAGGTCGGCTCGCTTCCCGTCGCGGTCCAGGTACTCGCGCTCGATCTCCAGGCCACTGCTCTCGGTGCGGAATCCGGCGTCGGTCGGAACGCCCCGCGTGAGCAAGCTGTAGTAGGCCGCGTGCGGCTCGTATCCCGCGTCCATCTCGATGCGGATGGACTCCCCGCCACGGATCTCCCGAAAGGTCACCACCTCGTCCCCGAAGGTGCCCAGCTTCGCATTGCCCACGTAGATCGTCCCGGAGTACGGCGCTCGATCGGCCTGACGCCGAATGAACTCGCCCAGCGCCAGCAAGGTGAAGGCCGACTCCTGGGTGGTCCACCAGCGCACCTCGCTCGCATCGCGGGCCAGCCGGTCCACGAGTTGCGGGATCCGCGGATCCTCGGGCCGGGCATCGAGCAGCGCCAGGAGCATCAGCGCGCGGTTGCGGATCGTGCTCGAGAAGTTCCGGCCGGTCTGACGCTCGACCTGCATGACCTGTTCGAGCTGCGCGAGCAGCTCCTCGACCGCGCCGGGATTACCGGCCAACGTGTAGGCCGCGGCCAGCATCGCCTTGGTCTTCCCGCGCAGCAGGTTCAGTTGACGTTCCCGCAGGAAGTCCATCACACCCAGGTCGGGCCGCTCGGCGCGAGCCATGACGTACAGCGAGTAGACGATGCGTTCGAACTCGTCGCTGCCGTAGTTCGGTTTGGCGCGCACCATTCCGCTGAGATAGTCGAGGGCTCCGTCGTGCACGTAGTCGTCGACGGCGTAGCCGGCACGCCGGGCCTCGACCAGGAAGTGCGTGGCGTAGATGCTGCCCCACGGGTGGGGATCGCGGCCCCCATGCCACAGTGCGAACGCGCCGTTGGCCAGGCGAAAGGCAGCGACACGCTGGATCCCTTCCTGGACGAAACCAGCAGCGCTGCCTCGCGCTCCTTCCTTGCCGAGCAGATCGGGCTCGAGCGTCTCGGCCAGGTCCTCGAAGTAGAGCAGCGGAAAGACCGTCGAGATGGTCTGCTCCAGGCAGCCGTAGGGATAGCGCAGCAGACCGTCGAGCTTTCCGGAGAACTGGACCAACGGCGTGGGACCGATCCGCAGCGTCCGCTCCGCGGTGTCGGGGCGAGCCCACTGGGTCTGCGGTTCCAGCGAGAGGCTCGCCTGATCCACCGCTCCCGCCAGCTCTTCCGTGCGCTTGGGCAGGTCGGGACGGATCGGCAGCTGGGCCGAGGCCTTGGTTCGTTCGCCGTTACCTTCGGCTCGCACGACGAAACGGGCCTCGCCCACCGTCGTGCCGCTGCGGGCGGCGATATAGACCGTGCCTTCCTGCCCGTCAGGGAGTGTCAGCGACCGCGGCGCCTGATCGACGGTGACCGGCCCCTCGGCCGACAGCGTGACGTCGATCGTCGCCTCGCTGCCCGTATCGTTGCGCACGGTCACCGGCACCTGCATCTCCTCTTCGAACGACAGGAACCTCGGAAACGTCGGTGTGACCACGATCGGATCGCGCACGCGCACCATCGTTTCGGTGGAGCCGAAGCGCCGGCCGCTGGAGGCGACGGCCATGACTCGCAACGCACCCTGGAACTCCGGAAGTCCGAAGGCGACCTGTGCGTTACCCCGAGCGTCGGTCTCGACGACTCCGGACCAGAACGCGACCGGCTTGACGCGGCGGAGAGGCTCGGTCTGCAGGTACTGGGCCAGACCTGCCGCCATCGCTCCACCGCCCGCCGGGGACTTGCCGTCCAGGGCGATCTCGGGGAACAGCAAGGCGTAGGTGTCGAAAGAGCTCGTGCCCAGCGCGAGCTTGCGATAGAAGTGCTGGAACGGGTCGGGCGTTTGCTGCCGGATCAGTTGCAGGATGCCCTCGTCGACGGCCGACACGGTTACCGCGCTGTTCGGTCGGCTCTTCACGGTGAGACTCAGCTCGGATTCGCTGCGCACCGTCGCGGGGACCGTCACGCTGACATCGAGTCGATTGGACGTGCGATCGACGTTGATCGGCAGCGCACCGAAAGCGCGGGCTACACCCCCCGGCTCGAGATCCTCGACCTTGCGAACGAGTGTCGCCGTGACGTAGGCGTTGGGACGGTATTCGTCGAGGATCGGTACCGACAGGCTGGCGGTATTGCCGTCCAGCGTATGCACCTGGGTGTGGTAGACACCGTCGCGTTCGACGGCGAGCAGCAGCTTGCCCGAGAACGGCGCCTTGACCAACACGGTCGCCGCTTCACCCGGCAGGAACTCTTCACGGTCGAGTTCGAGCTCGATGCGTGCCGGGTTCTCGATGGCCCACGGGGCGTAGCCCCAGCCCGAGGCGTAGAACTGAATCAGTGTGGACGCCGACGTTTCGGTGTCGGTGAGCACCAGCCGGTAGGATCCGTACTCGGGGACGAGAAAGCGGAACCGACCGCGTTCGGTTCGACTCGAGATGGCCTGGCTGTCCACGAGCACACTCTCGCGTTTGGACTCGTAGCGGTAGTCCCCCGACGGTAAATGCCTCAGCACCGTGTTCCAGCGGTCGCGGAGCAACTCCGCGCGAAGACCCGTCGCGCGGGCCAGCGTGCCGTCGGGGCGAACGGCGACGTACTCGAACTCCGCGCTCTGGCCCGGCTCGGCGTAGCCCTCGTCGATACGACGCAATCCGATGTAGTAGGGATAGGGGTGAATCCGCACACGTTGCGATGCGGTCACGCCGCGACCGCCCTGCTCGGAGACACGCGCCACGATCACGGCATTCAAGGCCGAGGGCACGTCCACGCCGCGCGGCACGGTCACGGCGAAACGGCGACGACCCTCGTCGTCGAGGGTCTGCTCCTCCTCCAGAAGCTCCAGCTGGGAGACCTTGCGATCGTCGTTACGAAAATCGAAACCGGCGAACTCCGCCGGCTGAAAGCTCGCGTCCTCGACGCGCACCCGGGTCTCGACCGGCAGTCCCGCGCCCGGAGGGCCGAACAGATAGGTCCCGCGCACGTCGTAGGCCAGTTCCTCACCGGGACCGACGTCGTCGCGCTCGGTCCGGATCTCGACCTTGATCCGATCGGGAACGAACTCCTCGACCTGGAATCGATACTGTCCAACCACTTCCTCGGCAATGACGAGCTCGAGCGTGTGATTTCCGGTGAGGCTGTAGTCCGGCATCCCCATTTCGAACTCGGCCATCCCGCGACCGTCCGTGCGCACCGCGAGCGTTTCTCGCTCGAGGCCCAGCGGGTCGCGGTGACGAAGCAGTGCGGGCATCGACGGCGGCGCCCGGAGGCTTTCATCGCGCAGGATCGCCACACCCTCGACGCTCTCGCCGGGTCGGTACAAATCGCGCTCGCCGTACAGGAACGCCGTGTACCCCGAGGCGAGCGAGCCGGCGCCGCTTACGTCGAGTCCGGTCGTGTCGACCTTCATGCGATCGAGCAACAGGAAGCTGAAGTCGCTCCCACGCTCGACGGTCACCATGTACGGTCGCGCGGACTCGAACGATTGGCGCAGACCGCTCACGCGCCACATCCCGGCCGAGTCGGTGGCGCCGCGGGCGATGGTCTGATTCTGGTCGTTGATCAGGTGGATCTTGACGCCGGCCACCGGCCGGAGGTCTCGCAGCGAGGTGACCCAGATCAGGAAGCCGTCGCTCCAGCGTTTGGCCACGAGACCGAGATCGGTCAGGAGCAGCAGGCGCTGCGCGGCCTGCCAATCGCCGGGGCGGTTGACCGCGATGCGGTAGAGACCGGGCTTGGCGTCGTCGATGAGCTCGTCCAGCCTCAGCGGCACCTGCACCCTTCGGTTCCGCTCACCGCTGACGTCGATCTCCGCCGTGTCGATCTCGTTTCCGAGGGCGCGGCCCACGCGCCAGCCCTCGTAGACGCTCCCGCCCGCGGGGAAACCCTGGTACTGGAACATGTAAAACAGGTTGTTGAGATAGACGCGCTCGATGGTCAGGTTCGCTCGGGGAGTGTTGACCGCGTCGAGGGCAACCGTGCGCATCCCGCTGCGCGAGAGGAACAGGCCCGCGCTTTGGAAATCCACACGCGGTTGCAGGTCGGGCACACGAACGTCCGTGGACCAGCTTGCGCGCAGCACCGCCTCGTCGGACGCGGGAAGATCCTGCCCCAGGGTCAGCTTGTACGACTGTCCCGGTCGCATCGCACCGGTGACCAGCAGATCGTTGCCGTCGCCGCTCAGACGAAAGTCGACCTCGGGTTCCAGGATCACGTACTTGGCCGCGATGGACGGTGTCACGGGGGAGGAGAAGCTGACACGCAGCGTGGATTCGTTCTCCGCCGGCATGACCTGAAAGGCGCGAACGACCAGGTTCTCGCTGGAGCCGAGCTGGATCGGGCGCACGTAGTCCTCGATCAGCGATACATTGCCGCCGGAGGGAGTCAGCTCGGCGAGGATCCGGAGCTCGAGCTCGCGTTCCGCCGGAGTTTTTTCCAGAGGCTGCGTTCTGAATCCGATGACCTGGCTGGTCCATCCGGTCTCCAGATCGACGCCGATCGGCTCGGCACCGGCGTCCGCCGGGTCGATCAACCGGATACGCGTCGCCAGCTCGCGAGGATCCACGGGGTAGTTGAAGTAGATGTTGCCGCGGAAGAGCACATGCTTCCGGCCTTCCAGCGCGGGTTCCTCGTTGACCTCGACACGCTCGACGAGAAACTGATCCGTCTTGACCTTGAACTCGCGTTCGCCGGTGAGGCGTTTGCCGACGGCCGCGAAGCGAACCGGGATCAGCGACAGGGTGAACTCGGTGGCGATCGGCAAGCGTCCTGAGGCTTCGAAGCGCAGAACGCTCTTCTCGCGCCAGCTCCAGAAGCCGCCGACCGACGGCGAGAGGGTTGCCGGGGGACGATCGAGAATCTGACCTTCGATCTCCTCGACGACCGGACGATCGAACAGAATGTCGATGGAGCGCCCGGATTCGCGGTCGATGACGACCTCGAACACCGATACGGGCTGGCCCTGACCCTCCGCCTCTTCCTCGGCTGCGGGCGCAGCCGAGGAAATCTGGTGCTTGACGACCACTGCGCCGAGAGCCACGACGAGCAGTCCGAGCACCAGAATCGTCAGATCTTTCCTGTCCCATTTGCGAAACCAGTCGGTTGGTGATCTCACGACTCCTCCGAGAGTGTCCTGTCGCGGCGCGATGTCGCCGACGATCGCTCGGCCCAGGATAACGTCGAAGGAAGCCACACGGGCCGAGATAGCGACCTTGCGAGTTCAGTAATCCCCGGCCAGCGTACGGGGAATGACGTATTCAAGGCTTTTTCGACTTCCCGCTTAGCGGGCGACCCCGGTCTCCCGCGCGTGTTCTCAGCTCCCGGGCGCGCTTGAGACGCGCGTCACGGCTCGGTGGCGCAACCGGAACGGACGAACGTATCCTCATCGCCGGATTCGGGGATGTATCCAACTCGCGGTTTCTGCATCCTGAGGGATAGGGACCACCGGAACGCGGCGGTTTCGAAGGAGATACGAGCATGGATCTGAACGCTTGGATCAGGGCGATCGCCGGTTTGTTCGTGACGCTCTCGCTGCTCTTGGGCTACACGGTGAGTGAGTACTTTTACCTGTTCACTGCGTTCGTCGGGTTGAACCTGTTCCAGTCCGCCTTCACCAAGCGGTGCCCGATGATGTCCTTCCTGCGCCGCCTGAGCGTACGCGAGGCATGACCGCCGACAAGGCATGAAACGACTCCTCGGGTGGCTGGTCCCGCGACACGTGGTTCTGATGTCAGCGCGTCGCGTGGTCTTTTCGAGTTCGCGGGATTGACAGTCAAAGGCGAAGTGACCTACCTTCTGTCCAAGATGAGTGTGCTGCACAAGGTGTGCGACGCAAAGGACCTGGAGCCGGGTCAAGGCAGAACTTTCTCCGTCGGCGGGAGATCGATCGCACTGTTCAACGTCGACGGCAATTTCCACGCCATCGAATCAGAGTGCACGCATGAGGGCGGTCCTCTGGGCGACGGCCCACTTCGCGGCACCCGGGTGCTTTGTCCTTGGCATGGCGCGGAGTTCGACGTCACCACGGGCGCGGCGCTGAGCCCACCCGCAGACCACGCCGTCTCGCCCTTCCGCGTGGTCGTCGAGGCCGGCGAGGTGACGGTGGAGCTCCCGTAGCTCCGCACGCAGCGTAGGCTTCTCGAGGGATTCGCCACCCGGCAGGGCCGCCACGTCGCGGGCAGCCCTGCCAGAATGGAGCGTGCGTCACGGACATGGAGCGAAGTTGCTCCGTTCCGTACACGTGGCCAGCCCGAGTGTTCCTGCTGCTCCGCCGGGACCGACCGTGTCGTCCGCGGTAATCAGGTAAAACCACGCCAGGCCGCTATCCGGTATGGCCGTATCAAACAGTTCGGTGTCCGTAAGGTCAGCGTCCAGGCCGTCCTGACAAGTTCCGAACGCGTCGTAGCCAAGAGCGGTCACGAGATCACGGTAAACGTGGTACTCGGCAGCGGAAGTCTCCAGGTCCCAAACGAGCGTGTCGTGATCGAGCCAGCGCAGGTTTCGCACTTCGCCAGGCACGCGGGTCGTGTTCTCCCGCTCGTAGGCGCCGATGTCGAACTGCGCCAGACCGTCCCCGTCGTGGTCCCGTGCCCGCGGGCCGCCGTCCAGCTCGAAACAGGGCTCGCCCGTGAACAGCGCCGGGTCGGGTCCGTGATCCAGCGCTGGCGAACCGGACTGCAAGTGGTAATCGGAGTTGTCGTCCACGAAGATCGGGTTGTTGCAGATGTTGTTGTTGACACTGCTGCAATCCGGATTGCAGACGAGCGACCACGAGACGTCGGCACAGCCCACGCCGACGAGGTCCGCGCTGGTGTTACCCCAGAAGAGAGTGTGGGCGATCGAAACGATGCCGATCAGTGAGTTGTCGACTCCGAGATTCGAGCTGAAGGCCACCGTCGAGTGGCGCAGCGTTAGCGAACCGCCCGAACCGAGCACGATACCTTCCGCCGGACGTGCGATCAGCGTGTTCTGGACCGTCGCCGAGCCGTCGATGGTCATCGTCCTACCGAGAATGCCCTCGAAGGCCGACCGATCCATGTCGAGCGACGCACCGAACGCCAGATCCACGCCGCGCACCACCGTCGAGTCGGCGGTTACCCGGGTGATTCGGTGATGGCCCGCATCGAGATCGAGCGCCACGTCCGAGATGTCTTGGAACGTGACGTCGGTGATCAGGGTCGGGGCCGTCGCCACGACGCCGACCATGCCCTTTAGTGTCAGGTTCTGAATCACGATCGGGGTCGTTTGGAACGTCGAGCGGATATCAAATGCTGCTCCGCTGGCGACGTCGATGCAGACGCCGTCACCCTCGCCGATGAAGATGTAGACCTTGCCGCGATCCACCTGCACTGTTTCTTGGTAACACCCGGTTATCGGGAGGATCTTGATGCGCGTCCCCGATTCGGGCGAGGAGTTGACCGCCTCCTGGATCGAGGAGAAGTCAGGGTTGCTGCTCGCAATCGGGCTCACGATGACCACCGGATTCGTGTCGCAGGCGTTGCCCACCCCGTCGACGTCGGAGTCGGACTGCGACGAATTGGGAATCATCGGACAGTTGTCGCAAGCATCCGGGACGCCGTCGCCGTCCGTATCCGACTGACCCGGGTCGTTGTCCACCGGGCAGAGATCGCAGGCGTCGCCGATCCCGTCGGCGTCGCCGTCCTCCTGTGCGGGGTTGGCGTCCTGCGGGCAGTTGTCCTCGCAGTCCGGCAGACCATCGCCGTCGGTGTCGGCGGTGCCGCACTCGAGTACGATGTAGACGAGCCCCGCGTCGTCGCCCACCGTGATCCCATCATGGCCCGGCGCACCGACGAGGAAGTCGTTGTCTCCGTCATCGTCGAGGTCGCCCGCGCCGGCGAGCGACGAACCGGCGAACTCACCCGCTTCGGTTCCGATGAACTGCGTCCCGGCGAAGCCGAGGCTCAGGTCGATCACACCGAGATTGAACGTCACCGGGGTGAACCCACGGACAAGGTAGACGATGCCCGCATCGACAACGCCCTCCGGGTCAGCCCCAGGCGCGCCGAACGCCACATCGTCGAGACCGTCCTTGGTCACGTCCATCAGTCCGGCCACGGCCGAGCCAAGCAGGTCGCTGCCTGCCGCACCGACCCAGATCACCCCTTCGATGGAGCTCGGGTCGTTGGCAGGCTCACCGATGGAGTCGGCGGCGATCAATCCGTTCGGAAGCCTCGAGGCGGTCTGAAGGGCCCGGCCCGCGTCCTCGTCCGCGGGATCCGCACTGCGGTCATAAAGCGGGGCTCCGATCAACAGATCGTCGTCACCGTTGACGAGGTTGTCTCCGCCGCCGTTGACCGAGCTGCCCAGGGCCTCGCCTGGTTGGGTTCCACGTATCTGAACACCCTTCCGCGTATCCGGCTCCGTGTCGTCGCCGATCGAGCAGCCCTCGATGACGTCGTTGGTGAGAAGACCGCCTTCGGGGATGTAGGTCACACCGGCATCGAGTGCCAGGACGTCACCGCCGGGCGCGCCGATGGCCAGATCGTCGTCGGTCGTACCGACGACGTCACCGGGGAAGGCCACGGCGAAGCCAAACTCGTCGCCAGCCGCCCCGCCCTCGTAGACGATGCCGTCGATCTCGTCGACCAGCCCGCTCGCCACGCGGTCGAGCGCAACCATGCCGTTCAACATCGCGTCGTCGAAGATCAAGTAGGCCGTGCCGGAGTCGGCGTTCCCCTTGGCGTCGCGGCCTGGGGCGCCGATCAGGATGTCCTGGCCGGTACCGGCATTGACTCGGCCGCCGCCGGCCACCGAGAAGCCGACCCGGTCGCCGAGAGCGATGCCCGTGAACACGATGCCGGGGATCTCGTCGGACATGCCGTTAGCGACACGGGACAGGTCGATCGTGTCGGTGGTATTCGGGTCGTTGATGTTCGGGTATGTAGTCGTGTCGGTCGGGTCGAAGAAGATCAGGTAGGCCTTGCCCGCTCCGACGGCGATCGCCGGGTCGCCGGTCCGGTCCGTCTGCTCCGCGCCGATCAGGATGTCGGGCATCAGGTCACCGTTGAAGTCGAAGTTTCCGGCAACCGACACGCCGGTGCGATCGTGTCCCGCGACTCCGACGAAGATGATGTCGGCCGTGGTCCGCTCCGTCTGATCGGCGCTGCCGAAGTAGACGCCCACCGCGCCGGTTTCGGGCGCGGCGGCGGGATCGAAGCCCGGCGCACCGACCAGGAAATCGCGGACGCCGTCCTGGTTGAGGTCACCGGCAGCAGCCACCGAAGCGCCACTTTCCGAGCCCGCACCCAAGCCCTGAACCTGGTCTCCCACCCTCGGATCGTCGAGCGGTAGGGTCACATCGCAAAGGTCGCCGATCCCGTCGCCGTCGCTGTCGCTCTGATCGGTGTTGGGGACGAGCGGGCAATTGTCGGCGCAGTCCGGGAACCCGTCGCCGTCGGTGTCCTCGTCGAGCTGCACGAAGCCGTTGTCGAAGGGGACTCGTATCGCGCCCGGAACTGTGAACAGGCTGTTCAGGAACAGGCCGCCCGGCTCGGTGTTGTCGTCGAAGACGAAGGTCGGGGCGCAGCCCAGTGTCAACGTGGACCCGTCCACAATGCGCAGCCCTCGAGGATCCGCGCTGGCCGGATCCAGCCCGAGTAGGTAGAGCGCCTCTCTGGCGAACCCCGTAATCGGATCGACACCGGCACCACCGTTTCCGTTGTCGATCAGGTTTTGCAGCTCCACCGTCGTCGGCTGTCCCAGCTGGCCAACGACTAGCTGGCCGATGCCGAAGTTCTCCGCAAACGGCCGGCCGGGGCCGATGTTGAAGCCACCCACTTCGAGGCGCTGCGGGGCGGTGCCGTCCATGTGGAGGATGGCGGAGTCGAGCTGGACGTTGGTTTCGGTCTGTTGCAGAAAGTCGAAATCGCGAGCGACGAATACCTCGGCCGCAGGCGCGACGATCAAGGCGATGGAGGCTGCGAGCTCGGCCGATCCGTTGATGTCCAGCTGGGCATCGGCCGTATTCAGGTTGATCGTGGTCGTGACCGCGGCCATCGGATCCGGATCGCCATTCAATCCGGCTGCTTCTACTCTGCCGCCGCCAGAGACGTTCACTTGCACACGACTCGTCGGAGACAGGTCGCCGAAGAGAACATCCGCATTGTCCGAGACGTTGAAGATCGTCCATCCGCCACCCGACACGCCGCGCAGCGATGACATGTCCAGGAAGGCATTGGCCGACACGTTGAAGTCGATCCGGTCTTCGCCGCGAACTGGCGCGCTCAGCGTGGTCACGCCGGAGAGATCAATAAGGCCGCTATTCGACGCGGTGATCGTCTGAACTTCCGTGCTGAATGTCCCGACATTGAACGACGCATCGATTCCCGTCACCGACGACAGATCCAGCATCGTCCCCGCGTCCACCGCCGACATCAACGTCGCCGTGCC
>Ga0255055_10000307_pt1 | contig 38519 bp, 47 predicted proteins | sample JV7_2_27_MG_FD_188633 | JGI IMG/M metagenome (GOLD analysis project Ga0255055, IMG submission 188633) | Seawater microbial communities from Jervis Inlet, British Columbia, Canada - JV7_2_27 | ecosystem: Environmental > Aquatic > Marine > Inlet | place: Canada: British Columbia | collected... | reverse complement strand
GCATCACCTCGCTGTACCCCAACCCCAGGTAGTACATCAGGTCGAACTTCATTGCCCACTGGTTCTCTCTCTTCCGTTGTGCCTGAACGAAAAAAGTCTGCCGTGATCGGCAAAACCCAATCGTGTCTGGTACCACACTCTGAGCAAACCAGTGTTACGCCTGTCTCGATCCCCGGCGTGAAATAGTTAATCTTCGTGCGAAGTTCCTGGCCGTCCTTGGCGTCCAAGGAAGCAATGAACTTCACGAGCATATCGATTGGCGCGTCCTGTACGTCCTTGCCGTCCACCGCCACAACGTGACGAGCCAGCCGGTAAGCGGGGGTAGTGTCAGGAACTATGATCCCCTGCTTCTGCATGTCTTTGATCTCTTCCTCGTGCTTCTCGATTTCCGGCTCGTCAAAACCTCGAAGCAACCTGAAGGCAATCTCTTTCTGACAGTTGGGGAGCGTCACCTTGAAGGGTTCCGTGTCCTCATCGGCCAGCTTCTTCACCATGAAGTCATCAGGGATTAGTACCGTCCGGGTGTTCTTGGTGTTGCACACCTCGCGCCCCACCGGAGCAGGACACGTCCAGTTGAACGTGTACTCCGGGCCATACGTGATGGCTCGCAGCATCATAAAGAGAAAGAACTTATCCGCTCCTAAGAGCGTATTGAGGTCGATGCGCTCCTGCAAACAGCGGGAGATCACCTTGTCAATCACATCACCCTGCTTCTTCGTGTTGTTCTGGTTCAGAACCATGTTCTCTTCGAGCATTGTCATGGGGCTGATAGTGAGTTTCCCTGCCTTCTGCGGGCTTGCATCAGGGTAAGGCACGCCACGCGAGGGTAGTTCGACTGTCATCACAGTCTTCGGTATTGGCTCCAAGAAATCAAATTCGCTCATTTTTCCTCCATTGAGTTGGGCCATTGGCTAAAAATATAGCCTGCCTCACATATCGGGCGTAAGGCAGGCTGAAAATTCTTATGGCGCATGTAGCGCAAGGTTCTTAGTCTAAAACGTTTAGAACGCGAAGTTCGGAATCGCTTTGTCGTACTGGAAGGTCACGTTAAGACGCATGATATCGCTGTTCATGTAGGACGGCGGCTCCTGGCTGATGTCCTGCGGCCAGATACCGATCATATCCCATGTACGTTGAATCACACCCTTTACGTCGGTCATGAGCAGGGTCGCCATGCTCTTGTAGTCCACAGCGTAACCGATTTCCGAAGTGATCGGGTTGTACACACGGTTGTACCAATTCTCGATCATCCCGTAGACGCCCATGTTGACCATGTCTCTGTAGACCACGGCTCCAGGCGCATACATCGGACGGCCTGCGATGTAGACTGTTTCGTTCATGTAGGGCAAGGCGAGCGGCTCGCTGTTATGGCTGATGCCAAGCGAGGTTTCTACAGACTTCAGAAGGATCTCGGCGTCACCGCCAGGAACCGTAATGAGAAGTTCAAAGTTGTGCCCACGCTGTGGCTCAAAGCCCCCACCTGGATTCGCGATGTGCTTCGCGCCCAGGAGATCAGATCCAATAGGTTCCCATAGCGGCATGTTAAAATCCTCCTAACACTGTCCTTAGAATAAAGCTATCAGTTCGCTTACTCTTCAAAAAGAACGGTCATCACCCGAGAGATGATCTCTTGACGGTCTTCTGTGGCTACTTTCGCGGCCAATTTACGATAGGCTTTGCGGACCGGGTTCTTCTTCCGGCCCTTTTCGTACTTCGCGGATGACTCCTTGCGGAAACTAGAGACCCTACCGAAACGGACATCCTGCTTCTTCTTCTTCGCGATGGCCTTTCGGACCTTATGCACACCTTGGATGTGATGCACTTGGCCCTGAATGCTTTTGCTGTGCGCCGGGATCCGAGAAGCGAGGTTCATCGCGGTTGCTCCAGCGGCTGCGCCAACTGGTCCACCAGCGATACCACCAGCAACACCACCGATAACCGTGTCGGCTTTGCGGTCTGCGCCAGCAGATTTTTTCAACTGCTTGTTGTACATCTTGCGGTACTTCGGAGACCGCTGAGCCGCACGCTCTGCTGCGTTGAAATCAGAGATGCGTCCTTTTCTCCGGGCAACACGGCCTTTCTCATATTTCCCGAAGGATTTACGCATGTTGCTTATAGACCGCTTGGCCACAGCTTTACCAGCACGTCCGGGTGCTCGGGCAATAGCCTTACCAGCCTTCACGCTCCCTGCGACATACCTGTCACCGTAACTCTTGGTCCGTTTGGCCAGAGCCGCCGTACTCATCTCGATCAATTCTTCTCTAGTCATTTCAAAATCTCCCTCATACACCCGTGGGGGACCAGCCCCAACTTCATCCGGGTCGTAATAGACTGGTCTGTTATATCGTTCCCCACGGACAGCAGCGAACTGGTGCCGGGGATGGACATCTACACTACTAAAGCGCGGTTTCTTACTCATACGCTGTTTTAACCGATTATACGCCCAACGTCCTCCGGCCACAGCGGTAACTCCCGCCACAGCGACAGCAGCACGACCAGCCAGTCTACCGACTGCTTGATTCCGTGCCGTGCCTAATCTCGCTCCAGTAGCCGCCCGCGTCTGAACGGCCCGACGCGCAGATGACGCAACTCTCGTTGCGCCACCCTTGTACTGAATGGGAAGCTTTGGGACACTCGCTGCTTGGTTGGCGTGAGAAAAATTCTGCGCCAAACGCACGAGGTCTGTCGCCCGCTGTTTGCGAGAAAGAACACGGTGGGCACGAAGCGCAGTCTTGAGATCCTTGGGAGTATCCTTCACATGTCTGCCGATAGTTCTACCGACAGACTTGATCTGGGTTCCCGCCGCAATAATGCGTCCGATACCCACCTCGTGGAGAGTACGATCACTCATCGTTCACTCTAGTACAGGATTTCGTCGAAGTTCGCACCCGTGGCAGTGATCACCAAGTCCACCTGGATGAACTCAGCAGCCTTCACTGGCTTCAAGAAGATGCGTGCGTGCATTTCGTTCCGGTCAATCACCGCTGGTGTGTTCGTAGTTTCGTCACACTGGAAGCGGAAGTCGTACAGACCACGACGCTGTGTCACGTCGTTGAGGAACGGAATCACAAGGTGGCCAAACAGCCGCCAAGTCTTCTCGTCGTTCGGCTCGAACACGAGATAGTTGACCGCAGTCGAGATCACCTTACGGAGATACAAGAGCAAGCGGCGAACGTTCACGCGGTCAAGCGCGGTCGGCGCACGTTGCAGGGTACGTTGACCCCAGACCACCAGACCATCCGGATCGAAGCGGGCAATCGGGTTCACCGCATTGCCGTCTCCGTACAGAAGATCCATCTCACCCGGAGTAGGACCGTAGGCCACGTCGATACCCGAAATCACACGGCCCCGGTTCATACCCGCAGGTGCGAACCAGCTTTCGGTTGTGTTGTCGGTGTACGCGTAGACAGCCAGAGCGTGCCCAGACGGTGGCGAATAGATGTACGCAGCGTTGTACACATCGTAGATCTTGACCCACGGGTAGTACAGTGCCGCATAGCTGCTGTTGAAGGCAGCATGGTCACCAGCGTAGGTGCCAGCACCATTGTGCCAGTCAACAACCTCTGCCGGTGTCAGATCGGTTGGCGGATCAATGAGCGCCAAGCAGTCCGCACGGGTCTCTGCAATCAGGATCAACCCTTGAACAACGGCTGCGTCAGACCAACCCGGTGCGGCGATTAGGTTCACATCCACCGCAGCCGGTGATGCGAATAGCTGGAGACCAGTTGACTGTGCCAATCCAGCGTCCCACGCCAAGCCCACGATGGTTGCTGCGTCCACAGTACCAGCATCAGTGTCACCACCAGCCAAGCTGACCGGGATAGTGAACTGATACGGCTCTAGGACTGAGCCACCAGCAAGTGCGGCATCAAGGTCTACAGCGATGAAGTCCGAGTTGTCGTTGACCTTGGTCTCGATAAACTGGGTGTTCCCCGCAGTGTCGGAAAGGTCACAGTTGTTGTACCGCTCAACCCGAACACCGTTGTAGTACACATCCAGTTGGAAAGTAGTAGCAACGGTCCCGTCCGAAATAACGAACGAAATGTTGTTACCCCACTCACCCTCAGACAATGCTTCGATCTCGAAGGCATCTGTCATGTACTCGTAATCGATGGCAAAAGCAGTAGCGTCTTTGATGGTCAGGGTACCGAAGTTGATGACGATAACGCCGGTTACGTAGTTGATCGTCCCGAAGGAGTCGATATCACCAACTAGAACACCAGCCTCGTTGTCAGTGAAAGTTTCCACCACATCGCCAGTATTGGTTGCTGTAACCACAACCGAACCAGGAGCAATACCACTGTCTCCGAGTTCATCAAGAGCGGCCAGAGTAAAGTTGAACTCAAGACCATCAACTGCTGGAGTTGGGTCTCCTGCTTCAGCCGATACTGCCGTGGGGTAGCCGACAACATACGAAGACTTCACCGCAGTGTCACCAACGACGCGGACGAACCAAAGCTGACGGCCCCGGCGCAGGTACTGCAATGCAGCGTAGGACTCATATCCCACAGTGCTGTCAGGCTCACCGAAAGTATCGACGAACTGTTGCTGGTTGGTGATGTAGGTTCTTGTCTCGGTCGGTCCCTTCGTAGTGACACCGACCATACCCACGATAGTGGTTGATAGGGCAGGTACATAGAGCGAAAGGTCGATTTCCCGAGTGTAAACACCTGGAGAAACATAAACGGACATATCTTACCTCCTAAAAAGTTCTTATTCTTTAGTCGTTTCGGGCTTTTTAGCCCGTCGTTTCGGCTTCTTCTTTGCAGGCTTAGGAGCCTCTTCATCTATTTCGACGATCTTCACGGCGGGCGTCTGCTCGATTGCTGGCTCATCAAGAACGATACTGGACTTGATCTCTTCCGGCTCGGCCTTCGGAGCTTCAGGTTCCAACTCGATGATCTTGATCACCTTCTTCGCAGCACGTCTGCGTAAGTGGAAGTTCATTTGACTCTCGTCGATTTCAATTTTCTGCCCACGCGAAATGCGCTTCTCAACAAAGTGCCCATCTTCCACTAGAAAGATGTGCTCTATGTGGGGCGATTTTCCGATTATGAGGTATCGTGCCATTCCGTCCTCCAATTAGTCGTACAATAAATACCTTAGCCCACTCTACTCTTCAGAGACGTAAACCATTTCTTGTTTTTTCGCGCTTGGGCATCTCGAAAACGATTTCTGCCTGGGTAACCAGCCGGGTCATTAGGAGAAACACCTAGTGGCATCGACCGGCCACCGATGGCCCCGGTAGTTGTGGTTTCGATAATCTTGCGGATCAACTCGTCTCTAACACCTTCGTCCATGCTTTCACTCCTTAGCAGCCAGTACTTACCCTCTTTAGCGCCCTTCAAAATCCGGGCACGGTTCGCTCTATGAAGGCGTTCTAGCGGATCGTCGTATTCTACAACCATTCTAGCACCTGTTCTTTGTCCCCGGTGTCCCAGAACAACTGCTTATCAGCAAGCTCAGTTTCATAGGTTTCGAGGATCTCTTGAGAGCTATCCTCGATGATAGACAGGGTAATCTTCTGGATCGTGCGTACCCATTCAGAAGGCAGCGGGATCCAACCATGTACATTGATCGTCCCCACACCTCTCAAAGCACGCTGTTCTTCACCCGTCTCGAAGACCGAAGTGTTTGAAAACACCCCGCTATTCTGGGTGTGTACCGTCTGCTCACCCCACGGAGGTGGGAACTGCACGTCCACCCACCACGTCGGGCGGGGGAACTTCCGTGCCCACTGTTCCATGAACATATTCAACTCGGCCTGGAACAGGGTCCAAAAGTCGAACTGATACGAAAAGGTGTAAGGCAGCGGAAACTGCGACTTCAAGATCAAGTTCAGATCGTTCGAATAGAGAAGCTGTCGCCACGGTACCACCGTGAACCTGCCTGGGTCGAAAGAGATATCCAGCCGGGTAACCGCTACAGACGGGAAGAGCAACCGCTCGTGCTGGGTGGGAGGAAAGTCCCCTTCCCACGCCATTGCCGTGTACTTCTCATCATCCATGTTGTTGAGGTCACGTTCTGAATACTCTCTACGCGGGGTAGCCATGACCATGGGGACCATGTCGTCATAGATTTGGCCGGTGGTCTTGCTCTTGAACGGGACATAGAATTTGAATGCGTTCAACACAGCATGGTCGTGGCGGTAGATAACATCGTAGTTTTCTATCCGTTCATACGAGCCAAGCTCTTTCTGACTTTCAAAATCGTCTGCCCGGTACTGGTCAGCCATTAGACCCACCCACTCTTTTTGAGTTCCATTGCAATATCAAATTGCAATCTCTTCTTCATACGATAAATCTTTGTACGCCATATTTCTCGGGCAGGACGCCAATGTGGACGGGGTGGCATGTGCATCGTACCGTACTCCAGCCACCGTGCTAGATCCTTCAGCGTGTATTTACTGCCCGGTCGTAACGGTTCATCTGGAACCCCTACCACCCACGAACCATCCGGCTGCTGGAGAGCCTGGATCGACTGTACGTATCGCCCCGTAGCAATGAGGATACGTGGGTCCAGACCCATTCTGCTCTTGTACAGACGGTACTTGGGGCTTAACGGCCTCCAAGAAATCAACTGGCGGGCCAAGATAGCCCGCAAGTCATCCGCGAATTCCTTTGCCATCTCCTCCCCGAGGCCCTCGATCCCCATAATCCCCTTGTTGAGGAATAGCTTGGGGTTCGCAGACATATCGGGCGTAGACTCAGTGCGTCGAGTGATCCGGAGCTTCTTCAGCCAGCCCTTGATCGCCTCACGGACCTTGGTCGTAAGCGGAATGCCCCTCGCCATTAGTATCTCGACAACGGTTCGTTCTCGTCGTCCTTCGGCACACCAGTACGAACCCACGGCACTATCGCAAACTGAAAGTCGAACGGATAATCGCGGAAGTTCATGTGGTAGCCCTCTGGGTCTGCGGTCATGACCTCCCAATAGAGGTTCTGAAGGATGATGACATCCCCATCTGTGGGAACATCCCGATACTTGTCCAACCCTGCAAGGGTCAAGACATCCTCTAACCCCTTGCGGCTCATGTACATGAACAGCGAACGATCCAACTGCTGGCCCTGCTTGTAGAGGTTTGCCAGTCCGTTGTCACTCACATCCGCGTGCCCAGCCACCTCGTACGTGGCATCTGCCGCGATATCCATGTTGATATCCTCGTGGTAGATGTCATTCCACGTCTCTGTACGGGAGATGAGCTTGAAAACCTTGATCTTGTGCATGTACAACTCGTACATCTCTTTGTTGATGCTTTCGAGTAGCCTGCGATCTTTTGCATGATCAAATAGTGGCATCTGTTACCCCAGAGATGGCAAGAAGTGCGGGCTGAGTCTGCGAAGTTCATCCATGTATTTCTCTTCGTCAGTCTCACCCTTGGTACGCAGATAATCGCCGTCCAAAGAGATCATGGTTCCCGCACCGGGAACTCCTTGTTGGAACTTCGCCCGGATAGCACCGAGCACTTGTCGGCACTTAGCCAACGTGAGATTCATGAACAACTGTTGGTACGGACGGCTGACTTCAGACAAACCCTCCAACGGCATAGACCACTTGATAGACACCCGGAAGTCGCCTGGAACCTGGAGGAGAAGTGTGCCGTCATCCAAAAGGACATAGCCCTCTTCGGATCCAAATTCCCTACTGATAATCTCAATCCAATGGCGCACTAGATCGTAGGTTTGAACATCGATACCGGAGATACCACCGGCTGAAAGGAAGTAAAATGGGTCATACAACAGAGCGCCCTCGACGTTTTCGTAGGACTGATAGTCAGCCCTTACAAATTCCACGTCCAACACACCGATGTTGTCATCCGGCCCAGTGATGAGATGGTAGCCCTTCGCGTACGACGCCGATATGTACTCCTCTTTAGGTTTGTACATCTGATACAACTCAAGAACGTCATGGATGGCGTCTTCAATTTGGGTCTCGTCTAACTCTACGTTTACCGTAGGGTCACCCAATTTTCTAAGCACCCAGTCCAAGATGAAGGGTTCTGTAAAACTGCTAGGGGCTACCATGCCACACTCCTATTTAGCTATTGAATCCGAGGTACTCCCAGATGGTCTGGAACATAACACCACGAGTGCTCTCACCACCGAATTCGTTGAAGGTATCAAGCATCTCGGGTTGCAGTGGGCAGCCCTCACTCTTGATAACCTGGGTGACATCGAAGATGTCATCACGAGTCTTAGTACGTAACTCCGTGCGACCCCATGTGGTCACCTTCGGAGGGACTACAGGGCCATCGTCAGAAACCTCTTCATCGACTTCCTCCTCTTCGTCTACTGAGCAGTCCGGGCACTCTTCAGCACCCTCGGGCATTTTGCCGCCACAGTCGGGGCAGTCTTCGTCCTCGTCACCGAGATCAAAATCCGGTCCCTTCATATAGTGGTCCCGGCCAACCACGAGAGGATCCTCGGGTGCCCCAGGAGCAGAAGGCAACTCAGGAACAGTACTTATCGACACCTGCGGATCTTCTTCGAGCGACTCACTCGGCGGAATACCGGCTGGGGTCTGGACGACCTCTTCTGCCTCTGCGTCAGCCTCTCCCCCAAGAGCCTCGTTTACTTCGGCACCATCGGGCATCTCGTAAGGATTCTCCACCTCTATTTCGTCTATGAGGGCAGGAGAAACCGCTTTCGGTCGCTTAGGATCTGCCAAATGCGGCCCGTCATCCGGGTTGGTACGGATAGGCAGACCACCCATCGGATCCCGTTTGATAAAGAACGGCTGGCGTCCAAGATCGTGCTTGATCGGACGCTTGTCGGCTGGACTCCCCGGAGCAACCTCTTTGTACTGCTTCTCGGGGATCTGTGAGAAGATGAAATCAGGATGACACTTGAGCACGTCCCCCGGATACACCGGAAGGGACACGCCATTGAAGCACACGTTAGTAGGATTCTTTCCGAAGTAGACATATTTGGGTCTCATTGTATTTCTCCATTCATGTAAATAAAGACAAGCCCCCCACGAAAAGCTCGTAGGGGGCTGCCAAACTGAGACTTACGCATCAGCCTTAGCTGGTTACGTAGGTCACACTACCTGTTGCGTAGAAGTCACCGTTGATCGCCTTCACGCCGTATTGAGACATCATCCCCTTGCGGTTCAGCATGTCGTCAAGGACGTACGTCGGAGTGGTGTACAGCGGAACGTAAGGCGCGAACACGTATCCGGCCTCAAGGAAGCTGCTACCCTTCCAACCGACGATGAAAGTATCGGCGTCCATGTACGGATCCTTGTAGATCGACCAGCGACCCTGCAAGGTTCCAACAAAGACAACGCCGTTACCGGCAACTGCCTGCGGACGGAAGCCATAGAGCGACTCCACAACGTTCGACACGTTGGTTCCACAGACCACGAAGTTACCAGTACCGCGACGAGTCGCACGGAAGATGAGGTTGCTGGCTTCGATCAAAGCATCGATGAAGGTCTGCTTGTGATCGTTGTAGCTAACCGCAGCCGGTGCGGGCTTGTTCCAGGTTACGGAACCAGCCGAAGCGATGGTCTGGATGTCGGTGATGATTCGACGGTCGATGTCCCAGCGAATCTTCTCCGAAAGAAGCGCAACCAGTTCACTCTCAGCGTCCATACCGTGGATCGCCTTGAGGTTTGTGGCCGCTTCGACTGACCAGCGAGCACGCAATTTGTGCGGAATCGCACGAACCGGCACACTGGACAGGTTGATGTCAACAATGGGCACACCGTCGTGTCCCTCAGAGTTGTAGAAGTACGCAGCAACGATGGCGGTGCTAACCAACACACCAGCGGAGCCAGGAGTCGCGTTCAGAACGAACGAGATGGCACCTGTGGTGTAGTTGATCGTACCGGATGTCAGGGTGACACCTGAGGTACGTGAGATCAGACCACCAATACCATTGTCGCCAAGGGTCATGGTGCTGCTGTCGTCTTTCGCGGTCATGGTCAGCGCGAGAGTACCAGGACGAATCGGAGCGAACGAGAGCGCCGTAGGCGCGTTCGCACCAGAGAAGTCCGTCTGACCGTCAGTCGCGGTATCGATGGTTTCCGCATCGATTGCTTCTGACGAGTACTGATCGTCCGCAAGGTGACCCTTACGGGCACTGAACATCGTGTCGCCAGCGGTGACGGAACCCTTTGTGGTTCCATACACTGCGTCAAGATAGAATACCAATGAGGTCGGACCAGTCATCGGCTGCACGCTCACGATATCCTTGGCGATAAGGTTCGGGAAGACGGCACGGACAATCGGGAAGACGAACTTCTCGAAAGAACCGATGCTCTGAATCCGAACATCCTCTTCCAGGGTATCAATGAATCGCGCTTCGTTCTCCAGAAGAACGGCAGTTAGCTCGCGAGCATGTTGATCATCGATGGTCTCAACCAACCGACGCCACTTACTCTCAGCTAGAGACTTACCAAGCTCTCCTAGCGCGTTAAGTTCTCGGGTTTCCATAGTAGATCCTCCTTATAAGATTTACTTAGTTGAGCGCACCGAAGCGGCTTTTGGCACTCTCAAAGAGAGCAACGCTCGCGCCAACTCGGTCGTTTTCGACACTGTCGTCTTCGAGAATCTTCTCGATGACTTCTGCGTCGTCGTTGTCGATGTCCTCGTTCACATTACCGGCTTCCTCTTCGTCGTTAGCCTCAGCAGCTTCGAGCTTTTGGATGTGAGCTTCGACAAGCTCAGTAGCCTTCTCTTCGCCACCAACGGCTTCTTGCAGAAGTTGATAATGCAGGGCGGTTTCCTGAATGATGCCCAGCGAAGTCTCGTACTTGAGCACTACGTCTTCGTAGTCCCCAGATTCCTCGACATGCTGAACTAGCTGTTCGATGATGCCTTGAGCTTCGACCAACTCGTTCTCCGTATCGACCGCAAAGTCGTAAAGAGCTTGAACGTCGATGTCATCTGCGTCGATTTCATCATCGTCCTCACCCTCTTCAACCTCAAGGTCGTCTGGGTCCAGAGCGCCAACCTCAAGAGCAACATCAACAAGATCCTCGTCAGAAAGCTCATCGAGTTCCTGATAGAGGGCCTCAGCTTCACTCAGTTCCGTATCATCAGTGTCGGCCTCTGCGCGAGCATTGGCTTCTTGGATACGGTCTAGGATAAATTGAAGCTTCTCGTCCATGGTTTCCTCCTTAGAGTTTTTGTTAGGGTCTTGCTCAATAAGAGCAGACCGGCTGTCATTAACTTTCGTTTGCAATTCTGCGAGAACTGCTTCGTGTTGTGGGTTCTCAAGGGCCATTGCTGCCAGTACCCCACTAAGGTTCAGAACTTCTTCGTGTGCCTCGTCAACGAAGTCCGCAGGGAAAGATTCCGCTTCGCATACTGCGTTGTGTAGAGAGATAACTCTCTCGGCTACCTCGTTAAAGTCCTCGGCATCAGCACTTTCGGTGAGGCTGAGGTCCAAGTCGCCCAGTTCTTTGTACAGTTGGTTGAGGAGAGCATCGTCTACCTCGTCACCCACTGCCGTAACCAGAACGTCTTTTCCTTCTGTGTCCTCTGTGCGAGTACGGGTGCCTTCGGAAGCCCCCGACTTATGCCGGGGGGTCGCACCTGGGGTTGAAGGACGTGCTACAAAATCGAATGTTCCAAGTTTGAAGTCCTCCTGTACGCGACCGTTTTGCACACTCCCTGAACCACGGGAACTGATTCCAACCTGAACACCAGATTCAAAGAGAGTTCTCAAAATCTTGCCGTTCGGAGTGCCCAAAACTTCTGCGCCTCCCGTTACCACACCGTCTTCCCCGAGTTCGAGGTTGGTGATGATGTGAGAAGCACGCTTGAGCGATGTCTTACCATCAGAAGGATGGTCTAGTTCACCAAACATCGCTCGGTTATCAAGAGATTCGATTACCCGTTTCTCTTTCAGTTCTTTCTCCCAGATACCACGCGGGTACACACGCTTGTTAGCGTTCTCGACATCTGACCGTTGGAAGATCCCTTCGACACGAAAACGTCCACTCTCAGATTCTACGATCTGATACTGGAACGGCATCACGTCTACTATCTCGTTCATCAGTGATCTCCTAAAAGTAGGTCGTTGTCCACTCGCCAGCCTTTATAGCGGCGATGTCTACGCGTATTTCGGAGCGATGACCAGGAGCCGGGTGATGGTAGGAGACCCACTTGAACGATCCAAGCATGTGTTCTACGATGGCCCAGTCCTCTTCATCGATTTTGAGAGCCTCACGAGCCAACCGGAGTTGTTCCTCTCTGGGGTGCTCGTAGATATTGTAGTATTGAGCGGCTTCTGTTAGATCACCATGCGGGTGATGCGCGATATGCAACTCTGTGCTGGAGTCTGGAAGAGTGGAGTTTTCCATCTCTAAGTGGAGCCTACTAATAGACTTCCCAAGATGAATTTCCGGATCAATCAGACGCCGGGGTTGCATCTAGCTTACGGGACCATCGCCCAGATCTCATCGAAGTGAACCATCGATGCGACTAGATCGACCAGCAAGGCGTCCAGAGCAGTGTCGAACGCAGACTCGTCGCCAGCGTTGATTACCTGTTCGGGACGGAGACCAATGTCGTCAATATAATTGAGCGCCTGGATCCCGGCCCAAACTTGGTAGTACGCAAGCTGAAGCGCACGTTCGCCCTGATCTGTACCTACGCGTAGCTCAATGCTAGACGGTAGGCTTTGCAGATCCATGTTCGGATAGGTCATATGTTACCTCCATGTTAGTTCGGTGTACAAGCCACCAGTTCCCAATCCAATCAATAGAGGATTTTAGGTGTGAAAAGGGTGTACTTACTACTGCTTTTGCAGGGTTCGTTGCATGTCCAACTGTAGCGAGGAGGGGATGACAGCAACGTCCACATCCGCGTTCTCAGCTAAGGGTGCATTGCGCACCCGACCCGAAGATACATGCTTTAGCAACTGATTTGCATCCACCTTCCAGTGGTGAACCAAAACTCCTGTGGACTCGGTCTCAGATTCCCACTTTCGGTTCTTCAAATACCAATCACGAAGAGCATCCCGTTGGGCAAAAAACGCCTCTTCCGCTATGTCATCTCGAACGTTCCATGCGTACAAAGAAATAGTCGGGTTCTTCCGGCTAATGATGTCGTGGATCAACTGCTTACGGATATCCTCGTTGATAGAGAGACTCCGCAGCTTCATGACCTTCCATTGGCGCTTGACACCCATTAGTAAACCTGTTTCATTCCGGCTGGTATACGTCTATACCCAGCACGTTTCCAGGCTTTACGTTGTTGGCGTGTCTGTCTGCCCCTAGAATAGGAGCCTACTCTGCCGACCAAGGTGGACTTCCCACCCGCAGCAGCGACCATCTTGTCCAACGTCGCGTACTGTTTGAACAAAGCAAAGACCAACTTGAGGGTTAGCGTTGACACTAGAATCGCGCTCATAGAAACGCCATGCTTTGAGATGGCGTCTAAAGGTCTGAAAAAGTACTTTCTAACGAAGTTGCGAACCTTGGAAGGATTGCGTGGGGACACGGTTTTCGCATCGTAAGCGGCGCGTGCCCAGTCTGTCTTCTTCAACACCGCCTCGATAGTGTGGGTGTTGGGAGCCTGGATCCCTCGGTCGCTAGCGATCTTCGTAGCAATCGCCTTAACGTACGGAGTCATCGCCTGAGCCATACGCTCGTTGTAAGAAGTCTTGGTGGTCGCCTGCGGCATGTAGTTCTTGTGCTCGGGGTACAACTCATCTGGGTCAGGCCCAGACATCACTACCCGCTTAGGGTGCCGTGCCCTGTACGCAGCCTCTTTCAGCAAAGCAGCCGTGTCTCCGTCTTGGATTCGGTCTACGAGGCCAGGAAGACCCCGTACGATGTCCAGAGCGACATCCTCTTCGACATCCAGTCGGTGTACTAACGTATCAGAGAGGAGCAAGACTCCTCTCTCCACTAGCTCAATGGCTTGCTCTTGCTCAAGAAGCATAAATCCTACAACAACTCTCGGAGGAAATCTTCGGCGCTAGTTTCCGCACTTCCTGTTCCATAGTTAGCAGCACCGCGCCCCTGTCGAAGATCTTGTTCATACTGATAATTAACTCGTTGATTGAAATCTGGGAGAAGTTGTGTAATGAACTCAGGGTCCATATCCCGCATCCGGCCCAACTTCGTCTTGTGCGTTTCGAACGCCTTGGTGTCAAACGTGATCTTGATCTTCTGGCCCTGCCCACGATTCGGGTCAAAATCTATATCGAACACATGGGCCTGTGCCACATTCAACGTACCATAAATTTGGAGGGCCTCTGCAATGGTGTGTAGCACCATCGCACGCACGTGCTCTAGTTGCTCGCTCTGTGCTTTCGCATCTCCCTTGAAGTTGAAAGACAGTGTCCCAGCCCCAATTCGTTGCTGCGTAGCAAATTTATCTGGTGTGTACTGAAGACCCTGAATGCCCTGGAACCTTTGGCCGATCTTGCTGGCCTGTATGTCACCTAGAATCTCTCTAAGAATTGCGGTGATAATCACCCAGATAATAAAACGGGTCACTGAACGGAACACCTGTTCGCCCTCTTCCGCAGCGATCTCCTTCAAACGAGGCTTCAGCCACGTGCTCACCCACCGCTTGATAGCGTACACCCGGTTCTTCTTACCGGCAGTGGCCTTCAACAGAGAACGACTTGTCGCGGGGGCTGTGAGCAGGCTCTCAAGTTCCTTGGCCTGGGTTGACCCCGGCTCCCAGTCGAGCTTACTTCTCATCACAGGGAGAAGTTGATCGGCCATACGGTCGGAAGTCTCCTTCACGATCTCCTTGGCAATCCTCTTCTGCGCCACAGTGAACTTCTGCTTTGGCCCACGCTTTCGGGGGTGGCGTGTCTGATGGAGCGACGGATGCCACTCTTTGAGGTTATCCCGCGTCTTATCCGATTCCAGGTTCAACGATTTCTTCAGATCGGCTGTGGCTGCGGTCGGTGCAGCAAAAAACATCGACATACGACCCGACGTGTACTGTCTGCCCTTCATCAACAGGGGAGAGAACGACTGACGCCAAAAGCGCAGCACGTCCTTCCGCTTGAAGCGAGCAGAGGGCATGTCATTGGCTCCGAACACGAAGGTCATGTTATCCCGAACCACGGCAGTTTTCACCGAGGCTGGAAAATCGGAGCGGAAATAATTGCGGTGCTTGATGTACCGGGGATGAACGACCACTTCGGCCACGAACATGGCCCTATCCACCTTGATACCACTGGCACGCAGCTTACTCAGGGACGGCACGGTGACCATCCGGTACGCGATATTCTGCTTCACATCCAAATCTGTGTCAGAGATCTTCGGATAGTACGCGTGCTGAAAAATCGGCACATCTATCGTCAGATCCCTATTCTCAGGGATCCAGTAGCCGTGAAGCTCCATGTGCTGCCCACCATCAAATACAACAGCACGCCCACCACCGGCAGACATGTGTTTAGGGGCAACTTTTCGTAGCTGACTACGCGCCATTATTACCTCCGCAAGAACCCTTTCCGCCAACTGTCACCCGAAGGTGCTCGCATCATCTGCTGGTGCCGCTTCAGAAGCTCTTGCTTCCGGGTCTTACCCCACGGCTGTTTCGTGGTCGGACCCCACTGTGTGTGCATGATAGCACGATCTGGCGGCATGATCTGGTCCTTCTCGAAACCTTTCATCAATTTCTTTTGACGGCCCGAGAACATTTTACGGCTGATCTCTGTGCGGTGAGTCCGAGCAAGCTGTGGTGCTGACGACGAGTACGCACGTCCCGCCTTTGGAATTGGCGGTTCGATGAAAGCAAAGTATGCCGCATCCAACATCTGCGAAGGCATCATCTTTTTGATATGGGGAATCATATCCGCCGCACCAATCTGCCACAGAACGATGGGCAATAACACATCCCGCGCAGCCAACGCCATCGTGTTGAATTTACCGTACTTACGTCCATACAAGTGCTGACGATGAATCGCGGCTAGCCCCATCTGCTCGTTAGCTCGGATGACATCCAAATCTGCCTTCGTGATCTCGGGGATCGAAACCTTACGAATCAGTTGGGTGATTGAAGTGTTACCAAACTTTTGTGTCTTGAACTCTAGCTCATAACTATTCCGGACAGCCTTGTTCATAAACTTGGCCATCTTCCCGAGCTTTTTCGGATCATCTCGCCACGGCTTGAGCTTCTTCTCGATATCGGGGTCTATTGCTCGTGCCTTGGCAAGATTAGTAGTAAACTCACGATCAAAGATCAACTTCTGGCGTTCAATTCCCTCAAAATCATTAAGTTTCTTCTCAAACCATCTCCGCATCTTTGAAATCTCATAAACCGCGTTCTCGTCGTCTAAGGTGTTCGCTTTTTGAGTCAACAACGCAATATTGCCCGAGACCTTATCTGCGTCACCCGCCCCAAACGCGGATGCCAGCACTTCACGACTATGAGTAGCCTGTTGAGTTTTTAACCACGCTGCAAACTGCGGACCACGCATCGCGCTACTGGTAGACTGCGCCTGACCACTCTTGTGACGTGGCCTAGAGATCTTCTTCTCGATCTCAGCGTGGGTTGTAGGCGTTGAAGCAGCAGCAGGAGCACCCTTACCTACAGAAGCACGTACGTGCGCTCCTATGGGTGACGCAGGCCCTTTACGGGTCTTCTTCTTCAGAAGCTCAGCCTTCCGCTTCTTGGCCCACGCACGAGCCTTAGCCTCTGAGTCAAAGATTTTACTCTCAGAAGGGTGACCCTTGACACGAACTGTTGCCTTGACCCGCTTCTTGCCCCCCACGTTACCCTTGGGCTTCGCATCTGGCTTCTCAACCGGACTAACCGTAGGCTCTTCGTTACTATCCGCAGCGGGGAGAACCTCCCCGCCCTCGGTCTCTCTGTGGAAGATGTTCTCGAACTCAGCATCCGTGTGCTGAGTCTCGCGTTCTTTCCGGGTGATTGGATCCGTGATGTTCTTCAGGTTCCACCGGCTACTGTACTCCGAGTGGATGATGTCGTAGATCTCTTTGACCGCAGGACCGGCCTCAGCATCCAGGTACTTATTCGCGTACGCGACAGCCGTAGCCCGAGCGTCTTGAATTTTTTTGAGGTCGGATTTCAGGCTTGTAGGTGTAGAATCACTGAGTACTCTAAACCCACCAGAGTCTAGAATCTGTTTGGCCAGATCCTCGATATCGCTTTTACGAGCCGACTGCTCGCCCTTACCGTACTCTTGATCCCCTACTTGCGCCCCAGCCGTGACACCCAACTTCTCATCCTGGGTGAGCTTGTTGAAGTCGCTGTCAGGGTTTCCGGACCCCCCTTTTTTAGCCGCTTCGAAAAGCGCCTCTAAACGGGGTGGCCGGTTTCTATGTGCGGTCTCTGCCGCCTGTGGGGAGAACAGCCTTCCGGCTGACAAGTTGTTGATGTACTTCTTGCATTTACGGTAGTTGAACCCCACGAAGGGGCACAGGTTCTTGTCCAGAGTACAGAACTCTTTGGAACCTGGGTCGAGGAACGGACAGTCTTTGTACGCATCCGTAGACGCGGTGCCCGGTGTACCCGCCGCACCGGACGGACCTCCCTCGTCACCGTAAAATGCTCCAAGCACCGGCAGTTTTCTCTCGAAGCGGGAACCCTTGATCTTAGGCATTAGCTGCTCCGGCAATCATATCGTACACAGAATCCGCCGTGGCTGTGATGGTGAGACCAGTAACCAGCGTGTTCATCAAGATAATCATGCCGGAGGGGGTCACGGAAAACGACACCGTATCGGAGGCATCATCCGTGATCACAACGTCAACTGCACCAGAAGACACCGATAGCAACAGGTTAGTCACCTTGTTACCAGGGATGTCAGTGAAGTTGATCTCATGCTGCTCGCCGTCCAAGATGGATGACTGGGCACGGTTCACCAACACATCGACTGTGTACGATGGGGCAATCGTTACTAATTCTCTACGACCAACTTCTGTAGAGAGAAAGACCGACCCCTCGAATGCTAGGGTCGGCATAGATTAGTCCCCCATGAACTTGGAGAAGTCCACGATCTCCGCAACATCGGCCATCACATCGTTGTAGCGACCCTGAGCTTCGGCAGCGTTGATTTTACCGCTACGGAGATCACCTGCGAGTTCCGCAAGCTCGTCAAAGCGAATGTGAAGAAGGCGCTTGTGGTACACCGGCACGGGTGCCGCGTACCAAGTGCTCAACTTCTCTGCCGCTGCTTCGATCTTCTCGACCAAAGAGCCAGTCGGCAGGTTAATGGTTGGATTCACCTCAACGTTCTCAGAGATGAGTTTGTCGATCTCTTTGATTTCTTCATACCACATGGTCATGCTTTCGCTCCCCTCGTTGTAGTGGAGTCTATTCCACCCCTTAGCTTTTGTGTCTCTCCGAGGCTCCATGCCGGAGTGCAGCAGAAAATCCACCGCACGCGCCACAGCGTCCTCGGAAGTAATCTGACTGGATCTGGTAAGAACCTTATCGTTTTCCATTTTACTCTCCCGAAGTTAGGGTCTTCACGAGACTTGTGTGGAACAGATCGAGAGCATTGCGAGTTTCTTCAGCCACCTGAGCGACTTCTTTTACATCCTCAAGCATTGAGATCGCTTCCGCGATTTTTTCCTGTTCCATCTCCTGAAGTTCGGGATCCGAAGCCACGCGCTCAACTGCGCCGTCGATGATTGCTCGGTGAGCAACTTCCGCCTCAATGAGGTGGGCGACAAGCGAACCGTAAGTGTTCAACAGATCGTTGACTTTTTCACCATCTTCCATCTCGCTGATCTCGGTGAAAAGAGTTGGAATAGCTTTTTGTTCATCTTCAGTTACCCACTGATAGTAGAGAGTGTCGATTGGACGATTCATAGTAGTCCTCCTATAGAATTCATGCGACCACATCTAATAAACCCAGTCGCACCAAACTTTTTGATAGAACGAAGTTACCGGGCTTTCTTTGCTCGCAACATCATCGCAACGGCGCGACGAGGTAGCATGAGTTTCCCAGTATCTAGCCACTTACTGTACAGGACAGCACCCTTATGTCGGTCTTTCAGTCCGATCTGGCGAATTTTCGTAGCAGCCCGCTCCTTAGCTTCGGAGCTAGTTCTGGCTCGGACCACAAGAAGAGGGCGTACTCCCCTGTCTTCTGTATCTGAGACGGGTACCATACCCCGCCCATGTTTCCACGTAACTGTTGATGATCTCCGCTTGCTGCGGACAGGTACCTTGGACTTACCCATTGCGTACCACTCTTCTTCTCCCTCTAACCCGTGTCGGAACCGAGAAGTTGTTGAAAGGAACTTGTTTACCCGCCTTTCAACCTGATTGTCGTACACCACATCCGGTGGTGGGGCCTTGGTGCCCCCATAATAGACCAGCCGATACGCAGCGCCAATTACAATAACTGCTCCCTCCGTGAACACTTTTCGACGATTTTTTGTTCCTTCCGCCATGCCCCGGACAACTTCCAGACCGAATCGGTTGAACATCGACTTGGCATCCCGCAACCACGTATCCCGGCTGGGGATCTGGTGTCCTGTTCGAGAAGGATCAAATATGAACCACGCCTCATCTCTACGCGGTGGTGGCAAGTGCGGGCGGTGTGTGCGTTTGAACTTGCTCGTCCGCGCTCTGAGAAATAGCGCCCCCATCTGCTCTCGCGTCAAAATCTCTTGCTCAGGATTGGTTATCTTCGCCACGATAACTTTGTTATGAGCCTCACGTTCCCCCAAGAGAAAGGCACGCATTTGACGAATGTTCTCAAGGTGGAACATCCGCGCTGTGTCAACCCCACCTCGGCTGGGTTCCCCTGCAAGCTGGCCGGGAGACATGTAGTAAACCGAAGGGTGTCCCGGCGTTACAGGCAACCGAGCCGTTTTCACCCACAGGTGCGTCTGTTCTTGTCTTTCAGACGCAGGACGCATAGGGTTCCCCTGATATTTTTCCGCCTCTACGTAGAAGACGTGACGCTCAAGAACCAGACCACTCATTAGTCTGTCCGCAACATCCGTGCGAAACGGTGGTCTCCCCACTCAGCGGCCCGCTGGACACGCATGTCTTTGGCGTGCATCTTCGACGCAGGACGCAAGAATCGTGTGCGACCCCCACGTTCAGGAATAACGATAAAACCCGTCTTAGCCCACTGAGCCAGGATTCTAGCGTTGATATCGGGAAACAACTTCTTGGTGCTGTTGAACTTGGTCATGGTCATGATTTTACCCACAGTTTTGTTCTTGTGGGAACGACGCATAAGTCTATACAAAATCAACAACTTGGCTACGTCTTCAGACGGGGCCTTTACCTTCATCATCTGGGTGAAACCTCGCACCGAACTAAACGGAGCGTGGTATTCAGTCAGACCGATGCCCTGGATCAGCGCAGGAACCTTGTAGTAAGCGCCGGTTGTGGGGCTGACCTCTCGCTTGACGTACCGGATGTACGTAGCGATATTGTCCATGATGTTCTCATCTCGGGGGTCATACTTTCTGGACACCCGAACAAGCGCCTGGAGATATTGCTTGACGTAATTCTTGACCTCCGGATACTGGTTATACGCTTCCTTTGCGTACTGTGCGTATAACGCCTTTTTCTGCTCCGGGTCGTTCGTCAGCGCATAGGCGACAACCGTACGGCTCACTGAACGACCTACCTCATCCATGACGTGGTTGATCTGCGGTGCCCACTGCTTGCCGATCTCACTCATGTAGTAACCCGGAGGAAGGTCGGTGTACTTCTTGCCGAGCACGGCGGTCTGGTCGATGCCTTGAAGCTCGTGTCTTGAATAGGGATTACTCTCCTGCCCAGTTTCCTTGTTGACAAAAGTCTCCAGTTTGGTACGACGGTTCACCAGCCCGAATTCACGGACATTAACACGCTTTCCTCTGGTCGTACGACGAAGTCTGTACACCATATCCGGGTTCGTAATGATCTGACGAGCGCGGGCTTCCTTGTGGATCAGCCCAAAGTGTTCCTGAGCAACAGACGGCGGCATGGACGTAAGCATGACGTAAGCATCAAACTCAATACCATCAATGACATAGCCCTGTACCGTACGACGGATATTCGGATTGTGGATCTTCCGGTTGATCTTGTCTAGCGCCTGCTGGTCTACAACTGTGATCGGGCGCACCATTCTAGCAAACGGGAAAGGCAAGTTCGGATGAGCACGAATGAACTTCCACCGCTCTGCGGTCTTTCCAAAGTGCAGGTTGCCAAAATACTGCTGGAGGATCCGACGAAGATCAGATTCCTTCACGCTTCTCAAACTGCGGCGAGGCTCCAGATCCTCTTTGGTAGTACGGACAACGTTGATCGGGACCATGAACGCTTGACCTGCAAGAGAGGAGTCTGCCTTATGACCCAGGATATACTGTACCAAGTAAATCCCCCACGGCTCCAGTGGCTTCCCTTTTTCATCTTTTTCACCGCTGAATTTTACAGTGCGCTTGAGGGCTACATCCCGAGCGATGGTGTGTCTAGAATACCCGAGCTTCTTCCGTTTACCCGTCGCGATATCCACCCACTCCACCGGGATGGAGGCTTCGAGGTTCAACCCCAACTGGGTGCGAACCTTCTGACGGAGCCAACGCAGGTATGCCACCCACGCTTTGGGGGTCAGACCCTTAGGTACATCGTGCTCATTCGTGTCGTGCGGGATGATCAAATCGGCTCTGTTCAAACCGAGACGCTGCTTCATCAAGGCCGGGTACCGTTGGATACCTGACCGCACCGCGTTCTTGAACGAAGAAAGGAGCTTGCTGATCTCAGCATCAAGCTCAACAGTACCGGGGTTGCGTTCTTTGTTGAACAGGTTCCGACCGATATACTCACCAGATTTGGGACCAGATCTACGAATAATCCGATACACCAAGTGCGGATGGTCTCCGGTCAACCGAGCGTATTGATAAGCCGAGGAGATGAACTGGTTGCGGTTGGTGTACCACCATAGTTGATCCTTGCTCGCATCCACCCCGGTTCTGTCGCCATATCGCCCCTTCCCAAAGATGAGAGGGTGGTCATAAACGATACCGAAAGTCACATCATAGTCCCCTGTCCGGAGAAGCGGAGCGACCTTGTCGGCTGGGATCATCATGTGGAGGCGCTGATCGGGGATAGGATTGGGCCGTGTGTAACTGCCATCTGCCCGTTGCCAACGTCGATCCTCATCATTGGCGGTGACAATGTCGTTAGCCCTACCCCCGGACGCTCTGATCGACGGGATGACTTTGCTCAGATTCACACCGTGCGGAGGAACGAATGTAGAGGAATCAGACGGAGCAGAGTGCCTGATCTCACCGGGGACTTCCGGTGGCTTCGCGATGTCCTTGCCCTGCGCTTTGTCGAAGTGCGTGCGCACATCCGGTGCGTTAAGCGCCCTATGAATAACCGACCATGGACCCGCAACCACATTGCGAGAAGTCGTGAACTGCTTAAAGAACTCCCACGCGTTGATATAGTACCACTGCGTGAAAGCCGAACGAACATCCACCTCGCGGTTAGTGCTGCTGATCTCGTGGGTAAGAGCCTTCTTATCTGCGGGCTGGAGAGTGTTCTTCCCCCGTGCCGACAACCCACCCCAGTGCGCAGGCGTGGCGCTGTTCAGCGTCACTCTGAATAACGTGTGGCTGGTTGCGCTTGGGACAGAAGCCGCTCTGTACTCAGTCACACCCAGGATATACCTGTCCATCTCCTGCTTAGCAAAACGCTTGATGTCACGGTTCCGCTTCTCAACAGAAATATTTTGGTCCTGTACCAAACGATACGCTTCCACAGAAAGCTTCTCAAAGAACTCAGGAGAAGGAGTAATCAGGTAGGCACGATAGCTCTGAGGTAGCGAACCCTCCCCAGTAACCCGAGCGATATCCACCTGAAATTCTTGAGAAGATTTTGGCCTAGCGATCCTTAGCCCAATAGTGTCATCGGTGTTACCGCTTGGGATACCATGGAGCAAAACCTGTGGGATGAAGTTACCGTCTGTACGAGCGAGAAGGGCAGCACGCATTAACGCCGTGACCTCATTATGCCTCTCACTGGAAGCCATCTCGGTGTCAATATCGAGCGTGTCGAAAGACGGCCATGTCATGCGCAACATGTCGCCTGGGCCAAGTCCTGCTACAGCCATTAGTTACCGCCTTCTATACGAGGGGCGTTTCACGCCAAACTTACGGACCTTCGGTCGTTTGAATGTAGGGCGTTTAGCGCGTTTCACACGAGGCGGGCCGTGTCTACGAACCGTCAACTTGCGCCGACGAGTACCACCCGGACGCATAGCCCGAGCCTGTGCTCGCTTACGTTTGGTAGAGGGATTCCGTTGTGCCAACCGACGCTTAGAGGCTCCCTTACGAGCCGCCTGCTTCGCCTTGATAGATCGAAGGGGATTAGGTCTTCCACGCTTCCGCACAAGAAAAGTGTGACCAGCCCGTCTGATCACAGTTCTCTTCACGGCTTCTAGCAAGGTGCCACCGTACTCCTGCAACGTAACGTCTTCACACAGAAGCATATACCCAATAGCATCAGCTTCTAAGCCGTGGGTCAGGCACTCTTCGATGAAGAAATCTAGGTCTTGTTTTAGCGACATTTGTACGCCCCTATCCTATAATGAATACCACGGGTTATCATTTCAAGGCACGCAACCCTCGGAGCAACTCCTCACGGGTTGGAGCCGTCTGTTTGATTCGTAGATACTCAGTCATCGACACCTGCTTCATCCTCAAATGACAGTGACAGTTACTACGACATTTGGTATCTCCAGCCGCAGGGATGGAGGGCAAATTCTCCTTGACGAAAGGACTCTTAGATGCCAAATAGAGACAATGTACGCAGTGCTCTGCTGGAGTCGTCTCCCAGTAATAGATCGTCATGGGTGGCGAGGAAATGATCCGAGCACTGTTGTACATCGACTTGAACGCTTGAACGTACATCTCCATCCGGCGTTCAAAGTTCAGCTTCTTCCCATCTGGAGTCCCAGGCACATCTATCGGATCCGGTTGCACGAGCTTCCCGTTCTTCATCTCTTGTGGGGGGTAGACACGTTTTGTTGTCGTAGAACTCCGAGCGTCCTCCATGAACTTCTTCCAGTAATCAAACTCCTTACGTAGGAAGGTCTCCATCCACCGCTTGTCCTCCATGGACAACTGGGAAACGCGTCCCCCTCCTTTGGCCGCAGTCAGACCCAACCTAAACGCTTCCGTGTAATAGGAGCGGAACATCTTTTTCATTTTGCGGTTGGTTGCGGGCTGATTCGAGGATATCCCAGCGAATAGCTTGGTTATTTCCCGGCGGAAGCCCGCTTCCAGGCGGGCAAACTGGGCATAGGTCATACGCTGACCAGCATCTTGTAGAGCTTGATGCCGACCGCGACTGAATATGGCAGCGATGGACCGGATGGGTCCATGGTGCTTCCAAGGTGTTTTCGTCGCGGCGTGACCGCCAATATTCTTGGCTTCAGTCAGCAGTTCCTTCAGCGTCTTCTGCGTCATCTGGAGCCTCTAATTCTGGGTTCGGCATTCTATGGGCAGGAATATTGGGGGTTTGCTCAGGATTGCCGTACCAATCCGGCTCATCGTAATGAGGATGGGTCTTAGCAAAGTGCTTGTTCATTTCTTTTTCCATGGTCTCGAATTCAGACGAGTCCGTGTTATCTTCTTTTTCATGCGGCAAAGCCATGTCATTCTCCTCTTAGGTTCTCTGGCAGATCATCTTCCGTGAAGCCGAGACTTGCCAAGAAACTCGACACCTGGATGTTCAGTTGTTTGAACGGCGTGAACTTCACATAAATCTTGTAGCCAGTCGTGTGTACTTTAGAAGTGATACCTGATTTGATCTTCCGGGGCGGTTTGATGTCCGGATGAAAACGCCCAAAGCCCTCCAGGTACACATCTTCCCCAGAGGACAACGCATCACCGATTTGAAAGAATACCTGCTTCAACAGGTACGCTAATTGCTGCTGTGTTAGCTGCGGTATCTCCGGAATTTCGTCGATGTCACTTCTGATTCTATTGACTATCCGATTCAACGTAACCGACACTATTAGCCTCCATTAGCTTTGCTCCGTTAGCGTTTGCGTTTGCTTGCGGCTATGCTTTTCCACTAGAGCATTGAGGTGCTGCTTCGGAATAGGTGGATGATCCTGCAAGGCGACACTCAAAGACGGAGAGTCACTACCCATGAGAACATCGATCCCCTCGATCAGATTGACCACGACGTTACGGTCAACTTTCTCGGTGAGATCCCTACTTAGCAGATCGTTAAGAACGAACTTGCGGAACGACTCGTTTTGCTTCTTCTTCGCGCTACTGCTCTTCGGCTTAGCTGACGCCTTGGGCTTCGCAGCCGCTTGCGCCGGAGGAGCAGGCTCGGGGGTCTGGAAGTTCTGAAGATCCTGGCTCGCCATAGACAAAGCCTTGTCAGGGATCAGGAACTTCTCGATCATTTCCTTCGGAATGTCGGGGAAATAGTTCTCCAACACCCATGTCAACCACGCATCGCGGTTGAAGTTCATTGCCACACCCAGATCGTTCAACATGGTCAGAAGCTGGGCACGGTTGATCATGACTTGATCGTACTGCTGGCGAGCGATCTTCGAGATGTCAGCCAGATGTAGTTTGAAATTGGCCTTAGCAGCCCTATCAGCGTCCCCTAGGACGACTGCAAGGTGGAAGCGGCACAACTGCTCCAGCCCCTCTAGGAGGGACACCTGGAGCTTGTGGAGCTTACGTGAGAACCTCACGTCTTGTAGGGCCAGGGCCTCGCGGCTGTTCCACGCCCCTGAAACCTCTCCCGTCAAGAAATCTCGTGGGATTCCAAGAGAAACATACAGCTTCTCGTTGAAGTGTTCGAGATCCTGAAGCTGACCCTGATCGGGCGGTGGCGGGAGCTTGTCGATACGCGAACGCTCGGTACCGCTATTGACCGGCCAGTAGTAACTCTCCAGCATGTTGTGCGGATCGTACTGCTGCTCGAAGGTTCCACTGCTCGGATCGATGTAAGAACGCTTATTGCCAAAGCGTCTCTTGTACTGGTTGACGATACGGAGTGATTCCTGCGGTGACGCAGACCCCACATCGATGTAGAAGATCAAGCGTTCGACCGCACGGTTAAGACGGTAGATAGCAACGGCATCTTCAAGGAGTTTCAGGTGGAGCCATCGCTTACGAGACGGCTCGATCATCGCACGACCGTACATCGTAGAGAACCCAAAGGCCAACAGCCGGAAGTGTACGCACTCCCACGGCAGCAGGATCGCATCCTTACGAGGAGAGATCTTGGCGATCTGGTGTTCCAGCTTGTAATGCTTGACCATATCAACACTTGGGCCGATACGGTGGATGTACTCCGGTGGGATGTACAGGATACGACGAATGCCCTCGAAGTCGTAGTCCACGAGCAGGAACATGTCTCCGTACTTGGCGATGTTCCGGGCGAACCCAGTCATCATGGTACGGATACGTTGCTTCTCAAAGAACTTTTCAAGGAGTTTGACGATCTCAGGATCACCCGTAGCCCAGAGGCTGGTGTCCTTGACGATGTCTGTCTGCGTGGCCTCTTCTCCGTAGATATCGAGAGCCACTGAGATATCGCCGTAGTTATCCATAGCTTCGTAGTCCCGATAGCGCATCTTGCGCTCCCGGTGCATACGAGTGATCATGTTGAACTGACTGAGGGCCTCTTCAATTGTGGCAAGCTCGCCTACGATGTCATCGCCACCTGCGAATTGACCTTGCACGCCACCAACGGTAACCCTCTTGGCAATTTCCTGTCGCAGGGTCTTATCCAACCCCGTAAGACGCATAAAGCCATCACGCAACACACCCATGGATTACCCCTTTGACATCGCTTTTACGAACGGGATTGCTTGGCCTCGATTGTCTCCTGCGTAAGCAAAGAACAACCCGACCACTCCGCTCATTATACCCGAAACAGCGTTCCGAGACAAGTTTTTATGCAACCGCATCTTAGCGGCTCGCTCGATCTCTGCACTCACCTTGTACTGACGCATTCCCCGGTACAACCTGTCCACATTCACACTGTGTTTTGATTTGTCGTACGCGTGGTTGAATGCCAGCTTCAACTTTCGTATCAAATTCGAATCACGAAAGAGCTTCTGCACCTGCATGGCTGAGATAGCCTTCCCACCAAACTTGGCTTTCGGGAGCACACGCTGAAGGGCGGCTGTGTCTATCAACAGATGCTGGTGGAAAGACTCAAAGGTTCCTTCCAGGCTACTGCTAGCGTCCAGTTTGATGTCCTTGGACACCTGGGCCAGCTTACGGTACAGGTTCAGGAAGATGCTCTGCTTGCCAGGACCGAGGTCCAGATTGGCCGCACCATGGAACATAATCTGCCGAGGAGCCATCGTCTCGAAATCGAACTCGTTGAGTTGAGTTTCGATAAGAGCGTTGATATCCTCGGGGGTGATGTCCTCAGTGAACCTAGAGACCACGCGCTGTACAACTGTTGTAACTTCCTTGCGGACGTTGGAGATCTCTTTTGACGTGTAATCCGCCCAAAAGAAAGGGGCCTTGGCACCAACCAGGGCTGCGGTAGCGAACCCGTTGGCCTTCATCTGCGACTCGATGTCGTCCATGATGCCCAACCGACGCAGCGAAGTGGCATACTGATCCGGGTGGAAAACCTCTTTGATATCCACAGCCGTAACAAAGGCAGCATAAATGCTCCCCTTGCGGTGATCAACTACCGACTGGATAATATGGCCGAAGACACGTTTCTCAGACTCCGTTGGAGTTCCAGAAACGCCCTTCGAGGCATAAGCCGCCTTCAGAAGAGCACCGGGAGAAGCACGCAGCACGGTAAAAGCCACGGCAGTGGCGTCCCCGATGCTTAGCGGCGGAATCCTAACTCTCTTTTTGACAGCATACAGTTGGTGCTGTGCGCGTCCCTTGAGGGTTGCCACTGGCAACCTCTCTATTCGTCGCCTGCATACGCTTCGAGATCAGCCAAAACCGCAGCAACAGCATCCTCTTTCAGCTTACTGGCACCACCGAATTTGGCCGGTGGGATCTGCCGATTCTGGTTGCTGAAGGGCGGGCACGGGAATTTCTTACCCTTGCTAGCACTCCCAAAATCTGGGGGCGAAAGCTTACCCGACCAAGGGAACACCGGAGACTTCGAACTCTTCGGTCCACCCTCATCCCCGCTCGCCTGTGGCCCAGGCTTCGGGTTGGGTACTTCGATCTCTAGGATGTCAGAACCCAGTGGTAGCGTACCCTCTGCAAGCACCTCATCAATGTGCTCATCTACTTTATCGCGATAAGAACTCATAATCAGACCTCCGTCTTCGAGTCAATTTAATAAAGCAACTTTCCCACTATCTGTTAGCAAGCGGGGAAGTTCCATAGAATTTTCCGTCATAACCGACTTCTGTGAACACCGGCTCTTTGTACCCCATCTCCTTAGATTCCCTTGCCGCCTTGAGTTCTGCGGGGGTCTTCTTGAAGATCGTGGGGAGCACAGCCTCTTGGATCAAATAGGCCCCGATAGATGCGAAACCATTCTTGTGTATCCAGGTTAGCGCATTCGCATAGGCCCCAGCTAATGAATCAGCAACGTCCTTTGAGTAGTTCACAGGGTGATCTACCGCACCCCTAGCTGCGGTGATGTCGTGCTCTAGGTTCCGCAATTCCTCTTCCACAATACTGTAAGGAGGAGCCATGATCCGGTTCTGGACGTAGGAGTTCATCAACTCCATATACGGCTCGTCGGTCTTATCCACCGAGATAGTCTCGGTCTCGAAACCGTTCTCCTTCAAAAGCTGGAGGGAGTGGATCGACTGCCAGGAGTCATAGGACACCCGAACGATGGGGTATCCACAGTTATCCCGAAGCCACACAATGAACTGTTTGATCTTTTCGAAGGCAATTTCATCGTTCTTAGGAGCCTTGATTTGCGTGAAGAAGTCCACCATAACGAAGGGCAACTTGAGTGTGATCCGGTCTCCTATGTGGTCAAAATTCTCGGTGTGTTTCTCGTAGTAGTACGGGATGGCGAGAGAAGTTATCCCCGCACAGTCACCGTTCTTCGCGAGGTCAACATGGAGGAACCGGCCCGAGATGGGGAAGTGGTTCAGGTGCCGTTGAATATTGTCGTAGCGGCTAACCATATCGATATCAAAGAAGTCAGGGATCTCCAGCCCATTGCTCAACCCGATGTAGAGGGTCTCGGGGCTAAGAGGGTTCTTATACTTCCCATGCGCCGCCAAGATGACCTCACGCTTCTTGAACAACTTGTTGATCGCAGCCGTGGGAACACCAGCGAGATCTCGGATCGACGCATCCAACCGTGTCTCGAAAGAATCACGGAAAGTATTCGGTACCCGGATAACCTGCTCGCCATCCTTCATATCTCCAACAACTTCACCCTTGTCAAGGATCCGTGAAGACCGGAACCCCGACCCCACGAACACGCGGAAACGATCTTCCTCAGTACCGTACCGTCCCGGCTTCACATCCCACAGCGCAAAGTCAGAAACGTGAACATTCTCGGTACCCCTGTTCCGCACCTCTTGGATCCGTTGCTCAACAAAGGAATCCGATGACCGGGCAGAGGAGATGTTGATGACCAGACCGGGGTTATACCCCGCGTTCTTGAAACGAGATTCAATACGTGTACGCACTTGGTGGTACAAAGCCTGGGCGCTATTCTCATCCTCTGCCTCTTTGATAGACTTCTTCGAACGAAAGTTCATCTCGTCCAGGGTAGCCGAGAACACGTCAAGTGAAAGGGCGTGCTGAGTTTGAGAACCGAACAGCATGTGCAGGTTGTGGGGCAGGACAAGCTCGAAAAGGTCATCCTTCTTGGGGTGCTCACGGTACCCCGCTCCAAACACGTTAGCCGCACCCTGGAGGAACACCTTACGGGGGTTCTTCGGGAGACTCTCACGAAAATAGGGAGACATATTCATCATCCCCTGGAACTTGCCGTTGATCGCGTCATCGGCCTTCTGCTTGGTAACGGAGAAGAACGCAAAATACACCGGAAAGTGCTCGGCTAGCCCAAAGATTCGCTGCGGGGATTTCATACACGTCAGCCAGTACAGCTTGTAAAGCTGGGCCACACATGCGGCAGAAGTCTTGCCGGTACCAATGGACCCATAAAGAATCCACTCGTTGATCTCGTTCACTGGGTCGAGAACGAACTCTAGCTCTTCGCGCCAACGCGGGTACAAAGACTTGGTGAACGGACCCATGTAGTAAGGAGAGGACAGAAACTCAGCCGGAGGGACCGGCTTCGTGTCGTAGTCCATGTAAAACACATCATCCAGAAGTCCCGTGTTTCCTGTCTCTTGGAGATAGACCAGAAGCTTATCGACGAGTCCCTCGTCCTCAGCGTTCAGATTTCTCACATCAAGATCAGGTAAAAGCCGGGATAGATCAGTGTCCTTCTTCGCCATCTTTGCGGTCCAATACTAACTGCTGTAGCTGCTCCTCGCGAGCCAAATATTCTTCGAAGATCTCCATTGAGCGCACCCATTTAGCATTGGTCTCATCTGATAAATCAATTGAACACAGAGTTTCAGGTCGGTAACTCGCAATGGTATCCCCAGCGAAGAACATATCGCCGTAAATTATCGCCCCACCGTCTTGGATCCTAGTCCTAAAAAGGTTGAAAGCATAGTTACATGCCTCATCTGGCGTCTGTGCTCGGAAAGCGTCTACCCCATGTATCTCTTTCCCAGTAACCAGAGTGACCTTAACACGGACCAAGTATCCTCGTTCGAGTCGGGCGTCAGACTTTTGGGTTATCATCGACAGCCTCCTCTAAATCGGGGTTCACGGCGGCTCGGGGCGCAGCAGAGGGTGGCGCAGCCACCACTGTACGCGGGACAGCTACGGGGGGCACAGCCCCTGCTTCTCTGAAGTGCTTCTCTGTTGGATACTCTTTGCTCCCCGTATGATCGATTACAACATGCGGTCTTGCCGGGTTCGCGGGTTTCCCCTCTTGGATACGCCGCTCCTGCTCCAAGGTCATCCCTAGGTGATGGTCTCCGTCGCCCACAGCCATATCATCGCCCAAACCTGCGACCTCCGAGAGGCTCTGCTGCGCCTCGTTAGGGAGCGTCAGAGGGGGTGCTGGAAGCGTCTGGGCAACCGGGGCCGGAGTAGGCTCTGGGGTCGGCTCAGGCTGCGGTAGAAGCCTGCTCACGGGCGGTTTGGGTTTAACTTCTGGTGGGACAGGAACTTCCATCAACGCGATATGGTTTATGAGTTTCTCCACAGTAATATTCACAGCCCGCTCAACAGCCTCAATAACTGGCTCCAACTCTTCTTCTGTGGTGAGGCCGGGGATGAGATCGTTGTAGACTCCGGCCACTTCAACGACCATCTCCATCAAGTCATTCCGAATCTGTTTGCTCAGGCTCATCAGGCTCTCCTTCGTCGGGGACCACGGCGGGCATCTCATCCGTCCAGTCCTCTAAAAGATTGTCAAACAACGACGTATCACGGATGAGAGCCTCCATCATGGTCTTCTTGATCAGCAAGACGATCCGCAGAAGCTCCATGTAACGCTCGGTGACATCGGTGTATTTCTGATTGAAGATGCCGGTCATAGACCGCATAGCGAACACCCCGATGATGACTGTTATCAACACCGACGCAGACACACTCACAAGAACAATCTGAAAGGTGTTCATAGGAACGCCTCCTCTTCTGTGATGCCGTCTTCAAACGGGTCCATATCCTTCTCTTCTCCAAGGATCCCGTACCCACGCACATCAGCCCAAGGACTCTCATCGTCCTTCTCACGCCGCTCTGGGGTATAGGAAGCGATCCGGACCATCTTATCTTGGACTCGGACCAACAACAAAAGATCCGAATACTGGTCAGGACGAATGCCCTCAGGGTACAACGCGTAGAGGATATCCACCGTCTTACGTACCGCGTCTCCGTATTTTCGGTTCTTGTTGATGGTGTGGCGTGTTCCGTCCAGCCCTACCTTCCGCAAACGATTGGCTTTCCGCTCGATCTTCTCGTCGTCAGTCATCGGCATCAACATCTCCCATTACATCATTGATCATGGTCTTACGCAACTGGCTGACTGCCGTACCCAGCACGCGCTGTCGCTGCTCGGGATCCAGAGCCTTGAGCGCCTCCATGAAGTTATTGTCGGCTCCACCCTCCTTGAGGAGAACTTCGCCCTCTCCGAACGTATCCTTCAAACTAGCGGTCAGCATACCAATGGCTTCCTTGGAGGCCATCATGCTGCCGATGATTTCGACCTTGGTCTTGATCGCTTGGTTCAAAGCACTGACCGCACGGATCTTCTCCGCAGGAGTACCCTCCAATATCGCCTCAAGGTCCAGGTCTTCCACAAGGTCGTCCTGTGCCGCAAAGTACATCGTCAGCTTGGTGATTTGCTCTACAACCATTCCAACGTAGAGTAGTTGTACATACACCTGATGCGCCTGAATAACTTGTTCGGCATAGTCGATAAGCTCAGGGTCTACCGCGTCTCCACTGGACACAGCGGCAAGTAGTTGGCCTGCCATGTTTTCAACAATGGCAGAAGGATCCTCAGAGTTCCGCATCTTGTGACCTCGCAAATTTCACGCGTTCGAGTATATCATCGATTTCTGGGATTGTAAACTTCTGCCCACCAAAGAATTGGACCAGATACAAAAACGTGGCTGGTCCGATGATGTTCACAAGTTCCGGAGTGAAGTCGGTATCTCCCCCGATCAGGGCACAGAACTCCTCTACGACCTTCGGGGTTATGGTGGGGATTTTCTCGGCCTTCGTGATTAGCTCTAGGAAAATCGGTGATAAGAGATCCGCTTCAGCCATAAAAGAAGCGCCCCAAACGGGTAAAAACATTGCTAGCTGGCTCCCAACTACCTGAAATAGTGTTGCCCGATTAAAAATCGGCCCATGCCAGAAAAAATATGTAGGTGCGCGGGCTAGCAAAGTCCGCACTCAGGGCGCTTACATCCTTTCTACTCAGCCCATGCTTCCTCTTCCGTTTCCAAAAACATCCCGAGGTCAAAAATTTCCTCAGTTTCATCCAGAGAACTAAGCCCCTCGAACCTGAGGTCTTCCAGAAGAGACTTCTTAGACCTCAGGGTGAGAAACGAACGAAGCAAGACCGAGTCACAATAGTGCATAAAAAAATTGCGGTCCTTACAACCCATAAGTTGTAGGACCGATTTCGCCACCTCGCGCCCGTTGACGCGTTGATTCAAAATGTACTGACAAATCTTCCGAGAGGTTCCCTCGAACCGCACGCTCTCCATGGCTATCCCTACGAGTACGGGCGGGATCCGCTTCAGCGTGAGTCCTGCTTCGAGGGCCATAATGTTGTTGGAGGAGCTAGCGGTGGTTTCAGAAGGACTGGTCTCATCGATCTTCCTCATGAGCTTGTTCTGCTTGCCATGAAGAACATCGTACTCTCGATAAAAAGCGTTGATAACACAAGTGAAAAGATACCTCATGTACTTCTTGTCATTATCGAGTTTTTCTTTAGGTTTTTCGATCATTTTTGGGATAGCTTTTGTGATCGTGTATGCCGCGTGAGCTATGAAATCGTCTTCATCTCCGTCATAGGTGACCTTGAATTTTTGAGTGGAGTACACGACTCGGATGAGGGGGATGGCTTTCTCAACTGCGTCCAGGTAAATAGCTTCACTGTTGGGGTTATCACGATACAAGTCGAAAGCGGCATACGCCTCTTCTTGCTTCCAGTACCCTAACGATGCAAACCAACCTGACGACGCCATGCCCTCACCTCTGCTACGAGTGTAACAGGGGCATACAACTGTTGTCAACACTACTTTTTATAGGAAGATAGGTGCGTAATTAGACCATTTACTTCAGCAGAAAGCACGGAAAGTGTGGTCTTATCAACCTCTTCTGGGTGGGCCTCCAGCCCATCCAAAAATAGTTGTATCCGCCTAAGAACCCGGATAGATCTCCCCCGGTCGAATTCGCGCCGGATTTGGTGGTCGATCTGACGGGGAGTTTTACGGGTGGGGATCTTCAGGAACATGCCCTTGATCCCCTTCTTCTTGAGGTCTTTGAGGAGGTTCATCAACCGGATCGATTCATCAGGAAGTAGACCAAAATGAGAACGGCGGGCACAAAGCCTCCTAAGAACCCGAACATGCTGGCAAGAACTTTACGTTCTCGCTCATTAGCCCGCATGTCGGACTTTAGGTCAGAAACCTGCGCGGTCATCTTGTCGAACTTGTCGGTGAACATGTCCCTGAGGGCGGCTAGTTGAACCTCGTACTTAGCGTTTTGGATCTCGTGGTCATGACCAAGTCGTGTGAGTTCAGACAGGATGAGACGCCGGTATTCTTTCCAGTCTTCACCGCTCGCTGTCGGGGCGGTGAAGCCATCTTCGAATGCACCATTGCTCATTTAGCAAAAGCCTCCGAGTCCGGAACAGTGATGCCAATCACCCACGTGTCCTCTAACGTTACGAACTCATGAGAGGTTCCTGGGGCAATTCGAACAGCGTCCCCCGGCTCCATAATCATTTCTAGGGGAGAAGAATCGGTGTACCGGGCTTTGCCCTCATACAGTACCAAAATTTCCACCTCAGTGTGAGAGTGTTTAGGAAAAACACACCCTTTAGGACCGAAGGATTTGACAACAGTAACGATACCCCTTCGAGCTAAAAGTGTCCACGCTCGAACGATACCGCCATTAACCTCCCACTTGGTCATCGGCAAATCACTAAAAGGATCGGCTTCGAATTTCGCCTCTAATGCCCCAAGACGAACCATATTTGCACTAAGCATATTCTCACTCCCACCATTTGGCACTGAACGTACCCTCCCCCTCTGAATAAAGAACGGGACGCACAAGGCGTCCCGTAAATCGCTCTATTTTCACCTCGTTTACGCGAAGGTGACTGCGCCACTCGGAACGTACTTGCCGTTCGGAAGCATCACGCCGAGGTAGATAGTGGCCACGCCACCAGTTTTCTCGACAACAACATCGAGAAGACCAGTCTCGTCGGTTACGGCTGTGTACGACGTAGCAGCGGTGAGTTCCTCTAGGAGACCACCGTTGGTCCCTGCTGCGATAGAGTCAACCGCAGCGGGAGTGAAACAGTCCGCATCACTGCACGCCCATATAGAGAGCATGGTGCGCTGTGCCCAGTCCCCGGCATCAGCGTCCTCTAGTTGGATGGTGACAGTGATCTTGTCGGCACCCGCGTCACCCTCAGAGTCCTGCGTGAAGCTGGCGGTATCAAGGGGAACCGAGTGGTCCAACTCACCAGAAACCCCCGCAAGGAAAACGGCGTCCACGGCCAGCGCAGCACCAATGGCTGCGAGGTAGGGCGCGTCTGCGGTCAGAGCCGCCACAACGCCAGCAAGATACTCCGCATCACCGGAGAACTTGTCGGAAAGGGCTTCTAGGTAGTCAGCGTCAGACGTAAGCTCCGTCACGACCTCCGCAGCCACCGATTCATTGATCGGCGTATCGTAAAGGTTACCATCACGATTTTGCCGTTCTTCATAGGTATAATCCATCTCAGACATTTTTCAACTCCTTATGCTGCAAATAGGATGGTTCCACCCTCAACGAACTTGCCGTTGGGGAGGACAAAGCCGAGAGCGCCTGTCTGGGAACCACCACCACTGTCGGTGAGAGTGAGCACAAGGGTGCCGTTCTCATCAGTCAAATAATCGATATCTATTCCCGGCTCGTTGACCTCAATTTCAAGACCAGTCGTCGCTGCGATAGCGATGTCGGTCATCAATACGTCAAGAGTGTCGTAGTCATCATCGGTAAATAACACCATACGAACCAGTTGCCGTGCTTCGATCTCATCTCCACCCGGATCAACAACTTGACACGTCACGGTGATGACCTCGCCGGTCTCGTCACCGATAGTTACTTCAAGATCCTCTACCGGGTTCTCGATGTAGAACGGAACATACAACTCAGCAACGGTGTTACGTTCCCGTTCCTCTGCGGTGTAGTCAAATTCAGACATCATCTACTCCTTATGGGGTGTCGTCTACGAACGCCATGTGCCCGCCTTCGACGAACTTACCATTTGGTAGAATGAATCCGAGCCACGTTTCAATGTCGGCATCGGCTGCGTTGGTGAATGTCATCACGAGCAAACCATCGTCGTCAGTCAAACAGTCAATGTCTGTACCCGTGTTGTTGACCTCGACTTCCATCCCATCGGTCCATGCGATAACCACATCGATAGCCGAACCTAGGGCATCGTAGTCTGCTGAATCGAAATAGAGCATCCGGACAGCCATCCGCTCCAAGATCTCGTCTCCACCCGGATCCACGAGTTGACACGTTACGGTGATGACGTTAGCCGCCTCAGCCGAAATCGTGACTTCTAGATCCTCTACGGGGGATTCGATATAGAACGGGACATACAACTCCGAGTTGGTATCTCGTTGCCGTTCCTCGTACGTATAATCAAACGTTCCCATCTCTTACCTCCAAAGTCCTAATTGAGTGGCAAGTTAGCCAGAACTTCTTACACCCAATAAAGACGGAGAGGCTCTAAGACTTGTGAAAACGGCTTCGGAGAGGTTTTTCGGGGGCATCCCCTTTGATATCAACAACTTCAGCCGTCTCAGGGGGTTCAGAGGGCGGATTTTCATCCGAAATTTCCTCTTCGTCGAGGTCAAAAGCCTTAGGATCAATGCCCATACCGTTGAGAATCTTGGTGATCGTCTGGATCTGACCCACAAGTTGAAGTCCTGTTTTCTCGATCTTCTGAATAGCCTCAGCGGACTTCTTCTGGGTTTCCTGATGCTGCTGGATTTGCTGGGCGAACAGGGCTATCTGGCCGTTTAGCCCGCGCCACTCCTTGACGAGACTGGTGGGATCCAACTCTAAGGTCGGCCCAGCCGGGGCCTCTGGCGTCTTGTCTTTGGGCTTACGGATTTTATTTTTGGACATTGCTTTCCTCCTTGGATTAGTATACCCGATGGTATTTCAATTGTCAATCAGGGATTCCATCGGAACCCCCGACCTTTGCGATTCTCGACGGATCGACGCCTACGTGATCTTTTATCGTAGTGATATCCACACCACCAATTGTAAGCTTGTTCGGAGCCGGGGCAGCTAGAGGGCGAAGGGCAATTGCAGCAGTACCCCGGAAAGCAGTAGCACTCATGGTGACCGCGTCAGAAACGGCTCCTTCGGTAGCCTTCGTGTAAGTGTACATCCCCAGAGAACCATCTTGGCTGCCGTTGTAGTTGAAGTCAATATCTTCCCCGTAGTACGTCCCATTGTCATTTAGCGTAATAGCACTATTCGAAAAGAGCCAAGCAACAAACAACCGCTCATGCCAATAGGCTGCAACAGAAGCGATAGTCATGGTTGTGGTATTAGTCATAGAGACTTCTGCCAGTGACTCGTATGGTCTGGTCAAATGCACACCGGAGAAACGAGCCATGGCTCCAATAATTGGAGCACAGGCTGACGTGTAAGCCACATCCAAATTTCCTGTTTCCGTACCTGCGGCATAGCCCCCGAAAAGAGAAAACCGGATATTCGAAGTGGTCATGTACGTTATCAATTCCCAATTTGCAGGAGTGGTCACAGCGATATAGTTCCGCAACCAGATACCCATCACCAAATAATCATTTTCAGCGATACCAGAGGGGTAAGGCACGGGCAGAGGAGTGCTACCATTGTACTCAGCCGCGCCCGCACCAACGCTTTCAAGAACTGGGGAAGCCATTAGATGCCCACCAAATCCCAGGTCTGATAGACCATCGACATCCGGTTGAGTGTACTCGCTCCGGTCTGGTAACCAAACACACGGAACCCCCGCTTGAAGGCGATACAGGTCACTCCGGGCTGACCAGTTGAACCCGAACCCGTCCCCGCATGATGTTCGAGCCAAGGGTTACCAATGAGATAGTTATCGCTATTCGCGTTCATAGATGAAGCACTGTGGACAACCTTCCCGTCTACCTCAAGACCAAGACCATAGGTTTCGCTCGTTGAAGAGGCCGGATCTATTCCCATTATCGCTACCAAACCAGGACCAATATTCCAAAACCTGTTGGTATTAGGGAGCACCCCCCAAACACTGTTGATGGGGAGATAGTAGGCTGCCCCATACAACTTCTCCACTTGCGTAGTGCGGAGTTTCTTACCAGTCGCCGCAAATTTAGGGATGAGCATCAACTGATCATACCAGAGGCCATAATTTAGAGTTGCCATTAGGTGTAATCCATCATTTGGTAGGCGTACCTGTAGTATTTGACTCCTACCGTGTAGTTACCAATTTCGACCTTCAGCGAAGACGTAAAGAACACCGGGGTGAGGAACTGCACCACGGACAGCGCACCGATTGCAACCTGATTAGATAGAATGATAGTGTACCCCTCAATGGGAGTGCCACCGTCAACCGTAACCCGGAAATACCATCCCTGCGCCGACGAACTCCCGCCGTCATCGTTGTAAAGGTGGTAAAGCATTCCGGCATCGTGACCACCCATGTCAGTGACATCGATGATCGTCATCCAAGAACCTGTGGCATCGTAGACACTCGAATCTGCATAAACGAGATCGCCTGTGGCCGGAACACCCCAGTTAGGAGCAGCAGGAGCGGTGCCCTGCTCGATGTACTTCATTGTGAGGGTAGGATAATAGATCCAAGCATCCGCCGTGAT
>Ga0255055_10000306_pt1 | contig 38522 bp, 30 predicted proteins | sample JV7_2_27_MG_FD_188633 | JGI IMG/M metagenome (GOLD analysis project Ga0255055, IMG submission 188633) | Seawater microbial communities from Jervis Inlet, British Columbia, Canada - JV7_2_27 | ecosystem: Environmental > Aquatic > Marine > Inlet | place: Canada: British Columbia | collected... | reverse complement strand
TCGTTCCTCGCGCCGCCCGATTTCGGCCTGCCGTGCGCTGGCCTTACGCACGTTGATTTCGGCTTGATCGAGCTCGCCCCGCTCCTTTCGCCCGTGCCGCGGACCCGCCGATCCGAAAAGGCTCGTAGTGGCTTGCTCGAGATCGAAGCCGCCCGACATCTGTCGGCGGATCTGGGCTGCGAGGCCTGAGCCTGCATCACTCGATGCGTCCAGGAGATCCCGCAAAACCAGGAAGAAGCACCCATCGAGGTGCGCCACCGGAAGTGGTGGTGCGGAGTTCTCCACCCCGTCCCGCTGCCAGCGGTACCGCGAGCCGTCGCGTTCTACTCTCCAACGCTCGTCGTCCCGATCGAAGAGCGCGCTCACGGCCATGTACTCGTCTGCCGCATGCTCGCTCCACAGCAGAGCCCGAGTGGCACGGCACAGGCTCGACTTCCCGATCCCATTGGGGCCGACGATGATGTGGAACCCGTCTCCGAGGTCTTCCAGAGCAAAGGGCTCGTCGATTCCGGGAAGCCGGTCGATGGCCAGGCGACGGAGCTTCATGAAGGCTCGCCTCCCGTCGCCTCGCGCTGAAATAGCAGGGCGTGCAGTGCAGCCATGCTGGACTGCTCGAGCAAGGTGCAGAGGGCATCATGCGAGAGGGGATCCTCTGCACCCCGGACCCTCTCGAGCGGTGCCCAGCGGGTATCTTCGGCCAGCGCTCGAAGCTCACTCCGCGCGAGCTCCAGCAGCTTGCATCTCTCCTCTCCCCCGCGCCGCAGGGCGAGGAGCTTGCGCGCCAAGAGGGCCGGCGGATCGTCGCCCCTGGCGATCGCGTCGAGGTCCACGACGAGTTCCAAGCCGTCCATCACCTTGTCGATGAAGACAACGGTCTCCCCGACCACGCGCCGGATCTCGGTCCATTGGCCGGCCTCGATCCGCCTCCGGATCGCGCCGTAGTGACGCGTCGGGCCCACCAGGCGGACTCGAACGCCGATCGCGCGCGGTACGCACCCCCCTTCATGGATCTCACGCGTCAGCCGCTCGGCCTCATCGAGGAGGCGGTCGCCTAGATCCTCCGGGCTGTCCTTCTCCTCGACGACCACATCCAGCTGCTCCCAGCGGAGTGGCGCGATCGGCAGATGCTCCGGAACAACGTGCCCGGCTCCCTTTACGCGGATCAACCAGGGACCGTGGCAGCCCGTCTCGGTGGGGTCCAGCCCGACCAGCGATCCGAGGTAGCCGCAGGGGACAACCTCGTCGGGTCTGTCTGAGCTGCCGAGCGACGGGCGATGGATGTGACCCAGAAGCCAGGCGTCGAGCCCGACCGCGTCGATTTCCCGGCGGCTGAAGGGGGCGTAGCGCCCCCCGGAGGCATCGAGGTCACCATGAAGGATGCCGAGCCGCGCCAGCTCCGGCCGTGCCGGCGGCAGTGGGGCGCGCAGGAGATCCGCCAACGGGCTGTTCCGGACCTCGGGCTCCGGGAAGGACCAGCCGATGATCTCCACGGCGGGGTGGCCATCCTTCTCGATCACGTGTGACTCCCAGCGCCCACCCGCGCCCAGGATCGTGAACCCGTCGATCCGTCCGGCGAGACGCGGCAGGGCCTCGACGTCATGGTTCCCCCCGACGCCCAGGACCGGGATTCCGACCACCGCCAGGCGGCGCACGGCCGCCTCGAGCGGTCGGATCGCCTCGAAGCGGGCATTCGTGCTCTCGACCACGTCGCCGGCGAACACCACCGCGCCCACCCGTTCTGCGATCGCGCGATCGACGGCAGCCCCTAGCGCGGCCTCCGGGGTCAGCTCTCTGGGGTCCACGTCCCAGTCGGTAAGATCGTCCGGCAGGCTCACCGGCCGAGTGCCCAGGTGTACGTCGCCGATGGCCAGCAGGGTGATGCCACCGCTTCGGGAGCCGGTCCATGAAGCAGACGTCATCAACGTGAGTCCTCGCTGGGCATCTGAGGATTCCCCCGATCCGGCGCGCAGAAAGACAGTCGACCCAGATCGGCGTCGTCCACCCACTCTACTCGTCCCGCGGTCATGTACACCACCGCCCCGCGCTTCGCCCCCAGCGCCCCGACGTAGAAGCTGGGAACCTCCTCGGCAGCATGGCACGCATTGCACGCCGCCGTCATCTGCTTGAAGGTCTCACCGAAGCGTTCTGGCACCCGATGCCCAGCGCTACTCCTGCCAGGAAAAGCACCCGAAACATGCGTCTGCCGGCATTCTGTTCGCGCACGGCCTCCTCCTCGTTCGCCCGAGCTCTGTCTCCACCAGCCTCGCAGGTTCCGCTGCGAGCGGGCTCCCGACAAAATGAGAAGGCCAGCCTCCTGAGCGCAGTACCGTGAGGTCCGCAAGCAAGGCCGGGTTCACCACGAAAGGGTCCGAGCCGGAGGCTAGCATGACCTCCGAGGGAGCATCCGTGAAGACGATCGAGAACATCGGACTCGGCGATGTGAACGCCGTCTACGACGCGCTCCGGATCCTCGATTTCGATGTCGAGGGACTGGCCGTGGTCGCGGGGGAATTCGCCTTCCTGCAGGAGCTCGCGCACGCGGGAAAGATCGCCCAGGGTCGCTTCATCGCGCGCCGGCGCTGATCGGACGCGCGATGCCCATCTCGACGCCACATGCGCCGGTGATCAGCACCGCGCCGATGATCTCGCGCGTGCCGAAGGGCTCGTCGGTGAGCAGCGACGCCGTCGTCAGGCCCACCACGATCTCGAGCATCAGGAAGATCGCGACGCGGCCGGGGCCGAGATGACTGGCGCCGAAGATGGTGAGCCAGACGACCGGAAGCATCCAGAGCACGGCGAAGGCCATCAGCCAGGATGCGGAATCGACGAGTGCCCGGATCTCGAGGTCGAAGGAGCTTCCTCCTCCGGGGATCAGGGTCGCGAGGAGGAAGGCGGGCCCGAGGAAGACGAAATGGGCGAATACGCGGTCGAAAATGGGACGTGACGCGGTCCGCTTGACGAAGACCATCGAGAGCCCCCAGGCGACCCCCGCCGCGAGTCCCATCCACTCCGCGCTGGCGCGGGGCAGGGGCAGTCCGGCTTCGCTGCCGAAGATCACGAGCATCCCCGCCAACCCCAGGATGATGGTGAGGACTCGCCGCCCCGCGATGGGTTGGGCGAGAAGCAGTCTCTCGAACAGCGTGCTCCACACCGGCGTCAGATAGAAGGCGAGGAGGACCCGTGCCACGGTTCCGCGCAGCAGGCCTTCCGAATAGAGCGCGATGGAAAGGGAGAGAAGGAAGCCGGCCATTCCCAGCGCCCACCCGCCCTTCAGGATCCTCCGCCACCGGGCGAGCGCAAAGGGGAGCAGCAGGATGAGAGGAAGCAGGAAGCCGGCGGTGACGGCCGACGCACCGCTCGGGCCAGCTTCGTGGATCCGACGCAGGGGGATCCACAAGGTGCCCCAGAGAAGGGTCGACCACAGAATGGCGAGGCTCGGTGCCAGAGTGGATCTGTGGTTCGACACGCGTTCTCCTACTGCGACCGTCGACGGGTGATCTCTAGCGGTGGGAGCCTATTCTAGGGAGATGCCGTTTCAGGAGCAGCCAGGGCTCCGCGACCGGGTCGGCGTCTTCCGCGACCGCAGCTGACGACGCGTTGAGAAAGCCAGGCTAATCGCCGAGCGAGGTGCGGATCGCGTCGACGAGGTCCTCGGGCTCGTAGGGCTTGCGGACGAAGGCGGCGATCTCGCCGGCCGGGAAGCGGCCCGCGGTCGCCTCCTCGTCGAAGCCGGATGACACGATCACGGGCAGGTCGGGACGGAGGGAGCGGATCTCGAGGAAGGTCTCCCGGCCGTCGAGATCGGGCATGGTGAGATCGAGCACCACGGCGTCGATCGCCCGCGCCTCGTCTCCCCGGAGGATCTCCAGCGCGACGCGTCCGCCGTCGGCAGTCAGCACGGTGAAGTCGTTTCGCTCCAGGAACTCCCGGGCCAGCTCGAGCACCCACTCCTCGTCGTCGACGACGAGGATCGTGCCCCCCTGTCTCGCGGTGTCGGGCGGGCGAGCTTTGCTCGGTGCGGGACGGGTGGCGCGCGTGGCCGGTGGCAAGAGGACGCGGAAGGTGGTCCCCCCGCCCGGCTCGCTCACGAGCCTGATGGCGCCCCCGTGCCCCCGAACGATTCCGAGCACGGAGGCGAGCCCCAGGCCGCGGCCCGCGAACTTCGTGGAGAAATAGGGTTCGAAGATCCGCTTGCAGATCTCCTCGTCCATTCCCTCTCCGGTATCGGATACCTCCAGGTAGACGTAGTCGCCCTCGGCGAGATCACCCCGACCGAAGGTGCCCTCGAGATCGGCCGCATCGGCGCTGACGAGGCCGGTGCGCACCGCGACCGAACCCGGGCGTTCGTGGAGGGACTCCGAGGCGTTGGTGACGAGGTTCATGATCACCTGGCGCAGCTGCGTGGGGTCTCCTTCGACCAGGGTGCGGCGGTGCGGGAGGGAGGTCTCCAGGCGGCACTTCTTCGAGATCGAGGCATCGAGGAGTTCACGCATCTCCTCGACGAGGCCGGAGAGATCGAGGGGCTTCAGGCTGGCCGATGCCTTGCCCGAGTAGGTGAGCATCTGGCTGGTGAGCGCCCCGGCGTGCTTTGTCGCGGAACGGATCCGATCGAGCTGCTTCTCCAGGCGGGAACCCGGCTGCGCCTCGCTCCTGGCGAGGATTTCGTTCCCGAGGATCACCGCGAGCAGGTTGTTGAAATCGTGGGCGATGCCGCCGGCCAGGATGCCGAGGCTCTCGAGCTTCTGCCCCTCTAGCATCTGTGCCTCCAGGCGCAGCCTCTCCTGCTCCGCTCGCCGTTCGCCGGTGATGTCGCGGATCGCCCCGAGCACCCGCAGCTTGCCGTCCTCGGGCGACCGGGCTCCCGTGACATGCACCCTCATCCAGCGCACCTCATCGTCCCGGGTGATGATGCGACCCTCGACTTCCCGCGTCTCACCCTCCGAGGCCTGAACGAGATGGCGCGCCATCCGGTCGGCGTCCTCGGGGTGGAGGAGCGAACGCCATCCACGCTCGATGATCGCGTCGATGCTGTAGCCGGTGATGGTCAGGACCGCCTGGGTGATCCACTCCAGCGTCAGCGAGCCATCCGGCTCCACGGAGACGGCGTAGCTCATGTCCGAGCTCAGCTCGGAGAGATTGCGCCAGCGCTCCTCGCTCACCCGGAGCTCACGCTCGACCCGGTGGCGTTCCGCGACCTCCTCCTTCAGGCTCGCGACCGCGGAGTCGAGCTCGGCGGTCCTCTCCTTCACCCGCACTTCGAGCTCCTCGTGGTTGCGGCGAAGAATCGCGTCGAGCTGCATGCGCCGGGTGACGTCGCGCGAGTTCAAGACGACCCGGACCGCGCCGGCCACCCGGTAGACCCCGCTGCTGGTCTCCACCCATCGCCAGCCGCCGTCGCGGTGACGCGCGCGGAGGGTGAGCAGCGTCTCTCGGGCCGAAGTCCCCTGGGCCCGGAACCAGGCCAGGGTGCGCTCGCGGTCCTCGGGGTAAACCAGAGCCAGCGTGCGCGTCCCGATCAGCGTCTCCTTGGGACGGCCGAGCCACTCCTCTAGACGCGGATTCGCGTAGGTGAACCTCGCCTCCGGGTCCATCTCCGCGACCAGGTCGAAGGCGTTGTCCGTGAGAGCCCGAAACCGCTCTTCGCTCTCACCGAGCGCCTGTTCCACTCGCCGCTGTCGTCTCAGAACGCGGTCCCTGGTGACGGCGATCTGGACCACGAGGGCAAAGGGAGCCACCAGCACCCAGGCGGTCAGGAGAGGCACCGTGAGGCCGAGGCCGCGCACCCCCCAGAGGGCATTGATGGCCTCGACGAAGGCGATGCCGAGGAAGGCCGGCGCGAGCAGGTGCTGGGCTCGCGGGTCCGCGGCTCGGCGAGCCACCCGGAAGGCGAGGAAGGCCGCAGTCAGCACGAAGCCGGGCTCGAAGACCAGGGAGATCCCGTGGTCGAGTGCCTCGAGCCCCGCCCGGTCGAGTCCCGTTCGCACGATTCCCAGGGCGAAGGCCAAGGGTATCAGCCAGCGGGGAACCGGCCGCTCCGCGTAGGCCAGGGTTCCGGCCAGGAGCAAAGCGGGGAAGAACGGTCCCAGCAGGTGGACCACCGTCTTCGTCCAGGCCGCGTCGGCGCCGATCAGGAGGGCCGACATGCTGGTGAACAGGAACAGCCAGCCGAAGCTCCAGAGGACGATGGGGCGGGATTCACGGCTGCGGGTCAGCCACCAGGTGACTCCAGCCAGCGCCGGCAGCAGCAGGCCGAACGCGAAATCGCTCACGGGGTCTCCCTCTCCCCAGCGGCGGGCCTTCCACGCCGACTCCTTCGCCGGGAGGGCTCATCTTCGCTGGGAAGCGCCGGTGGTCTCACCTCTAGATTACCTGCTCCACGCGCAGGCGCTCGATCTCCTCCGGCATCAGGCTGTGCTCTCCGAGCAGGGGCGGGCGGCGCCTGGTTCGGCCGTGGCCCAGAGCCGAATCACTCCGGCAGCAGGCTGTTCAGCCGCTCCACGGCGTCGAGGAATTCCTCGATCAGCTGGTCGACCACCTGACGGACCGAGCGCACCGCGCCCAGCGAGCCCACGATCTGACCGCAGGGGTTGAAGCCCACCGACTGGGCCGGAGAGGGATAGCGGTGGCCGCGCACCACCGCCTCGGACGCCACCATGAACTGGAGGGGCATGCCCAGGGGAGCGGGGGTGTCGTCGCGTTCCCAGGCATCGGTCCAGTCGTTTCGGAGCAGTCGGGCGGGTTTCCCGGTGAAGGAGCGGGAGCGCACCGTGTCGCCGCTGGTGGCGTCCAGGTAGGACTGCTTCTGCTCCAGCGGGCAGTCGGACTCGGTGGCCGTGAGCCAGAGGGTGCCGCACCAGACGCCCTGCGCACCCATCGCCATGGCCGCCGCCATCTGGCGACCGCCGCCGATCCCCCCGGCGGCGAGTACGGGGGTGGGAGCCACGGCGTCGATCACCTCGGGCCAGAGTACGATGCTGCCGACCTCGCCGGTGTGACCGCCGCCCTCACTGCCCTGGCAGATGACGATGTCGACGCCGGCTTCCTTGTGAGAGAGCGCGTGCCTCGTGCTTCCGGCGAGGGCGGCGACCAGGCGTCCCGATGCCTGGATCTCCTCGATCACGTCGGGGGGTGGCGTGCCCAGGGCGTTGGCGAGCAGGCGCACCTTCTCGTGCCCGAGTGTCGTCTCCACCAGCGGGCCGGCGGTGGTCGCCGTCCACCCCAGGAGTTCGGGGACCTTCTCGCCTTCCGGGAGTTCGGGCACGCCGGCCTCGGCGAGGAGCTTCCCCGCGAAGTCGCGGTGCTCCTGGGGAATCATGGCGCGGAGCTTCTCCTCCAGCTCCTCCGCGCTGATTGGCTCGCCCTTGCCCTCGTACTTGCCGGGAATCACGATGTCCACCGCGTATGGCTTGTCGCCCACGCGCTCGTCGATCCAGGCCAGCTCCCTCTCCAGCTGTTCCGCGGTGAATCCGACCGCCCCCAGGACTCCGAGCCCGCCGACGTTGCTCACCGCGGCGACCACGTCGCGGCAGTGAGAGAAGGCGAAGATCGGGTACTCGATTCCGAGCTCCCTGCAGATTTCGGTGCGCATCGGGATCTCCCATCGGCGGCCGTGGCGGGTCAGCAAGGATTCCACATCCGGATCTCGCGAGCCATCCGGCGCGGGAGCCTCGTGTGGTAATCTACACTCCAGAGTGGAGGACGGAGATGGACATGAAGCTCGAGGAGTTCGCGGCGGAGTTCAGTGACGTGACCCTGGAATGCCGTCCCGTCACATCCGAGAGGCCGAAGCGCTGGCGAATGAGACTGGAAGGTGCGCGAGGCAGCTCTGCGGACATCGAGGGCTGGGGGGAGACACCGATTACCGCGGTGTATGACGCGGCCTACCAGTTGGAGACGAACGAGTCGGCCCGTCCACGATGATCGTCTCGGATCGTGCGGATGCCGATCCGGGGAAGCTCCCCGCGGAGGGCGTTCACAGGCGGAAGCGCTGCAGTTCCCCGGCCAGGAAGCGCAAGAGCGCGCCCTGGGCCTCGGTGTCGACATGGTCGAACCGGATGCCCATCACGGGTTCGGGCTCGTGCGGTTGCGGCTCGGTGTACTCCGTGGACCAGGCGACCTTTGCACGCAGCGAGAGCGAGCGGTCGCCCACCTCGAAGCGGAGCGTGATGCGGCCTCCCTCCGGAACCAGCGGGTCGAGCGCGACGAGCGCGCCGCCTTCGCTCAAGTCGCGAATCACGCAGGGTCGGTCGAGAGAGCCGCGCTGCACGCTGGCCTCGAGCTCGCTGGGCACGCGCAGGCCGACGCGGGTCTCCGTGAAGTCCGTCTCCGACATGGCGGCCTTCACGACGAATCGCAGCGCGCGGCTGTCGTCGGGAGTCCACAAGACCCAGCGCACGCCCTGGGAGCGCAGCGACTCGACGACGTCGTCCTCGGGCCGCTCGCCGACCGGGACGACGGCGGCGGGGGGTAGAGCAAGCCGTTTCAGAATCGGCGGAAGCCACTCGACGGCCCGGTTGCTCGGTACGATGACGGTGCCCACGTCGTCCGCTTCCTCGCGCGCGAGAAGGACACTCTCCTCCAAGTCGTTTGCGTAGAGGGCGTCGACGCCCAGGCGCGCGAGCTGCAGGGCGAGTTCGCCGATCTGTCCCGTTTCGTCGTCCAGGATGAGGGCGAGGCGCCGGTACGTCATTGCTCTCCCCGGGTGGAGCGCGCAGGGCGGTCCCCCCGAATCACACGCATCGACCGAGGGGGAGCAAACCTGAGCGGCGCCGCGTGCCCTGCCCCGGTTTTTTCGCCGGAGGGCGGTGAGTGGGGGTTCATCCCCACGGAATTCGCCTCGGAGAGTATCGGGGGCGTTGCCGGCGTACTCTCAGCGCTTCCGGGCAGCGCCCACACGGCCCCTCCCCTGGCTCATGGCGGGGCCGCACCGGCTACGACCCCGCAACCCCCCGAAATTCAAAGGATCCCAGCGACACCGAGTCTTCCACCGGGCCGAGATCTCCGATCATGCACCTCGACCGGAGGTCACGAGATGACGCCTAGTTGCGTCTCCTGCTCTGCAACGGCCTGCAAGAGGCTGCAATGGCATGCACCGGCGACGGCCCACGGCCCCCAGGCGGCCCCTGCCGCTGACACGGATTAGCAACCCAGCTCATCATGCAGGCGGGTCAGCTCGCGAGGGTACCCCACCCCCCTGATGAGCGACCGGGACTCCGGGGGGCGTCGTCGAGGCTCCACAGAGGCTCAGGAATCCGCGACGCGCGCGCGCCCGCAGGGAAACCACCCTACGCGCGTTGGCCGCTCCTCCTCAAGATCAGCCGCTCTCGACATGCCCGAGGAGCGCGCCGCCAGTTCTCGGGGCGAGAGGTCGGAATCGCGGGAGCTGGTGAACGCTGTTCAGTAGCAGGTGACCGAGACACCCATTTGGGTGGGGTGATTCCGCGCAGCGAACCACTTTTCCGTACTCGTGGAAAAACTTTTCTCTCTTCGGCAGAGCGGGAGTTCTGCAGCCGCGTCTAGAGAGATGCCCAGCAACGGTCGTTCCGGTCGGACTGAGCAGGGGCGTTGCTCAAGGTTCGACTTCAGCTGGAGAGGCCCCGTAGCACTGCGAGGCGGATCAGCGCCGCAATTAGGGCATTGAGGATGAACGAACGCGCTTAAATCCAGAGGCGAATTACGGGTTGCCGGGGGGCAGAACTCGCACCGGCTGGGCCCCGAGCGCCTGGATGCGCAACCGGCGGTCATCGTCGAAGACCATGATCTCCCGCACGCCCTGTGCCCGGAGCGCCTGTACGAGATTCGCTGCGACCTGCATCTGCTCGGCGGCTTCGAGCGCGGACCATTCTTCGCCGATCGTGCCGACGAAAGCGGTACCCTTGCCTTCGCCGTTGCGCGCCCCCCGTGACAGGTGAGGAGAAACCCGATCCAGCTGATCGCTGCCGAAGCGTTCGAGGTCCGAGCCGAAGAGCAAGGCTCCGGCGAGAGCCAGCGCGAGGAGGGCACAACAGGCCCCCGCACCCACACGGGCGAGGCGGGCCCAGGGCCAGGCCCTCCGATCGACGCGTCTGCCGGCAGCGGCCTTCGCGCGCATGCTCCTGAGTGCTTCGTGCGCGATCTCCCTGGCCTCCTTGCCCGCGTCGTCGTGGCTCGGCGCGGTCGGCCTCGCCGGCCCCCGACCGCGATTCTTGCCGAGCACCACGACTATCGGCGCGTAGAGGAACTTGCTCCCCAGCTCCGAGAGGAGGCGAGCCTCCCTGTAGTCGTCGCCGGCGATCCTTCGCCTGACCTCTTGCTTGAGCGCCTCATCGAGTTCCCGGATCCACTCTCCGAAGATCTGCTGCGGCGTGATGCCGATCTTCGCGAGCTCCTCCTCGAGCCCGATCGCCGAGCGGCACAAGAGCCCGACGAGGATCATGGTCCCTTTCACATCCTCTCGGAGGCCGACGGATTCGGTGAGCAAGGCCGCGCGCTCGGACTCGTCCGGGTAGGCGAGATCGAGGCACCACGCGACGCGATCGAGAGTGCAAGGATCGGGGGCATCCCCGGCTTCGCGACGCCTCAAGGCCTCGGCGAGCTTGAGAATGGCGGGTGCCTCGAACACCGAAGCACTCGCGGGGAGCTCCTCCGATGCGGGAGCGGCCGATCCCCAGTCCTGCGAATCCGAGACCTCTTCGTCGATGCGTTGAAGGAGGGAGGTGTTGTAGGTCACGATCGCGCGGAGCACCCGAGGTGCGAAGAAGCTCGACCCGAGCTCCATCTTGCGGTGACGCAGGGTGCGCAACGCTACCTCCTCGCGGGCACCGGCTTGATGCGTGTCCGCTGCGGCGAAGAACTCGGCCTCGATCTTCGCGAGCCGAGGCTCGTCGTCGATGCCGGCTCGCTCACAGAGGCCGTATAGCCGCGGGGTCAGGGTGACCGGATCCTCGGGCGCACCTGCGTCCGTGCCGGCGCCCGCGGTGCACAGGAGCGTGATCACGCAGTCGATCGCAGCGATGCGGTCTTCGGTGCCCTCCAGCCCCTCGATCTCAGGGCCCAGCATCAGATCGAGCAGGTCGAGCACGCGGCGCCGATCGAACTCTAGTTGCGCCGGGAGGGTCGCTCGAAGCTGCGCGACCGGGATCTTGAAAGCGATCGCGCGCATCTTGCGCTCGAGTACGTCGAGGCGAGCGTCGATTTCCCCGAACGCGGTCTCTTCCGCGCTCGAAGGATGCTGGCTGGCGAGCTTCTTCAGCTCGTCGTTCAGCTCGCGACCGTTCTTGGTGATCTCCTGGTTTTCGTCCGAGAGCTCGGACGGCGCGAGCACACCCCACGCCGACCGCAATGCGTGGTGGCGCTCGAGGCGAATCCGCAGAGCGTGGTTGTGGCGAGGGCCCGTTCGGCCTGCCTTCTGCTCAGTGGCGACTTCTTTCGAATCGGTCATCGCTTCTCATTGGGCTGCGCTGCGGCAGCTTCGGATCTAGAAGACCGAACGGCCGAAGGCCGGGTCGCAGGGCCCGACCGTCAGCGGAGTGAGTGCAGCGACGTTGCAGCCCACCTGGCCAGCGGCGAAGGCTCCGCCGTTGTCGGGATTCGCGTAGCCCCAGAATTGCACGATGCCATCCATGTCGATATCGGCCGCGGCATCGGCCGTGTAACCCGCGCCATCTGCGGTGAGCGCAACCCCGTACGAGAAGTACACGGAGCCTTCGGGGGCGAAGCCGAGACTGGCGAAGTCGGTGGTGATCGAGTCGAAGGCGGAGCGTGCGTTGCCGGGCACCACGGGCGGCTCTGGAACGGCCGCCACGTACGTTTTGAATTCGGCGAAGTACGCCTCCTGGCAGGTTCGGATTGCGGCCAGGTTGATCTTGCCCTCGGCGCTCCTCGACTTGAGCTGGTACCGGATGAACATCGGAACGGCGATCGCGGATAGAACGCCGATGAGCGCCACGACGATCATCAGCTCGATGATCGTGAATCCGCCGCGTCCTCCAGGCCGCACTCTCGATACTAACATCCCGAGGTTATCGGTCGCTCCGGCACCGGGCTCAAGGATTTTCGGCCATCCTGTACCACACACCCTGGGGTTTGCCGTGGATTCCCGACCGCTCCGACTGCCTGCCTTCGACCAACAGCTTCTGAAAGTAGATGGTCTGTCTCAGCTCCCACCATGCCGTGCAGGACTTCGAAGTGAACCTCTTCACAGCTGGAGTCCTCGTGACTGGCCTAGGCTACGCACGAGGAATGAGGAGGTGCAGGCATGCCGGCTCGCTTCCAGGAATTCAGCCGCAACTCGGGATTCGATGCGGCGACCCGCCCGGACTGGCTGATGGTGCCGCTCGGACTCCCCAACACGGTTCGGCTCGTTGCTGGCGAGGGCTTGACCTGCCCCCGGTCATTGTACCGCTCCCTGTGTTAGTCCTTGAGCAGCCGCCAGGTGGGGCGGGACGAAACCTGGCGGGTTAATCTCGATCGCCTCAGGTGCGGGAGGTCTGTAGCCCAGGGCGCTGTGCGGTCTCAACCCCCCGAAATTCAAAGGATCCCAGCGACACCGAATCTTCCACCGGCCCGAGATCTCCGATCATGCACTTCACCGAACCGCCGCCCTTCTTGAGGAACTCGGAGACGTCCACGGTGATCGGGGTGACGGCGCGCTCGCGGACCTGGCCGAGCAGCCGATCGGAGACGCCGGCCGGCATCAGCAGCAGGGAGTCGCCGCCCTGGGTGAGGGCGAAGGAGTTTGCTGCGTAGCGCTGCACGTCGTGCTCTTCGAGCTCGATGATCCGATCCCCGAAGCTCTCCCGCAGCAGCTCCCAGCCCGTCGGTGCGATGGCGCGGGAATAGGCGAGCAGAAACTCCCGTCCAGGTCCGAACCCACAGAGTGCCGTGTCGCCGTGGTAGTGCGCCTCGAGCACCAGCTCGATCTTTGCGATCCGCCTCGGTGCCACGATCGGCTCCAGGAGCCGCTCCACCCGCTGATCGCTGCGAAACCCGTAGATCCGCTTCCAGGGGGGCAGTGACAGCGCCGGGACGAAGCGCTGCTTTTCGATCTCGCCGAAGGTCAGCAGGTAGCAGTCGCGAACGGGAAAGAAGTCGGCCTCGCCTTCGAGGCGGTAGCGCGGGTCCAGCGTCGCGACCCGAAGCCCCGCTTCCTCGAGGACGCGCCGGTAGATGGGCCGCTCGCCGGCCCGGGTGGGAAGCAGGTTGGCGAGATGGAAGCACTTCTCCGAGAGCGGCTTCTCCTGGTCCAGGTCGCTCTGGAAGCCCGCGTTCGCCGGGTAGACGAGGCCGGGCTGCTTCCGCTCGGGAGGAACCACCAGGATCCGCACGCCCAGGTCCCGAAGCAGGTCGCGCAGCCGCCCCCACTGCCCGATCGCCACGGCGCGGTTCACCGAGCGCCGTCTTCCCCAACGCGTGCGCGTGTGCGGATTGCCGCCTCCCCGCACGCTGAAGCACGCGGGGTCTCCCATCAGGACCGCCCGCCGGTAGCGGCCGCTCACGGCCGCGGCATTCCGGGGGGCAGACCCTCCGGGTCGAAGCAGCCGTCGCTTTCCACGTGAGCCTGCGGGAAGGTGCAGTAGAGCGTTGAGAGGACGCCCGCCGGACGGTCGTTCCCGCTTCGCCCGAGTCCGCCGAAGGGGAGCTTTCCGCTGGCGCCGACGGTTCCCCTGTTCCAGTTGAGCACGCCGGTCCGGACGCGCCCGGTGCAGTGTTCGAAGCTCGACCGATCCCGGCTCATCACGGAGGCCGCGAGTCCGTAGTCGGCATCGTTCACCGCCGCGATCGCCTCGTCGAGCCCCGCCACGGCGTAGAGGGCCGCCTCCGGGCCGAAGATCTCGTCGCGCTGGTAGGGATGGGTCTGCTCCGCGCTCTCGAAGCGGACCAGGGATGGGGCGATGTAGGGGGCGAGCCGATCCATCTCCCCCCGGAAGATCCGCTCGCCACCGGCCGCGACCACCTGGCCCCGGTAGCGCATCACCTTCTCGAAGGCGGCACGGGAGACGAGCGGCCCCATGAAGACGTCGGGTTCCAGCGGGGGCCCGGTGCGCACGCCGGCGAGCACCCGGGAGAGGCGCTCGGCGAACTCCTCCATCCGCGACTGCGCGACGAAGATGCGGCTCAGCGACGAGCAACGCTGGCCGGTGGTGGCGCAGATGGAGATCGCCGCCTCGGAGACGGTGAGATCCAGGTCGGCGTCGTCCAGGACGATCATGGCGTTCTTCCCACCCATCTCCAGGGCGAGGATCTTCCCCGGCTGGTCCAGGATCTCCTGCTGCAGGGAGCGTCCGACGGCGTACGACCCCGTGAAGAGGATCCCGTCGACGCCCGGGTGCAGCGCGAGCTCGCGTCCGGTCTCGGCGCGTCCCTGCACGGTCTCGAGGACTCCCCGCGGCAGCCCGGCGTCCCGCCAGATCCGACCCAGCCAGTCGCCGACCGCCGGAGCCATCTCGCTGGGCTTGAGCACGATCGTGTTCCCCGTCGCCAGGGCGGGAATGATGTGACCGCTGGGAAGGTGGGCGGGAAAATTGAAGGGGCCGAGCACTGCGAGGACGCCGCGCGCCTGGAAGCTGGCCCAGGCGTCGACTGCCGCTCGCATCGGCTGCGCAAAGCGCATGCCCTCCGTCAGCGTCGCGTCGGCCTTCGCCGGCAGCAGGTCGGCCTCGCCCCGCGCCTCCCAGATGGCCTTGCCCACCTCCCGGGCGATCAGCTCCGCCAGCTCCTCCCGACGTCGCGCGGCGAGGTCGCGGAAGCGGCGGATCGTCGCGGCCCGGGCTTCGAAGCCGGCGTCGCGCCAGTCGGGGAAGGCCGCGCGGGCGCGGCGAACCGCCTCGTCCACCGCATCGGGATCCCAGACCGGGAAACGACCGATCTCGTCGCTGGGGTCGGCCGGGGAGACGCTGCGCAGGAACTCGTTCACCCTCTCGAGCCTCAGGGTAGCGGTGTGATGCTCACGCGGTTGCCGCTCGAGACGCCGAGGGCTTCCCGACACTCGGCGGATACGATGGGCTCTTCTTCCCATCCGAGAGGGACCACGGTCGCGCGGAAGCCGAGGGGGCCCTCGGTGGAGAGCAGCGCCAGGGGTGCGTCCTGGTTCGCATCGGGCCGCGCCGGCGGGGCGCCCGGCAGCACCAGCTCGCGTCGCTCGCGGACCGAAACGATGGCATCCCGCGCGGCGCCGTAGTACGGCCCCCCGTCGAAGGGATCCACCTGGTTGAGCGGGTGGAAGCCCACCTTCTCGAGGATGCGGACCGCTGCCTTGGAGGTCTCGTTCGGCGCGCCAATGACTTTCTGCACTTCTTCCGGGAAGAGTGTCACGTAGACCGGATCCCGGGGAAAGAGGTCCGCGATGAACTGCTTGGTGCGGGTGGAGAGATGGTCCGCCTCCCGGTAGGGGAGGCCGGTGAAGCGCGCGCCGAAGGCATTCCAGAGCAGGTTTCTTCCGGGCGCCTCGAAGGGAGAGAGCATCTCGGCGATCACCTCGCGCTCGAACCGCTCCGGGTGGGCGGAGATGTAGGCGAAGCGGACGATCGAAAGGGCCTTGCCGACCTTGGAGGGATGCCGCCGGTAAGCGGGGTCGAGGATCAGGCCGCCCACCTCGGTGGATCCGTCCTCGGTGGATCGCAAGCGCAGCTTGCGGTGGATGAAGCGTTTGTCCAGCTCGGGACTGCAGCGCTCCTCGGTGGAGAGCTCGAGCCAGTAGAAGGGGGAGCCCTCCCGTCCGTTCTTCGAGAGGATCGTCGAGGTGCCGACGACCCTCCCCGCCTCCGTATCCTCGAGTACGAAGACGTAGGCGCCGTCCCGCGGATCCTCGAGGTCCCCCGCGAAGGAGCGCACCGACCTCGCGATCCGCTCGGCGAGGAAGTTGGGGTCCTGCGGCAGGTTCGCCGAGTCGAGCTCTCCGGCCAGCGCGACGAAGTCGTCCAGATCACCCGCCGCCACCGGGCGAAGGATCAGCACGGAAGCTCCCTTTCCTCCCCAACGCGCCGGAGCGCCTTCTCGAGGATCGCGAAGCCGGCCTCGAGCTCCTCATCGGTGGTGTTCACGGGAAGCAGCATGCGGAGCTTCATGGGACGCTCGCCGGCGCCGAACACGAGCAGTCCGTCCTCGAAGGCGCGACGGATCACGGCGTTGACCAGCTCCGGGCTCCCGTCGAAGGGGATGAAGGCCTGCATGGCTCCGATTCCCGAGCGCTCTCCCACTGCGCGGGGAAGGCGCTTTTCGAGAGACTTGAAGCGCTGCTCGACGCGACGCGCGAGCACGGCGATGCGGCCCTCGGGGCCCAGGTAGCCCTCCTGGCTCAGGCGTTCGATGATGCGCGCTCCCACCGCCATGCCGACGCTGGCGCCTGCGTAGGTACCGGCGATCAATCCCGGCTTCGAGTTGTACCTCTTGGTGAAGAGCGTCGCGCTTCCCTGTAGGAGCTTTCCGACGGTCACCACGTCCACGTACTCGTCCAGCTCGAAGCTGCGGAATGCGAAGAGCTCTCCGGTCCGTCCGAAGGTCTGCACCTCGTCCACCCAGACCGCCAGGCGCGTCTCCCGGCAGCGCTCCATCAGGGCTACGAAGAACTCGCGCGGAGCGACGTTGAAGCCGCCCTCTCCCTGCACGAGCTCGAACAGCATGGTGGCAATCCGTCCGGGGTAGCGCCTCAGGTGAGCGTCCAGGGCGAGCAGGCTGCGCTCGGTGGAGTTCCGATCCGAGTGATCGTAGAAGGGGACCTGGAGCACGTTGCCGCGCAACGGCAGCCCCTCGCGAAGGTTCGGCCGATCCGTGATCTCGGCCAGTGTGGTGGTGCGGCCTGCGAAGGCGCCCTCGAAGACCACCAGCCGATCCGCAGGTGCGTGCTTCTGAAGGATCGCCTTGAGGGCGTTCTCGTTGGCCATCGCACCGGAGACCGAGAGCCAGGCGTGCTTGAGGCGGGGGCCCGCGTGCTTGACCAGCGCCCGGGAGAGCCGCAGGTACTCGGCGCCCGGGGCGAGGTGGCCCTGGAAGACGGAGTCGGTGGCGGCGGCGGCAACTGCGGTGCCGAGGAGGTCCCGATCACTGTGGCCAAAGGCGTAGACGCCGATGCCGCCGATGAAATCGAGCAGCATCCGGCCGTCGGCCAGTCGCACACGCGCGCCCCTCCCGCTGCCCGCCGTGAGCACCGGGAGGAAGAGCGGCCTGCCCCGGAGCCGCTCTGTTTCCCTGACGGCCCGGGCGTATGCCTGCGGTGACAGCGCGCGCCCGGCGGCCTCCTCGGCGACGGCATCGATCAGCCGGTCCGCAGCGGTGCGAACGGCGGGCGAGTCCGCCAGGGAGGCGAGGGGGTTGCGTTTGCGGCGCGCCATGGCAACAGATCCTATCGGCCGCCGCTCGCTTCGTCTTGGGTGCCCACCCCGGAATCATGCCCTCGCGCGCGATCGCTCTACCAGGTGACGGGAGATTCCCGATCGACGTGGGGGCTTTCCCTCGGTCGACGGGGATTGGCTATGATCTGCAGCACCGGGGTGAGGACGATCCGCCGGCGAATTCCCCCTTGATTGCTCCGCATCGGGAGCCGATGACGAAGAACATGCCCGCACGCAAGCGAGTGGGTCGCAAGACAGTGGGTCGGAAGGCCCGTACAACGCGCGAGCGCGTCACGGCGCGAAAGGAAGCCCTCGCGGCTGCGATTCCCTACCTGGCGGTCGTGAAGGCCCCCACCCTTCCCCGGACCAAGACCATGGGTCGGGACATCACCGTCGCGAGCTACAACGTCCACCGCTGGACCGGAATCAACGGAACCCGAGCGCCCGATCCGGCCCGGGCGGGCTTCGTGATCTCGGAGCTCGCCGCCGACGTGATTGCGCTCCAAGAAGTCCTGCGTCCCTTCGATGCGGAAGATTCTCTCGAGCGCCTCGCCGATGCCCTGCACCTGCATCTCGCCTTCGTGGCGACCCGGGTGCATCGCCGCGGTGAAGTCGGGAACGCGATCCTCTCGCGCTGGCCCATCACCAGCGTCTTCAGTCTCGATCTCTCCTTCTCCCGGGTGGAGCGCCGTTCTGCCTTGGCGACCCAATTCCCGGGGGAGTTCGGTCCGCTGTCCGTGGTGTCGACGCACCTGGCCCTCGTCGATCGCACCCGCCGTCGCCAGGTGAGGTCGATTCTCGAGCATCCCCAGCTCCAGGGCGCGGTGGTGCTGCTGGGAGACATGAACGCCTGGCGGCGCTGCAAGGCGACCAGGACGCTCGAGCGCGAGATGGTCGGCGGCGCGGAGCTCTCCTGGCCTCGCACCTTTCCCGCCTCCCGGCCCGTGCTCGCCCTGGACCGTGTCTACGCCCGGGGCGCCGAGGTCGGCAGACTGGAAGCCCACACCAGCGCCGCCGCGAGACGGGCCTCGGATCACCTCCCCGTCATCGCCCAGATCCGCCTCAACGGGGATGGGTTCGGCTCCGACTGAAACCGCGGCTCTCGCCGGTCAATCCTCGAGAATCAGCGCCGTCGGTAGCTGGTCGAGGTTCCTCGGCGGCGCCGGCAGGTGCATCTGCAGGATCTCTCCGCAGCGTCGCACGGCCGCGAGGATTCCCTCGGTGGCCCGCTGCTCCCGCACCCCGTCGAGGAGCAGATCGACCACCTCCTCCCAGCTCTCGTCCGGGTCGAGTACCTGGTCCACACCCTCGTCGCCCAGCAAGATCACCCTGTGCTCGAAGAGCGCCACGAAGATCAGGATGCCCGTGCGCTGCGCGGTGCGCGCAAGCCCGTTCTCGGCGAAGGCGCTCCAGGCGCGCCGTTCGGCGCACTCCTGCATGAGACGGTTGGAGACGAGGGAGCGCCGGATTATCTGGATCCGGGCCAGGAGATGCCCGAGCACGAGTCCCACGGCCTGAGCTCCCAGCAGGATTCCCAGGCCGATCTCGGGCGCGAAGATCCAGGCCCCGAGGAAGCCGAGCAGAGCCAGGGCCGCCCCCAGGCGCCAGCCGGCGCTTTCGTACTCGGCGCAGGAGCCGACCACCGCCACCACGATCTCCCCCGCCGTGTTGCGCTCCGCCTCGAGCACCGCCCCCTCGATGCGCAGGCGATCGGCGGGGTCGAGGAGGACGGATGGGCGGGTTCTCGAGATCCGTCCGGGGGCGCTTGCGCGCGAGCGAGCGGCGCCTCCGGAAAAGCCGCCGAACGCCCCCCTCGCGAAGTTCGACCTCCCCGGTCGCCAGGCGCCGAGCCAGGGCAGCAACAGGACGAGAGCAGCGCCCGAGAGCGCCGCCAGCACTGACCAGCCCCAGGGTGCGTGCAGCAGCCGGGCCACGCCGACTCCGACGCCGATGGCGATCAGCGGGCCCACGGGGGCTCGGCGGAAGGCCCGAAACGGCAGGCCCAGCAGTCCTCCCAATAGCGCTGCAAAGGTGACCTCCGCGATCGGCTGGGTCACAGGGCCTTCCTCCCTCCCGGATTCGCGGATGGTACCGGATCCGTCACCCCTCAAGCTGCTTCGCCGACACTCCGATCCATGGGCTCGTCATGCGTTCCGACCTCAGCTGCCCGATCTGCAACGCCGACGTGCCGATGACTGGCGACGAGAAGCCGGGGGAAGAGGTCTTCTGCGCCTATTGCAGGGCACCCCTCACCCTCAAGGGGTCCAGGGAAGATCCTTCGGAGATGGAGCTCGAGGAGGACTTCTGAGCCCTGACTAGGGTAGGAACTTGGAGGGTTCGCCGAGCTTGCGGGGCAGGTACTCCTCGATCACGTAGTTGAGGCCCCACTTGGCCAGCGCCTGCTGCTCTGCGCGCACACCCATCTTCAGGAGTTCGTTGATGGCCTTCTGCCAGGGCCTGTGAGTCTTGAAGAAGGGGTCGTTCTTCAGGGCATCCTTCGCACGCTTCACGTCGACGTCCTGCAGCGGATGGGTCGGCAGATCGTATTCGCGGATGTCGCTCGGTGTCACCCCCAGGTACCGGGCCTGGGGCACGCAGAAGAATTGCGAGAGGTGGGCGGCGTTGCCGGAGCCGACCTTGAGGGTGCGGTAGATGTTCGAGATGCCGTAGGGGTCGCAATCCACGAAGGCGTAGACCGGCAGCTTGCAGTCATCGGAGAGCTTGCGGATGAAGCGCCGGCACGCGCGGGCCGGGACGCCTCCCATGGAGACGAGAATGCAGCCGGCCGTCCGCCAGAACTTGTGGCTCTGGAGGCGCTGAAAGATGCCGCCGGTCTCGATGGCCAGGATGAAGCGGGCGTCGGTCTCGAAGGAGAGCTGCTCGACCGAGGAGGGGATCGAGTAGGCGCCCGAGCCGAAGCGCGTGCAGTCGATGCGCTCCACCTCGCCCGTATCCCGGTCGGGGTCCAGGACGATGAGCTGCCCCGCTACCGAGCCGTTGTAGCTCTCGTCCGGGACGAATCGCAGCTGCTCCCGCGAGACCCCCCGGATCGAGAACATCGCCTCGATGTCGTCCATCACCGTGTCGGATTCGGGCTGCTCGTCGAACTTCGCCTCCTCCCAGTTCTTGCTCTGGTAGTAGGCGTCGCGCTTGGTGGCGAAGTCGTTGGTCTCCACCAGGTTCTTGGAGAGTCCCATCATGCGCAGGGTCTGGGCGAAGTTCTTGACCGTGTTCACGGTGAGAGTGCGGCTTTTCTTCAGCTTGCCGATCTCGAAGTAGCCCCGTTTCTGGGAATAGGAGACGTTGCCGAGCGAGCGGATCGGGAAGGAGAGGTCCGGCTTCTGGTGCTTGTGGATGTGAGACTGGACGCCGGTGGCCGTTTCCTGGATCAGCTTCACGGTGAGCTTGTCCAGCTCCCGGTTCCGCCTGGCGACGTCGCTCGCCTGCTTCTGCGCCGCGCTCTTCGAGACTCGGCCGGCGGCCTTGCGGGTGGTCTTTCGCGGGGTCGCCTTGCTTCGGGTCGATTTCTCGCGTGTGGCCACGGTCACAACCTCCGGCTGCGCTCGAGCACATCGGTCAGGTCGGCGACGACCTTGTCCCGCTCGCGGTCCGGGAAGCCCAGGATTTCCTGGAGCCCGACGGCCACCTGCGGGATGTACTTCTCGATGTAGGCGTGCTTCTTGGCCTCGTCCGCCTCGCGCCTCCGCTTGCGGATGTGGGTCGCCACGCGGCGGCCGCATTCCTGGAGGGTCAGGCGGATTTCCTTGATGATCTCGGGGTAGTGGGCGATCGCTTCCTTGCTCTCGGAGGTGAAGGGAACCCACACGCTCGCGATGTGCACCATCAACAGCATGGGGCCGATCGGGGGGCTGCCTCGGGGTTGCTGGAGCTGGTAGGACTTCCAATCCGTGGCGGCCACGCCCTTGGTGATCGCGCAGGCGCCCTGCTGGTACTGGAGCGGTACGCGATTCGCGAAGCGAAAGACCGTGACCGAATCCTCCCCCGAGAGTTCGCCTCCGTAGGCGAGACCCGCTTCGATCAGGAAGGGGTTTCCCCGGTAGACGGTCGGGCGCCGCGTCACCGCCGCGTAGAAGTCGGCCCGGACCTCCGAGCGCAGGGAGCTCTCGATCAGATCCTCTCCGATCGGGGCGATGCAGTCCGTCGGCGGAGCCATGATCTTGGTGGCCTGGATCGTCTTGTGGATTCTCTCCGACTCGTCGCGACTCATCTCCCCGGGACGTCGCGAGGTGGCCACCTTGGCCTTCTCGCAGATCTCGTCGGCGATGCGGCTCGAGACCCGGGAGAAGTCCTTCATCAGACAGCCGCGCAGGTTGCGCGCCTTGGTGTCGCGAAACATCTGCATCAAGACGCCGAGCTCGACGCCGTAGGGATGGGGCATGATCTCCGCGGTCTCGGGAGGAAGCTCTTCCGTCACCCGGTCGAAGACGTGCTGGGCACCGTACTTCTCGGGCTTCGGTGGGACGAAGGTGATCTTCGCATGTGGATTCGCCAGGGAGATCTGGCGGATGTAGGCGTCCACGGAGTGCTGGCCGCCGCGGTAGGCACCCTCCAGCTCGATCTCGACGCGGGTTCCGTGCTCCCTCTCCCAGGTCACCTCGTCGTCCCGCTTCACCTTGGGCTCGTTGCTCTTGGTGTCGATCACCAGCTCGAAATGATGGGCCGCCTTCTTCGGACCGGTGCGGGTGGTGATGATGATCGGCTTTCCCGTGGTGAGGAGCCCGTACATGCCGGCGGCGCTGATGCCGATGCCCTGCTGGCCCCGGCTCTGGCGCAGGCGGTGGAACTTCGATCCGTAGAGCAGCCGCCCGAAGATCTTCGGAACCTGGGCGCGGACGATGCCCGGCCCGTTGTCTTCGACGGCGACCCGGAAGCGGGTCTCGTCGAGCTGGGCGATCTCGACGCGGATGTCCGGGATGACGCCGGCCTCTTCGCATGCGTCGAGGGAGTTGTCGACGCCCTCCTTCACCGTGGTGAGCAGTGCCTTCGAGGGGTTGTCGAAGCCCAGCAGGTGGCGGTTCTTGGCGAAGAACTCCGAGACGGAGATGTCGCGCTGGCGCCCGGCCATCTCCTTGGCCGTGGTGCGGGAGCGCGGCGCGGAGCGGTTGGCGGGCGCCGACTTCTTCGCCGTCGCCTCGCGCACCCTCGCCTTCGGCGCGCCGGCTCCATGGGACGGCGGCTGTGACGGGCGCTTCCCGGACGCCGCGTCGAAGGCGAGAGACTCCTGTTCACCCATGCCGATCACCCCCCGGATTCGGACACGGCGCGATGATCCTCCCCGGAAGGGGAGCGGTCAAGCAGACAGCCTCGTCGGCTTCTTCAGGCGGCGTCGACCCGGTGGTCGCGGAAGCTCCCGATCAGGCGCACGCGACCGGCGCGGAGCATGTGGAGCACGGTGGCGACGATTTCGCGATCGTCGTCGGTGTCCTCGGCGATGGTCTCGACCAGCTCGAGGAGCGTCGTGTCGATGCGGTCCTTCCCCCGCCGGGGGCGGCTTTGCGTGTTGCGGGGCACCGTCTTGACGACCGCAGTCATGATGCTTCCTTCGCCTCTGCTCTTGCCAAGCAGGATGCATGCCATCGCCGGTCCGCCTGCCGGAAGCCGCCAACAGGGCCGAAACCAAAGCGCTTTTGAATCGGTCCCGAGCGGATCTCGCGCGGGGCGCGCTCCGAGGTGACGGATTTTGGTCGCCCCGTGTCCGAATTCGGACACCGGAGGCGATGCCTGCGCATCCGGACGGCACCTGTCATCCGATCCGGTAGGCGTTCGCGTCAGCCCCTTCCTCCCGGAAGCCCACGGCTTCGGCCACGGCCGACGGACCGACCCGCTGCTCGGCGGCCAGGTCCGCGACGGTGCGGGCGACGCGAAGGACCCGGTGCGCGGCGCGGGCAGACAGCGCCAGGCGGTCGACCGCCTCCCCCATCAAGGCGCGCGCCTCGGGAGTGGCTGCCACCGCCGCCTCCAGCGCGCCGACGGGGATCTCGGCATTGGTCGAGATACCGTGCTCAGCCAGCCGCCGCGCCTGGCGGCGTCGCGCGGCTTCGACGCGCTTGCGCACCCAGGCGCTTTCGGCCCCCTCCCCCGGACCGTCGAGCTCGCTCCAGGAGACCTCGGGAACGCTCACGTGGAGATCGATGCGGTCGCGAAGGGGGCCGGAGACGCGAGCGGAGTAGCGGGCCACGGCGGCATCGTCGCAGCGACAATCCCGAAGCTTCGAGAGGCGCCATCCGCAGGCGCAGGGGTTTGCGGCTGCCGCGAGCTGGAAGTGAGCCGGGAACTCCGAGGTGCCCTGGGCGCGGGCGATCAGGATCCGCCGCTCCTCGATCACCTGGCGGAGGGACTCGAGGCTACGACGCTCGAATTCCGGAAGCTCATCGAGGAAGAGGACACCGCGATGGGCTAGAGAGACTTCGCCGGGCCGCGGGGGCGAGCCACCCCCGAGAAGACCCGCCCGGCTGGCGGTGTGGTGGGGAGCCCGGAAGGGACGTTCGCTCATCAGCGGTGCTTCTCGGTCGAGGCGACCCGTCGCGCCGTGGATCCGCGTCACCTCGAGTGCCTCCTTGAAGGCGAGTGCCGGCAGCAGCCCCGGCAGGCTCCGCGCCAGCAGCGTCTTCCCGGTTCCGGGAGGCCCCAGCAGGAGCAGCCCGTGGCCGCCGGCCGCCATGATCTCGAGGGCTCTCTTGGCCCTCGCCTGGCCCCGGATATCGCGCAGATCCACCCTGGTGGCGGCATCGGGGGATCGCGCGGCGGCGGCTTTCGGGGCTCGAGGGAGCTCCCTGCCCATGCCGAGGGATTCCACCACCGACCCGAGATCGTCTGCAATCCGGACGTCGATGCCGGGAGCCAGACCCGCCTCCGGGCCGTTCTCCCGGGGCACGATCACCCGAGGGGCACCCGCCGCAGCCAGGCACAGCGCTCGCGCCAGGGCGCCTCTCACCGCCCGAAGTCGACCGTCCAGGGCCAGTTCACCGACCAACCCGAGAGCCGCCAGGCGGTCCCCGTCCAGAGCCCCGCTGGCGGCCAGGATCCCGATCGCGATCGGCAGATCCAGACCTGCGCCGCTCTTCCTGACCCCCGCGGGGGCCAGATTGACGGTCACCCGGCGCAGCGGGAAGGTCCGGCCGATCGCCGAGATGGCTGCGCGCACCCGGGCCGCGCTCTCGCGGACAGCAGCCTCCGGAAGACCGACGATGTCGATCCGCGGAAGCTGGGAGCTGATCCGCACCTCCACCTCGATCGGGATGCCGTCGACACCCGAGAGGGCAGCCCCCAGGATGCGAGACACAGGGATCTCCCCGGGACCGACTCCAGAACCGGTGGGGTGAGCAGGGCGGTTGAAGGCAGGGCCTGCTACGCAGACCCTGCCTTCCACCTTTGAGAAGCCCCGCCAGGGAATGGGGGCATTCACACATTAGGTGGTGAGACAGGGCAAAATGTGTCAGCGATATGGTGAGGCGCCTGGGAAGTTGCCTGTCCGCGAAGGGGCGGCAGCGCCACCGTGACGGTGTGAACCTCGACCCCCTGGAGAGAGCCATGCTTCGATCGATCGGGATGCTGTGGGTACTGACGGCCTTTCTCGGCCTGGCCTGTGCGGAGGTCCCTCCGCCAGCCCCGCCCGCGCCGGATCCGTCTCGCTTCTCCGGCGAGCGGGCCTGGGAACACCTCGAGAGGCTCGCGGAGCTCGGACCTCGCGTTTCGGGCACCCCCGAGGCCGAGGAGGCGCGGAGCTACATCCGTGCGGAGCTCGAGGCCATGGGCCTCGAGCCGAATCCCCTCTCCTTCCACGTGAACGTCGACCTCGCAGACGGCGGGGTCGAGAAGGTCGCCTTCGAGACAATCCGGGCGGTGATGCCCGGCGAGTCCGACGACCTCGTGGTCCTCGCCGCGCCCTTCGACTCGAGGTACTTCGAGAGCTTCACCCACGTCGGCGCCAACAACGGCGCATCGGGTGCCGCTCTGCTCTTGGAGATGGCGCGGGTGCTGAGCGTGGATCCGATTCCCTACACGGTCTGGCTCGCTTTCCTCGACGGCGAGTCCGCCCATGCCGAGGACACACGGCCCGACGAGAGATTTCTGGGAAGTCGGGCGTTGGTGGGTGAGATCGAGGAGGTCGCCGCGCTCTCCCGCGTCCGACTGATGGTGTACTTCAACCAGGTCGCGGACCGGGATCTCGTGATCGCTCGAGATATTCTCTCCGACCGCGTGGTCCGCAGCGCGTTCGAGCGCGCGGCGCGGGGACTCGGTCATGAATCGGTCTTCCCACCGGATCAGCCCTTCTCGCGTCCCGAGGGAGGACACCAGGCATTCCGGTTCGTCGGCTTCCGGCGCGTGATGATCGTCATGGACGACCGCTTTGGCGGCGACGAAGCTCCGGGGGTCTACCGGCATACCGAGGAGGACACCCTGGAGCGCTGCGATCCGGCAAGCCTCGAGATCGTGGGTACGGTCACCAACGCGGGGCTCCGGGACGTGGTGGCGCTCCTGCGGAAGGTGGATCGCTACAGCCGCAGACCCGTTCCCGCCCCGCAACCGGAGCCGGTCGAGACCCCCGAGCCGCCCGGCTCTTCTGAAGAGTCCGGTGCCTCCGAAGAGACCGGCGCTTCCGAAGAGGAGCTGGCCCCGTCTACCGAAGAGGAGGGGGTCCCGTCACCTTGAGGGAGGCCGAATATCCGTGGCCTATCGTCCATCTATAGTGGGAATGGGCTCTCCGTGGCATGAGCGTGGCCCGGCGGTTGCGATCGCCGGCCTGGCAATGGGGCTCGTCGCCCTGGTGGCGTCGGGGTCACGGGTGACACTTGCCGAAGAAGAGCGCGTCCGCATCCTGATCGAGGCTCCCGCGCCCGGCGTCCGGGTGGAGAGCCAGGTGCATCAGGCGCGCATCAGCGGCAATGCTGCCGCCGAGGGCGAGGAGCCGATGGACTACGACGTCATGCTGGCCGTCGACGTCTCCGCTTCGACCCGAGCCGCGAGCGGCGTCGATGTGGACGGAGACGGAGTCGTCGGAGTGAATCCACATCGGGAGCTCCTCCCTCCCGGCGCCTATCCCGAGGACGTGCTCAGCACCGATCCCGAGGACTCGATCCTCCACGCCGAGATCGCAGCGGCCCGGGCACTCATCGAAAGACTGGACGCGCGACGTGTACGCGTGGGCGTGCTCTCCTTCGCGGGCGAGGTCGACCCGATGACGGGGAAGCGCAGGCGTCTCGATCAGCAGGACGCGTGGCTCGATGCGTCCTTGACAGCGGATCTCGCGTTGATTCATCGCACTCTCGACGCAATTCTCGCCCGCGGCGCGCGCGGTGCCACCAACTTCGCGGCGGGTGTGCGTCTGGGCATTCGGGAGCTGTCGGGTCTCGGCGGCGCCCGCAGTCGGCCGCGGCCCGACGCGAAGAAGGTGATCCTCTTCCTCACCGATGGCATCCCCACGCTTCCGAGTGGTCGCGGTAACGAGAGCGAACCCGGAGACAGCGAAGCCGCGGTACGGGCGGCCCAGCTTGCCCATCGCGCGGGAATCACCATCAACACCTACGCCCTCGGCGGCGGCGCGCTCACCTATCCCGAAGTCGTGACCGAGATGGCCAGGGTTTCTCTCGGCACCTACACACCGGTGCAGAACCCGGGTGACATCATCATGCTGCTCCAGGGGGTCTCCTTCGCCAACGTGGAGGACGTGGTGTTCACCAACCTCACCACGGGAGATTTCTCCACCGACGTGCGCCTCAATCCGGACGGGAGCTTCCATGGCTACGTGCCCGCGCGAGAGGGGGCGAACCGGGTGCGCGTCGTCGCCCTCGCCAGCGATGGGAGCCGCGGCGCGGTGGAGTTCGAGTTCGTCTTCAGGCGCTCCGAGCTCCGCGGCCGGGACAAGCTCCGCGAGCTCGAGGAGATCCAGCGCCAGAACAAAGCCCTCGAACTCCGGCGCCTCGAGCTCGAGATCAAGGCCTTCCGCGAACAGCAGCGCAAGGAGATCGTCCTCACTCCCGAGAAGCAGCAGGAGGAGGGGACTACAGCGGTACCAGGGCCGGGTCGCTGATCTCGCGCTGCTTGAGCTTGCCGTCTTCGTAGACGGACTTGACGTCGATCGTACCGTCGCCGTTCCTGTCTTCGTCGCGCTGCTTGATGGTGGGTTTTCCCGCGATCTGCTCGTATGTCTCGAAGGTGTCCGGCTTGCCGTCGCTGGTGGTGTCCTTCTCGATCCGGGCGATCACCTCTTTGCCATCCACGGTAATGAAGCTCGTCCAGGTATCCATGCGGCCGTCATGGTTCCGGTCTTCTTCGGTGCCGACGATCGCGCGCTCCTCGTAGCGGACGATCCGGTCCACCGATCCGTCCGAGTTGCCGTCGTGACGCTCTTGGGCGAGCGAACCGTCTTCGTAGATGAAGAAGGCGTCTCGGCCTCCGTCGTAGTTGCGATCCACCTCCCGGGTCGCCATGCGCCCATCCGGGGCGTAGCGTTGCCACTCGTCCGGCTCGCCGTCCTCGTTGTTGTCTTTCTGGATCTCCACCAGGACGCCGCTCTCATAGCTGCTCCAGGTGTCGATGGTTCCGTCGTAGTTCTTGTCTTCCTCCTTGCGGAGGATGCGTCCGGTGGCAGCGTCGTGGTAGCGCACCTCTTCGGGGTTCCCGTCGCGGTCCGCGTCGAGCGAACGCGCCAGGACATCGATCTCTTTGGCGTTGTCCCACTTCCCCTTCGGAATCGTGCGCTGTTCCTCCTCGAAGATGGAAAGGGGAAGGTCGCGCTCCTCTGGCGCCGCGGGCGCGGCCCGCGGATCGGCTCGCGCGATGAGTGTCTCGTCGTCGACGTCGCGCTGCTCGGCTGCGCCCTCGGTTCTGAGGGCCTCGTCCCGCTCGATCTGACGGAGCAACTCCTCCTGGCGCCGGAGCTCCGCTTCGATCTCGGCCTCGAGGGAGCCCTGCCGCGCGATCTCCGACTCGATCTGTTCCTCGAGCTCCTCCTCGCGGTCGGCCTCGGAGCGGCTCGTGCCAGAGGAGCCTCCGCCCTGCAGAGGGACCTCGCCGGTGATGGCGCTGTAGATCAGCAGCGTCGTGGCGCCGACCGCTGCTCCGATGGGACCCGCCTGGCTGCCGATGATGGCGCCCATCAGCATGCCCTCGACGGCGCTCTGGGCGCGCTGTCCGGCCGTGGGGCCGGTAGCGCCGCCACCGGAGGGCGCCCCCGCCCCGGGATCACCGCTCGGATCGGGGGGTGTCGACGCTGTGGTCGCGCAGCCTGCCATCCACACGGCGATCAGGATGGCGACCGAAATCTGCGAAGCAGCGTTCCGAAATCCGCGCACCGGTGCGGGCATCATCGCTTTCCCTTTCGCCGCGCCCCAACACTTCATTTCTACCACAGTGGGGCTCCGGCTCCCAGAAAAGACCCTGGGGGCAGCGCGACGTGCCATCCCGTCGCACCTGCCACGCCACTGCGCGTGAGTGTCGTCGGTGACACGGCGAGTGTCGCTGTTTCGTCGGGAAAAGAAAATTTCTCTTCCAGGGGAGTGCCTTAGGGTCAAACCCGCGCCCGGCTGATCCTGCAATCGACCGGCGATGGATTCCGAGCTAACCTGACGCAACGCGGCGGGCTGCCGGCATTTTGCCGCTGTATGTTTCACCGTGCCGCTTACCCCCACGGCGCGGATTCTGCTTTCGACCAGCAAGGGATCTCGTACATACGCCGGTGAGCCGATAAGGGAATGCCGTGGGATTGACACTGATTCGCAAGAGTGACGGTTCCCGCCCCAGGGGGAAGACGAAGGTGGCGCTGGTCCTCGCGGGCGGAGCCGTTTCGGGCGGAGCCTTCAAGGTCGGCGGTCTCAAGGCCCTCGACGACTTCCTCGTCAACCGGAAGATCGCCGACCTCGACCTCTACGTCGGCCTGTCGGCGGGCTCGGTCCTGGCGGTCTCGCTCGCCGCCGGCGTCACTCCCGATGAGATGGTGAAGGTGCTCGAGGGTACGAGCAAGCGCCTCGACCAGCTCAGCCCGATGGACCTCTACAAGCCGAATCTGCGCGAGTTCGTCGAGCGGCCCGCCAAGTTCGTCTACGATCTCCTCAGTTACGCGCCGGGTGTGGCCTACGAGTTCGCTCGCCAGATACCGAGGCTGCCGAAGAGCCTGGGTCCCAGCGTGAGGGCCTTCGTGAAGAAGCCCAGCTACACGCGGGCAGAGGTCGTGGCGATGAAGCTCATCGAGCACGTGTCGCCCTCGCGCGAGGTCCCCGCCCTGACCAATCACATCCCGACCGGCTTGTTCCTCAACAAGGGGCTGGAGCGGTGGTTGCGCAGGGCTCTGGAACGCCTTCGTATACCCAATGAGTTCCAGGCCTTCGAGCGGAAGAGGGATTGCAGGCTCTACATCGCCGCCTGCGACATAGACACCGCGGAGCGCGTGATCTTCGGGGCCGACGAGAACTGCGATCTCACCATTTCCGAGGCGGTACAGGCCTCGACGGCGCTGCCGATCTTCTACAAGCCCCCGCGATTGAACGGCGTCGACTACATGGACGGCGGCATTCGCAACACCGCCAACATCGATGTCGCCATCGAGAAGGGCGCGGACCTGATCATCTGCTACAACCCGTTTCGCCCCTTCCTGAACCGGATCGACGACGAGCAGGGTGCGTCCCACTATTTCGCGGCGGGTCGCTACCTCTCGGATCGCGGCCTCAAGGTCTTGATCAACCAGGCTTTCCGTACCCTGCTGCACTCCCGGCTCAAGCACGCCCTTCAGCGCTACCTGGCCGACGAACGCTTTCAGGGCGACATCCTGCTGCTCGAGCCCCAGGAGCACGACGCCGAGTTCTTCGCGATCAATCCGCTGGCCTTCTGGAAGCGGGCCCACGCGATCCAAGAGGGATTCGAATCCGTCCGGGTGACGATCGAGCAGAACTACGACCAGCTGGGCAAGCTCCTGAATCGCTACGGCCTCGAGATGGACCGCAAGGCAGCGCGGCGCAGGGCGGCTCGACTGCGAGAGGCGCGGGGCTGGAAGCTGAGCGAGGAGCCGGCGACTGCGGAGGCGCCGGAGGCTCCCCCCTTGCGCCTGGTGACCGCCAAGGGCGCCTAGAGGCGCGAGACGGGGCGCTCGCTCCCGACTTCCCGGATCCGGGCATGCGGCCGAAGCTTGCTCCCCGGGGGAAGTCGTGATATCCTAGCGGTCTCGTTCTCCGTGACCCCTTCTGCACGCTGGGCGCAAAGGGGTGCTGCGCGATGTGCACACTGCTCGTCCTCGATCGCTGTTTTCCGCAGGCGTCGCTCGTCGTGGCGGCGAATCGCGACGAGTACCTGGACCGGCCTGCGGAGAAGCCGGTCCTGCGCCAATCGGGAGACCGCAAAGTGCTTGCCCCGCGGGATCTTCGTGCTGGGGGGACCTGGCTGGGAGTCAACGACGTGGGCCTGTTCGCGGCGCTCACCAATCGCCCTTGCGGGACCCCCGATCCGTCGCGAAGAAGCCGCGGCCTGCTGGTCTTCGAGGCCCTGGCCGAGGCGTCTGCGGCGGATGTGCTGGCGGCCTTTGAGACCTTGCCGGAGCGGGCCTACAACCCGTTCAACTTCTTCGCCTCCGATGGAAGCGAGGCGTTCGTCGCCACCTACGAGGGCGAGTTGTGCGTGACCAGACTCGCTCCGGGTCCACACGTCGTAGGTAACGGCGATCCGGACAGCAGAAACATCCCGAAGATCGCGCGGCTGCTGGCGCGGGCAGAGAGGATCGCGGAGGGAGACGTCGACGAGGCTCTGGAAGCGCTGGCGGAGCTGTGCAGGTCTCACGAGGGGGACGAGCAACTCGGTCCCCTCGGCGATACCTGTGTCCACGCGGGTGGGTACGGGACCCGGAGCAGCACCTTGATCCGCCTCGGGGCCGACGCTTCCCGAAACGAATTCCGCCACGCGGAAGGCGCCCCCTGCCAAACCGAGTACGAGGACTTGACCCCGTTCCTGTCCGAGCTGGATCTTCGAGCCGGCATCGGTGCAGGGACTCCGAAGAGGAAGGTAGCTTGAGACGAATCGGTAGCAACATCAGGAAGCAGAATGCAGAGCAGAGAAGTAATCGCCTGATTCGCAACATCATCCGCTACACCGATGAGGAGAAACCGCTCAACGACTATCCGAAGAAGATCATCTCGCCGCCGAAGGCCTCCAGTTGCTGCACGGACGAGAACCGGGTCACCGTGGGCAGCGTGCGCGAGGTGGACGGTTTCAAGTTCTGCTACAAGGTCTGCGAGACCTGTGGGCATGCGGTCCGGTTCTACTACCCGGCCGCCGAGGGGACCAGTGCGGCGGTGAAGAACTACCGCCAGTGGAAGAAGTACATGGTTCAATAACCCGGAGACCAGAAGGCACTTTGCGAGGCGACCTTCCCTGGTCGCCTCGCTTACGTTTGGGGCCGGGTCCGTGGGTCTCGGAGGGTAGATTCTGATGGCGACTCTCGACGAGGCGGCGGCCTATCTCGCGGGACTCATCAATCTCGAGAGATCGCGGGATCTGCGTCGGGCCCGTCTCTCCCTCGAGCCCATCCGATCTCTGCTCGATCGGCTGGGGTTGCCCCGCGCGGGACTCTCGGCTCTCCACATCGCCGGATCCAAGGGCAAGGGTTCGACGGCGCTGCTCGCCGAGGGGCTCCTGCGAGCCCGCGGGCTTCGGGTGGGAACCTTCACCTCACCTCACCTGGTGTCGTGGACCGAGCGGTTTCGCGTCGACGGGGAGGAGGTGGCGGGGGAGAAGCTGGCCGAGGCGGTGGAGCGACTGCGGCCCGAGGTCGACGCGCTCCGAGAGGAGCGACCCGAGGACGCCCCCAGCTTCTTCGACGCCACCACCGCGGCGGCGCTCCTTCTCTTCGCAGACGCGGAGGTCGATTACGTGGTGCTGGAGGTCGGCCTCGGCGGGCGCCTGGATTCGACGAACATCGTGACGCCCGCGGTGTCCTGTGTGACGAGCATCGAGCTCGAACACACCGAGAAGCTGGGTACGAGCCTGGCGGCGATCGCCCGCGAGAAGGCCGGCATCGCCAAGCCCGGCGTTCCCCTCGTCATGGGCGCCCTACCGGCCGAGGCGGCGAGGGTGGTCGAGGAGCGCGCCGGCCGGCTCGGCTGTGCCCTGGCTCGCTTCGGGCACGAGTTCGACGCCGAGATCCTGGACGAGGATCTCGATGCTCAGCGCGTCCGCTTTCGAGAGGGCGCCCTCGCCTTCGAGGCCCGACTCGCGGTGGCCGGCGCTCACCAGGCGCGGAACGCCGCGCTGGCTCTCGCCTGCGTGCGGCGTCTCGACGCGATTCCCGACCACGCGCTCGGTGCCGCCGCCCTGCGTGCTTTCGCCACCACCTCGCTTCCCGCGAGGATCGAGTTTCTCTCTCGCCGACCCTGGCTCGTCGTGGACGCGGCCCATACGGCCGCTTCGGCGGCGGCGCTGGCGCGCACCCTCGCCCGCATCCCGCGGCGTCGCGCCCGCCTCGTGCTCTCCGTCTCCGCCGGCAAGGATCTGGCGGCGATCTGTCGCAGTCTCGTTCCCTTCGCCGATCAGCTCACCATCACGCGAGCGGACCCGGTTCGCTCGCTGGAGCCCGAAGAGGTGACGGCGGCAGTGCGCAGTGTCGCGTCGGAGCTCAGGCCACGAGTGGTGCCGGATCCGCAGCTCGCGGTTCGCGAGGCGCGCGAGGGGCTCGGGCCGGAGGATCTGCTCTGTGCCGCGGGCTCCGTGTACCTCGCCGGAATCGCACGGCGTGTACTGATGGACGCGTCTCGCTGAGTGAGCCTGCATTTCTCACCGGGTCGCGTAGCGAGGGCGCCGAGAGTGCCGCAGATTCGCGGCCCTCGGACTGGAGGGCGTCGAAGGCGTACTGGGCAGTACGTCGAGGCGGCCGGAGGGAGAAGGTCGCGAAGATGCGGTGCTATCGGCGGCCGCAGTAGCGAGCTGGTGAGAAATGCAGGCTAGACGCGCCCCTCGGAGAGTTCGCGAAGCTCTCTGTGGATGGTGCGCAGTCCGATCTCGGCGTGATCCGGCGCAGGAGAGGGGGCCGCGTTTCGCCGCAATGCCCCCGCCGCTCGCCGCAGGCTCCTCTGTGAGCACCCGAGCCGCCGCTTGGTGATCTCGAAGTTCGAAGGTCGGCTCCTCGCCAGCCAGAGCCGCGCGAGCCTCTTTCCGAGGCTCGCCTGCTCACCCGCCAGGCGCTCGAGGGATCCGGCGAGACGCCGCCTGCCACGTGCGTCGGCGCGGTCGGGCCGCTTGCGCCAGGCGAGCCACTCACCGGCTGCGAGCGCCTTGCGCACGGCGAACAGCGATGCTTCGGTGGCGTACAGGAGCTCGTCGTGGGTGAGGGGGTCCCGCGCGAAGGCATCCGCCGCCTCCCGGATCCGCACCCTGCATCGCTCCAGGCGCGCGAGGCTGCGGTGGAGGGTCGCCGGCTTCGCCTGCTGCAGGAAGAAGGCCCGGTCGAGATCGTCGAAGAAGAGGAACTGGAGAGCCGATCCGTTGAAGACCCGAAAGCCCGCGTCGTGGACGGCACCGAGAGCGCGGTAGCAGCCGGCCGCCGCCCCGCGCGTCTCACCGAAGAGCAGCCGGCCGAAAGCGCGGTCGAATGTCCTCGCATCCACTTCCCCGGACCAGGCCTGCTGGGCGGTCCATGCGAAAGCGAGCCAGCAGCCGCCCTGGAGGTTGTAGTGCCCGAAGTCTCCCCAGTCGGTGCAGATCACGCCCAGGGCACCGTGGCGTCTTCCCGCATCGGCCCAGCGCGCGATGTTCTGGATGCTGTTCTCGACCCGGGGGAACAAGCAGTTCCAGGTCGAGGTTCCCGGGCAGACCAGAAAGTCGATCCCGTTCTTCCGGAAGACCTTCACCCTGTCGTAATCGAGATCGGCCTCGTACCACCAGTCGAGCAGGACCAGGTCTCGGTCGATCTCCGGGATGAACTCCGGGTGGTGATGAACCATGTCGCCCCAGATCATGGTTCGCTTGCCGTGCTCGGCGGCGAGATCGCGGACCCGGCGCACGTGATCCAGAAACACGCCTCCCCGACCGAGTTGCTGCCCGCGCTGCTTCGATTTGCCCGCGCACAGATCCCAGGGCTCGTCGCAGTTGGCGTTGAAGAAGTGCGAGCGGAAATTGGGAAGATACTCGCCGTAGAGGTCGGAGAGCAGGTCGTAGGTTCCGGGCTCCGCCGGGGAGAGGGTCCAGCCCTGGTCGGTCTCATCGAGTTCGGCGTAGGCAGCGTGCTTGAGGATGTGGCCCATGTGGCCGAAGGACTGGAGCGTGGGGATCAGATCCACGTGGCGCTGCGCCGCGTAGGCATCGAGCTCTCTCATCGTCTCGGCATCGAGGGGAGAAGCGTCGGCACCGATCTCCGGATGTCGTCGAAAGCGAAAGGTGTGCTCGGTGTAGAGCATCAGGACGTTCAGCTTGAGCCGTACGCACAGATCGATCACCTGTTTCAGGCTCTCCGGCGTCGGGACTTTGCCCCGGGAGACGTCGAGCATCAGTCCCCGGAGACGGAAATCCGGTGCGTCTTCGATCTCGCAGGAAGGGATGCGCCCACTCGGGCTCACCAGTTGGGCGAGGGTCTCCACGGCGTAGCGAAGGCCCGCCGGCCCGGCGGCGACCGCCTCGACGTGCTTCGGTGTCACGCTGATCCGGTAGGCCTCTCCCTCCTCCCCTTCGCGTCGCAGCTCGATCCGGGGCCCCAGTCCGCGGGTGCGGGCGTGTCCCTCGATCGGAAGGTCGAGGCCGCAGACCCGCCGCAGCGAGTCGCGCAGGGCACGCGCGGCGGCGAAATCCGAATCCGTGGCGCTCGGCGCCAGTACCACCGGCAGAGCGTCGCGGAGCGCAAAGGATCCCGCGGTGGCGCGCACGCTGGCGGGAGCCGGCAGCAGGGGCGTCATGGCGCGCAGTCTACTCGTTTCCCGATCCCGGAAAAGGCAAAGCGCCCGGCCTGGCTCCTCGCGCAAAGTGCGCGAGGGGAGGGGTAGCCAGTCCGGGCGCTGAGAGCTGAATTCGCCTGCACCCTGGATAAAGCAAGGCCTGTGCCAGACCGGCCTCCCTCGCCGATCTTCTCTAACCGCGCGATTTCGTGGGGCCAACGCCCCCCGCATCTTCCGGTTGCGGCAACTCCTGCGCAGCGGATCCGCTGAAAGTGACACAATTTGCGTCCGTGACGCCGGAGAGGGCGCGAATGTGGTCAGGTCGGGTCCCGCAGCATCCGCCGACCATTCTCGCGCCGGCCTCGATCCACCCCGCCGCCGAGCGCGCGAACTCCTCTGGTGAGCGCTCCTCGCCGGCTCCGATCAGATTGGCATACACAGAAAACGGTAGACCCGCGCGCTGCAAGACACCGAGGCACGGTGGCACGGCTCCCGGCGGCAGGCAGTTCACCCCGACGGCGAGGGGACCGCACTCGCCCACTGCGTCGACGGCTTCATCGAGAGGTTCGCCGGAGAGGAGGCGCGCCTCGCTCCGGGAGACGAAGCTGGCGAATGCGGCGGCCCCGCAATCGCGTACGGCTCGAACGGCGGCGACCGCTTCCCGGATCGTGTTCATGGTCTCGACCAGGACCGCGTCGGCTCCGGCCTCCACCAGGTGTCGCGCGTGCTCGGCGTGCTCGCGAGCGAGGGTCGCCTCTTCGGGAACCCGCTCCGGGTGGAAGCAATCCTCCAGGGGCGGCGCCGAACCCAGAACGAAGATGTCGCGGTCCGAAGCGGCCTCGCGCGCGAGCGCCACCGCCCGAGCCGTGAGCTCTCCGGCGCGGTGGCCCTGACCCGCGTGGTCGAGCGTACGGCGCTGGGTTCGGAAGGTGTTCGCCGTGAGCGCCTGCGCGCCCGCCGCCACGTAGGCGCCGTGAATCGCGAGCACGGTCTCGGGGGCTTCGATCACGCCCAGGGCCGACCATAAGGGAAGCTCCGAGCGGATGCCGAGGCGCTCGAGCTCGGTTCCCATCGCGCCATCCAGAAGAAGCGGGGGGCCCGTCGCCAATCGTTCGCGCAGCTTCTTCTCCGCGTCCCGCATCGTCCCGTTATACTCCGCACCGATGTCTCATAGCCTGCATTTCTTACCGGGTCGCGAATCTGCGGTGCGATCGGCGGCCGCAGTAGCGAGCTGGTGAGAAATGCAGGCTAGGTCCACGGTCGCACGTCTGGACGGCGGGGGGCGTCTGGAGGTGGTGCGTCTGGGCGTGCGCTACTGCGAGGGAGCCTTCCCGGAGCGTAGCGACAGCGGTGTGATCGGCGCCATCAGCTTCGTCGAGGGTCCCCTGCTGCCAGGCCTCCAGAGTCTCGGTCCGTTCCAGGTGAGGGTCTCTCTCGACGCCGAGGGAGACGTCGCGAGTTACGATCTCCTGGTTCGCAACCTCGCCGAAGTCCCGCTCCACCTGGAGTCGGTGGTGTTGGGGTTCCGGTGGACGGAGATCGAGACGGGAGCGCTGCGCTTCCTTCGCCACGGCTGGCAGTCCTGGTCGTTCACCGGCTCGCGAGCCCTGGACTCGGCGGGCGAGCCCGAGTTCCCCTCCGGTCCCTGGCTTCGCGGCATACACCACGGCATCGGTTCCCCGCCTGCGGATCGCGTCGGATGGCACGAGTCGGATCTGGTCTCGGTGGTCGGGGAGTCCTCTTCCGGCGCCGCGTGCCTGGCCGGCGTGCTGGAACGCGGCATCGGGACGGGACTGGTCTACCTGAAGCCCGACGCGCACGGGGTGCGGGTGGAGGTGGAGGTTCGCTTCGAGGTTCCCCTCGATGCCGGAGAGCTTCGGTCCGTGGAGCGCATTCGGGTGGCGCTCGGCGACGAACCGAACCGCCTTCTTGAGGACTACGCCAACCAGCTCGCCACTGCGGCGGGGGCGCGGACCGGGAGTCCCTTCCAGACCGGCTGGTGCAGCTGGTACCACTTCTTTCACGAGGTGACGGAGGAGGACCTGCTCCGCAATCTCGAAGGGCTCGCGGCCAGTCGCGGCGAGATCCCCATCGACGTGGTGCAGCTCGACGACGGCTACCAGCGCGCCATCGGCGACTGGCTCGAGACGAGCGAGCGGTTTCCCCGTGGCATCGCTCCGCTGGCCAGCGCGATCCGAGGAGCCGGCTTCCGACCCGGTATCTGGACGGCGCCCTTCTGCGCCGCCGCGGAGAGCCGCCTTCACCAGGACCACAGCGACTGGCTGCTGCGAATGGGCCCGAACCTGCACCGGGGTCTTCTCCATCCCCAGTGGTCGAAGGAGGGCTGGATCCACGTCCTCGACACCTCACGGGAAGAAGTGTGCGCCCACCTCACGCGGACATTCGCCGCACTGGTGGGGATGGGCTTCACCTATCTGAAGCTCGATTTTCTCTACACCGTCGCCATGCAGGCCGACGCTCACAATCCGCGCCTGACCCGGGCCGAGCGGCTGCGGCGGGGGCTCGACGCGGTGCGTGCCGGTGCCGGCCCTGACGCCTTCCTACTCGGCTGTGGCTGTCCCCTCGGCGCCGCCGTCGGTGCGGTGGACGGCATGCGGATCGGTCCGGACGTGGCGCCCGCCTGGACGCCGGATGAGAAGAGCGCCATTCCCGGTCTCGAGCCCACCGCTCCGGCGACCCGCAACGCCGTGCGCAACGTCCTCTCGCGGGCCTGGATGCATCGCCGCCTGTGGTTGAACGATCCCGACTGTCTGATGGCCCGGAGCCGCGAGACGAGCCTTACACCGGCGGAGATCACCACCCTGGCGGCCAGCATCGCCGCGACCGGCGGAATGGTGGTCTTTTCCGACGACGTACCTCTCCTCTCCGCGAGCGACATGGCGATGATCCGCGACACGATCGCCCTGGCCCGCGAGGTGGACTCGGGGGGAGCCCGGGGCACCGGGCGGTCCATCGACCTTCTCGGTGATGAGTTCGCCGCGGGGGTCGCGGGCTACACCGCCTCGGGGGCGATCATCGCGCGGGTGAACGCTTCGGATGATCTCCGCGCGCTGGGGCTCGATCTCGCCTCCATGGGCCTGCCGCCGACGGGACTTCCGCCGCTGTCACTGCTCGGTACCCGCGAACCCCGGCCGGGAGGGGAGGAAGGCCGCCCGCGCTTCGACCTCGCCGCCCACGAGAGCGCGCTGCTGCGGGTGCACCGAAACCCGCTCCTCGCCGTATTCTGTGACTACGACGGGACCTTCGCCGTCCAGGACGTAGGCGCGACACTGGCGAGGCGTTACGCCGGTGAGCGCCGGGACGCACTCTGGGAACGTCTTGGCAGCGGCGA
>Ga0255055_10000305_pt1 | contig 38542 bp, 33 predicted proteins | sample JV7_2_27_MG_FD_188633 | JGI IMG/M metagenome (GOLD analysis project Ga0255055, IMG submission 188633) | Seawater microbial communities from Jervis Inlet, British Columbia, Canada - JV7_2_27 | ecosystem: Environmental > Aquatic > Marine > Inlet | place: Canada: British Columbia | collected... | reverse complement strand
GAACATTAGCTTAGCAATATGGTGAAGTTACGATGGAGAACCCCCTCAAATTGGGCCTACCTCGCTCCTGACAGGATGCTATCTCCGCTGTTGGGAGCACAAAAGGCCATATCAAAACCTTCAACTAAGATTTCAACTCTACCAATTAAGAAAGGGGGAGTTAAAATGGGAATGGAAGATGTCTTTAATGGTGCTAAAAGTGCTATGACGTTCTATGATGCATATCTAAAAACGGTTGGTGAAGAAATAGGTATGGACCGAGCGATCAGTCTGCATACGAAGATGTTTGAGACCATGGGTGCTATGCAAGGCACGATGATAAAAGAGCAAGCGGGTACTGAGGAAATCGATACTAAAGCAGCATTGTCGCTGGCTAAGAGCGTTCCTGAGAGCCTCGGGATTAGCATGGAAGTGGTAGAAGAAAGCCCACAAAGCGTTGTGTTCAAGGTTAGTAAGTGCCCGATTTACGAAGCAGCTCAGATGATGGGGGTGGATGCAGAGACCATCGAAACTTTGTGTCGCAGTGGTCCGGTCAGATTTATGGATGCAGTGACTAAGCAACTCAATCCCAATTATAGTTACCAGCTGCAAAGATTTCGGTCAGGGGCAGATGATTTCTGCGAAGAAGTGATCTTGCAGGACTAACCATGCCTTTTTCCTGCGAGACTAACGAGACTAAGTCTCCTGAGTTAAAAGGTTCTCCTTTGATGGCTTTGATTTTGATAAAGTCGGCACTGATGAAGTGAAATATCTCTAATTTCTTAATAAAGCAATTATTGACTGAACTCTAAAGAAAGGAGGAGAAAATGCTTTGGGTATCCTACGGAAAAATAACGAAAGAGGGAATTCAAGGGATGATCGCTAACCCTCAAAATCGTGAAGAGGCTGTTGGGAAGTTGTTAGAAGCCTATGGAGGCAAACTGGTCAGTTATCACTTATTGCTGAATGGTGATATTGATTTTTTTATCGTTTCGGACATACCAGATGACAAAATAGCGGACGTAGCGATTGTCAACGCAATGCTTGTTAGAGGATCGGGTGCAATCGAATCTATAGCCACGGTGCCTGCGATGCGCGCAAAAGATGCCGTATCCCAGATGCAGAAAGCTCAGGAGATGGCATCAGCTATGGCTTATGAGGCACCAACTAAATCCTGATTACTTAATGGAAGCTGGAAGTATTTATATAGCGGGTAGGGCTTTAGCCCTACTCGCTGACTTAGGATACCGCTCAGAAAGTTTTGCTTTACCGCTACGTAATACAACCGTCTTTGCGGTGCTAATACCTGTGGTTACTCCAACATATCGCAGATGAGCCACAATTACAGATATCAACTATAAAAACCAAGTATCTTGTGTCCTCATATTTTCAGATATTGTAAACTTATCCAAACTCGGAGACTTTCCGTTTTTTTTGGATACCACTTTCATATCTGCACTCCCATAATGTGTTCATTACCTCGACAATTGTTGCATTGGAAATTGTATATTCGGTGTACGCAATCCACACTTTAGCCCAATTGTGGATTGCGGCTATGAAACTCCAGTTGTAATCTTTTAATTGTCGATTTGATTCGCTAAAGAAATATAAAATTCAGGATTAATAACTTAATCCTCGATATAGAAACGCATGATGGGTCTGGTTTCTGAGCGGCGGGCGCACTCTGTAAATCCCACCTTCGTATAAGCCGAGGCCAATCCTGTCCAGGCAAATACATCCGGCATTTTATCTTTTTTGGGCTCAACCGGGTAGGCTTCCACAACCGATCCCCCCTTTTTTTTAACATATTCAACAGCGGCTTTTATCATCCGAGTGCTTAAACCCTTGCGGCGATAATTCTTTTCCACAAAAAGGCATGAGATCGACCATACCGGCAAATCATCGACCGGCTTGAGAATCCGCGATCGGTCAAGTGCCGGGAAATGATTCCGGGGGGCCGCCGAACACCAGGCCACCGGTTCGCCCTCAGAAAAAGCCAGGATGCCCGGGATCTTGCCCGATTGAACAATGGCTTTCATGGCCTTGCGGTTGCCGTCGCCTTTCTGGTTTTCGAATTCTTTGCGTGTCAGCCGCCAGAGCATGCACCAGCATCCCCCGCAAGCACCGCGTTCGCCGAACAGAGTTTCAAAATCGGACCATCTTTTCTTCGTCACCGGTAAAAACTGCAATCGTAAATCATTCGCTTTCATTTTACGCATCCCTATTCATTATTCATAAGATGATTTCTTTACCGTCTTCCGCATACTCAAGCTCAAGGCTTTCGAGACGACGGAGCATATCATCGCTCATGTGGGTCAGGATAATTCGTTTGCATTCCAGTTCAGCTTTCTTTTCCATCAGGGTCTGATAATTCAGATGAAACTTTATTTTTTTCTCATAAAAGTAGGCTTCGGCGATGAACAGGTCTGATCCCCTTGCGATATCAATAAGATTGTCGGTCCACTCCGTATCACCGGAATAAACGATCGATTTGCCGGCACACTCTATTCGCAGTGCATATGAGGGGGATCCGCTGGCGTGAGCGACTCCTGCCGCCGTAACAAAAACCTGATCCATTTCGGTGCGCACACCCGCCTGTAATTCTAAGAATTCTATCCCGAACTTTTGCTTCACCCGGGAGGATCCGGGAAACATGATTTCCATGGCACTGCGAATACGGTTTTTTACTCCCGGCGGGCCTGCAATCTGCAAAGGTTTAGTGCGTTTTGAAATCAGCTGGGAATCGAGAATAAAAAACGGAATGCCGCCGAAATGATCACCATGCAAATGGGTGATGAGGATTTTATCAATATCCGCTGTACTGACACCAAATCGTTTCATGGAAATTAAGGCCGACGCACCGCAATCCAAAAGGAATTTAGCTCCGGCGGCCTCAATAAAAATGCAGGTTTGCAATCGGCCTCCGCTACCGAAGGCATCACCGCTTCCAAGGAATTTAACAGATACGGGTTTCATTTTAATTTATGGGTGAATATTTTTCCGTGACCATTTAATTTGGAGCGCAACCGGTCATGAAACAGCCTGACAGATGGTTTAGCTGAGAATAACGAGAGATGAGATTTGCAGCTGCAGTCCGAAGCGCCGAAGCCGGCAATCGGCAGGGTTGCGCCCTTTAAATGTTTAAGTATATCTGCCCACTGATGTTCGTGTTGTTCGGAATCATAAGTATACCATACCTCATCCAGAAACAAGGCCGAACGCAAATAATCTATGTGCCAATGCGGCCGTTGTGAAAATTTCGCATGATGAGCAATGCGGGCTTTTATACCCCCGGGACCAAAGGCGCTGCCCGCGTAGACATAGTAACCCGGCCGGATCAGAAACTTTCCAAGTTTTCCGATTTCGATCAACCGGTCAGAAGAAGATGCCAGAATCAACGCATATGTACCGGACCGTGCTTGCATAAAAGTAATCTAAATTTTTAATGTTCTCGCGGCTGGAAGCCGCTCCCACAGGAGCATGACAAATAGGTGGGAGCGGCTTCCAGCCGCGAACATAGTAGAGTCGGCCACTGTGCCGCTCTGAAACCGGCGGGCACAGAGGCCCGCCCTACTTCTGTTGATTCGTAGAAAATATCAAAATATTTTTTTAACTATAGGCACTTTAGCTCACTTTAGTGCATTTTAGGCACTTGTTATAGCTCCCCATATAGCCTTTCTGTATTTTCTGAAACCGCAGCGATGACTTCTTCCTCCGCCACATTTTTTAGCTCTGCTATTGCTTTTATTGATAACGAGATGTTTGCCGGTTCTAAATTCTTATGGGCATCGAATAAGTTTTCGCCAACCGCTATGATCGCTTTGACGCCTGCATTCCGGGCGCGCTCCAATACCTGGTCCCTGTCTTTATCAAAGCTGGGGTCACAAATGTGGGCATGCACATCAACCAGTCTGGGTTTTGACAATGTCAAAGTAATCAGGCCTCAAAATATTTTGGATTTTAGATCTCGGATTTTAGATTTAAGAGCAGACAGGTCAGCTGCAAATTAAGCCTCCAATATTTTCAATCCGCAATCCAAATTCCAAAATCTAAAATCAATCAGATCCAAACCGATAATGCTTTTTGACGTCTTTGCGTATTTTCCAGGTGCACGACATTCCGGTCGGAAACGTTACCAGATCCCCTTGGCCGACTTCCACCGGTTCTTCCCCTTCGGGTGTCACAACCACATCGCCTTCCAGAAAATAACAGGTTTCCTGGTCATCATATGACCACGGAAATTCCGAGGATTCTTTGGACCAGATCGGCCAGCTGGATACACCGAGTTCTTCCAGCTGCTCCTTGCTGGGATTTCGGATCACCTTAATCTCACTCATTTTTGCCTCCTAAGGTCTGACGGTTGTAAACATTAGGCCATTTTGCTCTTTGACAATTCCACGTTTTTTAAAATCCTTCATGATCGCATCATATTTCAGCCGGTATTCGCTATTAAAATACAGATCAACGGTTTCTTTAAACCAATGGGTTTGCATCAGGTGATCAAAAAGTGAATCCTCAGGCACCGTTTTGCGCATCATCAATGTATAAATCATAATTTTTTTCAGTAAGTCGAGCCCGACTTGGTCGCGATGGTTCAAAAAGTGATTTAGCCGTTTTCTGGTTTTGGATAGGGCTTTTTGCATATCCTTGAAAGGCGGGCCGTGCCCGGGATAAACCATCTGAACATCGAGAGCTTCCAGTTTCTCGAGTGATTCCAGCATATGAAAGATGGCCGCACTGCCTTCAATTCGCAGGGTCATCACGGCCATGTCATTTTTCCAGAGCGTATCGGAGGAGATAAGGAGTTTTTCTTTCCTGTTGTACAGGACGATCCCTTCTGAGGCATGGCCCGGTGTATGAATGACTTTGAATTCATACGGACCGATCGTGATATCATCGCCGTCGTTTAGTTCCACAGTGCAGTCAAAAAAATCGGCTTCCTGATTATAGTATTTCCACCAGGTGGCCCAGTCATTGCGGGTGTCAATGAAATGCTTTCCGATCTTATGCAGCGCGATATCGCAGCCGGACTGATCTTGAATCAGCTTATTGCCCCCGATGTGGTCGCAGTGACAATGGGTGCTGATAATGAGCTGCACATCTTTCATTTTTACACCCACTTGAGCAATCAGTCTGGCAGTTTCGGCAAAGTCGGCAATATAGGCCGTATCAATTAAGATGGGACCCTTAGACCGGTAGATGAAGTGGTTGCCGTTCAGAAAACCCCGCTCAATAAAAAACAGTTCATTAAGAATTTCAACTGGTTGCATCTTTAATTTTTTTAAATTAGCCACAGACCCACACAGATCTTTTGTTCGGCCGACCCCCGCGATAAGGCGTCGCCTTCCTCGGGACAAGCTGGCCGTGTATTATCAGTCATCCCGCTGCGCGGGAGAAAAGCTATTTAGAGTTAATATTCGATGTCAAACAATTCAGCATTTGGTGCTACTTAGACCGGTCTATCAAATACCAACTGTTTGCCCGAAAAGCATACAGTTTTCCTCCTGACAAAGCCACCGGGAGAAAAAGAACTTGTCTGTGTATGTCTGTGTGGGCCTGTGGCTATTTAATTCTCTTTCGTTTTTCGGATCGATCCGCATAGATTCTGTAAAGCGGGTTATCGTAAAAGCCCGGAATCCGGTAGATTTTTTGTCTCTCCGGGTTCTGATCCAATTCCAGAACAACCCCCTGGTAATTCTCATGAACCTTAACCCACATGTGCCCGTTGGCGATACCGGCATAGGTATCGTAACCCGCGGATAATAAAAGGGACATCAATAGCAAAGATAAGCTTTTACAATCGCCTTTTTTTGTTCTGATTGTTTCTTCAACAGATTGCCATACGTGGGGATCTAAAATGTAATCGTATTCTTCGATGATGTATTGATAGATCGTAACCAATCTGTCCGGGTATTCAGGATCAGAATATTTCCCCAAATCGGCAGTGATTGTTGACACCGCCTCAGGGTCAATTAGATTCTGTACGACAGTACTTCCATAATCAGTATCCACCACAAATTCATAAGAGACATATTCAGGAGTATATCTCGCATTTATTTCTGTCATATTTTGCTTCACAAATTGAGCATAACTGTCCAGATCCCATTTCAGTTCCGATATGATGGGTTCTTCAGGTATCTCTTTCTTGTATAGGGCGGCGCAACCCGGAATGAAAAATGACCACAGGATTGCGGTTATAAGGACTTTACGATTCATTTTATAGAGAAAGGAATGGATGGAGAGTTATTTTTTTGTACGCATTAGTTACCCGGAAATTCTATGGTGACTCTTTCCCCCCCATGTTTGGCTTTCATCTTAACCTTGAGCCCGATGCTGTCCTGGCGGATACCCAAAGCTAAAGGAGACTCGCCTTTGTCGCCCTCGATATGGGTGATTTCACGTACCGCACCCATGATTTTTTCACCGACTTCCGGACCCGGAGAAGGAAGTTCTGATTCCCGGTATTTTGCGGTCACTTTAATATCTCCGTTTGCTGAGCGGGTTATGGTAACTTCTTTAGCGTTGTCGTTTATACCGTGCAATACGGCCAGGGCAAGCCATTTAAGCGCTGCTTCTTCCTTATCGCCATCTCCTTTTATCTCGCTCATTTCTTTCAACGGGTCGTTTGTGGCATAACAATCACACATTTCCTGAACTTTAAGGTGTAAGTTCCACTTTTCTTTCATAATCTTGATCTCCTTTTTCTAAAACCGAGGAAAATGTTTTTGTGTTAAGGCTAAACTATACACTTTTTATTAAAATTCAAGATAGCTTCTACCGTCCAGAGAGCAATGTAAATCGCGACGAAATCGATACAACCGTTAAAGCGGTTCTGCAGATGACGTAAAATCAGGGGAGGATGGTTGCCTGGCTTCTTCGAATATTTCCTGATAGGCGACTGCCAATATGCAAACCTGGATAGGGATGGTTAAAACAATACCAATACCAAAAGCAATAGCGCCGATGCTGCCAATGACACTGGCAATTACCGATAAGCCTAAAAACGGCCAGAAATTGGTTTTTACAGTATGGATGCTTTCAAGGGAAGCCGGCCAGAAATGCATCTGTTTGTCTACAATCAAATAAAGACCGAACATCAAGAAAGCCTGGGCGGAATAGGCGAAGAAAAGAGAAAATAATTGCCCGATGACTGGAAAGAGAGCCAGTATAAAAGATCCAATAAGAATGGCCAATCCCCAGATAACCATAAATAGAAAAGAGTTTAGAAAATAATTAAACCCTCTGAAAACCCTGCCGGCATCCGGTTTGGGCTCCTCTTTTCGTAAAAGCTGCAGCGTAAGGATTACGAGTCCGGCAATCATGGGGCCAGTCAGGATGCCGATAGTTATTGCACTCAATACCAGCGCGATGACGGATGCCAGGACCAGGGTACCGAAATTATGTTTATACAAATTGAATCCTTCCTCGATCCATTCGCCAAACTTAATGTTTACTTTTTGCATAACTAGGCTCCTCCCGGAAATAAAAGAAAAATATTTGAAGCTTTCTCAAAATGAGTAGACCATCTTTTTAGGTTGGCCGCTTGAGCCGGCCGGATGTCCCCGTAAAACGGGATTAAGCCCATTGAGCCCGTTCAAAATTGAATGCTACCGAATTTTATCTATAACCGACAACGGGCCAACGGGTAACGGGCTCAACTTTATTCGGCCAGGTCCTGTAAAATCAGTTCGAATTTTTGTTCTTTTATATGCTGGCCCCACTGATCCGCGTCGTGCGCTGCGCTCAATCTGAATTTTTTCTGTTCATACAGCCGGCGGGCGGCATCTAAACCGTCGAAGGTCCATAAAAATACTTTTGGGTATTTCTTCTTTCTACAAAATTCAACAGCCTGTGAAATCAATTTTTTGCCAATACCGGCATTTTGAAACTCGGGAGCGACAATGAACCAACGCAGCCGGGCCCCGTCAGTGTGGACCTTTTGTCCGTCGATAGCGACCGACCCGGCAAATATTCCATTTTTAGTGGCCACCCAGAGCCCGTCTCTGTCATCGTCAAATTTGCTGATAAATTCCGAAAGCTCTCTGCCGACCTGGGTTTCAAATGAGACATCAAATCCCCAGTGCTCATTGTAAAAAACAGCATGAATTTCGGTGATTTTCCCGACAACCCCCGGGTAATAGCCGTGAAATTTTATTTCTGCCATAGATTCGTCTTCAGATCTAAATCCTTTATCAACTTTAATGGAAATTAGAAAACGTTCTACCAGTTAGGGTTGTTTTTATTCCGGCCCATAAGATATGGGCCAGACTGTATCGGGCTATGGAGCTTGTTGAAAACCTGCGTCCGGTGAGGATTGCGTTGGCCGCCAGAATTCCGCTTTCTATCGCCGGACCGATACCCTCACCCAGATCCAGGGTCGCCAGACCGGCCGCATCGCCGATAATGAATGCGTTGTCCATCTGCCCGGCTGGCAGCGACTGTCTGAGGTAGTAATTGTGCCCGCGCGGTCGATAGGTATGGCCTTGAACCAGAGAAAGTTGAGCCAATGTTGCGATAAAATCATCCCAGTGCCTTCGGATGGTCTGCCCCCTGTTTTTGAGTGTCAGAAATTTCCCGCCGATGCCCACATTTAGATATCCGTTCGCCTTGGGAACATACCAGGCATATCCGGGCAAATTATTTTCAAAAAACCAGAGGTGACAATTTGCATCCGGGTAATCGTATTTGAATTCTTCTTCGATGGTGGTCATCAACCGCTGTTGCCCTCTGGAATTGGCGTCTTTAAAAAAAGTCCCATAAACCGGGCAATAGGTCCCGCCGGCCCCGATCAGATATCTGCTGCGATACGAATTATCAATGAGGTAATAGCCGTTTTCTTTTTTGATATCTTGCACCGCATGCCGGTGCAGGGGTACGGCGGCTCTTTTTAGCAGCCAGTGATCAAACTCGTATCTTCTGATGGAATACTGGCAGGTAGGGACCCGAATTTTTCTGCCGCCAACATGAAAAAAAAGTCGCTCGAAAGTTAAGATGCCGAATGGGTATTCCTCTTTTTTAAGCTGCAGATTTTTTAACACGCCGGGTGTTATCCAGCCTGCACAAAGCTTTTGGCGCGGAAAGGCCTTTTTATCGAGTAAAACGGTTTGAATGCCGTTTTGATTTAATTTCCAGGCGCATGCTGAACCGGCCGGCCCCGCTCCCACGACAATGACGTCGGCTTCAATCATTCATGTTTTACCGTCAGCTGATCCGGCAATCCGGGCACTCTCTGCCGGGTTTGGTTATCACAATCTGCCATAATTGAATGCTTCTGGCCCGAAATGCTCCCGCACTACTCAGCAGGTAATAGCGAAACATCCGGTAAAAACGTTCACCGTATTTATCTTTGAGTTCAGGCCAGGCCGCTTCAAAGTTAGCATGCCAGGCCATTACGGTCTTATCGTAGTGCTGACCGAAATTATGCCAGTCTTCCATCACAAACAATCCTTCCATGGCGCGCGCGATCTGCGCGATGGAGGGCAACATGCTGTTGGGGAAAATGTATTTGGTTATCCACGCGTTACTGGTGGTTGAACTGACATTGTTGCCAATGGTGTGAATAAAGGCAATACCGTCGTCTTTCAGGCATTGGTTGGCTTTTTCCATGTAAGTGCGATAATTTTTGTAGCCCACATGTTCCATGATTCCAATGGATATGACACGGTCATATTTCCCCGTCACTTCACGGTAATCTTCGAGCCTGATTTCCACCGGCAGTCCCTGGCACAGCTTTGCGCCCAGTTGAACCTGCTCTTTGGAAACGGTTACCCCGGTTACCCGGACGCCAAATTTTTCGGCCGCGTATTTAGCAAAAGACCCGAATCCGCATCCCAGATCGAGGACGGTCATTCCCGGTTCTAAATTGATCTTACGGCACACGAGATCCAATTTGGCCTCCTGGGCTGCATCCAGATTGTCGACAGCTGCCCAGTAGCCGCAGGTGTACAACATTTTTTTATCCAGCATGGCAGCGTACAGATCGTTGCCGATATCGTAATGTTCTTCTCCCACCTGATAGGCGCGACTGGCCCTTTGGAGGTTAAAAAGTTTTGCTTTCAGAGCGTGCCTTGCCAGTCGCAAATTTCCTTTAACTTTTTTATCAAGGTGGGCGCGTAGAATTTTGCAAATAAATTGATCCAGGGACGCACAATCCCACCACCCATCCATGTAGGATTCACCCAGTGCAAGCGCACTGCCGCTCAAGAGCCGCGAATAAAAATCGTTGTTATGCACCCGGATGTCCCAGGCGTTGTTGCCGTTGATCGTAACGCCGGCCTGCGCCAACAATTCTTGAACTGCTGCTTGAGCTCCGTTTTCCCCCATTTTGGTTTCCTCAACATTTTTTTGATACACCGTTGTTTTAAAGAACTTAGTACACTTCGCTCACAATTGGAATGATAGAATGATGGGCACGAAGTGAAGCTATAGCGCTATACTGGGCAAGCAGTGAAGCTTTAGCGCTATATTGGGTCTGTATTGCATCGCATTGAAAAACATTATGATTTCCATTCGAACTCAAGAAAGTAGCTGCCAATAGCATTGATGCCGTCCACAGCATTTCAAGGAACATTTCAGAAGGTTATTGTCGTCGTCCGCCGGAGGCGGAATCAAATCACAGCCGACGAATACGAACGATTAGATCAACAAACCTTGATCCAAACACTGAAGTTATGCGTTTTTGACCATTATTCCAAAATTCCAACATTCTATGTAGGTGGCATAAAGACAGGTGTCGTTAAAAACTTCATGATTTCAAAATATTATAGAAATTCCGAGACGTTAGATTACCCCTGAGTCCGCTGCAGGTTTCTTGACCGAAACGGTATTTTGTACGCTTGGGTTATGGGGTTCGCGGTATCGGGTACGGTCTGCGTCTAAACGTGTCCAGCCACTGACTGGCTCCCACGAGCGCTATGAGCGCATCGTCGAGAGCACCTATAATGGGAATACTGTCGGGAAAGAAATCGATCGGTGAAATCAGCCAGATAACCACCAGCCCCGTTAATATAATTTTACGGATCCACACCGCAATTTCGTCAAAAATGGAATCAATTTTAAAGATATTGGAATACGGTATTAGAAAAAATCCACGTTCATCGCCGTGCAGTTCTAAAACTCGATGTTCGCGGACCAGGCGGTGTGAAATCGCCTGGGCGATTCCTCTAACCGTCAGTTGGTTCAGGTCAAAATTTTTACCGTATTCTCTATGCACCACCGCGAGCACCCCGTCCTCGGTAATAAAGCCATCTTCCATGGCGCGTTTTGATATTCGCAAACTGCTGATGAGTTCCAGGCGGTCATCCACTGCATGCAATCGGGCCAGGATATTTTGCTGTCCGACGATAATGCCGTATCGGCTGTATTGAACAGCAATTCCGGCGATCATGGCAAGGAAACCGATAATGAACTGGATAGAGGGTTTGGGGTCATGGGACAGGGTTTGCATTGACGGAATCAAAAACGCGACCAATATTAGCGCAAATCGACGACTGCTTTTCTGCTGTGTAAAGGCGATTGATGTGAAAAAGATGAGCACTAAAATGCCGGGGTTTCGAAAAACATCTTGAATCCAGTGGGGAACAAGACTTCCGAAACCGATCTCATCTTTTAGATTGGACACATAATCCTTGAGCTGACCTAAAAATCCGTAGGATGTCTCAGGTGCGGCTGGAAGTCCGGCAATTCGTCCGATAAGCAAGGCCAGGGGGATGATCAGGAGAAACTGCAAAATAAGATTTATGCCGCTGGGGCGGCCCAACAGGTAGCTTTCCCAGCAAAATCCGGTCACAATAAGAATGGCGAGAATTCCGACAAAAATACCCTGGTTGTATGTAAATTGCTTATCACCATACCAGGGATCTTGTCCCATCAAAGCAATGGCGGCAATGTAGCACAAGGCCACAAAAATCCACTTGGGGTCATACATGCCGGCGATTCCGGATTTATGAGTGGCTTGCGGCTGTTTCGTATTCTTGCGCTTCTTTGAATTTAGGCCGGGTTCCTTCATAAGTTCGCGGTGTCGTTAAGTTCTTTTTTCAAGGCCCTGAGTTCTTCGACAAGTGTCTTGCGTTTTTGTTTAGCGCCCTGGATAACCTGCTGGCCTTCAAACCAGTACCAGCGATCCAGAATGTGGCTGTAGATGGATATTTTGAGTTCCTTGGCTTCCTTCAAATGGGCCAGCTCGTCCCGATTACAGATATTCAAGGCTTTATCTCTGTAGACAACGTCCGGATGGCTGTCTTCCTTGTAGCTTCCCAGTCGCCAGATCAGAACAAACAGCTTGGCCTGCTGCAGGCGCAGCTTTTGATAAAGATCTCGCAACGTCGTTTTTTTTTCTTTTATGCTTAAAGTCTTTGTTTGTGCGTTGAGTGCATTGCAGGCGCGATCAATTTGCCGAATCAGGGTTTCGGCTTCCCGTCGATAGACTTGTCGCGTCTTTTGATTAAATGATCGGATGCGGTCAACAGCCGCAAGGAACGCGTGGGCTGAATAGTAATTGGCAAAAGGATCTTCCGGGATCGTTTGCAGATAGGCCCTGGTGGCGGTTTTCAGCGTAAGCGATCTCCCCGCATCTGATAACAGTTCCCAGTAACGATAATGAACTTTTTTCCAGCTTTCCCAGTTTTTTTCCGGTACCCGCTCCAGATTTGATTCGGCCACTTGAATCGCTTCGGTTAATTTCCCTTCGCGAAAATACAAACGATCCATCTCCAGCAAGACCTTGAGCCAGGGCTCGTTAAATGCTTTCAATAGCATCTGGCTTTCCTCAATAACAGGGGCGCCTATGGTCATGGTTCCGAGGTCTTCGGTTTTGGGCTTGAAAAACCGGTTTACGGGAAAAAGAAAACCAACCAGGACAGCGGCTATGATCGCAAGGATGAACAATAGAAGTTTGTAAGAGGCAGACGTTTTATAAGATCCCATGGCCAATTCGATTGCCAGCGGATTGAATCCTTCATCCTGCGCGATGGATATTTTCTCTTCCGGTTGAATCGAATCGGTCCGCGGCAAGAAGCCCAGGCCGGTTTGGACCTCTGATCCGCCCTGTATTTGAGCCGGTGAAGAATTCGATTTTACCGGCAACTGTGATTTATTTTGATCGGAATCCATTTCAAAAATTTAGCATATTATTAATGGTTTTCAAAGTTCGGCGTACAATACAGGCATTATTTTTTAATCACACCGACAGTACATTGGTCAATAATGATTTGTGCCTTGCGCTTCAAGTCGTTGGCGTAGCGACTATTTTTGTTCAAGGCCCTTTCAACGGCGTCGAGCGTGTCGTAATATAGATTCCAACCCTGCCTTTCCCTCTCATATTGCTGCTTGAGAGAACTGTTTTTACCCCGAATAAATGCAAGCGCTCTCGCCAGGCGTTTTGATCCACTGGTGACAAACTCCATACCTTCGTTATCCCGGTTTTTGTTGAATAGAGAAGCGGCTTTGAATCCAAAGCGAAGATGGGCAACCGTAGCCGGAATTTTGGAAATAAAACTTCCGGTAAAAGGGTCAAAGATTTTTTTCACCGCTGCCAGGTTTTCGGAGAGTGTTTGAGCATAAGCGGAATAGTAGAGTATGCGGATGTAGTCCCCGAGGATTCTTCCAATTTCAGCCGCCTTGATGGCCTCCTGAGCAAAGGCCTCTTTATCATGGCGCATAATAAGGCCGTCTTTATGAGCATACGCCAGCCGATGTGATGGATTTGTCAGGGTCGAGAGAAGATAGGCCTGGTCTTCAGCGCGTCCGATAAAGGACGGCGTAAACGGACGCAACCGGCGGAGGCTGTCCACCAGAATGCCGTTGGTGCCACCTGTAACATGAACCCGCTCGATGCAGGTTCGAAGACCATCGATTTGATGAGTATCATAGCGGGTCATCATTTCTGCTTCAGTGGAAATAGCCTGGGGTAGCATACCAAAAAAAATATACTCATCCGGCAAAAGCTTTCGATCCGGTATGCTCACATCCGGGGTAAAAATGGATTGTGTGATATCTTTTTCATCGACCAGGGCACCGGCAATCATACCCAGTTCGATTGGATTTCCGGATGAATCGAGACCGCTCGCCCCCCAGAGCGGGGTCTTAAAATGCTCAAATGCGGAGGCACCGGTCTGCTCAACAAGATCCTGTTGCGGAAAGACCTGGTCGAGATCAATTTTAAATGTACCTTTGATCTCGGGCTGAATGAAGATGTTCCAGAAGGCAGCCATAGCTTTCAAAAAACTGTAGTGCCTCCCGTATTCGCCATCAACGCCCATGACTTCCAGTAAATTGGCGGCATTCTTCTTCCCCAGATAATGCTCGGCGGCCGGTGCCAGTACGGTGTCGATTATTTGCCGAGTGTCGGTTTCGGTAAATACATAGACATCGATATCTCTGATAGATCCCGTACGTGACAATTCTTCTTCAATATATGCCCGGGCAATATCATGCAGGCCCTGATGGGTCACTGAAACCGATAGCAGACAGGTCAGGCGAGCAGTTTGCGAAATATTTCCGTGTTTGCGCTCAAATTCAACGGCGGCATCAAGGCCTCGCAAGCCATAAAGAAGTTCATTTTGCTCGGGTTTGACGCCGATCTGAATGGGGTGATCATACCAGTAACACTGTGCCTCTTGGAACACTTTTTGAAGTTTTTGCTTAAGCGCCTCACTATAGGGCAGTTCACCGGTGGACTCCAATTCAGCCGGTAGCGTCAATAATACATTTGAAGTAAAAAGGATTTCACGACTGGCATCTTGAATCGGGTCCGGATTCAGAAGATTGATTTTAACCAGGCGCTTATGCCGGAGGGCATTTACAGATTCTGCCGGATTTTGCCTTAACCCGGCGCCCTCCGGGAAAAATAGGCTCCAGATTTGATCGGCCACTTCCTGTTCATCTTTTTTATTTGGAGTTGACCATAGCCATTTAGAGAGATCTTTAAGCCGAGTTGCAAATTTTTGATCCATTTTACAGACACGTTCGATTTCTTCTTTTATGATGGCTTTGCCTGCCAGATAAAACTTGCCAACCTCGGCCCAAGCGGGTGAATCCGCTGCTTTTGAAAGAGTGTTGCGGGCATGATCAAATTCAGGATGCTGTTCGCCGGCCAATATTATCATAAAGGCGGCATTCAACTTTGCCGCCAGAGCAGCCGATTCATCGGCTTCGGTATTAAATTGTCCGCTGGGATCTAAAATAGGAAGGATTCCAGCCACCGAGCGGGGTTGCAGCAGCGCGCGGCAAATGACTTCAAAATGTTCAAACATAATTCAGTGGATACTTGTGGTTGTACACTTGATACGTCAAGCCAAATACCCTAAATCTGGGTACGATAACGTAAAAGGCTCAAGGCACACGGTACAAGGTATAAGATTAGACTATTTTGAAAAATGTTGAACTGGTTTCAGAGCGTTTAGATTTTGTTCGAGGGCACGGCGTGATTCGATTTAAAAGCGGAGCGTAAAAATCGTGGCTGGAAGCCACTCCCACTGCTATCAGTAATCAGTGCAATTTCTCATGCCCTCTCCCGAAACAATTTGTGGGAGCGGCATCTCGCCGCGATATTCGAGTATTTTAAATTGGATCATAACACAGTCCTCGGGCAAAAGATAAATGTTATGAAGCCAGTTCAGAAGGCGGTTTTGCCGGACTTAGCCCTCTGGCTCTCGATTTTTTCGTTCTCCGCCCTCTCGGTTGCGATAAGCTCTTTGATATTTTCTACAAAATAAATCCTGATTTGATATTCCAGATTGCCGAATTGGTCGGGGACGAGGGATACAATTAATAGGTCATTATTCTTTTCCCAGTACATGGACTCGCCGTTTTTGTCTTTCCAATCAATGAGCTGGGGTTGGCCGTATTTGGTTTTCAGTGTTTGAATTATATTGGCTTCGTCTTTCTGGAAGTTGATTCCAAACAGCAAGGGGTGCTGCGAATAGTTTGAAAAGACCAATTCAACATAATCGAACGGTATGTTTTTTTTCTGAGCATACCGATACATGAGCTTAACCGTGTTATGCTCGATTCTTTCTCCCGCTGGAAAATTTAAATTCTGGTTTAACTCATATAAAGAAGGGAAATATGTCTTAAGGAAGTCATAAAAGTTAATATCCAGATCAATTATACTTCGATGCTCTATGGCATCACGGCCCAATCTCTGGTTTAGATCATTGCGAACACTTTTTGACAGTGTGGATTGCGTGCCCAGATCGAAAAAAGTAAAGCTATCAGATGGCATTTGCGCGGTTTGCTTTTTGGCAGATTCTTTTTTTTCGCCACAGGCGGAAACAAACAGAAGTGCCAAAATCAGCAGCAGGGCTAATAGAATTAGTTTTTGAATGCGGTTTATCCTATTTTTTTCTAGCGCCATATATAAATCCTCTTGGCTGATGTGTCAGCAACTCGTCTGAAAAAGGTTCAAGAAATGAGGGTTTTGAAACCAGCTCTAATAATAAGAGACAGATATATTATCCGTCAATACCCTACTGCATTTATTTCCGTCTTCGACAGAATGTCACCGATATGAAAAGGATATGCTCCGGTGGGTCGGTCCTTAAAGTATAGCCGCAGGGTCTTTTCTATCACGGTGAATGCAATCTGGTCCCAGGGAATGTCTTCTTCCAAAAAAAGCCGCACCTCGGTGCTTTCACTGCCGGCTTTGAAAGTACCGTCAAGCAAACAAGCCCGGAACATCAGATAAATCTGGTTGACATAGCAAATATTAAATAGCGCATAAGGGGCTAAAATTTCAATTTTGGCACCGGCTTCTTCAAGTGTTTCGCGTTGGGCTCCCTGTGCGACGGTTTCTCCGTTTTCCAGATAACCTGCCGGCAACGTCCATTTTCCTGATCGGGGTTCAATGGCCCGACGACAAAGTAAAATTTTTCTATCTTTTTCCGGTATGCATCCGACCACTATTTTGGGGTTTTCATAGTGGACTGTGTCGCAGGATTCACAAAGATATCTGAGGCGGTCATCGCCGGCAGGGGTACAAAATTTCACTGTATCGCCACAGTTGCTGCAGTAGTTCATCGTCGCGCATCTCGCAAGTTAGAGGTTAGAATTTCAGTATGCAATCATAAATCTTTTTCATCATAAATTATTTTTTTCCATGGTTCCATCTGTATTCAAGGGGCGATTGTTCTATTGACCAGAATCCTTTGGCTCGATTTTGTCCGTTTTGAAAAGCAAGATAACTGTATTTGCCGTAGTGAGTGATCTTACGGGCAACGTTTTCTGCTTGACGCGATGACAACGGGAAAAACAGGGCTGCGATCCGATTTTCAGCAAAGGGATGGGGAAAAACGCCAAAAAAAGCATCCGATGATTGGTCATAGGCCCTATTATTTAAGATAAAAGATTTTTGGTTAATTGCAAGTTGATCGGGCAAATTCCGAAAAATATCTTTCATTTGCGGATAACCGATCATTAAAATATCTTTCCCAAGAAGCTTTTCACGGTTGATCTTGTTTTCTTCGGTTAATGTGTAATTTTTTAATCCCAGGGAAAGAATCAACGTACGGGCTGCGCTTTTGACTTCCGGCTCCAGATCAGATGAAAACACAACCAGAACAGAAGAAGAGCTTTTAATTGAATTAATTGCCGGGGGGATTTCATCTGCAAAAAGCCGCCGCATGATATCGCTGGCGGGATCGGCGACAAGCCTGAACGGCATAGATCTGCTGTTAATCTGAAATGGAGTCTCTTTACTCGATATCCGGATTGTTCTGGAAATTGTCTGTGCGCGACTCTCCAGTATGAGATTTAAATCAAGGCTAAATACCGGGCTTTCCTGGACAATGCGGCCCTTAATTCTCCAGATACCGCCCGTCCGCCTGGTTTGAACCTCATCCAAATAAAGCTGCGGTGCACCTCTTTGAAATACCCATTGATCAAAAAAATCCTGCAACGATCGCTGCCCCCGGGCTTCAAACGCTTTTTGAATGTCCGTCCAGGAAGTTGCTTTGAACAATCGATTACGGTAAAGATCCCTGAGCGCCCCCCAGAAAGCTTCTTCTCCTAATTGTTTGCGAAGCATATGGAAAACCATCGCCCCTTTGTCGTAGCCGACCGTTTTGGTGACCGGATCATACCGGCTCTGAAACTGCTTCAAGGCAAAATCCTTATCAGGTTTGACCAGGGTGGAATAGTTTCGTAAAATCTGCAGCCGATATCCCCGGGCATCTTCCTCGGATTTCATTTCTTTATAAAGATAATCTGCCACATAGGTCGTTAAGGCCTCGCTCCAGTTACCTGTGTCATAATCAACCCGCACACCGTTGCCCCACCAGCAATGGGCGATTTCATGCCCCAAACTGGTGCGGATGATAAAGGGCAGTCGCAAAACGCTGCCGCCGATCAAGGTATAGGAGGGAAATCCAAATCCGGTCGAAAAAAAATTTTCCACAACCGCAAATTTTTTAAAAGGGTAAGGTCCAAAAAGATTCTGATAAAGGGAAAGGTAATGGGCAGTTGCCTCCAGATAATCTTTGGCCAAATGATCGGTTTCCGCAAAAAAATAAGTGGCCGCTGTTATCTGGCCCACTTTTTTTTCCCGAACAATATACGGACCGATTGAGAGTGAAAGGCCACCGACAGAGTTGCCCACAAACCAGGTGGACGTTGTTTTGTCGTTTTGGGTTATATGCCCCTTTGATTCTCCCGCGGTAACTGCAATCATGCCTTTGGGTGAAATTACGTTCAACGTATAGATTGAATGCCCTCCAACCCATTCCGGATACCAGCCTGAACCGGCCAGCAAAAAGCTGCCAATCTCGGAGATCGTCGCACCGACGCCATATCCGGGATTATCGGCATTTACCGGACGCACGGGGACAGGGTCATCAAAGATTGCCGTATAGCGAATGACGATTCGTATTTTTTTATCTTTTTCGTTGGCAGCCAGGCCAACACGCAGCCTGCCGTTTTTAAAATCAAATTCCCGGGGATTGCCGTTTACCGCTATTCTAATTTGTTCAGCCCGGCGGGAGAGCTTAAAATCCAATCTGTCGCTGCGGCTTTTTGCGATCGATAGTTCGTCAATAACCTGCAGCTTTTTTTCTTCCGGGAATAGCTCGACCTGGAGATGATGCCAGGCATCGGGTTCGGTTGCGAGGGAAACCGATCCGCTCAAAACAATTGCGAGCAATAAAATGGTACTTGTCGTTGCGGTCTTAATTGGGTTTTCCAAACCGGGTGCTTTGCACCCGGTTCCACCCACAACGATTGGGGCACTTCGCGCCCCTGTCTTTTCCCGCCTATGGCGGTAAAACCCAAGCCACCCGCTGTGCGGGTGGTCGTTGACCTGGCAACCAAACCGGCAACGCCAATTTATGGGGATTGAGTTTGATGGGTTAGTTTTCAAAAGAAATGTCCTTTGCTCCTTAAGGGTCGGATGGTCGCCCGTTAAGTGCTTGAGAACAATCTAAGTATTCTCGAGAATATGTCAAAACCCGTTTGAACACCGGAACGTTTTTTTGACAACCACTATAAAATGGTTAAAAATAATACACAAAATTGAGAGCGATTTGTGGCATTGGCTGAATTTGTTGACTTCTTTATTTAACACCTTAATATTAAAGCACGAAAAAATAAAAACACGAAAAACCTTCTATCTCATTTCGTGCTTTCGTGATTATATTTTTTTTAATTTGTGAGTATATGGAGGATAAATGGCGAAGCAACAAAAGATAGGCGAAGGAAATTATGTTCGCAAAGAGACTTTTTTAATGGTCACGCTCCTGGCTTTGGCCGTCGGGTTTTTCGGAGGGGTCATGTTTGCGGTTTTTAAATCTGATTCAAAAGCTCCCGTTCAATCCGCGCCTGTGCAGACTCAGACCGCGGCGCCCGTGGGCTCTGATCGGATCGCCGCGTTCGAACGCGAAACCCAGGCAAACCCGGGCAATGCCAATGCATGGACGGAGCTGGGAAATGCCTATTTTGATTCCAATCAGTTTGAGAAATCCATTAGCGCCTATCGAAAATCTTTAGAATTGGATCCGAATAATCCGAATATCTGGACCGACATGGGTGTGATGTATCGGCGCAGCGGCAAGCCTCAAGAGGCCATCAAAGCGTTTGATGAGGCCATCGCGGTGGACCCCAAACATGAGGTTTCGCGCATGAATAAAGGAATTGTTCTCCTGCATGATCTTAATGATTTTGATGGCGCCATTCGCGCCTGGGAAGGACTGCTTGAAGTCAATCCGGTTGCCATGGCTCCCAATGGTGTCTCAATAGATGAGATGGTTATTCAGCTTAAAAAGCAGAAGGCGGGGCAAGGACCTCAGTCGCAATAAACTGTCTTAAAAATGCATCCAACGTCCAATGGTCCGCCTATATTTCTGGTGGATTACCCCTTAAGGCTCATAGCTCAACCAATGCGTAGCATCAGAGCTCAAAGCTGAAAGCTCAAAGCTCTTGATCGACTATCAGCTATCAACTTAAATATCTGTATAATCTGCGTTAATCTGCGAAATCTGCGGATATTATTGAATCTGTGGATCAATCTGCTATGAGCTACCAGCTATGAGCTATTTTTAACGTTTGGCATAGATATCCTGAATCTCTTCTTTGTCAAAATGACACAGCGTATTGCAATAATGACAGCGCATCTCGAGCGGAAAAGGACCATTATCCCGAATATCTTTCAACTCATCAATCGGCAGCATCGTTAAAACCCCGCGCAGCCGTTCGGGGCTGCAATGACACATGAACTCAATGCGCTTGTTGGCCAAAAAGAGGGGTGTGTATTTCTGAAATACCTCCTGAATCAAGGCCTCGGGTTCCTGTCCTTTCGCAAAAACTTCACCCAGAGACGGGAACTTGATCACCAATTCCTCCAGTTCTGCAGTCAAGGGATCATCGGCTCCCGGCATGGCTTGCAAAAATAGTCCGCCGGCGCCGGTGACATCGCCCTTTTTGTCGTATTTAATGCTTAGATTAAACGCCGTAGGAATTTGCTCGGATGTCAGAAAATAGTTTGCGAGATCCTGAGCAATGTTGCCGTATTTCAGGGTGACTTTCCCCGTAAAAGGCTGCTTGGCGTCTTCTAAATATCGGATAACGGAGAGAAATCCGGCACCAAAAAAGGGCGCTAGGTTAAAATCCGCCATGGGTTTATCCATGGGAATCGGAATATTTTTTAGAAAGCCGCGAACCTCGCCAAAGGCATTTACCTCCACGGTGAGACCTTTTATCGGTCCCGAGCATTCAATTTTTAAGCTGGTGCTGTCTGTTCCTTTTAAATTGGCCGACATCAAGCCGGCACCCAGATAAGCACGACCCAGCACCAGCGTTTCCAATATTCCCAATTCATGATTGGCTCGCATTTCTTTGAGCAGACGGCTGCCGTGTAAAATCGCGCCACGGATCGCTCCGTCGGCCAGTAAAAAATTATATAAGCGATCTTTGGCACTGGCCAATAATCGTTCTTTTAGAGATTCGCCTTCTATATTTTTCTTAATCATCGAATTCGTGCAAAAATCAGGTAATAGTCTTTGGACTTAGATCAAGTACTTAAGGCAAATTTTATGGTTTGGTCCACCGTCTTTCGGACGACCCTGCCCTCATCCTCCAGATATCGTATATGCGAAATTGCTTCCCCGGTAGCAAACCACTTTTGGGCCACTGGAAACAGATCCCAGCTCTCGCAATCGATATCCCAGGTCATACGCGAGGCGATCTGAAAAGCACTCATTGAATCCTTGCTAAGAATTGCGAGCACCTCATCTAATCTCTGCATATGATGTTCCTTCAATTCTTCGATTCTGGCTCTATGGTTGTCAATCAGGCGCCGATGCCCGGGCAAAACAAGGTCGACCTTTAAATCGTAAACCTTGTCCAGGCTGGCCAGATAATGCTTTAAACGATTTTCAGTGTCCGACCAGCATTGGATGTTGGGCGTTATGTCAATCAAAATATGATCTCCGGCCACCAGAATCTTCTTGTTTTGCTCATATAGACACGTGTGGCCCATTGTATGGCCGGGTGTTGCCACACATTTGAAATTATAGATACCAACATCAATCACATCACCATCATCCAAAACCCTTAATTCCGGTATCCAATCCGAGCCATATTTGGCGCCTGGATGTTTATCGATCGCTGCTTTTAGCTCATTTTCGGGAAAACCATTCTGGCCGGCATAATCAACCATGGCCTCAAAGCCTTCCCAGGATTCCATAAGCTCTTTATCGGGCCGGTTAAAAAAAATGTTGGTGGAATCAGTGACCAGTTTTGAAACCAGGCCCAAATGATCGGCATGCAGATGCGTGATAAAAATGTCGCTTTTAGAAAGATCAATTCCTAGGGTATCCAAGCCCATCTGCATGGCTTCCAGACATTCTTGGCGATTTAAACCCGTATCGATAATCAAGCTTCTTTCGGGATCTTTGATGATATAGGAATTTAGATATTTTAAGGGGCTATCCGGTAAAGGAATTTTGATTCGAAACAAGTTGGGTAATACTTCTTCACACATGAGATTAACCTTTTTGAGCTGCAGGAATTCGCGTTATGAGTTGTAAGCATCCCGGATCTATAATCTCAAAGATTCAAAATCTTTGTGATAGGGTGTGTTTATTCTTCTTCGTCCCTTAATGCTTTTTTGATTTTATAGGAGCGCTCATAGTATTTTTTTAATTTCCCCTGAACCGCACCGTAAACCGTTCCCTCGGGATAATGTCCCTCTTTATTGGGTTTGCCGGCTCGAACTCCCGTCAGAATCTCAATGCCTTCTTCAACCGTAGCGACCTGGTAGATATGGAATTTTCCCTGTTTAACGGCATCGAGCACCTCTTTCTTAAGCATCAGATTTTTTTTGTTAGCCTGCGGAATCATAACACCCTGTTTGCCGGTTAAGCCCTTTTCTTTACACACGGCAAAAAACCCTTCAATTTTTTGGTTGACGTCGCCAATGGCCTGGATTTGTCCTTTTTGATTTACGGATCCGGTGACCGCAATTCCCTGTTTGATGGGACTATCCGAAAGACTGGATATGATGGCATACAGCTCGGTGGACGATGCGCTATCACCATCGATGCCGTAATAGCTTTGCTCGAAGGTAATGCTGATCGATAAACTTAGTGGGTAGTATTGGGCAAAGGTTCTTCCCAGATATCCGGATAGAATTAAAACGCCTTTATCATGTGTACTGCCACTTAAATCAGATTCGCGTTCGATATTGACGACACCCTGTTTGCCCAAATAGGTTTCGGCGGTAATTCGGGCCGGACGACCAAATGAGAATTCGCCGATCTGATAAACGGCCAGAGCGTTGACCTGTCCGATCACCTCTCCGCGGACATCGATCATAATGGTGTCATCTAAATATGATTCATGCATTTTTTGTTCATACAGGCTATAGCGGAATCGATATTCGTTGAAGGCCTTAAAGACAAATTTATCTGTTACCTGCCGGGCCTTATTCTTGCGTGCCCAGTAGTCTGATTCTTTTAAAACGCCCAGTAGAGGGCCAAACCGAATGGAAAGCTTATTTTTGTCGGAAACATATTTTTCGCCGTATTCCACGATGGCCGCTACGGCTTTGGAAGTGAATGGCAGAAGGCTTTCTTCTTTGCAGACACGGGCGATAAAACGGGCATATTGCTGAATGGTGCCCCGGGTTCTATCAACTTCGGAGTCAAAATCGGCCCGGACTTTAAAAATTTTATTAAATTTTGGGTCTTCGTTCTGAACAATTTCAAAGGCCTCATAGCTGCCCAGCAATATCACTTTGACATCCAGCGGAATCGGTTCCGGCTTAAGCGAGGTGGTGGCAAAACCGGTTTCCTCGGGAATATCCTCTATTTGAAGACATTTGGTCCGCAACGTTCTTTTGAGGGCTTCCCAGACATATGGGTTCATAATAACCGACTCGATTTCCATAATAAGAAAACCGCCGTTGGCGTTTAGAAGGGAGCCGGTCTGCACCATGGTAAAATCCGTGTTTATGGTTCCCATAAAAGCGCGTTTCTCAATGCGGCCGAAGACATTATAATAAGTCGGGTTGCTTTCAAAGATAATCGGCGCACCTTTGGTTGACTCCTGATCAACCAATACGTTTATTTTATACTGCTGAAATGAAGATTCTGCATTCCGCGGTGTCTGGCCTTGCGGTTGCGGTTCGTTTTTATCCGGCGGAATAAACAGATTGAAATTTTCAACGATATGTTCCTGAACGGCATTTAGATGTTCAACAATAGCTTGGCTGGCTTTAAATTCCTTTCTTATCGGATCTAAACGTTTCTTTACCACCGACAAGGCATACTCATCCATCAGCTTTTCGATATCCGCATGCAGAGACAGGTTGTTTTTATCCATTTCCATGGCGGTTGATTCAATTTCAGATTGAATGGAACGCAGATTTTCCTCGATTTCTGATTTTACCTTTTCCGGCAACGTATTAAAATCTTCAGGTGTAATCGGTTGACCGTCAACAAGCGGAATCGTTTGAAAATCGTTTTCGGTTTGTTCGATTTGCAGATTTTTTTTGACGGCAAAGATTTCGAGATGCTCATACAGATCATGCTGCCTGTCAGCATATTTATTCTTTATTTTGGATAATTTTTTTAAGTAGGTTTTGTTTTCAAATATCTCGGGCAGATCCTTTTTTAAGCTTTCGATGGCCCTGTTTATTTTTTTGCTGAATCGAATCGCGTTTTTCGGAGAAACTGCAATGGCTTTGGGGCGGAATTCATCCTTGAAGTTATTCACCAGGCACCATTCGTTGGGCGTAGGTAATGTTTTGGCATGTTTGGTCACCAGATCCCTGACAATGGTAGATTTGCCCGTCCCGGCCAAACCGGTGACAAATATATTGTAACCGGGATCATTCATGTTTAGGCCAAAATCAATTGCCTCGACGGCGCGCTCCTGCCCAATAACGGTGTCCAAAGGCTTGACTTCGGATGTGTTTTTAAATTTGAAGATCTTCGGGTCACAAATGAGCCTTAAATCTGAGACTTTCAATTCAAACTTCTCCGACATAATGGTCTCCTCTTCAGAAGTAAAACTTTCAATTTTAAACTCTAGGCACTTTAGCTCACTTTAGGCATTTTTCACTTATAATTTTAATCAACAGTATATCAGGGTAGAATCTATTTTACAATTTTTGGAAGTGGTTTAATGTCTTCATGGAGTCACTTTCCCTTCAAATACTTTTTGAAACAGCGGGCCGTATGGGATGTGGCGGTATAATTTAATAGTTCTTCCGGCGAGCCGGATGCCACCACATGCCCGCCCTCATCGCCGCCCTCCGGACCCAAATCGATAATATAATCGGCCTCCTTAATAATTTCCATATTATGTTCAATGATCGCCACGGTGTTGCCTTCATCGACCAATGCTTGTAGAACGCCGATCAAACGCTGAATGTCGGCCAGATGCAAGCCGGTGGTCGGTTCGTCTAAAATATACAGGGTGTGCCCGTTTGATGATTTAACCAGCTGCTTGGCCAGTTTTATGCGCTGGGCCTCACCACCGGACAGGGTAGGGCTGGGCTGTCCCAGACATAGATATCCCAGACCTACATCGCAGACAAACTGCACGGCCCGCCGGATTGAAGGCACGGCTGAAAAAAAACGAACCGCTTCCGCAAATGTCATTTCCAGGACATCGGCGATATTTTTTCCTTTGTATAGTATCGCCAGGGTTTCCTTGTTATAGCGTTTGCTCCGGCAAACTTCGCAGGGAACGTATACATCCGGTAAAAAACTCATCTCCACCTTTGGTCGGCCCTGGCCCTTGCAGACGTCGCAGCGGCCCTCGGCCACATTAAACGAAAAACGGCCGAGTTTGTAACCTCTGGCCCGGGCGGCCGGCGTCATGGAAAACAATTTGCGGATATCGGATAAAAAGCCGACGTAGGATGCCGGCACCGACCGCGGTGTGCGGCCGATCGGGCTGTGATCCACTTCCAGGGCCCGTTGCAGGCGATTCCAACCTTTGATGTCTTTACACTCACCGGCAGGGTATCTTTTTTTCAACAGACGGTTGCGCAATCCTTTATATAGCGTTTCCTTTAGCAAGGAAGATTTTCCCGAGCCCGAAACACCGGTTACACATATCAGGCGGCCAAGAGGGAAATCCGCCCGGATTTTCTTCAGGTTATTGGTTATAGCGCCGGTAACCGTTAACCAGGGCCTATTACCGCAGGGTCTGAGATGGGATGAAATCTTTTTGGGATGACCGTCAAGCAGGGCACCGGTAACCGACGCGCCGGCTTTTTTGAGGTCGGACAGAGCCCCGATGGCGACCACCTGCCCGCCGTCCTGACCCGCACCGGGCCCCAGGTCGATAATCGTATCTGCCGCGCGAATGGTTTCCTCGTCATGTTCGACGACCAAAATGCTGTTGCCGCGATTACGCAGCGTTTTGAGCGCATCGATCAGGATGCGGTTATCGCGGGCATGCAGGCCGATGGTGGGTTCATCCAGGATGTAACAAACCCCGGTGAGATTGGATCCCAGCTGGGCGGCAAGGCGGACCCGCTGGGCTTCTCCGCCCGAAAGCGTATCACCGCTGCGGGCCAGGGAAAGATAGGACAAACCCAGGTGATTGAGCAAAGACAGCCGGCTCAGTACTTCAGTAACAACCGGTTTAGCGATGGGCTTTTCTTGCACATTGAACTTCAACGTTTTGATTAATTCAAATACCTCCCGGGCCGGCTTCTGTACCAGATCCCAGATGGAATGGCCGCCGACCTTCACCGCCAGCGCCTGGGGCTTCAGACGGCTGCCGCCGCATTTACGGCATACTGTATAGGTGGCAGATTCTTCATCTTGTGTGCGGCTGTGGGCACCCAATCCGCCGCACTTCGGGCAAGCGCCCTGTTTGCTGTTGAAGGAAAAAAGCCGCGGATCAAGGGGCTCCAGACCGATACCGCAGGTCGGACATATACCCGAAAGGCTGAATACTTCTTCATTGCCGTGACGATCCAGGATAAGGAGGCTGCCGTCACCTTCCTGCAGGGCTTTATCCACCAGCCGGCCAAGATTTTTTGAAGGCAGACCTCCGATGAGCAGGTCGATGGTGTGCTCGTGATAACGGCTCAAGGCCATGCCTTCTTTAAGGACGTGGATTTTGCCGTCGATGCGGGTTTTTTTAAATCCTTTTTTCAGTGCCCTGGAAAGCACTTCTTTGTGGAATCCTTTGCGTCCAAAAACTTTGGTCGCCAATACGCCGGCAGGTTTTTCCGAATAACGTTTACGGATCTGTTTGATAATGGCCGCCTGGGTTTGGGCGGTCAGCCGGCGCCCGCAGCCCGTACAGTGTTGGATGCCCAGCTTGCTGAATAAAAGTCTGAGGAAATGATAAATTTCCGTGAGGGTGGCCACGGTTGAGCGTCGGCTGGAATGGCTGACTCGTTGTTCGATGGCCACTGTCGGGGCCAGACCGGTGACCAGATCCACATCCGGGCGTTCTAAAATTTTCATATACTGGCGAACATAGGGGGCTAAACTTTCCAGGTACCGTCGCTGGCCCTCGGCAAAAAGAATGTCGAAGGCCAATGTAGATTTGCCCGATCCGGATACGCCGGTCAGCACCACCAGCTCGTTCTGGGGAACTGTCAGGTTGATGTCTTTTAAATTGTGTTCCCGGGCACCTTTCAATGCAATGACCCCTGACTCCTGCAGTGCTCTAAATTCGGAAGTCGATTCGGCAACCCCGCGGGTGACCGGTTTTGTTCGTTTCAAGCGCCCCTTTACATCCAGGTACGCTTTTAAGAACTGTCCGGTATGAGAAGCGGTGCTTTTCGCAATTTTTTCCGGAGGTCCGCTGGCAACGATCCGGCCACCGTCATCACCGCCTTCGGGTCCCAGATCGATGACCCAGTCTGCTGTCTTGACCACATCCATGTTGTGTTCGATGACCAAAACCGTATTTCCGCTATCCACCAGACGCTGCAGGGCTGTGAGCAGCTTGCCGATGTCATCAAAGTGCAGGCCGGTTGTAGGTTCATCAAAAATAAACAGCTTGCGGGCAGCGTCTTTGCCGTTAAGCTTCACATGGCGGGATAGTTTCAGGCGCTGGGCCTCACCACCTGACAGCGTATTGATGGGCTGACCCAGGCGAATATAACCCAGACCGACATCTGCCAGCGGCTGTAAAGCGGCCAGTATTTGATTCTGATATTGAAAAAATTCTAGCGCCTGATTAACCGTCAGATTCAAAATATCGTGTATGTTTTTTTCTTCATAGACAATATCCAACACCGCCTCTTTAAAGCGTTTGCCTTTGCAATCGGGACAGGTGATATAGACATCCGAAAGAAATTGCATTTCAACCTTTTCAAATCCTTCTCCTTTGCAGGTCTCACATCGCCCGCCGGCAACATTGAATGAAAAATAACCCGGCCCAAAACGTTTTGCCCTGGCCGCCTCCGTGTCGGCCAGCAGTTGCCGGATGGGACCGAGGGCTTTGGTGTAAGTTAATGCATTGGCCCTTGGCGTTCGGCCGATGGATCGCTGATCGACCAGTACCACATCATCGATCTTACTGATTCCCGTTATTTTCTTATGCCGGCCGGGTCGGCCTTTGGGATCTCCCAGAGCGCGTTTGGCCGCATTATAGAGAATCTCTTCAGCTAGTGTGGATTTGCCTGATCCGGATACGCCCGTCAGACACACAAACAGCCCCAGGGGTATCTGAACCTCGATATCTTTTAGATTATTTTCAGCCGCATCATGGATGATTATCCATTGGTCTTTCTGAGGCCGGCGTCGTCTTTTTTTAAAGGGAATGCGGCGCTCGCCTTTTAAATACTTGCCGGTCAGCGACCCGCTGACATTGGCGGTGGGGCCGAAATACATCACCTCACCGCCTTTTTCTCCAGCCCGGGGCCCCAGATCCAGCAGGAAGTCGCTTTCGCGTATGATTTCGGGATCATGCTCGACAACAACCACCGTATTGGACAGATTGCGAAGCCTTTTTAAAATGCGAATCAACCGATGATTGTCGCGCGGATGAAGACCGATACTGGGTTCATCCAGCACATACAGGGTATTGACCAGGGACGATCCCAGGGCCGAGGCTAATGCCACCCTTTGGACCTCACCGCCGGAAAGGGTGCGCGATTGTCGATCAAGGGTCAGGTAGCCTAAGCCCACGTCTTTGAGGTAGGCCAGGCGGCTGCGAACCTCATCCAGCACCAAAAGGCCGGCTTCATCCTGGGGAAGAACCGCTAAGGTATTAAAAAAATCAACGGCCTGATCCACGTTGCATTCATATACCTGGGCGATGGTATGGTCTGCCAGCCGATAAAGCAGGGTTTCATTCTTGAACCGGGCGCCATTGCAATCCGGACAGATGTCATAGCTGCGGTAGCGCGAAAGAAATACCCGCACCGGCATCTTATAGGTCTTGGTTTCCAACCAGCGGAAAAAGCCGTTAATGCCATAATAGGTTGAAGTACCTTCGATAATCGCGTTTTGGTGGGTTGTTTTTAAGCGTTGGAACGGTAGGCGGGTTGGGATTCTGCGGCGCCGGCAAAAATCCATCAGGTCATCAAACTCCATGCGCCCGTCTTCAAGGGACCCGAAGGGCTTAATGGCACCTTCTTCAAGTGTGCGGGAGGCATCTGGAATAATCAGATCCAGATCAATACCGATGGTGCGTCCGAATCCCCGACAGGTTTCGCAGGCGCCCAATGGGCTGTTAAACGAAAAGAGATTCGGCAGGGGCGTGTTATATTGGATGCCACAATTTGCGCACGCCAGTTGATTGCTGAAGGCATAGCGGTTGTCCGGCAGGATCCAGACATCCAGGCGACCCCCACCGAAGCGGTAGGCCAATTCAAGTGAATCCAGGATGCGCTCACGATCTCTTGATCGCAGGATGACGCGGTCGGCCAGAACCGGAATTTCCTTCTCCTTTTTACGGGGCTGCCATTCATCCAGATGCGCAACCCGGCCTTTAAGATAAAGCCGGTCGAAGCCCATCTGCATAAGTATTTTGCGAACCTCATCGGCGGAGGCAGCTTCCAGCCGGTAAGGAAACGTGATAATGAGCTGGGTGCCGGCCGGTTTCTCTTTTAAAAAATTCCATACGGTTGCCGGTGTCTCGGGTACCACCGGCTGACCGCAGGATTTGCAATGCAGCTGTCCCAGGCGGGCATATAATAGTTTGACATAATCCGTAATTTCGGTCATGGTGCCGACCGTTGACCGCGAGGTTCGCACCGGGTCTTTGCGGTCGATGGCAATGGCCGGCGGGATGCCTTCGATTTTGTCCACCTGGGGCCGATCCATACGGTCCATAAATTGGCGTGCGTAAGGCGAAAAAGTTTCTACATAGCGTCGCTGCCCTTCGGCATAGAGTGTATCAAAAGCAAGAGAGGATTTACCGGATCCACTGACCCCGGTGACCACCGTGATGTGGTTTAAGGGGATTTCAATATCAAGGTTTTTTAAATTATGCTGCCGGGCACCTTTGACCCGAATCGTCTGGTTTTTCATTTCATTTCCTGAAGGAATGCTGAAAATTTTTTGAGAAAACAGCTGGAAATTTTCGTTTCTGAAATTAGCTTATAATAACTATTGATTGGGCCGGATACAAAATTTTTTTTCCTGCTTATCTGGAAAGTCCAAGTTCCATTAGATAAACTCTCTGTGGGAGCGGCTTCCACATTCAATACAGGCGTTAGATTTATATAATTAAGTCAGGGATGGTGAAAATGCGGTATTTTGAGGACTTTGAAATAGGAGAGATAATAGAAATAGGCAGTAAAAAAGTGACCAAAGAGGAAATCATCACTTTTGCCCGAGCGTTTGACCCCCAACCCTTTCATATTTCCGAAGCTAAAGCCAACGATTCGATTTTTGGGGGGCTGGTCGCCAGCGGTTGGCACACGTGCGCGGTTTTTATGCGGTTATATGTGGACAATTTTCTTACAAAAACTATTAGTCTGGGATCTCCTGGAGTCGATAATATCCGTTGGTTAAAACCTGTATTTCCAAATGATACAATTTCGGGCAGGATAACTGTTTTGGAGACCCAATCTTCACACAATCGCCCCAATGTCGGGATTCTGAAGATTAAAAGCGAAATGTTCAATCAAAACGGGGAAGTTGTTATGCGTATTGAAGGCACCGGATTTTTTGGTAAGAGACGTCAGTAATGTCTTAGCCGGCCTTCTTATTCTGTCAGATCAAGTATAGGTCATTTCAAATCAATATTTTGTAAATCTGCAATTTCTCAAAATATCATAGAATGTACCTTATGCCTCACAACCATTAAAATGAAAAAGTCCAGTGCTTTTGCTGGGTTGGTTAATTAATACCTTACATCTTATTTTGGCTAATATTTTCCTTGACACTCGTTAAGGGGTCTGGCATTTCATTAAAAAATTCTACATATATTAAAACTAATTCCCGTATAATGAGAATAATATGGATAAGCTCTTTTCTTCTTTAGAAAAAGCTATAGATATTCTCAGTTATTTTTATTCCGAAAATCAGGAATTTTCCGCCCAGGAAATATCCGGCCAGCTATCCATTCCCCTGAGTACAACTTATAAATATCTGGATGTCCTTTTGAAAAAAGGATTTTTGTCAAAAAATCCTGATACAAAGAAAATTTTCCTGGGATTGACGATTTTCAAAATGGGTAATTTGGTAGCGGCGAAAATCAAACCTATCGATGTTGCCCTGCGGCATATGAATGATCTGGCAAACTTATCAGGCGGGACCGTCACGCTGACCATGATACACGGCTGGGAATCCTTGTGCGTGGAAAAGATTGAGAGCTCCAGACGCATAAAGCTTTCGGTTGCGATGGGAGACACGCTTCCCTTGCATGCCGGGGGATCTTCGAAAATATTGTTAGCTTACCAGGATGATGCCTTCGTTGATGCGATGATTAAGAATGTGGGGCTTGTGGCACTGACTGAGAATACGATTACAGATCCTGTTCGCTTAAAAAATGAGCTTAAACTAATTAAAAGTCGGGGCTTCGCTTATAGTGACTCAGAAGTTGATTATGGAGCCAGAGCAGCAGCAGCTCCGGTATTCGACTCCAAGGGAGGATTAGCAGCGGGCATTTCAGTAGCCGGACCCAGGGACAGAATAAACGATGAGATGATTAAGCACTTAACTGAAATGGTCACAGAATGCGCCAGGAAAATTTCTTATGATCTCGGTTATCGACCGGATTTAAAACAACATTTAGGCTGAAATACGAGAATTTGAAATTGGCAAACTCATAGACAAGGCTGTCACCGAAAAAATAATAATGACAGGAGAAAATCGGTAATCATGACCATTATCGAGATGCTGACGAGAAATGCCAGAATATATCCCGATGCCCCGGCGTTGATTGAAATACAACCCAGCAAAAAATTAAAAAATGAAATTACGTGGCAAGAGTTTGATGAACGGGTAAATCGGGCGGCCAACGTCCTGCTAAGCATGGGTGTGAAAAAGGGTGATAAAGTTGCTCACCTGATGATGAATTCGATAAATTGGCTTGAGGCCTATTTTGGGATTCTTAAAACAGGAGCCTTGGCAGTTCCCCTCAACTTCAGGTTCATCAGCCGCCAAATAAAATATTGTATTGATGTGGCGGAAGCGAAGGTGATGATACTCGACGAAAAGTTTACGGAAAGGGTAGAAGCCATTCGTTCGGAGTTATCATGGATAAACGACTATATTTTTGTGGGCCAGAATCCACCCGAAGGTATGGCTGCTTTTGAGAATGAAATGAACAAGGCGTCAGCTGAACCCCCTAAAATTGAGTTAACAGATGATGACGAATGCGCACTTTACTTCACATCAGGCACCACCGGGGAACCAAAGGCAACATTGCTGATCCATAAAAATTTGGAGAATGCCGCGATCCATGAAAATTATGCTCACCGCCAGACTGAAAACGATCATTTCTTACTCCTTCAGCCCTTATATCACACCGGGGGCAAAATACATTGGTTTGGCAGTCTGATCGTCGGCGCCCGATGCACAATGGTCGTCGGCGAAGAAAAGATAACTCCCACACTAATAATCGAAACCATTCAGAATGAAAAAATAACCGAGGCCATGCTGCTGGTGCCCTGGATACAGGATATGCTGGCAGCTCTTGAGAATGAAGAGTTAAGATTAGAGGACTACGATTTAAGTTCCTGGCGTCTGATGCATTCCGGCGCGCAACCTATTGCCCCCACTCTTATTCGGCGTTGGAAAGGGTATTTCAAAGATGTTCAGTATGAAACCCACTACGGGTTAACTGAATGCACCGGTCCCTGTATCCATATGGGATTAGATAACATGCGCAAACTTGGATCCATCGGCAGGTCCAATCTTAACCTGGACGCCCGGGTGGTTGATGACAACGATGAAGATGTACCGCCGGGAATGGTCGGGGAGCTCATCCTCAGAGGCGACAACGTGATGAAAGAATATTACAAAAACACGGAAAAAACAGCCGAAACCCTCAGAAATGGTTGGTTGCACACCGGTGATATAGTCAAAATGGACGATGAGGGTTATCTCTATTTTGTAGATCGAAAAAAAGACATCGTTATCAGCGGAGGCGAAAATATTTACCCGGTAGAAATTGAAGACCTTCTGCATGCTCAACCGAAAGTTCACGATGCGGCCGTGATTGGAGTACCGGACGAAAGACTGGGTGAGATAGCCATCGCAATCATCGAACCAAAACCGGGTCAAACAATAACCGAACCGGAGATGAAGGAATTTTATGAACCGCGATTGCCCAAATACACCTGGCCGCGGCTGATTTTTTTCGACAACGTGCCGCGCAATCCTACCGGCAAGATAGAAAAGCCCAAATTGAGAAAAAAATATGCGGATCTAATAGGGAAAAAATAAAAAAAGTTTGGCTGAAATACGGCTAAAAAGAATCCAAGCGATTCAAATTTCGATCACTATCTCAGAAGGTCCCATAATGACATCATCAACCCGGACAGGTTTGATCCGGGCCCGCTTAACTACCTCATCCAGGACAATGCCTGTAAACTTGGCCGGATGCAGGTCGCGGAGTGTCCCTCCGTAGGACCCGATGGGCGTCCTTGCTCCGCTCACAATAACAACGTTTTCCATGTTTTCATCTCCTTCACATACCCCGGCCCTAACTAGTTTCCATCCAGAAATGGCCCTTTTTTGCAATCTCGGCGTCAATCTGCGGGTTTGCTTGTGCAGTGTTTCTTTAGCTTGCAGTCAGTCCGCCGTCGACGAATATGGTTTGACCCGTGATAAAATCTGACGCCTCCGATGCGAGAAAAACAGCAGCCCCAACCAGATCCTTGGGTACGCCAAGTCTTCCGAGGGGAATCAACGACGAATATTTTTTTGCGAGTTCCGGATTCTGCTGGATATGGATAGTGCCCTTAGTGATAATCAATGATGGTCCAATGGCATTGACATAAATATTATGTGGCGCCAGCTCCAGAGCAAGGGTCTTAGTTATCATTCCCACAGCACCTTTTGTGGCGCAATAGGCCGCGTTCCCGCCGGTATACCCCCTCACTTCCCTCACAGAAGAGAGGTTGATGATTTTACCCCCCTCCTTTTCCTTCATAACTTTACCGAAATGCTTGCAGGCTATCATGGTTCCCTTAACGTTGATTGAAAACATTGTGTCCCAATCTTCCATGGGATAATCAAGGGCGTCCCTTTTTAGGTTCAGGCCCATGGCATTTACGAGTATGTCAACGGTACCGAATTCGGAAAGAACGTTCTCCACCAGCCTGGTCATGCTTTCCTCATCACTAACGTCAACCTGCATGGCCAGAACTTCCCCGCCTGTCTCTGATTTGATTTCGTCAGCGACTTTTTCAAGGGCTTCCATATTCCGGCTCGCAACGACCAGCCTTGCACCGTATCGGCTCAAGCCCAAAGCGATGACCTCACCAAGGCCTCCGGCTCCTCCTAAAACAACGGCGATTTTTTCATCCAATCTGAAAATGTCTTCCATGATTCAATTCCCTGTTTTTTTGATTTTAGAATCTCTCAAATCACATTGACCCGCACCAGAATTATCCCTGCAAAGGTTTGAGCCCTAAAATTTCCCTGGCCTCATCCGGTGTGGCCGGTTCCTTCCCAAGTTCTCTCGCGATTCGAACGGTTCTAGCTACTAATTGGGTGTTTGTGGCCGGCTCTCCCTTCTTATAAAAAATATTGTCCTCCAGTCCGACCCTCACGCAACCACCCATGATCATAGCCATAGTCGTTATAGGGAGCTGGGCTGGACCTACCGCGGTACAGTTGAAGAGCGAGTCTTCCGGAAGGCAGTCATGCAGGGTGAAAAGAATCCTTGGTCTTGCCTCGCAAGCACCCTGGTATCTCATCCCTAAGACTAGGTTAATATAATAGGGTTTATCAACAAGCCCTTTCGCTATAACGGCATTCACATCCCTGAACATGGCTAGATTATAGACTTCCAACTCGGGCTTTACACCGGCTTCCCGCATCCTTGAAACATACATTTCGATCTCATGGGGCATATTTGACCAAGGTATACCAGCGTATTGACCGGAGATTCGCATCAAGCTCCCCATGTTTAGGGAGGCCATTTCAGGGGTTGCCTTGATACACTCGATACGTTGTTCCTGGGTAAGTTCAGGACCCCCACCCGTACTGTACTGGATAATCAGATTACATTTTTCCCGTATACCGTCGCGGATGGTTTTAAAAATCTCAGGATTCGAGGTGTTTTGACCCTTATCATTCCGTGCATGGACATGTACAATGGCAGCCCCTTCATTGTAACAATCATAGGCAGAGGCAGTGATTTCATCCGGCTGCTCAGGTACGTTCGGGTTCATCTCTTTATTGACGATCGCGCCTGTCTGCGCGACAGTAATGATAACCTTGTCTTCAGGTAATTTGATCACTACAAGATCTCCCTCCTTCCCATCATTTAAAATTCAATTACCCCTCCTTCGTTGGAAAAGGCTATGTTTTTATAAATCTTCAAGAGGTCACGATCCCTCTTTTTTAGTATCTCTTCCAATTTTTTATCGCTGTAGTCGAAAAAACCCTTCCCGGTTTTTACACCCAGATGACCTTTTTGCACCAAGTCGAATAGGCTTTTGGGTCGATTATCTATGGGGGGATCAAAAAAGTCAGGGTTTTCAAGGTTCCTGGCGCTTATGTCCAGTCCGGTGAAATCATAGCGTTGAACAAGCCCAAGAATCATCATCCTCGCACCCAGGGCGAGCTTCCCGGCAAGATCAAGTTGATTCGCAGTGATATATCCATTATCGAGCAGGAAAAAGATCTCCCTTCCCAGGGCACGATAAAGCCGGTTGATAACAAATCCGGGAACAAATTTTTTCATCCTTATAGGGATTCTGCCCACACCCTCTAAAAGGGAGCAGGTCAGTTCAATGGTCTCATTCGTCGTATCCGGCCCTTGTACTACTTCCACGATGGGTACAATATGGGGAGGGGCAAACCAGTGTGCAATAAGAGTCCGGGACAGTCTGTCCTTTGGAACAAGATCGAAAATATTCAGAGATGAAGTATTACTCGTAAAAATAGTTTTTGAGGGACATATATGATCAAGCTGTTCAAATACGGCCCTTTTTACATCCCTCATCTCAACCACGGCTTCGCATATGAAATCCGCATCTTGACCGGCTTTTTGCAGGGAATTCGTCATACTTACTCTACCCAAAGTCGGTTCAATTTCATCCTTAGTTAGAATTTCGCACTCCAGAAGGGTTTCAAGGCTTGTTCGCATAACCGAGCCTGCCTTCTCTGATTCTTCCGTATTTAGGGAGAAAAGCCGCACATCATATCCATGCCACCCAAACATAAGGGCTATGCCCGGCCCCATAGTCCCTGCGCCGATGACTGCTATCTTCTTAATCTCTTCCATCTTCATTTTCTGACCTCATACGCCATATGTTAGGGTGAAACTATGAAGACAAGAACCTCTGCTGGCCTGCCTCCATTAATAACCATATCTCTCTCTTCACCCGGAGCAATATATATGACGTCCCCTGGGTTCAGAACATGTTTTTCTCCTTCTCCGTTGACTGTTACGGATCCACTGACAATATAATAAACTCTTTCTTTATCTGAGGAAGACATTTCAGCCCCACCATTAGGTTGAAAGTAGGAATAACTAACGGTGATCCGCTTTGATTGATCTTCAGTAATCTTCTTGATGCCATACACACCGGAGTGTTTTATTGCTTCGTAGGGAATCCCTTCCGCATCCTTCACACTGATCATAATTACCCTCCTTCCATTTATGAACCTGGCTATGAAACTTTATTCTTCTACAATGGCCACCAGACGGACTATTGATGCTTCACCCTGTTCATACCGTATGGGGAAACATGCGATTGTGCAGCGTATACCAGTAACTTCATCAATCTGTCCCCCGGCGATCTCAATACCAGGGATATTTGCCTTTGCCAGGGCGAGGTGACAGGGTTCATAGATTGGGAACTCTTCATTCGCATCTTTCCCAGTCTCCTCTAAATATTCCTGGTATAGCCAAGGAGCGTATTTATCCAGTGGCCGATGCGCCAGAGGGCTATCCATTGCGCCTCCGTCGATCGCTACAGCCTTCACTTTTTTCTCTACAAACCATTCGCCGGCGGAATCATAGAAGCTTGGGAAGTAATTAAAATAATCGTAGGACTTGGTCTTAAAATATTTATGCCATCCCGTGTTAATGACTACAAAGTCTCCTTCTTTTATCTCCGGTTTCGCATTCTCAAGATCTTCAGCCGTAATAATATCCCACTTCCCTTTGTGTCGCATATCCACAATGACTCCTGTGCCATAACAGCTTTCCAAAGGAATTTGATCGATATTCGTGCCGCCCTGCAGTACATGGGATGGCGCATCCATATGAGTGGACGCATGAAACTTTGTTGTAATTACAGTGGTTAATTTATTCACCCCGCCTGGGAATCGATCTCGTTCAGGGAAAGAAACCCTTTGAATGGAAACATCGGTCATCACCGGCCAAGGCCACAGGGGCGTGTTTGCGCCAAACGGTTGGGACAAGTCATAAAATTTTAGTGCCATATTAATTTTCCTTTCTATTTTAGATTTTTTTGTAATTGTACAGTTCCTAACCCGGATAAACCGGAAAAATGGCCACCAAGGCACAAAGACACAAAGCAAAACTGTTTGTAAGAATTAAACTTTGTGTTTTAGCGGCTGAAGCGTTATCCTGTGCCTTACACCCTCTCTAATAAAATTTCCCCCAAGTTTATGTCAGCCCGGGTCTTTACGCTAAACTCCTTTGAAGAATATCCTCCATGTTCAATCTTAACAACAACATCCATGTCGGGTTCAAGTCCCTCAAATTCAAAGTCACCGAAATTATCAGTCTTTATATTCTGCGTGCCGGTTTCACTGACAAGGGTTATACTTATTCCTTCAGCGCATTCATCCCGTTGATTTCCTAATATGACTTCACCGGCAATAAACCTTTTTGGTAATCCCACATAGCAGACACCCGGGTTCAGTTCATATTCCGGATGGAGGATCTCCATATCCTGAGAGGATCTCAGTTTTGATATGTCGCTTTCAGGATCATCCATATCCCCAAAAACCAGGGCTCCGGTCGGACATGTCTCAACGCAACGGGGCTCTTTCCA